>JAEEGJ010003267.1_pt1 | contig 64335 bp, 69 predicted proteins | sample 8958761 | NCBI WGS metagenome assembly JAEEGJ01 (sample SAMN16246546, study PRJNA631951) | gut metagenome | biome: gut microbiome; feature: rumen; material: RS-attached | host: Bos | place: Iran: Karaj | collected 2018-10 | reverse complement strand
ATCCGCGGAATGTGCCCGCATTCTCCGGTAACGTAGCCCTCAAGGGGCTTAGGCTAGTCAATAAAGGCTTTTGCAAGCCCCCACTTCTTTAAGCGGTGGGTTATTGACTATATTTCCTCTCTTAAGCTATTCTATCCATGCCCATACTAATATCGAATCAAATAACCTGAATTCAGCCCCATATCCTTTTATTTTGGTATTTCCATCAACGTCTACGTATGAATCCTGGTAATAAGCTATGGAATACCCCAGGCCTACATACTTAGTCCCCTTATCATAATCCGGTTCGGATATGGTGATCAGCGGTTTTGTATCAGTCTTTGAATTTTTGAGCCTGATACAGTCGACAGTAACATATGCAGCATACAATGCAAGTATCGTAATTAAGATAATGAATATTTTCTTCATATTCGTCTCCTTTTTCAAAATACTATGTGATTTCTATTGCTGTCACACAGATTAGACGAGTATGCATCTGAACTTGTTCCAAAAATTTCGGCTTGTATAACCCCATTTGATCAAACATCTGTCTTCTTTCTTAAAAGAATCAGATATTCTGTAGTATCCTCTTCCAGTTTCTTCTCTCCGGTTGCTTCAAACCCATGCCTATTATAGAAGCGTATTGCTTTAACATTTTTCTCCAATGCCCAGAGATGATCCGCATTGTGCTCTTTCACTGCATATTCCAACAGTTTAGAACCAATGGAGGCATTTTGAAGAACAGGTTCAACGAACAGCCTCGCAATATATGTCCCTTCTATCTTTATAAACCCCTTAACTACTCCGTCATCATATACGTATAAACTATCGATCTGACTTTCAAACTCCTTCATGAGCGAAGGCACCTGCAACTCATCAAAATAATACTCGTCAGATTGAAATATCGGATAAAAATACAGTCGATAATTAAAAATCAGTATTTCAGCTATGCGTGCCAAATCTTTATCATTTGCTTTTCTTATCATTTTTGCCCCTCTTATACATTATTATCCTTCAGCATTTTTTTTGCTTTATTACACCATTTCAGATATGCTTCATAAGTCTCTATCCCGAAAGAAACCGTGAGCAAATAATATACATGGTCTTTGTCATCGAGGGATTTTTCCAGTGTCTCATAATAAACCTTAAGCAATTTCAGGTCGTTCCGTATCTGTTTCTCAAATACTTCTATGTTATGCACGGAAACATTAGCACTTTCCGATGCTCCAAAAAACAGTTTCAGAAGTGTTTCGTATTTAAGCTCATTTTCAACCTGCTCTTCCTTTAACCAGTTTTTAAGAGTATTTATCCCTGCTTCAGTAATTTTATAAGTAATCCTTTCGCGCCCCCCGACAGAAGTATCATTTTTAATTATAAGACCCTGGGTTTCCATATCTTTCAGAGCCGGATATATATTTCCAAAACTCCCTTTCCAGAAAAAACTGATAGCTCCGTCAATACGCTTTTTTATATCATAGCCTGTCAGATCTTCATGACTTAACAGACCCAGGATCACCATATCTATTTTCCGTTCTTTAGCCATTTTGTCCCCCATCATGTTCTGCTTCTTTTTTATGCATCAAGTGTATACCGATATGACCAATACCTAGAATTATAACTGCTATTCCAAGTATAATGTTTTTCCCGTAGACCGCCAAAAGAGCAGATGCCATAACCGGGAGTGTCGCTCCGGCAACAGGAATACCAAGAATACTGCTGTAAAAATCCTTCATGGTTTTTTTACTTAAGAAATACCTTACCCAGTATATCTCATACAGTATCATCAGGAAAAACGCGCCGACCAGCCACCATTCCCACGCAGACCATGGTTTTATATTGAAGTCAGAGAAGATCAGCACAATACACGAAACCAGTACTTCTCCTATTCTCTCCAATAATAGCAGATATTTGTTCTCTTTTACAACATATTTTTCATAATTTAATGGCTGATTTTTTGTCCATATGATGTTAGGTACCATCAGCATTACAAGGAAAACCAATCCCACATACGAAAATCCAAAATGCATTAGTTTTTCCTCCAAGTCATCTTATATTTCAAAACCTTCTTAGGGCAGGTATCTACGCACGCCCCACACTGAATACACTCTGTACATTTATCATTCTTTCCTTCAGAAATCATTGTTTTTACATCCAGTCCCATCGGGCAGGCCTTGCTGCACTTCCCACATGCCACGCATTTTCCTTTATCTGCCTCGATATGAAGCTGAGGAACATGAAGAAGCCTCCCTATCGAACTGCCAATTACCATAAACGGAGCCATCCAGCAGATATAATGGCACGTAGCTCTGCGCCCGTGTATCAGGGCCGGCAGCACCAGGAGCAATATAACACCATAATATATTACATAATTATATATGCTTGTTATTGATATTCCATGATCCGTCATGTAGAACGGATCAATGGTAACTTCATTTTTCCCCAAGACGAAAGTAACGACTATGACTATCATCCACAGTATCCAGATTACATACTTAATCTTGTTTCTCCATCCCTGTTTAGCTGGGGCTGGATTGCACATAGCTATACATTCCTGAAGTCCGCCTGCCGGACAGAGATATCCGCACCATACTCTTCCCAAAAACATCGAAAGAACGAACATCGAAGCAAATACTATAAAACTTCCATTCATTATATGGTCGGAAGCAGCCTGAATGATAAGGTATGGCGAAAAATACCATATGGTAACAGGAAAGAGCAAAAAAGAAATAATCAATATGGTTTTTCTAATCCTTTGTCGCATCATAAAAACTCCCTATGTATCTTATAGATATATCTGTTAGATATATATTAGCACCTTGCCAATTGTTTGTCAAGCAAAAAATATCCCATGCTCCAATATACCGGAGCACAGGATATACAAATAATAACGTTAGGCTTTTATTCTTTTGTTTTCTTTTTTTTCGGTGCAGGCAGTTCCTCATACATGCCTTCCAATAATTGCATAAGGAATTCCTTATTATCTACATCCTCTACAAGAAGCATCTCTTTTGCGCCTTCGTATGGAAGCTCTTTTTCTGCATTGGGCATCATTTTGCAAGCTGACTTGGTAGGTTTTACGAGAAAACGGTCATCGTAAATACCGCCTACAATCCTGCCATTATAATAAATGATATATTCTCCCATCATTACCCTATAAGTAATACTATCCAATTCAGAAAGCTGATCTAATACAAAATCCAGGTATTCTTTACTTGAAGCCATAACGGTTTACCTCCCTGCCAGTTTTAAGAACTTGGTATCATTCATCTGCTCATTTGTCACATAAACTCCGTCATGGAACAATGCATAATTAGTTACCGGAGTCGGAGCATTCTGCGCCTCTTCCCTGCTCTCGATATGTATAGCCTTAAAAGGTATACCATTGTCCTTAGCAGTCTGTTCCACTATCGGCACATACTTTGCATTGAACGGGCACTGGCTCGTATAGTACAAAACATATCCCTTCTCATCTATATGGGGATGCTTTGCGCTTTCTTTAAACCTCGGAGTTTCAACTCCTTTTTCAAAAGGCAGATACCACAACTGTATACCGTTATCAGCTTCATCGCATACAGTAAAACCTTTATATTTCAAGAACTTCGGATCAGCCAGAAACGGCTTTTTCTTTGCCGCGCACAAGATGCAAAGTCCCTTTTTCCCTTTCCCCTTACTATCCTCAATACAGGCAGTGAGCAGATCCGTTGAATATCCATGTCCCTTTAAAGAACCTGATACCCACAGGCAGTCTATATACATATACCCATCTGCCTCTATCGGGACCCATGCATTTTCTGCGGGTATGTATTCAACAAAGCACTTGCCTCTTTCAACACTTTTCAAAAATACAAGCCCGTCTTCAAATCTATCTGCAAGCCAGGCCTTCTTTGAAGACACCTGTACATCCTTGTTATTTGAAATAGCACAGCATATGTGCTCCTTTTCCAAGTTTTCTTTTGTTACCCTGATATATTCCATGTAAACACTCTCCTTTACAGATCAAATATACTCATCTGCGGATACTTATCCGGCAGTTCGTGCATAAACTTAAAACAATCATCCGGGGTTGACAAGAGTCCATTATCCTTGCAGATCCTCCGGAATATCCCTATCAGTTCTTTAGCGTTCGGACTTTGCAGTTCATATGCATTCCCATACCGTTTGACATACCGCTCTTTCATCCCGGGGAAATGCTTGTCCAGTGCCTCATAATAATACTCCCGGTCACCTTCCCGAAGTGTAAGTCCCATGCCGAAATCGATAATGCCCTTTACACCAACTCTGACGCATTCATTAAGAATCGCAGTGATGTTCTCTGCTGTATCATTGATAAACGGCAGGATCGGTGTAAGCCATACAACCGTCGGAATACCCCTTTTCTGCATTTCTTCCAGTACTTCAATACGCCTTTTTGTATTGCAGACATTCGGCTCCAAAATCCGGCAAAGATCATCATCATAAGTCGTAAGTGTCATCTGCACCACACATTTCGCAGATTTGTTAATCTCAGATAACAGATCTATATCCCGAAGAATCATATCCGATTTTGTCTGAATTGCAACTCCAAATTCATTTTTCAGTATGATCTCCAGACATCGTCTTGTCAGTTTTAAGTTTTCCTCACAATGCATATATGGATCCGACATCGAGCCTGTTCCGATCATGCACTTTTTTCTTTTAGACTTCAGTGCAGCGTCAAGCAGTTCAGGTGCATTCTGTTTCACCTCAATATCTTCAAAAGGATGCGTGAACTGATAACACTTGCTCCTGCTGTCACAGTATATACACCCGTGAGTACATCCCCTATATATATTCATCCCAAAATGTCCGCCGCTACCGGTCAGGATTCCTTTTGCATCAACAAAATGCATTTTATCATTTCCCCTTTACCTTAATCGGATGCCTTATTACAGTTTTTAGTTTCTCAGGATCAACCTTTCTGGCATCGCTGAGATATATCTCATGATGTAGCCGCTTATCTGTAATATCCAGCTCATAACCCTGTTGATCCATAAACGCATGCATCATAGCAACCGTAGCAGGCTCATCATCATATGAACCTATATGCATACACTGGACACATATTCCTTCATCATAAGTCAGGAACTCCACCTTCGAAAAATCCGTTTTTTTCTTCGTAGTAGCCACTCCCACAGCCCAGTCAAAATCAGCTTTTGTCACAAAATCAGGAAGCCTGATCACCGATATCCAGTTAAAATCTTCCTTACGGTTATAATCAATCCCCTTAACGCCTTCCTGTTGGAAGTGCCCCCGACCTTCGGTCGACGGCATGTCGGTCGCCGCATTGGAATTCGGCTTCACCGAGGCGGCTCCCTGCCACCAGAACCCTTCCAGTGGTGGTACCACATAATCGAAATAACCCTCAATACGATGGTCACCCTTTTTGCTCATCTTGACGGTAAAAGCAATTCCGTATAGTAATCCGATAGACTGCTTGTATTCTCCATCCTCCTGATTCGGATTCCCGGTTCCACGCACGGCGATATAATTCATGCTCGGCACCGTTACAATACTTGGCTTATTTTTCGGCATGTAAAACTCTTTATATTCCTTCTTATAATCAAAGGCCATATCGTCACCCCTTAAGTCTCTTCAATCTCTCATCAACGTTCTTCATGAACTCTTCTTCTGACATACTTGGATCTCTTGTGCCCATTATTAAATCGCAAGGCAATTTATCACACTCACCGCAGGACTCATATCCGTTTTCTATTTTGCAGCAATAATAGATGGGACATTCTTTCCCTTCAGGAGCATGGAACACCTTACCGCATACGGCATTACAGCCTTTGCACATATTTCCAAAACAATAACATGTACTGCAATCCGAACCGCAGCAGCTGATCAAATCATTTACATTATTCATTCCAAATATCTCCTTTGTATTTTTATCATTAATTTTTTACCCACAGTAGGCAACAGCATCAGCCTGAAACTGCAGTCCTTCTTTTCCGCCCACATGTGCGAACTCTGTCTGGATGGATTTTCGTACCGGATACTTTCCTTTGAATCTTTCCTTTATGATCTTCTCCATGACTGGAATGTTCCATACGTCTCTGAACAGGCAATCCATCTGAACTACAGATTCTAAAGTTAGGCCAACCATTGCAAGCCTTTTCTCCATCTGGTCAAAAGCACCGTTTATCTGCTCCTCTATAGTTCCTCCGATGTTCCCCACACAGTAACTTAAAAAGCAAAAATCACCTGCCTTGATGATGCCGGAATGTGCCCATTCTTCGCTTATGTCGTATCTTTCAATTTCTCCCATTTTTACTTTCCTCCATATATTTTTATCATTGATTCTGCCATATTTTTCAATTTGTCCCTTAATTCCGGCGGATCCAGCACTTCAACCTTATCACCGAAAGTCAGCATCCACATGGTCAGATTCTCCATATCACTATAGTCTCGGTTCAGAAGAAGTCTTCCGTCTTTCTGTACTTCATAACAGTCCGGTCCAAATTCTTCTACAAGCCTCCACTTCATGTCCGGATCAAACAAAGCTTTGAGTATGATATTTCTCGGGAATGCCAGTTCTGAGCTGAGCTCCGGTACCGGTGCATTTCTGCAGGCAAAAGCTTCCCCCGTCTCCCTCAGTTTATCCATACGGTTCAACTTAAACAACCTGTAATCCTGCCGCTTTAAACACCAGCCATACACATACCAGCTAGTCCATTTGAAAACAACATAATACGGTTCTATAGATCGTTCACTCTCTCCCGATGGTGCGTAATAGTAAAAATCCAGTATGTGTCGGTTCTCTATCGCATCCTGAATGGTTGATATCTTTGGTGCCAATGATGTCTTGTACCATGATGACAGATCGATCAGTATAGAATCCCGTCCGCTGATCAGTTCAGATGAACCTGTCTGGATTTTTTCCATCAGCTGTCCGTAATACCCGCTTCCGCTCACGCTATCCAGGCTCCGAAGCCCCGCTAATATCATTTGCATATCTTTAGATGTAAGCAGTGTCCGGTCCATGCGGTACCCCTTCATGATACTGATGCCACCGCCTGAACCCTGCAGTGTCTGTATAGGTATACCGGCTTTAGATAGCGCCTCGATATCCCTGTTTATAGTTCTGCGGGATACTTCAAAGTGTTCTGCCAGCTCAGGTGCCGTGACCATATCCTTTTGTAACAATATAGATAAAATCCCTATAAGCCTGTCTATTTTCATGAATGAAAACGCCCTCCCTCCACGCTACAAGTATATCATATCACGAGTAACATGACAACTATATGTCATGTTAATATCTAAAATATAAAATTCCTGTACCCTTGGAATACAAAAGTACAGGAATTTCTGGCATATAATTATTCGTTTTCTGACTTTACATAATACACAAGTCCTTTTCCCCGGCGGAGCTCCTTATACCCGAGCTTCTTGTATAAGGAATTCGTCCTGACATTCCAGTCGGGGGTATCAAGCAAAAACTTCTTTACATTCGAAAACAATTCTTCTATTTGCTTCATCATAAAAAGCCCATAACCTTTACGAAAATACTCGGGCGCAACAAAAATCCTTTCAATATTCAGGACATCATCTTTCAAACTTAAAATAGCTCCTCCTACAACCAGCCCATTGTCAGTTAATTTATACAGATGCTTCATCCTGGCCATTTTCGTATGGAATGGGACAGACATATATCCCGGAGGACCTCCTTTTGAAGGTCCTCCGACTGAAACATCAGTTTCAAAAGAGCGTTTTGATATGCCGGTTAAAGTCAGTGCATCCGAAGTACCGGCGGGCAGAAACTGTAAACTCATAAACTATCCTCTACTTGCAGGCCAAATATACATCCATGCTTTCCCCGTCTGTCTCAAAGCATGGGATCACTCCGCTTTCCACATGGACAAGTCCGTTGGTCCTCATATAATCACCCAAAGTATGATAAGCTCCGGGGATTGTCACAAACGGATTATCAAATGGCCTGTCGATGTGGATGGCCACATATTTATGCGTGGGCTGTTCCTTAATCTCAAGACCGTTGGGCTCCACACCATCAGGTAGTATCAAAGCAGCGGTATAGCCATGCATATTGAATACATTAACCTGTTCCTGCGAAAGATTCGGAAAATCCCATCCTATCACTTTAGGGTTCTCAATACCATTTTCCTTAGCATACCTGTACATTCTCTCAATCGCATCACTTTCCGGATCCGTGCTTACAACGGTGTGCTCCACATAGCGGAACCCGGCAACTTCTTCCACGCGCAGATTGGAATATGCTTCGCTTCTTTTATCCATTTCCTCTCTGAAAAGATTATCCAAGGAACAGTTAAACACCTTGCATATTTCAAGTGCCTTATCCATCTCAGGTTTTGCCGAGTCCATCTCCCATTTGGAAACGGTCTGGCGGCTCACATTTAGTTTTTCTGCCAATGTTTCCTGAGTCATATTTTTACTCAGCTGACGTAAATACTGAAGGTTTTTTCCAAAGCTCATGATCATTTTCTCCCTTTAATCCATAGTTTTATTTTTAAGTACTTTAGCTCCGCGTCGCAACTATAGATTAACAAATATACCTATAACCTTCCACCAACCTACACGTGCTTTTTTTATAAGTTGCGCAACCTAAGGTTGCAACCTCAGCAAATGTCTCATGACAAATAATTACCCAATATATTCAATGATCGGCTCTATGTATTTTTTATCTGAGATGTCGTAAGAACCTGAAATCATCTTTATCATGGTTTCCTCTTCCTCTGTCTTATTTTTCTTTGTCTTAAGCATCTTTATGAACATCTTCATCATTAGCTTGGACTTTCCGGACATCTTATCATAATCAAAGCCACCGGGACAGTAGAAAACCCCGATCTTTTTATATGTTTCCTCATCAAAATTCTTACGCAGCGTTGGCTCGATTTCCGGGTTTTCTATTGGACTTCCGCCCACACAGAATGCTGCCAGTTTCTTCCCCTGCCACGTTTCAATATTTTTCTTGAACCATGATATTTTGTTTATGCTTCCGGCACATGCCCATCCACCGTAAACAATTGCATCATAACCGGACAGATCCTTTTTCTTTGCATCTCCAAGCTCTATAGCGTCTCCCCCTGTCCTTTCAGCGATCCACTCTGCGTACCTTTTCGTAAAACCAGTCTGAGATGTATATACTACTGCTGTTTTCATTTCGTTCCTCCATGTATCTAATCTGTTATTCTGTCTTATTCTGAGCTGCATCATTTAATACTTTTACAATAAACTCATCCCCGAGGTTCTTATCCATTTTCATTATCGTCTGTATGGTGATGAGCAGGCTGTTTTCGTCTATACCCTTGAAAATGCAGTCCACGATTTTCTGGCTCTGTGGATCATTCTTTGCACAGAACTCCCTGCATTTATCGGTCAGAAATATCCTCTGCTTCCTCTTATCCTTCTCATCTGTTACCATCTTTATATAATCTTTTTTCTCCAGTTTTATCAGAATCTGCTTAACATTCTGATGAGAGCTTCCCATCACATCCGAGAGATCATTTATGGTCGGTGCTTCCTTGCAGATATTTATACAGATTATCGCAAAAAACTGTTTCCATGTAATCTCCTTGAAAAAAGTGTCGGCAGCTGCCTGATACCTGTTATCAAATGTACTCAGTAAACCTAGCAAAAACGGCTGCGGCGGCATATTTCCAAATTCAACATTATTCATATTCATGGCATCATCATAATTCATATGTTTTCCCTCCAATATTTGTAACATCGACCCTTTATAAGCCTTTTCTTAACGCATTTCTTACTGCGTCTTTTATTACCTTGCTTGAATATGTGGCTCCTGACACTGCATCTACTTCCACATCATTACTCAGAATCATAGATTTTGTCATAGCCTCTGCCGGTTTTCCTTTTCCGCACATATGCTTAACTATTTCTATATCCTTTATTTTTCCATTTGAAACTGTCACCCTGACATCCGCTTTGACCAGATCTGTCTCACTTTGTCCTTCATATACACCATCGGCAACTTTGGTCACGTCAATTGGAGTCGTATCAAAGTTATTCACCTGATTATTCATTCGGATCATAAGCACCGCAACAGCAAAAACCATTAACAAAGCCAAGCCAGCCAAAACAGTTATTACTACTTTTACACGTCGTTTCACTTAAAACTCCTTAATTTAGAACAAAATAATATGTAACATGTTACCTTTCGTCAATAATGTAACATATTACATATTATTTGTCAATATATTTTTTTTAAATTTTTAATTCTCTTTTTTCCGTATCACTAATAATCTTATGCCAAGTACAAATACTGCACATCCAAGAACAATGAAGAATATCCATATCGGATTCCATAATGCGGACGTAGTATCAAACATGGCTGAAAGCAACTTCTTCCATATTTCAAGACCTATTGCTATAGCAAACAGATCAAACAGGACATAGGCTCCTCCAAAAACATATATCCAGCGCCATAGGTAATTAGCTTTACGTTCACGTATGAATGTAACTATTCCAAGTATGCACAGACCGGCAAGCAGCCCCATCAGTATAAAATAGGTAACTCCCTTTTCCTCATATATTCCCATCCAAAAATCTGCGTAGGATTGACGGTCTACAAGCGCCCAAATCCTATGCATGTGAAAAACTCCGAAAAATATAAAGAACCACGGTTCCCATGCAAATATACGCTTCATTTTCCATTCCCCTATTTCAAATCTTTTCTCTTCTATTTTAAATCATTTCAAAACGGTTTCCTAGCCAACTGCAGATCTATAGTATCATAGATTGAGATTACTCCGCCATGTCGATTGATTGTTTTTTCTACGGCATCAAAAAACTTCTCCCTGATACTTTCTTCTATCGTGATATGATCGGAATATGTCCCTATTAAAGCCCTGTATTCAGCGGCAGTAAGCACCCTTGTTCTGTAGAATAACTTATATGTTATATCTGTGAAACCATATTTTTCAGCGATCAATGCTCTCTCGGCAGCCTGCTCTTCTGTATACTCACAAGCGCTCCTTTTCTGTTTATCTTTATAATATGTATAATAATACTCATCATATGCAAGTTGGATATCATTAAAAAGTGCGGGATCATCTTTGGCTTGATACGGATGGTTGGCGAACCTGGCAAATACTCCGCCCGGCTTCAAGATATTGAAAACCTTTTTATATCCTATTTCTTCAGGTACCCAGTGGAAAGCCGATGCCGAGTATATGAGATCATAGCGGTCAGCTTGGAAACTGACATCCTCAAATTTTCCGGTAATGGCAGAAAAATTCGAAAAGTCCCTGAATTTCTCATTACATAGTTGTGCAAGCTGTTCTCCGTATTCCACTGCTGTGACATTACAACCAGTTCTCAGAAACGGCAAAGTCGCCTGTCCTCCTCCAATACCTACTTCTATAGCACTGCAGGATTTATCTATCGGAGCGTAAGCAAATATCGCATTATACAGTTCGTCCGGATAACCCGGCCTGATCTTTTCGTATAATTCAGCTACAGTGTCAAATGTCCACTCCTTACCTTTGTCTACCGGCATTTCACTTCCCCCTCTTACTTTTTATAGCCTCCAAAACCTTCTTGATATTATTCTCATTAGGAATAATGATATTAATATCTACTTCAGGATGATCTTTGACATAAGAAGTTAAGAACCCCATCAGGTTATCTTTGGTTTCTATATAATCATCTATGATCACCTCATCACTGTATCCTGATTTTTTAAGAAGTATAGCAGATACAACACCTGTCCTGTCTTTCCCTGCTCCGCAGAAATACATAACATTACTCTTCGCATGCATTATGGTGTTTATAATATTATCCATCTGTTCATCCAGCATACCAAGATATGCCTTTCCAACAGCCTCAGGAGATTCGGGCGTATCCCCACCGCCGGTTACGGGCATATGATAATATATAAACCCTTCTTCATTTTCAAGCCTGCATGACTTTGCTATATATTCTTTCTCTTCACGTAGATCTACGATAGTGGTTATATTGTTTTTATGCAGCCAGTCTACTTCATCATCTGTCAGTTTTCCCGGATAATCACTTCTGATATATTTCATATTGCCGGTGGGCAAAAAACGGGTATTAAGTGTAGATTTTAGGATTGATGCCATACTTTCTCCTAATTAAATGATTTTTATTTTGTCCTTTATGCGTCGCATAGCTTCTATATGCATGATCCAGTGACGTGAAAAAGGCATCAGAATAAGCCCTTTTAAATCCTTATTACACCAGTAATCGATGAGCCAAACAGCATTTTCATCGGCACTGACGCATTTGGTCTTTACAAGCTTCTGTTTTGTTTCGTCAGTAAATTTCCTCTTCAAATCCTTATAGCTTAATTTTTTAAGAAACTTATTACTGGAATCCTTTACTGCCTTCGCAAACAGATAAAGTTCCTTCACATTCAGCTTCTTCGAAAATTCAGTTATCTCTTCACCTTCGAGTTCATTTCCGGTCGTGATTATTGGAGATGCTGTCTTCTTAAGATAATCCTTCTTAAACAGTACCTGTTCATCCTCCATGATAATCTCATGTGCAACAATATCCTCTATCCTGTATATATGCCATATTGAATATGCAAGTGTTTTGCTGTGATATCCGGTTGCTTTTGCAAACGGCATCTGATAAAAAGCCTCCTCAGGATATCCTTCAACGATTGATGTTATCTGCCCAAACATTTCTTCCCTGAATGCGATCAGTTTATCTATAGCTTCATTAAAAGTAGCTTCCTTAGATATCAACTTCTGAATTTCTTTATTTTTCTCTGCCCAATCCTTATCCATACACAAATCCCTTTTCTTTCACTTCTCAAACGTTCAAAACAGCATTTTTCGAAAGCCATTTCGCCACCCCATCTTCATTATTGGACATGATGATTCCGGTAGCAATCTTTTTCAGATCTTCGTTTGCATTACTGACAGCATATCCTTCGTCAGCAGCTTCAAACAGGTCTATGTCATTTTTCCCGTCTCCAAATGCAACCACCCTGTCACAACTGAGAAAGGCTTTAAGCTGCATCAGCGCATTCGCTTTTGATGCCGATTTAGGCATTATTTCCAGCCACTGATAACCGGTATAGATATCCTGCTGATATACGCAGTGAAATACGTCTTTATACTCTTCATAAAGGGGGGCAAGCTTCTCAGGCTCATTTATGCATGTCACATAAAAGATATTTCCATTCTTTAACTCACCGGCTTCCCTGACTATGTTAGTCCGGATATCTCCTTTCCTGCTGTCAATAAAAGCATTCATACCCAGAGTACATAAATCGGGAACAAATGAAAATTTTTCTTTTCCATCTATCATCGAATATACTATCGGATATATATTCAAAGAGAATAATCTGTTAAGAAGTACAATAATGGTTTTATCAAAATAATTTGACAGTAAGATTTCCCCTGTAGCATTATCAATGATAAAGGCTCCATTGTATACTATAAGAGGGATCTTGGCATCCAATCCCTTTGTTACTTTCTTTGCAGTAATATATGAGCGGGCTGTAGCATAAGAAAACAGAAGCCCTTTTTTTACCAGAGTATTTACTGTTCTGTTTGTAAAATCAGACGTTTTCTCATTACTTTGCAATAATGTTCCATCCAGATCGGACAGATAAAGTGTTCGCATTTAGTTTCCCCCAACTTTTTACTAGTAAATATGTAAAGCCAAAGAGACACAATAATACCAGAAATGTGTCATTTATCAATTCCCAGCCACTGAACAAAAGCAGTCTTGTCAGAGCTGTTATATCCTGCTTTCTCATAAAAGTGCAATGTTTCCGGTCTCTTTGATCCGGTAAGCAGCATCATCTTATAACAGTTTTCCTGCTCCGCAATCTTCCTTGCATAATCCAGGCATTCTCCAGCATACCCTTTTTTACGATAGTCCGCATGTGTTACGACATTTTCCACAAAAGCATACGGTCTGACATTTCTTGTAAGATTCGGTATTATAACACAAACACAGGATGAAACAATCTGTCCGTGTATCTCATTGACTATCAGATGGTGGTTTGGATCTCCGATAATCTGATTCCATGTTTCTTCAAGATGAGTATTGTGCTCCGGAGTACTTTCTTCATGTAAAAACAAATATAATTTCAATAAAGCATCCAGATCATCTTTTTTTGCTTCACGTACCATACAAAAAACCTCTCTCTAAAGTTTTCTCAATATTAATATTGCTACTATTATAGCAATTTTTATTGAAAACTGTCAATAAATGCTATTATAGTAGCAATTCAATTCATTATACTATTAGATTTAATGTCAATAAACCCCCACAAACATTACTTTCGGATCCTTTCGGCTATCCTCGATTATGATTCTCAGGGAATCCGTATACATAGCAGGTTCAAACGTTATAATCTTCTTATAGCCGATTACGGTTCCGCTATATACCGTCTTGTACACCCCATCCAGCTGTGCTTCAATATGGAAGCTCTCCACACGCTGGCTAAACCTGATATCTTCCTGCAGCACAACATGTGAGACCGCACTGACTTTTGAAAGTCGCACCAAAACTGTTTTTCCGTTTTCCCCTGTCTCGATGCTTGCCCCGCTTTGCTCTGCCAGATTCACAGCGTATTCCTTGCGAAGATATTCCCCAATCTCATGGAGTCTCTTCACGTCATTTTCATGAAATAGGCCTTCATTTGTCGGTGGTATGTTCAACAAAAAAGTCGAATTTCCGCCAACAGAATTCTCATAAACGTGAATTAAATCCTGAAGTGGGCGAACCTTGTCATTCTCGCTCTCATGCCAAAACCAACCCGGACGGATTGAGGTGTTGACCTCCGCCGGATACCAGACAAGCTCATGTTCTTTTTCCAATAGTCCTCTGCTACCCAGATCCTGGTCCCAGGCACTGATCTTTCTCTGTCGGAACTCTTCATTATCTTCCTTTTGACTGTTTTCTGCTATCTTTTCCGTATCCCTCGTTCTCGCCGGAACAACGCTCCATTCAGCCGGCCTGGTGTGCCCTGCCTCATTACCACACCATCTGATATCCGGTCCGCAGACGTTAATGCAAGCCTCCGGCTGCAGTTCACGTATCACAGCATAATATCGGTCCCAATCATAAAACTGTTTCTTTCCGTTCTCGCCTTCTCCACAGGCACCGTCAACCCATACGCAAAAAATATTCCCATAACCAGTCAGAAGTTCTTTTAGCTGTCCAACGAAAAAGTCATCATAGGCCTTTCCCTGACCGTATAACTTACTATTCCGATCCCATGGGGACAGATACACACCAAATTTGATTCCATATTTTCTGCAGGCATCAGAAACTTCGCGCACTATGTCCCTTTCAAACGGACTATATGCAACAGTATGGTTTGTAAGCTTACTTGGCCAGAGACAAAATCCGTCATGATGCTTGCAAGTCAGTATAAGTCCCCGCATTCCTGCGTCCACGATAGCCTTTACCCACTGCTCTGCATTCAGTTTTTTGGGATTAAAAATGGCAGGATTCTCAGTCCCATCCCCCCATTCTTTATCAGTAAAGGTATTCACCGTAAAATGTACAAAGGCATAAAACTCCGTCTCTTGAAACTTAATCTGCCTTTCGCTTGGTGTCACCGCCACAAGGCGCTTATCTAATTCTTCTCTGGTCTCCATTAATCTCCTCCGCCAGATCATTTCCAGCTTTTTAAGTTTTCAAATCTCCCGCTTATACACCAACATGCCGTTGCCGTAAGGGTCATCCTCGGCTCCCTGTTCCTCATTTACAAACATGTAACCAGCCTTTTCCAGCACTCTTGCCGATGCTGCATTTCCATGGACAACACGACCATAACTGATAGTTGCATTGAATTTGGCAAATGAAAATTCCGTCATGGCATTTAAGACCTCTGTTGCAAGTCCCCTTCCACTGTATTTTTCACAAATCTGGTAACCGATCTCAACTGCCTCCGGTTGTCCCTCAACTTCGCTCACACCGGTGTCACCGATCAGTTCGCCTGTCTCTTTTAATTGAACCGCAAGAACAAAAGGCAGATGATCATTGTCAACACAATCTCCAAAAAACTGAATAGCATCTTTAGCTTCGTTTAAATCGGCGTAACTTTCATTCGGGAACCATTTCTTCACTTTTTCCTCTGCGTGATTTTCATATAAACGTTCGGCGTCTTCAGGCTCAAGCCTTCTCACCAGAACACGTTCAGTTTCAAAAAATACTTTCATATGTTTTCTCCAAATTATTTATTCTTCTTAGTATTTAATTACAGATTTTTAATTTCAAGCATTATTTTATCTACGGTTTCCTTTACAAACCGGTCTGCGTCTTCAGGTGTTAAATGCTTATATTCTCTATGCAGATCACCGTGCTTACCGCCTCTGTAAAAACCGCAGATATATTCTCGCCTATTCTCAAAAGCATCCTTGCTAAAGATATCCATATAGTCGTTGTTCAGGCTCTCTGCGGTCTCATATATGTGAAAAGCTTTAAAGTCCGGATGTTCTTCAAGGTATAGGAAATCCAGATCATACCAATCCGCTTTATTTTCCCATAGCAATTCATTCTTTGTTTTATTGACTTCTTTGCCCTTTTCTTCGGAAACATTAGGAAAATAGATTTTTAAAGTCCACTCTATGTCACTCAAAAGATGTACATAGTACCCCAAAAAGAAGGAGTAATGCCTTTTATCATATCCCTTTATCTTTTCATCAGAGAAATACTGTTTCTTATACTCATTAACATCGAAAAAAAGCTCATCCTCCGGTCTGGTCTTAAAATGTGAAACATTCTTTGGTGGGAAATACATAGACCAATCCTCATTTGGAACACCACTGTCAGGAGCTATATTTCCGATAACAAAAGCAGTCTCATCCAGTCCCTTCATTCTTTTGAGTATTTCATCTGCAATCCTCAGATGTACCATCCACGAAGCCATAATAATATCTCCAAATATAATTCTTTTTACAAACCCGATTCCGTCAGCAGTTTTTCTGCCTCATCCTGTGTAAGAGGTTTTCCCCAGATAAATCCCTGAATATAATCACAGTGAATATTGCTCAGAGTTTTCAGCTGTTCCGGCTCCTCTACTCCCTCAGCGATTACTTCCAGATCCAATACATGCGCAAGTGAAATGATCGCCTCCACATACTTCTCGGAAGAATCACTGTCATTCATCTTGTCTATAAAGGATTTATCAATCTTGAGGATATCTGAAGGGAAACTGTTCAGATAGCTTAACGAGGAATATCCGGTTCCAAAATCATCTATGGCTATCCGGATGCCCATATCCTTCAGTTCATTCAGACAGTCCGCCGCCTTTTCTGCAGATTCGATCAGTATGGATTCCGTGATCTCAATTTCAAGCTGCTTTGGTGGAATCCCGCTGTCTTCCAGCAGGCTGCGTATTTCCTGTGCAAATCCGCTTTTCATCAGATGCTTTACCGATGCATTAATGCTTAATGTAATATCAGAACCTGTCTCTCTGATAAGCTCTCCTATAAATATAGCAGATTTCCTGTATACCATCAGATCAAGGCTGTCAATCATGCCCAATCTTTCTGCCGCCGGGATGAATTCCACGGGACTTATGCTGTTACCTTCATTGTCCTTCATACGCGCAAGCGCCTCAAAGCCTCGCAGTTTATGAGACATATCGTACTGTGGCTGAAGGTTGAAACCGATCATATCATTCTCCAGTGCATAACGGACTTTGTTGTCGATCACAAGTGATTTCTTGTCTTTCAGCAATTCCGGAGTAAAACGCAGGATATGCTCGCTGCTGTTAATACGCTTGATCTCTTTCATCGCTGCCACTGAATAGTTTATCAGGGTATCAAACTCCGTCGCATCCAAAGGGAATGCAGCATATCCGAAGCTTGCATTAACAAAGACCTCATATCCGTCTATCAGCATTTTCTCTTCCAGTACGCTTTCATATTTCTTTATGGTCTTTTCTACATCTTCTATCGAATCATAACCGCGTACGACTAAAGAAAACTCATCCCCGTTAATTCGCGAGACAAAATCCAACGTCCCGGAAAGCCCTTCATCAGCAATCTTTCTCCACTTTGATGAAATCTCAAGCAATACCTTATTTCCTATTTCAAACCCCATAGTATCATTGATGATCTTGAAATTATTGATATTGATCGTAGCATTTGAGAAAGGGCTGTTGCGCCGGATCAGTTCATTTATCAGCGCGCTGCTTGCAAAGCCGTTAGGCAGGCCTGTCAGTACATCCGTGGTCGCCTGTTCCTGCATTTTGTGCTGATATTCTTCTATCTTCCGGTTTGTAAGGTAAATGACAACAACTACTATAAGCGTAAGTGCATTGGCAAAAAACCCCGGCAGGCTGCTCAGGTTTCCATGCAATATCCCCACCAGCATCATAGGGAACTGGCCAAGCAAAACTATAACGGAAATGATGTATCCGAGTTTTCCGCAAAAAATCACCATAAGTACAACGCACAAATTGGAAACCGATGAAAAAACGCCTGCGAAAGTATAAATATATAGCGGATTCCCCCCAAGCATCACCACATCCTGGGATCCAGCCGTAAGCCTAACTATGATTGCTGAAGCCAAATACAGCAGCAACAGCAGCACAAATACATACACAGGCGCTTTCCTTCTCTTTGCAAGACGCTCCAGTGTTTTCTCCAGTATCCCTTTCCCATTTTTTTTGTCGTTTTTTATAGCCATGCGCATTTCCTTTCACGCTATTAGTTATATTTCGGTTCAGTTGCTTTTCCTTGCCCTACGGTCCTTCTCGGGATGATTACGATAATAGGCCGCCTTATCCAGTATATCAAACGAATACAGACTTGCCAGTTCATAAAGTATACCAAAAAAAGGCGTTTTCGTCAAATATCAATGCTTTTTTACACAAAAAATGCAGGGATAAGATTTCTCTCATTCCTGCATCTTTGTTAATTCCGATTATAAACGAAGTAAAATGTATCTATCGTTGCTGTCTTTTTTTCTTCCTCGCTTTCATATTTGCTTACATCCAGATAACCGATATACTTTTTTATTACCGGATTGCAATAACACATAACCTTTACCAACTTATCATATCCATATTTCCTATAGGTTATCTGTAAATTTTCATAATCACCTCTTGTTATAGCAATCTTAGAAAAAGTTATATCTTCTCCGTTTTCACCTGCCTGTTCAAATACTGTAAAGTATTTGCTGTAATCTACATTGCTCGATGCATATGCAAATTTATGTCCAAATACTGATGCGAAAACAACTACTGTCATAATAGTTGTGATTACCTTCATCGAAAATGATTTCATTGTCATGATTCTTATTTTCTATCTCAAATTTTATTATAGTCAAAATGCTAAGTCCGTATCACCCTGATACAGGTAATGAGTATCTTCATCTTTTCTCATCATATCGTATTCTGCCTGCTGATCTGCTTCGTATTCATAAATGTCTTCCATGGTATGTACCTTGCCTTTCGTTTGTTTTGTTTTCTTTGTTGTGGCTTTAGTATATGCCCGGAAGCCTTATGATTCAATATTCAAAATATGACTATTTAGTTGCTTATGCTACACTTGTCAGACTCACCGTAGTCTAATTTACATCTGCAGCAAAAACTGTTGTCCAGAATAAAAATACGGCGGTACAAGATCTCTCTTATACCACCGCATGTAGGTCCTTTACAGTATTTTTCGATATCCCTCACTGCCTGTTATTAATCTGGGCCTATTATTTTTACTCTTAGTCTTTTGAGGATCCGACCAAGTCCTTGTTAGTACACTGCAGCAAAAACTGACCCCTGGAAGAATTTTTCTCAAAGCTAACAGAAAGCCAACGATCATTGTTAATCTGGTATACCGTCATCGAATATGCAACACCGGTTCCTTTTAAGTCGCGACTGTTTTTATTCACAGGTGTACCATAAGCTTCAGTAAGATAATCCACGCATTTCTCATCCCAGTCTGTCACAAGCTCCGGAGAACATTGGTTATTCAGCAAGGATACGGTACATACAGATTTATCTTCTATATCGCAATTAATCGCTATACTGTTTAACTCTATGTCATCGATATAAAAAATATTATCTGAAACATAAGTATGACTGTTTCCAATTTCTGTCTGATTCTCCAGTTTGATATCAAAACTCTTTTCAAATAGTTTTATTGCTTCCTCTCTGTCCTTGTCCAACACGCTTTCTATCAGATCACAAGCATCTTTTATATCGTAATCTTTTTTTGAACATGCACAAAATGATACCAGGACTGTAACCATCAAAGCAAGCATTATAACTCTTTTACAGGTCTTCATTTCCCCTCCGTTATTTGAACTCAAAAAATCCCTTGAGCCCTTCTATTTCCTTCAATTCATCGGCAGTAAATCCATAATGAGCAGCTGAAGAAAGGGTTATAAGCTTCTCCAGAAATTCCTCAAAGGACAATTTGAACCATTCTTCAGGTATTTTGTTACAGATCGTACCTCCCTCGTTATGCCCTCCGCCCCAGCTCCAGGCTTCATCAAGCTCTGCTTCATAGGTCCCATCTTCTTTCTTTCTGAAGCAGTACCATGAGACCCACTCCTTCATCCCTTCTATTACTTTTCCACCCTCTTTATGAGGAGCTGAATAGTCTTTCTCGGAATATCCCGGTTTTCCTTTTCGGGCTCCACGCTTATATACCAGAAATACCTCGTTCTTCAAATCGACCACCTCTGAATTCTTAACAAATAATTTTATCAAATTATAATTCTATTATAAAAGCTTTTGTATACATCACCAAGTCCGGCCCAGATATACTGCGTTACCTTCTTTAATCCCTTAACATCGGACTTATGAGTATTATATGCCAAAAGTACACTATTTGCAAGTGAAACGATACCGAGCACCAATGCCATGATAGCTGATATTGCCAGGAATATGTAGTTCTGATTTCCGACAAACAGAATAAAAAATCGAAAAGTGTTAACGGAACATTAAAAAAACCGGTCATTAAACCGGTTTTGCTTTTCCGCATTCTCCACAGAATTTACTGCTGTTCTTCGTACCACAACTCAGGCACGTCCACTCACTGGATCCATTTATCCTCATTTTCTTCGCTATTTCCTGTAGAGTTTGTTCCTTCATCTGAATATCATAAGGATTTGTTGGCGGCATGATGATATGGTCCCATCCATTGGTAATATTCTGTGTCTGAACCATGAGATTCATCTGAATTTTGAAAGCTTCTTCTGAATCCGGGCTCAGAGCCGTGCTCAAAAACTTTGATTTTATATGAATCCCGTAGCTTTCCATGTTTTTGTCAAAAAGCTCCCCGAGACCCTCAAACCCTCTTCTGACCTTGGAAGTATTTTCAGGCCAGTCCTCATTGAGACATTTATTCAGGATTTCCGAAAAATTAGATTTGATCGCCCTCGTAACATCTTCTTCCGTTGCATAAAGAGTCCTGTCATAATCCGACACCTCACAGGCAAACGCAAAACGAGCCTCAAGATCCAGATCCATATAGAACCCGTTTTCGTTCCAGCATTCCCTGAATAGGATCGGCTTGGGAGTTCCTGCCTTAACTTCAAACATACTTTATACCTCCGTGATGTTGTTTTGAATAGCTATTTTTCGACGGGTTCTCATTTCTTATAGCCAAAGAATTTCATAAGATCCCTATTAGGAGCAAGATCTTTTTTCTTAAGTCCAAATTCCCCACCAGGAACAATCTCCAGATATCGGTCCAGAAACTCTCCGTATGTTTTTGCTTCAAAGCAGTCAGGCGTAATAAAGAATTCCCTGCTTCCACCCGTGGTCCGGTCTCCTGCCTGTACATATACCTTGTAGTCACCGCTCTTTAACTTATATACGATATACTTTTCCAGCCCCCATCCATGCACATCAACGCTTCCAAAAGGTACTGCATATTCAGCCACTACAGTATTTTCCTGAAGTGCTGCTTCCTGATATTCATACTCCATAGTTCTCAATAAACTCTCAGTAGTTTCGCAATCGTATAAGTGAAATTCCTTATCGTCCCTAAATTTCCTGGCGAATTCCCATTCTCCGTCGACCTGTATTATGGCATATTGACAGTATTTATCAGCCATTTCCCTGGTAAACCAGCGGTAATCATTTTTGACTTTCTCGTACGTCATATTGATATATGTCTCAATGTCCATGCCATATGCAAATTTCACGTCAGGGTCATAGTTTTTCACCGTTTCCCTGGTATACTCACACAGGAAATCAACAAACTCATCGGCGGTACTGCCGTCCTTCCATTCCCAAACTACCGGTTCGCCCATAAACGTACCATGGTCCTGTCCGAATATATAGAATCCATGACGCGGCACGATCACATATAGCGGTTGCTTCTTCTTCATCTGAACAAGAGTTGCCCATGGATAATCCTTTTTTAGCTTTTCCAGTGCCTTTTGGTAATATACCTCTATATCAGTTCCGTATTTAAATTTCTCGGAATCAGCCTTGGGATTTTTGTTTAGCTCCTTCTCGGCTAATCTCTCTCTTTCTTTTTCTTCTTCCCGCTCAAATATTTCATCTGAGCTCAAGGGCGTCCATGCCCATACCTTTTTCATGCTGTGGGAAGCCAGTGCTGATGCATAGATAAAGGTTCCGTCGTTTTCTCCCAGCTCATCCCATCTTCCTGTTCCCAAGGTACCATCCTTAAATATCAGGAAACAGTATTGTTCGCGTTTGGGGAAGTCACCATCCTTAAAGGACTTAAAACCGCTAAGCTCAAAAGTATAGGCATCTTCTTCGGGAGCAAAGTTTATATAACCGATATTCTCATCTTCCAGACACGCCGAAATGTCATAGCGCTTCAGATAATGCCATTTTGCCACTTCATCCACATCTACAGTATCAAACCCGCTCCGTTCAAATTTCCCGGACAGGATATTCTTCTCACGGAAGGTATCGTTCGGAAGCCATTGTCCTGCCGTATGACGGCCGTCCTTTAATTCAAGAAGGACATAATCCCCATACTCCGGCATATCACCTACTTTTGCATCATGAAACGCATTAAAACATAACTTCAGAGTCTTATAATTGCATTTAAACATTGCTTTCTGTTTCCTTTATGCTTGTTTTCTTTTTCTCATTCCCTGATGGTAATCCTGCAGTCATGACCGAAATTAATTATATAACCGGCGGAATCAACGAGGACAAATGTTCCGTCCCCCCTGTCTTTCCAACTACATTCATATTGTTTTCCATAAGTTCCCTGGCTATTCTCTTTTTCCAGATCATAGTCATGTTTTTTTATCTCTGAATCCTCTCCGGCTATGATATTGAATCCCTGATATATCTCGTCACTCGAACCGGGTTTTATCTCATATCCCGAATCAATGGCCGTTATCGGCTGATATGTTGCCACATCAAGCTTCGCTTCTGTATGATCAATTTTCCCGTTTTTTGAATTATCATTAAACTGCTCTATAACAGCAAATAACTGATAATCTCCCATATCAAGATATCCGTGCTTTTTGTATGTCAGTGATGTCCCGTAATCGGCGATGTCCTCATCATCGTCATAGATATGCAGACGGGGAATATCAATCCCGGTTTTTTCCTTTTGCTCCATGAGTACATTTAATGACAAAGCACGTAGGTCTGCATTTTCTTTCAGATGTATAGACCCTTCCATTTCTATCAGATTTCTGTTCTTCAGATCTGTTGCAAAGCCTTCAGCATCTTCAACGTCTATCGGCAGTACTTCCCTATGAAAATACGTGTCTCTTGCAGCTTCTTTATTGTACTTACCCTCTCTTAATGACGCTTCAATGCAGTAATAAATTGAAAAATAATCTTTTCCGTCATTACCATTTACCGTGTTCTCGGGGATTATCTCATCCTCATTCAGGCCTAATTCTTTTAAAAACAGTTTCCATGCACTTTCCTTAAATGCCTGATAATTTTTGGAGCTGTAAACGGCTCCGGTAGTAGTGTTAATGATGAATGTATATTTCTCGCCATTATAAGAATATAATCCTTCTACCAGATCAGAGAGATAATAATTTCCACCGGTTTTTCCCTCTGCCAGCGCCGATAATCCTTTATCGGATACTTTCCCGCCCTTCAGGTTCTTGTCAAGCCATTCCTGCATCATCTTTCTGCCAAGTTCAGCAGCGGACTCTTTATCTTCCTTTGAATACTGAGCGCCAATGCATCCCGTCACAGCCAGTGCGATGCTTAAGCACATAACCAGCATCAATATGCCTTTTTTCATTGCCAGGTCCCCTTTCACCAAAAACTACCTGTATAGTAACACTTCACTATTTTTTTGTAAATATTAATGTTACTAATATTTCGTGACCTTTCCGATATATGCAACTGATCTGTTGGCAATTGATACTATCCCGTTTTGAGAATATTCATTGAAAGAATTTAACAGCTCTTCCATATACGGATCATAATTCTGATCGCCTTCTTTTAGGGAGTATGACCCTGATAAGTTTCGGGCTATATATTTTTCTTTATCATAAAACAACAGATTGTCAAAGGATATATAATCATACTTATCATCAAAGAAAGTCCTGATCCTCGGATCATCCTTTACTATCCCGCCACCAAAGCCTTTAAAATTGGGACAGTACTTTGAAAAAACACGATGAAGTTCACGGTTTAGGGGATCGGATTCGTCACGGATATTCCATATCAGTACGGCCCTGCCATCTTTCTTTAAGATCCTTGAACATTCATTCCTAAATTTTTCTACATCAAACCAGTGGAATGCCTGCGCGGTCGTGATGAAGTCGACGGAACCATCTTCGAGTGTCGTATTCTCGGCATCTCCTTTTATGGAGCAGAAATTGCCGTATCCGCAGAGTTCTTTTTCCGCTACCATTCTCATATCGTCGTTTGGCTCCACACAGAAAACACGGCTTCCTTTTTCAAGCAGATGCCTCGCAAACTTTCCTGTACCTGATCCAATATCTGCTATTATGGAATCTTCCGACATCTTATACGTGCTGTACAGGCTGTCTATCAGTTCCTTTGCATACCCGGGTCTTCCTACGGTGTAATCCCCGGCATACCCGTCAAATTTATTTGTAGTATCCATTTTCGCCTCTTCTTTAATCCCATGTGACAGGGTTTCCTTTTCTTTCCGTCATCTGCCTGTTGATTATCCCGTCTGCAGGATATCCGATAATGAGGCCGCCGTTAATGGTCTCATCTTCCTTTAATCCGTGCTTATACATAAGCTCACGTATAACTTTGTTTTCGTCGAGCCAGTGGAGCTGATTGATCCAGCACGATCCTAGGTCAAGGGCGTTAGCAGCTATCATCATGTTTTCAAGCGCACAGGCGCTGTCAGCCATGGCATTTCCATAGCCTATCTTGTTGGCAACGACGATAAGCACGGGTGCCCCATAGTGAAAAACATATCCACCCTTCTTAGCCGCCATGACCGAGCCCTTCATCGAGACGTACATATCTTCAGTAACGTCCATCTTGCTGAACTCATCCCTCACCGTTTCCGCCAGCTCGGATAATACTTCTTTACCGGTAAACACAATGAAGTGCGTTGTCTGATTGTTATGCCCGCTTGGTGCATACCTTCCGGCCTCGATAACCTTTTCGATCAGGTCTCTTTCCGGCATAACATCCGAATACTTCCTGGTGCTTCTTCTTGTCAAAATAGCTTCTATTGCTTCCATACATTACCTTCCCCGCTTTATTTTTTAAATCTTTCAAATCCTGTTTTTACATCATTAATATCATAACATATTATGTTATTAAAAGTGTCAGAACCTAATAAGAACCGGACAAATCTTGCCCCAAGATAATATCCGGTATCTCCATAACCTTCAAATCTGACCCAGTCCCCAAAATACCTCTGGTTCTCGTTTGTCATGCATTCAAGATCATCAGAAAATGATTTTCTTATCAGATCGATGTTTTTATCGCACCACTTCTTCCACTCTTCATCATACTGATGAAAATATTCCGGGCTTCCGGCTATCTCCTGTTCAAATACCATTGCAATGCCTTCTGTAAAAAGCTGCCACAGGAACTTATCCGGATTATTATCAAATTCCCTCTTTAGTATCCCGTACTGATCCTGATAAGCATGCCCGAGCTCATGTATGATCAGCCCGGTCATGTGATTAATATCCTGCCAGTTCAATTCCAGTATTTTCTCAATGCCTAACAGCACCGTGGTTTTTCCATTGACAGGCGTTACCCATCCGGCACCGTTGCATAAACCGAGATAAAGTATCACATCGGCATCGACGCTTTTCCCAAAACGCTCAATGATCTTTTCTTCAAGGTTTTCCGTGATCAAATTGAAAGATTTTATTACCTGATCAAATTTTGTTTTATCTTTTATTACTGCATCCAGGACGGGCAGATAACTGGTTTCCCATGGAAAGCCGGCATCAATTCCCTCTTGCATGTCATTAAGGCACAGATCTTTTGCTCCGGGCACACAGGAATCCATATATTTCTTCCATCTGTCGATATCAAAATCCCCGGAATCATATATCTGAAAAATACCTTCTGTTGTATCTATTACTCTCATAATAATTTTATTTATTAATCTAAATTTCCCAATATTCCGCTAAAATAATCAGCACGTTTTATTTCGATGCAGTATATGTCGGTACCCACCCGTTTTCACTGCCGTTTATCATTCCTATACCGGTTTTCAGCGCATTAAGTTCTTTATGGCACGCATCAACAGCCTCAGCGATAAACTCATCCGTCATTTCTTTCGTAAAGAAAAAAATCTCGCCTTCCCCGGCTTCCCGGAAATAAGAGTTTATTGATCTTGTCAGCCACAAAAGATCAAATCTGCAGATTTCGTTTATCTTCTCTTCAGCAAAATCCTCCGGAACAGCCAGATCATTTTTCAGGTTATATTTTTCAACCACATAATGATTTGTTATGGCATAATCATTATGCAGTTTTTCAACATTCCCGGGGATCATAGGATTCCAGTGGTACCGGTCATAGACAAAATGCCTGTAGCACAAATCCTGTACCAGATGGAGATAATATCCCAGATAAAGATCGTCCGTCATCAACAGGCTGCCGTACCGGTTCCTGAAACCCTCAAAGTCATATGTCCTCATGTCCGTAGGCGGTACTGTTATCTTAAGATGTCCTATATTTCTTTCTCCTGCATCCGGAAGAACCGCGCCAAACTTCAGGCGCCCAATATCCTTAAATTTATGTTCTTTTGTCAGCTCCTCGATGATAGCAAGGTGTACTAAACTAGATGCCATAACATATAACACTTTCTATCTGCTGATACTGCTTTCCGCTCTCAAGGGCAAACGGATGCTGTTTACCTACTCCTCCAAACCACTTATATGGAGGGTCATTTTCCGTTTTCCCCTCTCCAGTATCCTTTATTATTTATTCGTTTCGTCCGGATATTCCCAGAATCCTCCGGTATGGAAATTCTCATTTCCCAGCGGTGTCGCAGTAAGCTTGAATATCACACAGCCATCCGGGCAGACCACAGTTTTGGAATATTTTCCGTCACCGCCCAATTTAGTCAGGTCGCCCCCGCTTCTTACAGCTTCCATGAGCGGATACAGCATCATCATTGTCTTTGAGCATATTCCGTATCCGTCCTTGTTCACCGGACATCCATAAGTGCATGTGTATTTGTCGCCGATCTCTTCGCCGTTGCGGCAGTATCTTTCCGTATGATCCCCATGCAGGAATCCGGTTACCTCAATATTAAATTCGTATTCCTCATCATACCATTTTTTCATGATCTTCTCCTTTTTCAAATATCGTAATGTTGCATCAGATACTCCTCAAGCTCAGGAAACCCACCCCTGTCATATGAAGAAATATCCTTTCCCTCAGCGTTTATCATGCAGTCCGTTAATAAGAATGTCTTTATGCCGATCTCCGCAGCACACATATCCTCATTCACGTCATTACCAACCATGATGCAGTCTTCCGCTTTATATCCTAATTTTTCCAGCAGCTCAGCATAGTATTTCGTATTTGGCTTGCAGTAATGTGAATTCTCGTATGTTGTTATATATTCAAAATCATCCGGATCCACACCGGCCCACTGCATGCGCTTTTTCTGCGCCGTTTCAGGGAATACGGGGTTAGAAGCAAGCACCACCTTTATCCCTGCAGCCCTGAGCTTCCGGATCAGTTCAGCGGCAACGGGAGTATGTCCGCATACCATTTTCGCCCTGTCAAATTCATTCGCGTAAAATTCGTTAAAAATCTTTTTGTCGGCTAATGCCTTTTCGCCAAACAGCCCCGAAAAGGTATCCCAGAACACATCCTCGTTTGTCTTTGCGCCGTTGTTCTTTACCATGGCACCGGTCCCGGCCCAAACACCTTTTATAAGCTTTTCCGGATCATATCCGAAAGGGGCAGCTTTTTTACACAGCTCAGAAAAATATGCCTTAACGAAAACATCCTGATCCATAGGCAGGAGCGTCCCGTCAAGGTCAAACATTACTATCTTCATAAAAACCTCCTTATTCATCATCATCCATATCTAATAACAACCTGTCGGCATCAGCATCCTGATCGCTCTCCAATATCTCCACGCTCCGGAGCTTGCGGTTGATAGCCCTGGTCCTGCGCCCAACAAGATTATCCAGTTCCTCACCGGCCTTTGAGATCTTATCCTGGGCAGCCTTAAGGGCTTTCTCAAATTTCATGAACTCGCCCTTGGTCTCGCTCAGAATCTTCCACACCTCACTGCTGCGTTTCTGTATCGCCAGTGTCCTGAATCCCATCTGCAATGAGTTCAGCATGGCAGCCATCGTTGACGGGCCTGCAACAGTGACATTAAATTCCTGCTGGAGCTGGCCTGTGAGCCCGCTGTTGACTACCTCGGCATATAAGCCTTCAAATGGCAAAAACATTATGCCGAAATTCGTGGTATACGGCGGCTCGACATATTTCTGCCTTATATCATTTGCACACTTCTTTATAACAATCTCCAGCTGCTTTTTCGCTTCTGCTATGCGTGCAGCATCGCCGGAATCATAGGCATCCTGAAGGGCAGTGAAAGTATCTCCCGGGAACTTGGAATCTATCGGAAGGTATATCATGTTATCACCGTCAGATCCGGGAAGCTTAATGGCGTATTCGACATGATTGCTACTGCCCGGGATTGTCGGTATCTCATGCTCATACTGTTCAGGTGCGAGTATCTCATCCAGTATCATACCGAGCTGTATCTCTCCCATGATACCGCGTGTCTTTACATTTGACAGTATCTTCTTCAGATCCCCGACTCCCGACGCAACGGTCTGCATCTCGCCAAGGCCTTTATATACCTGCTCAAGCCTTTCACTAACAAGCTTGAACGATTCACGAAGATTGCTTTCAAGCTTATCGCTTACCATTGACTGTATGGAATCCAGTTTCTTCTGGTTCGATTCCGAAAGGTTGTTAAGATGCTCCCCTACAGTGCGCTTTATGGCTTCGAGGCGCTCATTATTTGAGGACTCCAGCGTCTTAAACCGGTTCTCAAGGGTTATGAGCTGGTCGTTCACCCTTTTTGCCGACTGTATCTGGTTTTCAGAAATGGACTGCCCCATTGCCGAGAAATTATCGGCATTTGACTTTGACATCATGGACAGGATTTCCGTGATCGTTTCGATCATTGCGCGGTTAGAAGCCTGGATGCTGTTTGCCGTCTCTTCCCTCAGCTCACGCTGTGAAGCACTCAGCCCGTCCTTCACGGATGCCACGATACGGTCAGCTTCCTCTGTGGATTTATTTCCTATGAACAGTTTGATGATAACCACAACCAGCAACAGCAGGTTGATAATTACCAGAATATCAGTAATACTCATGATCAAATCTCCCGGCTTATTTCAAGAAAAATGCCCTCACGGCATCTGCCATCTCGTTCAGGTGTTTTGTGAAGCAGTGGTCATCACCGTGTATCGGTACAAGTTCCGCATTCTTATACAGCTTTGCAGCTTTCTCTGCATAACTGAAAGGAACCGTTTCGTCCGCATCGCCGTGTATGATCAGCACAGGTCCCTCAAACCTTTCGATCTCATCCTCCACATGTATCGTCTGGACTACGCGGATATAATCTCCCGACAGCTCCCAGGATCCGGATGTTATCATGTCAGGTATATGCTTCGGATCAAATGATGTTCCGAGTACGTTTCCCTCCCTTGCTATCTCCGGGATCATCCATGCAGGTGATAAAGGCAGCAATGCCTTAAAATCATCCGGGCACATTCCTCCGACCAGCATGGTAAGGAGCCCGCCCTGGGAATGTCCGCTCAAGTAAAGATCCGTCACGAAATCAAGGGACTTGGCATATTTGACTGCCGCTAAGGCATTGGTCACCCATTTATACAGTGTATGGTCCTTAAATTCACCGTCGCTCCCGCCATGTCCGTACATTTCTACCCTAAGCACGGAAACACCGGCGTCGTTCATCGCCTTCTGTGCGGCTTTGATATGGTCTTCCTCCATATGCCCAGTAAAACCATGTATCAGGATGCATAAAGGACCCTTTTCAGCGCCCTCAGGCCTGTCAAGCTTCGCATGGAGCCTTGTCCCGTCACTGTCTATAAAAAATTCTTTCATATGTGTTTTCCTTTCCGTTATAATCTATCTATTATATTATATCATTCCATTTGGTAAATTCAATATTATGCGCCAAAAAAGCCAAGAAAAAACAGCGGTCACAATGAACCGCTGTCTTTCATACTATTAAAAAATCCTAGTAGAAAATCTTAAAATAATCAAAATCAATCTTTCCGGTCTCAAACAAAACCAAGCCTTCTAAAGTATCATGTGCGTACTCACATTGTACAGAAACAACTTTACCATCCTTATAGAATACGGCATAAGCATATTTACTTACTGTCTCATCGCCTTCTATTTTGGCCCAGACTAATCCGTCCTGTCCCGTGATCCCGGTGATATTCTTTTTCGAAAGCTCCTCTTCAACCTGGAATATATTAAAGTCTAGCTCGTAAGACACTCCATTCAGGTCGTCATTAGGATTGATACCGAACGATATCTCAACGATGCTCTCTTTTCCTGCAGGAATTTCATCCATCACGTTAATGCACTTCCCCAAAGAATTTCCGTACCTGTCTATCATTTCCACGGTGATCTCAGTCACCACATTATCTACCTTGGGCGTTACAGTGAAATACAATGATCTGTAATGCATCCCGGTATATTCAATAACATCAGGATTTATCTTCACAAGGTCAGAAGACGGCACGCTCTCAGCATCCAGGCTTAATGTCCCGTAAACATCATCCTGGCCTAAATAATCGTTCAGAACGATCACATCTTTGTCAGCAGGATATCCAATTGCCCGGTCATCAGTCTGATTCCGGCTGTTTGAGATATAAAACCTGATCACATGAATGATCACCATCATCAGCAGGGAAAATATTATCCCTATGGCCAACAGCTGGTTCCTTCTCCTGTCCTTTTCCCGGAGTTTTCTTCTCAGGTCTTCTTCCTCACGGAAAAACCTCCTTGGATCGCCAGCGGTTTCATTGTTATATTTATAATGTCTCCAGGCATCATCCTGAAAAGGATTGAACATCCCGTCATCCGCAGGCTCCTCCTTTTGGGGGATATCCTCCACATTTTCAGGAGCCTTCTTAGGTTCCTCTGCTTTTTCCGGAGCCTTGAACGGACTTTCAATCCCCTGTATAGGTGTCAGTTCAACAGGTGAAAAAAGATCTACTGTCTCAAATGACTGAAAATCCTTATTTTCCACTTTCTTCCTCCTTTTTGCTAACCTGTCGCAGCGTTGTACCACATAATCCCGGTATTATGATACCAATATACAGTATCCTGCTAACATCTTCAAGCAGCAACAAAGCGAATTATATGGGGATAATTGCAGAAAAAGATTAATTTATCATGGCTACATTTTCTACCTTCGCATTAGCAGTCTGCAGGTGCCTTGCCTCTGCAGCCACCTCAAGTACCGGCATAGCAAGGCTTCCCGGGCGCCTGTCGAAACGCAGTGATGTGATGCATGTATGCTGAAGGTATCCGAGGACCATGCACAGATGAGGGAACGGTATGTTAAATACTCTTGAGAGAAAAGCTGTCGAAGATCCGCCATGGCAGAAAAGCACCAGGGTCCTCTTCCTGTCGTCCTCGGTCTTGCAGCGATAATAGAGCCCTTCACGCTCATAGCCTAAGGATGCCAGCCACCTGTCGGTCCCTTCCATCACGCTGTCGATATCGGTCGTTGCCGTATTCTCGACAAAGTTCGGGAATTCCCTCCAGGCAGGATTCTGAAGATCTATGCCCATGCTCATAAGCTCGGCCGAAACGATCCACGGATTCCCGCTGGTATACAGCGCATCCTCACGCCCGTACCTTATCTCCTTCATGAAATCCAGTATATTTATCTTTCCTATCCCTGATGCCTCCGCAAAAGGCTGCGCTGTCTGTCTTGCCCTTCCCATAGGCGAGGAATATATCTCCTCTATGCCTTCCTCGAGCAGGCGCTGTGCAACTATATCCGCCTGCCTGTGCCCAAGCTCGGTAAGGCAGTCCTTATCATAATCAGGGTCCCCATGACGCACCAAAATAAGCCTCATGCCTATCCTCCGTTTATCTTTTTATTCTTTTTTTTCACTGTATTGTTTTTAGCCATTCGACGATATCGTCACGTGAATCCGGTATGTCATCGCAGTATATGCTCATGACTTCTATCACATCTGCGCCTTTTGCCTTTTCCCTGACAAACGAGGTACTCGAGCCGAATCCCGCTGAGCCCTGCGTAGCGATCAGATAGATCGTCTTGCCTGTAAAATCATTGCCTTCAAGGAATGTCGCTACAGGCATCGGCACAGTTCCCCACCATATCGGGTATATGAGTATGATCTCGCTGTAGTCTGAAATGTCGATATCTTCTATGCCGGGCCTTGCATCCTCACGGAGTTCCTTTCCCCCGACAGATACGGTATCCATGTAAGAGGACGGGTATTTTTCACCGGTAAGCGTTATAGGTACTATCTCCGAGCCGATGGCATCTTTTACCATGTATGCAAGCAGTTCCGTATTGCCTATGAGCGTTCCACCCGATCTCATAAGCGAGGCTCCGGAAACAGCATCCACATCATCCTCGAAATCGGTATTGCCCACTCTTGTAAAGTATACGACAAGAGGCTTGTCACCGGTCATTTCGACCTTTTCGCCTGTGACCTTTTCCTCAAAGATTATATCGACCTTCCTCAGATGCCTGTTCAGGTAAGGCACCAGAGCCAGACCGATGGCCAGCCCCAAAATTGCAAGTATCGATATCAGGATGACAGCCTTCTTCTTGGATTTTGCCTTAAAATAGAAATGCATTCCACCATGTACAAATGACAGCGTGAGCACTGCAGTAGCAAGATACCTGTGGAAAAGCGGCTCCATCATGAATTTGAACCATGGGAACAGAGTCCTTGACACTCCCATGCTGCTTATCATAAGGACGCAGGCCGTAGCAAGCAGCAGGATGATAACTGCATCAGCAAACTTCCTTGATGCCGCTTTTTTATCCAGATTCCTGAAAACTGCCTTGAACCAGTACCTCTTGATGACTATATGTACCACCAGGCTTACAAAAAACACTATGCCAAGTATCTCATGGGCGACATTGCCCACGATCACGTAAAGCATCTGGGCAAGCAGTGCCAGATACATAACCAGCTCACTGGCTAGATTGATCTTCTTTTTCATAAAAATTTTCCTGTCTCGGTTATTTCCATTCCTTCCACACTTCGGGCCTGTACCCGACGGTGGACTGCTTACCGTTCCTGACTACCGGGGTCTTTATGACCGACGGGTTTTCAAGTATCTTTTCAAGCTTGTCTTCCTCAGCAAGGTACTTGATTATGGTAGCGGTTTCCTTTTCCTTGCCGTCCCAGTCGACCATGCCGTCAATGCCGCCGTTTGCCTGTGCCACGGACAGGAACTCGCCTTTGCTCATCCCTTTTTCCTTCATGTCCACAGACTGGAATTTGATCCCCCGCTCCTTGAAAAACCTTTCAGCCTTACGAGTATCGCTGCACTTCTTTGTGCCAAAAATCTGTATGTTCATTTATTTTCCCTTATCCTATCTTATCAGCGGAGTTCCTTTAGCATCTCAGAAAGCGTAGCCTCAATGCCTGCACTGCCTTCTTCTATCGTTATGTCCGCATAGCGCTCATAAAGGATGCTCCTGCTGTCAAACATCTCTTTGAACGTTTCCCCGTCCTTAAGGACAACGCCACGCTCCCTGATGTCATGGAGCCTTCTTAAAAGCTCATCCTCAGCCACTTTAAGGTAAACGACTGTCCCGATTGATGACAGATGCCGCATGGCTTTTTCACTGTAGACCACGCTTCCCCCTGTTGCGATCACCGTATTTACGGGGCTGACGGAAAGGACTGCCTTTTCTTCCCTTTCCATAAAGCCTTCAACACCGTATTCCTCGATGAGATCACGGAGCAGTGCCTTTTCCCGCTGCTGTATCACAAGATCGGTATCCACGAAATCCATCCCCAGCATTTTTGCCAGGATGACGCCTGCCGTGCTTTTCCCTGATGCCGGCATCCCTATCAGGACAATATTTTCCTTTGTCATTGATCCCCCGTCTCCTTAAGGTCAGCGAATTTCTTCTGCATTGTGGGGTTGTCCTTAGTAAGCTTCTTTATGCTTACATCCTCAACCTTATTATTTGCCAGGCGCAGCTGGTTATCAGAGCCCTGGAGTTCCTTCTTCACCTTCTCGAGGTGGTCTATCGTCTTATCTATCTCGTCTATCGCCTTCTGGAAATGGTCATGCGCAAGCTGATAATTCCTGCCGAATTCATCCTTGAACTTCATAAGGTTGCTCTCGAAGTTGGTTATGTCCACATTCTGGTTCTGAACCTTCACAAGCTCCCTCTTATAAGTCATGGCATTCATGGCAGCGTTCCTCAGAAGCGTGATGATCGGTATGAAGCACTGCGGACGGACTACGTACATTTTCTCAAACTTATGGGAGACATCCACTATGCCGGCATTGTATATCTCACTGTCCGACTCGAGCAGTGATACGAGTACGGCATACTCGCAGTTCTTCTCTCTGCGGTCCTTGTCAAGCTCCTTGAGGAAATCCTCGTTCTTATGCTTGGTCGCGGTCTGATCCATCTCATTCTTCATCTCGAACATGATGGAGACTATCTCGTTCCCGCCCTCATCATTCTCACGGTAAATGAAATCACCCTTGCTTCCGCTCTTTGCATCATTGTCCTTTTCAAAATATGCATTCCTGAAAGCCGTGGCACGGAGCTGCTCGAACTGTATCTGGCAGTGCTGCTCAAGAGTCTCTCCGACCATCTTTGTTGACATCTTCGTCTTAAGGTCCTTATAAAACTCTATCTGCTTGTCTTTTTCTTCGAGCAGTATCTTGTTCCTTTCCTTTTCGTTCGTAAGAGAGGTTTCAAGCTCACGGATCTCCTCGTTTGCCTTCTGCACGGCCTCCAGCATCCTGGTCTTGCCCTTTTCCTGCTCGCTCTTAACAGCAAACTCGAGTTCCTTCTTATCAGCCTCTAATGCAGAGATCTTTTCCTTCTCGCTCTGGACTGCCTTCATGACCTCAGCCTCATTCTTGCTGCGGATCACTTCCATCTCCTGCTTGAGCCTGTCGGCTTCGGCTTCCGCCTTGTGCAGCTTCTCCTCCAGCTCATGTATCTCTATATCGGCCTTCTCCTTGGCCTTTGCTGCGGCATCGGTCTCCTTGGCATGGATCTCCATACGCATGAGATTATCCTTGTTCTCCATCTCAAGCTTATGCTCCCTCTTTAAATGGTCAACCGCTTCCGCAACCTTTGCATCAACATCCTGCTTGAACTCAGAATCCCTGATCTGGTTCACTATCGAGTCCAGTTCGGACTCATCTACCGTAAAGACCTGTCCACAGTGCGGGCATTTAAGTTCTGTCATAATAAACCCCCCTTTTTCTCTCCATGATAGTGCTTTTTCCTCGTGCAATCCGCCTGTTCTACCACTGTCTAACTGCTCCGTTTGCCCTTCAAACATCAGCATCCGGAAAGGGTATCAGCACCGGATTTATGCATTAATCATAATCCATCAAGCCCCGAAAAGTCAAGGAAAAACAGGTACCTTGAACCCCATCGCCTCCAAAACTTCCCTGTTGAGATCCTCAGGGAACTTAGGCGGGAGGAACCTGAATCTTCCGTCTTTTTTATCAAACTTCATCTCAAAGATACCAAATCCGCCATAGTAATCCCAGCTTGTGCGGGGTATCCCTCTCTCATCCAGCAGCCTGGTCACAACCGAATACCATTTGGCCCTCTGCTCCTTATCCACCGCAAAGTTGTTGCATCCGAACTCTCCGCAGAAAACAGGTGCGTTCCTGGACATACTGAATTCCGAATATACATCGAAAACGCGCTCTATGGCTTCGATAGTCCCGGTATAAGGGTATCCTTCAAAGCATCTCCTCTCGATCTCAGTGGCATCCTCCGGCATAGGGGGCATCTTTTCCTTATCATAAGGGAACGGAAGGCCCTTGACCCTTTCCATATGGCACCAGGGTGCGCCCTGATGGGTAAAGGTATGTGGGTCATAGAAGTGGAAGGTATAGATCACCTTGTCATCCTTAAAATCTGGAAGGCGCCTCATCGCCTCAGTGCTGTTCCAGTCTGCTCCCCCGACTATGATATAATGAATCTTGTCTATCTCACGGACCTTTTTGAACAGCCTGCCGATGATCCCGTTCCACACGTCAATATCAATGCCGTGCGGCTCGTTCATAAGCTCAAATACAAGATATTCCGAAGCGTCCTTATATCTCTCGGCCAGCTGTGTCCATACGGGTGTAAGTACATCCTCGACATCTGCCGGTGTCACAGAATCCACATGCGTATTGTTATGGAAATCAAATATCACATATATGCCCAGCTCTTTTGACCATGTGGCTACATTGTCCAGTATCCCAAGTATCTTACCGTTTATGGCACAGCCATTCTCCCTGTCTATGAATCTCTCAAAATGGATCGGGATGCGCACCACATCTCCTCCCATTTCCCTGACGTGCTCAAAATCCTTCTTTGTGAACATCTCCGCAGCAACATCATCCGCTGACCTGTGCTCAAGCCATCCGCTGAAATTAAAACCCTTTGTAAAGGGTGCCGGTATCGTCCTGTCCATTTCCTACCTCCACAAAACAAAAATTCTTTATATTAAATTATATTTTATACCAAAAATAAAGTCAACAAAGAAAAAGCAAGCCGCCCATCCCCCCTCGTGGATAAACGGCCCGCCATTATTAACCTGTTATACTTGTAACTACAGTATATGTAGATTACTTAACTGCGTATTCGTTGTAAAGCTTTCCGGTCTCGTCTGTCTCGTTATCGATGAAGATCCAGCCCTTAAGTCCTGATGCAGCCTTGATATATGCCTTCATAGGTCCGAACTCGTTATCTTCAAGGAAGATGACCTTCTTTACAACATAGGTCTCGCCTTCGCCTACCATACCGATAGAATCATCAACCATACAGTTCTTATTAGCGAATACTTCGAATGTCCAGGCTGCTGTGTACTTAGCAAGCTTGTTTTCCTCGTAACGTGCAGGAGCTATAGTATAAACACCGTTCTTGTTTGTCTTCTCAACGAAGCCTTTCTTTGTGAGCTTGTAGTTCTTGGTCAGCCAGATGTTTCCAAAAACGGGAGTGTAAGTCTCAACGTTAACCTTGATGTACTTATTGCTGTTCTGCTCTGTGGGTACATAAGCGTGTGCGCCTTCAGGATTGTACTCGCTGACAACTTTAAGCTTGCCGTTGTTATACTTGAAAACCTTCATGCTTAAGAGAATGTTATCTACATCTGCGTAGTAGCTGGCTACTATCTCTTTTGTATTGTCTTCGGGGTTAACATCAACAACTGTAACATTTATATTCTTAAGGTGATCAAGCTTATCATGAAGCCTGTTCTCTTCTGTTGCCTCAGGATATCTCTCAATGAGGCCGCCCTCTTCGTAAGCTTTCTTGCCGTTAACTGTCATCTTGAAGCTGTAATCGATATCTCCGTTGTCCAAAGGATTGATATCCTGATAATAAGTAACGATCTCTTCAGTACCGTCTCCGTTCAGATCAGCTATCAATGTGTCGTCGCTTGCCTTAATTCCAATAAAGCTTGCTATTGCAACAAAACCTGTCATCATGATTCCACCTACGATTGTCTTTAATACGTTATGCATCTTTTTTTCTCCTTTTTGTTTGTGTTTGTGTTTTTATTTTTTGTTTTTGGGTTTTCCCCTTGCTTGTGAGTTCATAATACACAGTTTTTAAGCGAGTTTCAATATTCAGAATACCCCATAAATGTAGTAAAAGCTACACCCTGCAATCAAGGTGTAGCTTAATTTACAAAATTTCAAAATATGTAGTTTATCTTTTCTTATTCTTTTTTAACACACACCCTATACAGGCGCTTTTCCAGTTTGTACCTGGTCATGATCTCTTCTTTCAGATATTCTATAGTAAAATCCTTGAAGAAACTCCTTATATCCTCTTCATTAAAAAACCGCTTTATGGTCTTCCCTTCCATCTCGAATACATGATGCTCTATCTCCGGTCCCTGTCCTGCTCCGTGCAGAACATCATTTATGGAATTCACCCGCAGGATCAGGTGCCCGCCGGGAGTAAGTATCCTGCGTATATCATTCAGTATTTTCTCTGTATCCGATTTAAGGAAATAATGCAGGCACAGATCTGCGATCACAACATCAAATGCATCATCCTCAAAAGGCAGCCCGTCCAGCATGTTGAAGCATTTGGCATCATATACTTCCGGAAAATTCTTCCTTATATTATTGATAGCACTCGGAGACTGATCGCAGGAAATCACCTGCTTTCCCTTTGATATCAGATAAAGCGTATCATTGCCACCGCCGCATCCAAGATCCAGTATCGGTTTCTGAGTGCCCATTATTATATCATCGAACTTCTCCAGCCAGTCATCTACCTTTATTGTAGCTCTGTCATAATCCTTATGCACATTGTCCCAGTATTCCAGGGATTTTTGTCTGTATACCTGTTCCATCTTCTATTCTCCCAACAATGCCTGTTTACTTTGCTATATCTTGTTTGCTTTTCCTTAAATGTGTTTTTATTATTTCATATATCAGGAATACCACAAAGGCTGCAATAAAGAAAAGCAATATAGTTTTTATAAGACTAAAAGGCGCAAATGATAACCACATAGTCCGAGAAGGTTGGGGATCTCCAAGTTTTGTTTGCGGATATAACTGATTTAAAAGCAGTCCGAATCCGGTTTTCCCGCTGTAATCGCCACCCCAGCTGGTGCTTCCAAAAACTAAATCTTTATTTGTATAGTAATATATGAGATTAGTGAGAAAACATGCACCGTTTATCACGACAGAACTGATAATGGACTTAATTATTATACTCTTAAAATTCAATTTGCCTTCTGCATCATTATTTATATAGTGTGATGAAACCATGGCTATTACAGCTATGGCAGTATAAACTCCATAATCAACAAATAATGTCTCATAGTCAAGACCCCATTTTACATGAACGATAAATACTTCCGCTATATAGGCGAATACCAAAGCAATTATCAGCAAAAACCAGTGTTTTTTCATGCTCTTTCCTATTGAAATTCCCAGCACAAGGAAAAATATGGGATTGATTACAAGAAACCGGATTTCTCTCAATACATAAACTCTTCGAAGAAACGTCGTTTCAATCCAGGGAAATGCTATCAAAACCAAAGCAGATATCAGTATCCATGTTATAGCCTTTTTCATAACAACCTCCAAACCCAATGTCTTCAGGTTTTACTCCTTCTTATGTATATTAGACGAACATGAACCTGATATAGTTCCAACATGTTTACTATTTTCCAACCGATACATATCTATCCGTATAAACCAATTTGTAATACTACCAAATGTTTATCCTCTTCTTCGGAGACAGATACATAGTATCGCCTTTCTTAACATCATAAGTCTCATAAAACTCTTCAAACTGCTGAACTACAATATTCGTTCTGAGATAATCTAACAGATGTGTATCCGTGGCAAAATAATACTGTTCGGATTCTTCAGACATAATGCTACGCCACCTTTTTGCATAGGCTGTAAAAAACTCCTCATAATTAAAATCCGGTATTTTCTCGGCCATTTTTAGGATAACCTTCATACCTGCTATATCAGCAATAGTTTCACCACACACCATTTTCCCGTTAACATTTCCATTTAACCATACTGTTATATTACTCAAATATTTGATAAGCTCATCAGTCTTTAGCTCGAAAGTCGAATAATCTTCCTCAGTCCACCAGTTCACATAATCTCCGTTTTTATCAAATAAAGCACCGCTAGTATCAAATGCATGTGAAATCTCGTGACCGATGATAGTACCTAATCCTGCATATAGCTCCTCATCGGATATACCATCATAGTAAAAATCCCCATCAACTATTCCGTAATTAATTATAATGCTGTTATATAATGGATCATAAAATGCATTTGTAGTAAGATAAAGATTTCTCCATTCTGTATGACTGCATGTCCTGCCAATTTTAGCAAGAGCAACCTGCCATTTATAATCGTTTATCTTTTGTATAGCATCCAGATAAGAAAGACCTTTTATATCCAAGTCTGAGAAATCATCCCAAACTGGCGGATATACTGCACCAATATTAATATTATCAAGTTTCTCTATAGCATATTTTTTTGTACTCTCTGAAAGCCAATCCTCTTCCGAAAGCATCAACCTGTATTCATCTATGATCTGTTTAATCAGTTTCTTAACATGTTCTTGGGTCTTGGTTGCATGATATTTCTGAAGATATGCCTTATAAAATGGTGTACCCAAACTTATTACTACAGTTCTTAATGCAAAATCTTCATCTGATGCAACTTCTGATATTCCATATAATGATTTATAATAATCATCAAATAGTTTATCGGCATCCTGATTTAAATGGGGACCCATTTTCATTACACAGGTTACTATCAGATACCTTTTTAGATAAGCAAGATCACTTTCCGTGTAAATCCTATCCAGATTTTTAATAATATCAGTATTAAAAACCTCGTATTGTTCGGCATCCGCAACCCCATAATAATCAAGGACACGCATCAAAGGAAATTCTTTAGTCAAGCTCTTTATTTCATCACTAGACATAATAACAACATTTCCTTCATAGGGACTTAACCCCCTTTTAACCTCTCGGATTTGTTCATAATAAAAAAATGGCTCAATTCTAGAAACGACTGCGTCATACATTTGAGCCGCTTCAGCCCTGTCATAGCCTGCGAGCTTCATTAATTCTGAAACAAATTTTTTCTCTGATGTTTGCTGTCGTCCTGAAGGTTTTGAAGTCTCACCTTCAGGACCTATATGATTATTAATTCTGATAGCCACTATATATCTAGATGAGTCTGACACAGCAGGTTCTATATTTACATTGATAAACCTAGAAAAACAATTCCCTATATCTTTGTCACAAATAAACTTAGTCAACTCTTCGAGTGACTGAATTGCCTGTATCTCATCAATCAACTGAATCATCGGAGTTAGTCCGGTTTTATTTCGTTCATCCCAGTCAAGTATAGCATTATAATAATCCCTTATCAGTTCAACATCATGGCCTTCCATATTTTCATCGGTAATCAATGCCTTTTCTTTGTCTTCAACAGTTTTATTAACTTCACTCGTAAAAGACCAGAATCTATATCCGGCAGGTATCTCTGCGTTTTTCAGCCAATCATAATTTACATAAAGATGGAAGTCTTCCTTTGGGGATAGCTCCATATTTTTAGTAATGTTTTCTTTTAAGTCACTGTTAATCCAAGGCTCAGCATGAAGATCTTTATTAACCGGCTCTTCTTCAACATCCTCTGTGTCCTGATCTTCTTCTGGTTCTTGTTCACTGATTTCTTTTATTTCTTGTGATGTATCATTGTTATCCGGCACAGGTGTCGCTGACGGTTGTTCTACCTTTTCCTGTATTTGTATATCAGCAGTCGGGGTAGGTGTATTATTGTTTTCCTCTTTTCCTTTGCATGATACAGTAAAACAGATTATTAAAGAGAATATTACCAATAATAACGATACTTTTCCAAATGCTTTTCTTTTCTCAGTCATCTTAACACTCCATCATTCCGATATTTCATCACCAAATGCTTACCCTCTTCTTAGGCGACAGATACATAGTGTCACCTTCCTTAACACCAAAAGTCTCAAAGAACTTCTCAAACTGCTGAACTACGGTATTCGTCCTGAGATAGGCTAACAGATGTGTATCCATGGCAAAAAGATACTGTTCGTATTCTTCAGTCGTAATGCTGCGCCATGATTTTGCATAGGCTGTAAAAAACTCCTCGTAATTAAAATCAGGTATTTTCTCAGCCATTTTAAGAATAACCTTCATACCTGCTATATCCGCAATCGCTTCTCCACAAACTCTGTTTCCATTAACATATCCATTTAACCATACTGTTATATTATTATAATATTTGATAAGCTTATCTGTCTTTTCTTCGAAAGACTTATAATCTTCCTCTGTCCACCAGTTCACATAATCCCCATTTTTATCATACAAAGCTCCATTTGAATCAAACGCATGTGAAATCTCGTGACCGATGATAGTACCTAATCCTGCATATAGCTCCTCATCGGATATACCATCATAGTAAAATTCTCCATCAACAATTCCGTAATTGATATTTATACTATTATATAAGGAATCATAATAGGCATTAGTAGTAAGCTTAATATTTCTCCATTCATCGCGTCTACATGTCTCACCAATTTTCGCAATCATAAGCTGCCATTGATAATCGATTATCTTTCGCCTTGCCTCCAAATAAGAAAGTCCTTTTAAGTTCATATTTGAAAAATCATCCCAAGTTTCCGGACATATGACATTAATCTTAAGGTTATCGAGTTTCTCTATTGCAAATTTTTTAGTAGCCTCTGATAACCAATCCTCTTCCGAAAGCATCAATCTATATTCATCTATGATCTGTTCAACCAGTTTTGTAATACGTTCTTTGATCTCGGTTGCATCGTATTTCTGGAGATATGCTTTATAAAATGGTGTATTCAAATAACTTACAACACTTTCCAATGCGTACTCCTCATCAGATGCAACCTCTGATGTCCCATATAACGATTCCTTATAATCATTTAAAAGTTTATCAGCATCCTGATTCAAATGGGGACCCATTTGCATTACACAAGTAACAATAAGATATTTTTTTAGAGATTCAAGGTTATTTTCTATATAGAAATTATCCAAATTATCGAAAGCCTTAGGATAAAAAACCTGATATTCTTCTGCATCAGCAACCCCATAATACTCAAGTATACCCATCAATGGAAACGCTTTAGTCAAACTCTTTATTTCATCATTTGTCATTATAATATTATTTTCTGCATAGAATTTTGGACTACCGAAATCTTCTTGATAAAATATATTCTGATAAAAATATGGCTCAACCCTATAAGTATCAGCTTCATACATTTGAACCGCTTCAATTCTGTCATAACCAGCAAGATTCATTAACTCGGAAACAAAAACCTTTTCAGCAGTTTCCTGACGTCTTTGTATAGATATCACTTGTTCGCCGCCAAGAGTTATATGAAAATTGAGTCGGATAGCCACTATATATTTTGATGAATCAGATATCGCAGGCTCTATCATTACATTTACAAATCTTGAAAAATTCCTTTTATCTTTATTGCAAATAAAATCCGTAAACTCATCGAGTGACTGAATGGCCCGGATTTCGTCAATTAACTGAGTCATAGGAGTTAGTCCAGTTTCGTTTCGTTCATCCCAGTCAAGTATTGCATTATAAAAATCCTTTATCAGTTCAACCTCATGATTGTCTACATTTTCATCAGTGATTAAAGCAATTTCTTTTTCTATAACACATTTATAAACTTCATCAAAAAAATTCCAACCAGAATATCCGGCAGGTATCTCAGCGTTTTTCAGCCATTCATAATTTGCATAAAGATGGAAGTCTTCCTTTGGGGATAACTTCATATTTTTAGTAAAATTTTCTTTTAAGTCACTGTTAATCCAAGGCTCAGCATAAAGGTCTTTATTGACAGATTCTTCTTTAACATCCTCTGTATTCTGATCTTCTTCTGGTTCTTGTTTACTGATTTCTGTTTTTTCTGGTGATGTATCATTGTTATCCGACACAGGAGTCACTGACGAGTCTCCTATATTTTCCTGTAGCTGTAAATCAACAGTCGGGCTGGGTGTATTATTGTTTTCCTCTTTCCCTTTGCATGATACTGTAAAACAGATTATCAGAGAAAATATTACCAACAGTTTTTTAACATTTGTAAACTTCTTACTATTCTCTTTCATTCAGTCCTCCGAAAGTACAAATTGAAACCTCTTAAGGTCCACTTTTCCATTGACCACTTCTATGCCTTCCGCCTCAAGCAGACTCGCCTGCACTCCTGCACCGCCGAAAGCAAATTCTCCTGCCAGCTCTCCCTTTGAATTAACCACACGGAAGCATGGTATGCCATCAGGGTCGGGATTTTTATGGAGTGCATTACCTACTGCCCTGGCCATCTTCCTGTCTCCCGCCATCTCAGCCACCTGAGCATATGTTGCAACTCGACCATATGGGATCTTCTTAACGGCATCATATATCCGTTTAGTAGGACAGTCGCTCACCAGATCATAGCTTTCTTCGATCATGGTTTTAATATCTTTCTCAGGAATACTCCCATCAAGGACAATAGTGTTCCAATGATCCTTGTTCTGATGATATCCCGGTAAAACAGATTTATACATATCACGCCAGAGATATGCCCTCTCAGGATCAACCTTTACATTAAGGTTTACATATCCATCCTTTTCATATGTCCACAGGAATGCCTTTTTATTTTCCCTGTATCGTACAAGCTGCCAATTGGCATCATGGAACGGCGTATCTTTATAAGTATCAGGAAATGACAGGCCATACTCCAGGGCTTCTTTTCTAGTTTTCATGCTTTTTTATTCCTTACAGAATATCCTATTATTTATTCTCAGCATAAGACTTCACTATGCCGCAGAGTATATTTACAACCTTATCCATACCTTCAGCAGTTATATGCTCAAAAGGACCATGATAACCATAGCCGCCTAGCCCGAGATTAGGACAAGGCAAGCCTCTGAACGAAAGCTGCGCACCGTCTGTTCCTCCACGCACAGGGATTTCCAAAGGTGTCATTCCCTGTTCCACAATGCATCGCTTTGCGGTCTCCACTATATGCATGTGAGGACGTATCTTATCTATCATATTTTTATATTGTTCCGTAACCGTCAGTACTACGGTTCCGGGAGCGTAACGCTCATTCAAAGTCTTCTCTATCAGTCGCAGAGTTTTTATTTTTGCCTCATACAGACTTTGGTCATGATCCCTGACTATATACGATATTTCCGCATGTTCCACATCTCCGCTGATATCCGTAAGATGATAGAAGCCTTCTCTTTTCTCCGTATGTGCAGGGGTTTCGGCAGACGGGAGCATAGATGCTATCTCGCATGCAAGAAGCGCTGCGTTTACCATACGGTTCTTTGCATCGCCCGGATGCACGCTGATTCCGTTTATCTTAAATACAGCCTTTGCAGCATTAAAATTCTCGTACTCTATCTCATTTTCCGCACCGCCATCCACGGTATATGCAAAGTCTGCTCCAAAAGCGTCTATATCCAGCAACTCCGCACCATGACCTATCTCCTCATCAGGTGTGAATGCAAGTGAGATAGCTCCATGCGGAACAGAGTCCTTTATAACAGATTCGGCCATAGTCATAATCTCTGCTATGCCCGCTTTATCATCGGCTCCCAGCAGGGTAGAACCATCCGTCGTAATCAGAGTCCTTCCTTTTAAATTTTTAAGATGAGGGAAAAGTGCGGTGGAAAGTATCTTTCCATTCCCAATTTCTATGTCGTTACCATCATAATTTTCGTGTACACATGGCTTAACATTTTCACCTGAACTGTCCGGAGCCGTATCCAGATGTGCAATAAAACCGATTTTCGGAGCATTCTCATATCCGGGGGTCGCAGGGATATGTCCTGTCACATACGCATGCTGATCAACAGCCGCATCGGTAATACCAAGATTTTTCATTTCCTCTACAAGCGCATTTGCAAGATCAAACTGCCTTTTAGTAGAAGGAACCGTCTCTGAATTATCATCACTCGTTGTATGAATTACTACATATTTTAATAAACGTTCATAAGCTCTCATTTTAAATCTCCTGTTATTTCAATTTTTTAAACTTTACACCATCACCAACACCTGATGCTTTAATCAAGGCAACTATTTCCTTATATCTCTTTCCGGATTTAACATAAATCACGGCATTCTTCGCTATACCTTCAAATGCCCCATCACCAACCTTGGTGATCTTGTCGGAATAGATCTTTATCGTTTTAAGCTTTTTATCGTTTTTGAAGGCATCAGCACCAATTTCTACAACATTTTTACCTATCTTGATTGTTTTTACCTTCTTATTATTGCAGAATGCTTTGTCATCTATTGATACAATATCATAGGTACTTTTCCAATATGTTGTAATACTGTCGGGAATAGTAATAAGCTTTGTCTTGGGCTGCAGCCCCATCAAACTTAGACCAACGGTTTCAGTCTCTGTCCAGTTGCCCCATTCGCTCTCTATTTCTACTTCCTTCTTAACAAATCTGTACTGCTCTTTTGACAGCTTCTTATCAGTATCGGTTTTCTCTATGGTAATGACTTCATCTCCGCCGGATTCCATATAGTCTTCCACAAGCAGCGTACTGCCATCAGGGTATCGTACATCATTAGTTACTACCTGAGTACCGTTTGCATAATATATATACGTCTGATATTCTCTTATCTTTGATGCATATATCTTTTCTGATTTATGTATCTCATTATTCTCAATATCAGAACCTTCATACTGAATTATCTTGGTACCTTCAGCATCAGTCCCCTCTGAGCCATATAGATCCGCGACCCTATTGCCATCTTTATCATATTCTATAACATGTATATAGTTTGTTCCGTTCTCACCGAATGTAACCCATTCCTCCGTCTTTGATCCATCGGGATTCATGCACACAGATATATAACCTTTAGCATCTTCATCTTCTTCCGAATATGATTGATCCTGTACATCATCCGCTTTACTTGAAACTACAGGTAAAGAAAAAACTATTGCAAACGCTAAAAAACAACCGATTATATTATATAAACCCCTCTTCATATATAACCCCTTTCATCTTTTCTTACTCAGATAAACTCCGGTTTGTTAAATACCACACCTTTTTCGAGCAGGAAGTCAATAAACTTCTTATAATACTCCGGTACAAGCTCCTCCGTCTCGTCATGCGCATGAAGAAGTATGAAATGACTGTTGCCATCCTTCAGCAAAGCTGCACCATAAGGCGGATCGAGATCCTCTATCCTCTTCCATACGTCTTTTTCTGTAAACTCCGAGCCCGGACGGATGTTATACTCTGCAAAATCGAATGTCCAAAATGTATCAATATCCTTGTCCAAGCCACGTTTTCCCCACCATTCATACGTAAGCTGCGTATCTTTCAGTTTGCTGAATTTCTTGTCCCTTAAGTAGGCCTGAAGAGCATCCTTGTTTTGTCCTCCCTTATCACCATAAGGAAAACGGAAAGGTCTGTATTTTCTCTCAACATCCGCATCCTTATACAGCTTATCCAGGACCGCCTCATTTTTCTCGATATTTTCTACCCCCTCTTCAAGAGAAAGTCTGGAGAATGCCGGATGCGAATAGCTGTGGTTTCCGAGGATCATACCCTTTTTAAGTGCATATATAGCGTTATCATAGTATTTCTCAACGTTTTCACCCACAGCAAACATAAGGGCAGTTATCCCCTTGGAATTCAGATAGTCCACTATTGCCGGAGTATTGGCCGAAGAAACATCATCAATCGTAAGAACTGCGTTTATCATTTTAAACCTCTTTCTACATATTATATAGTAAAATCTTTATTAAACACGTTGGATGTATCCATATAATGAAAATATACACCAGCATATAAAATACCGTTTCTTCAGAAATATTTTACACTATATTTTCCATTTCTTCAAGATTTTGCATAAAAAAACGCCTAACTCACACTAAAGTCATACGCGTGCGACGGCTTATCATCATTTTAAGTCAGCAAAAAGAAATTTAGTATTATATTATTATAGTATTATAATAAGACGTTAATTCATAATAACCAGTTCATATTTCAATCAGTGCGCTTTTCCAATTACCAGGTCAAAAAACGTACGATCTGAACCAAAACTTCAAGTATGCCACTTCATTTTGTACGCTTTTTATGTGGCTTTGAAACTAATTGCGTACGCTCTGAATCATACGTTTCATGATCTTTATTTCAAATTGTACGTTTCTATCCATTTTTCTATCATTTCAACTCCAAAAACGTACAATCTGAACTTAAACTTCAAATATGCAACTTCATTCCGTACGTTTTTCAGATGATTTTGGGTATATATACGTACGTTTTGATGCTAAGAGCAAGATAAATACACTTCATTCTGTACGTTTTTTGTGACTGCCTAACCAAAAAACGTACAATCTGAACTGAAAATCCAGGAAGTTCACTTCAATTCATACGTTTTTTGTGATTTAAAACTTAAATTACGTACGATCTGAAACATAAACTTAATAATCATACTTCAATCTGTACGTTTTTTCAGAGTTGTAACATCAAAAAGCGTACAGATTGAGCTCAAATATCAAAAATACTGCTTCAACTTGTGCGCTTTTTGAGTTTTTTCCTAAAAGCGTACACTTTGAAACGCAAGCACTCCTTATACCAACTTCAATATGTACGCTTTTCCGTTTAATTCAAATATTATCTTACATTTCTCAGATGTATAACTACCTTGCTTTACATTTTTTTAGTTGTTCTATAATATCTCAGGATAACATCCTGAGCCTGCTTTAGTTCCCCTTTATTTAAATTTAGTCCTGTATCTACATTATTAAGATTGTTAAGCAGATGTCTCCACGTATAATCTAGGGTTTCATCGTTTATTATATCCTCCCAGGATTCAGGATATGGGTTATGATTTTGCTTACTAGCAGCATCTTGCCACGATTCGTTCATGGTTTCACATCTGGCCATAAGTGCATATTTAGCTGATTCCGTACTAGGAAACCTTCGTTTTTCGATTATTTGGCTAAAATCTACGAACTCTGTCAGCTGACGTATAGCACCTTCCTTCTTTAAAAGGCCTGAATATATCATACCCCATTTTTCATGCCATATTCCATATACTTTTTCTTTCAGATTTTCAGGATAGTTAGATAAGGAATTAATAAAGTTCTGGTACACTTTCTCCGCATTAACAGCTAAAAATATTTTTCTTGAATAATCTTTTATCTTATTTGAAGTTATAGAAACTTCATCAATATATCTGACCACCTCTTCTTTGCACTTCTTATATTCTTCTATTTTATGATAATCCTTTTCGTTTGAAAATTTTTTCTGGAATTCCAAAAGAGTCCTGTTCATGTCATAACCAAATTTCAATATATCGTTATTATTATCCAGTGTCTTTTTAATTTCCATGCTAATATCTATCCCAGTTAGGTTTTTAAACAAACCACTACAGGATAAACTAGTAGCTCTTTTTGTGAATTCATCTGAGTATTCTTCCTTTATATAATACAGTGTACGATTGACCAGCCAATCAAAGTCCTTCTTCAATGAAGCAATATCAGCTATTCTTTTAAAAGATATATCAGCCTTATTATTCTCATGGCTATTATCTTCATCCACGCCTGTCTTACCCCCAAAAACTGCTTTTACTGCTTTTCTGAGCTTATTTATATCATAAGGATTATTGTGAGGATATGCTGGGCTAAGAACAAACAATACTGATTCAACTCCTCTAGATCTTATGTTATTGAATATTCCCTTCCAATATTCTTCCCCAGAAATATTTCCTTCCTTACCGTTCCAAACACCTATGATCTCCTTGGTACCATATACATCATACCCTAGAATCATATTAATCACACGAATCCCTGTATCTCCTATATTATCTCCTCGTACAGCCACTTTTATGGTGTTCACAAACATAATCGGATAACATTTCTTCAAGTGCTTACTTGGCTTTTTTTCGATATAAAGCATCTGATTATTGATGAACTGATATTGCAAAGGAATACACTCTGCAATCTTTTTCATTATGATACTTAAAGTTCCATCTTTTTCATTTGCCTTCTTTTTTACCTTGTAATCCTTATTGACTCTTATTTTCCATTCTTTATATTCTTCTCCCGGTAAATGTCCTAATGGATTATCAGGGCTTTCATCATAAAAACGAGGATCTTGGGTACCAAATTTCTCATCATATCTGTCAGCACGTTTCTTCCATTCTTCGTAACTTTCTCTAGACTTACGTCGAAGTTTTTTATCGATATTCTTGTCAGAATATCTGGGATCTAAGAATGCTTTTCCTAATTCCTTATATAATGGATATTTTTCACAAAGAATAGTCTGCCATTTTCTTAAAAAATATGGATCATTCTCTTTATCCTTATAACTCATTCCACATGAATGCTCAGAGTATTCTCCTATCCCACGGAACAAATACTCTAATATACACTTAGAAGCATTATCCTTTGGATAAAACTGTATATATGGTGAAATACTTCTTCTGTTCTTATAGTATCTGTATTTTGTTGGTAAGATTGCTATCCTATTCAACAAAAAATGAGCAAGGATCATGTTTTCTATGGAATGTTGAGGAAAACTATCCTCAACAAAGTTTTGTTCAGTAGAACTTCTTATCTGCAATTTCTTCCTATAGTATTCTATTATCTGCTTACTTATTTTATATTTGTCACATTCATCTGCCAATGCATTCTCATACCCTGTAATACCGCTATCAACTATATTACGATATTCTTTGGGAACATTTTCTCCCCAGTTCCATATTTTCTTATAATTCCAATCTTTTCCTTTTAGATTTAGAACATCTAAAGGGAAAGTATGATATTGCAATAGCATATCCGCAAGCTCGCAAAGAGGCGGTCTACATATAACCTTTTTGGAAACTTTTGTTACAACAGTCTGGAATTTACCAGTTATTTCGTTTTTCTTACACCCTATAGGCACAAACACGTCTATAGTGCTCTGCTTTGGTCTAAATGCATGTTTCGAATAGGGATCCATTTCAATAGGAAGAAATACACCAGAGAAAGAATCCGGTCTATTATTCTTTCCATAATATATTCCTTGAGCATGAGATAAAGCAAAATTTATACTTATCCCCGTATTAATCATCTTACGGAAACTGTCTTTAACAATTTTTACCTTATCAGAATGTCTAGTATGTGCATGAGCTTTTGAAATATATACCGAAATATCAAGATCCCCACTGAGTAGTTTATATATATTTTGAATAGATATCGGCATGTCATACATTTCAAGCGTGTAAACTGCATCCATGACCATCATGTCAAAATATGACAGTCGATCCTCCTCTTTTGCCTCAGAATAAGGTAGTCCATTATAGGATAAATCTACAGTGATATAGTTCTCTCCATCATCCGTATTGTCCTCATTTGTTTTCAGGTCCATGTACGTCACCGTGGATGATAAAAGTGCCCCTTCATCAGAAGAAGTCTCATCAGAAGAAACCTGCGCATTTGTATTAAGGAAATTACGGGGAATCTTAAATGTTTTTTTAATTCTGGCCTCTAGTTTTGGGTAATTAGTATTATTATGGTACCTCCCTTCCCCAGAATACATTTTTATAGCCTTTATGCTCAAATTAAGTTTCTCTGCCAACTCTGTAATTGACAAATCCTGGGAACTGATAAGATCATCAATGACTTCCCCAGCAGGGCGATAATTGGTCTTGTTCAAGGAACCGGAAATCTTCAGTGAACCCGACAACTTATTGAACTGTCCTTTGCGAATCCTCCCTGCTGCTAAGCAACTGTTTGAATACAGCACCGGTGGAAATGAAAGTTCACGTTCCTGCATGGCATATTCAAGCTTCATACATGTAGAATTTATTTTCGGTGGTTCCATAAAATAACTTTTAAGGTCATCATGTATATTTTTATCACCGATTATAAGTGCATTATCGCACATTCGTTTAAATTTTATATAATCATGTATATAGCTTGTACCTTTTATTCCTCCTTCTGCTGTATATTCCTCAACCGGAGGATATTTTACTTCTCTTTCAGAATATATTAAATGACAATATCCTTTAAATGATTTGTTACGGCCGGCACGTCCACATTCCTGAACATAATTCTCTATACAACGAGGAATATTGTAATGAATTATGAAACGTATGTCATTTTTATCGATGCCCATTCCATATGCATTTGTAGAAACCATAATCACGGCTTCGGAACTAACAAATTTTTCAGAATTTTCATGCTTAGTATGCTTATCCATAGGTCCGTAGTATTTCGCAATTTTAATATTTTTACCTTGGAATTCATGGGTAAGTTCTTTAGCTACTTTATCTACTCCGGCTATTGTTTCACAGAATATTATTCCACAGGGATAATTCTTTGGATAACGATCATTATTTTTTAGCCATTTCTCAAACTTTTCTTTTTTTCTCCCCTCCTCATTATCAGAACTGTCTTCAGACTCCAAATTTCTTACTTCTTTATTCCAGTCACTATAAAGGTCTTTGTATTTATTCCTTTATGCTGGCTTATAACGTCTGATTTCATCATCTATTATTTTAAGGACTGTTTCCCTTTTATAATCCCACTGTCGAACATATTCAAAGTCTCTTCTATTATTGAAACGTTCATTTTGTCTGTCAACATCCTTACTATTCAATATATGATGCACGAAGTAGAGGTTTGAATTTATAGGATCTTCCTCACCAGCTCTTACCACGAAATTTAGATCTTTTAGGATTACCTGTGAACAGTACCGAGCAATTATATCCTCGTTATCCTTTGTGTTTTTTATCAGTGTTTCTATTTCTTTTTTCGCTTTCGATTCCGAGAGAAGCTTTATTATATCTATCTTGACATCGGTCGTTGCTGTGGCTGTAAATGCTGCAACCTGTAATCGTCCTTCTTTTTTCCTTCCGCGCAGCATTCTCAACACTCTTATTGCATCAAGATAGCTCTTTCTAAAATCGTGTCCCCACAACGAAAGACAATGAGCCTCATCGAAAACTATCAGATTGACCTCCATATGGTTAAGCAGATTGATAAAATGTGGTGACCTGAATCTTTCCGGTGTTACAAAGATAAATTTATATTTTCCTTCCGAACATTCCCTATATGCCTTATTCCGGGAAACAGCAAATTTTACATCCTTTGTTTCTTCCTCTTTTTCTATGTTATCAATACATATAGCAGGGATGTTTTTTTCTTGAAGTTTTTTTGCCTGGTCATGAACAAGAGCTACGATAGGCTGTATCACAACTGTTACACCGGGTATGATCAGTCCTGAAAATTGATAACAGAGACTTTTCCCTGATCCGGTAGGCATAACCGCAAGGATGTCCTTCCCTTCAAGGATAGCCTTTATATAATACAACTGATTTTCTTTAGGCTCTTTTATATCAGGGAAAAAATAAGCTAATTTATCTTTTATTTTTTCCTCGGTCCATGTCATTTTACGTTCCATTTAATCACCCATTGTCTCATTCAAAATATCTATTCTGTAATTACCTTATATAATAGTAATATCTGCATTATATTTTGTCAATTTTTTTGTGTTTAATCAGCTGAATATAAAATATCTTATATCATCTCTCTAAACCTTCAAAAAAATAGCAGGAACCGACTAGGTAAGCCAGTTCCTGCACATTTCTATATCTTACATTATCATGTTCCTTTACGAAAGGATATAAACCTAAATAAGATGGTTTATTCTGATTGCGGCACTGCCGACGTCTCAGCCTTTATAGCCATAATCTGAGCTATTAGCTTGCTATAAATATGCCTCTCGTATTTCTCTGGCAAAGCATCTATAAGCCCATTGTCATAGGCATTCTTCACCATATGATACTGCTTCTGTGAGGGCTCCTGCGCCTTGTATATATACCCACTGTAACGGTTCGTCTGTGCATGGTCATCCACATAGACAACAGCCTCTCCAAGACCTTGAAGCCTGGATACATAGTACTCTTCCTGGACAAGTCCAAGTAAGATGTCTCCATCCATTATCTTAATACAAGGCTTTCCAGATTCTTTCTCTCCTGGTAACAGCCTCACTACAAACGGACTCTTGGAAACAAGCTCACGCATATATTCATTCGTACGCACCACAGGAATGTGACCAGCCTGGCTATCGATGTTGAAGCACGCTTCCCAGTATTGGTACACACCTCTGCCAGATTGCCTTAGTGCCCTCTCAGATTCTTTATATCTCAATGCCTTATCATCAATAACATTGCATTCGGAGTCAGGCCTTATCTTATTAACTTCCTGATACGGATGCCCCGAAGTTATAAGGATTGCCTTATCTGATGGAAGGTTCAGAACAGCTGTTGCTGTCTTGTTAATCATGGCTCCTATAAACTCAGCAGTTTCTAGTTCCCTAGTCCCTAGGAAAAGCCAGTGGTCACAGTTAGAGATGATAGTTCTTGCATCTGGCTTGCCATATGATGCCTCCAACTGGCTGAGAGCCTGAAGAACGATACTCACAGAGATATCGCGTGAGCGGATGACTGAAATGACTTTTTCGAAATCAGGCATTCTCGAAGCGGATGCTGCAAAATCATCAAATACTATTCGAACCTTAAGAGGGAGCCTTCCTGACTTCTCCTTATCAGCTGTATCAATAAGGACCTGGATTAACTGAGCATTGAATGCATCAACAACGTTGCTGCATGAGCTATCGTGGTCAGGTACATTAAGGAAAAGAACTGTAGGCTCCTTACCTATGGCTTTCAAATCTAACATTGTGTTAGCCACAAAAATAGAATCAAACTCCTTGACATCAAGACTTGCAAGGTACCTATTCAGGAAATCCTGAACACAAGCCCAAGTTCGTTCTGACTGTGGCAATCCCTTTATCAGTTGATATCTTTTAGCGGTATAGCTTTCAGGATATTTATGAGCCCACTTTTCAATGCTCTTGAAACCGCTTTCAGAATTCATCTCACGGTTTATTCTCAAGACAGACTTCATATTCTGTTCAGACTTGACAAGCGCTTCCAGGCAATAACCAATCTCCACACTGAGAAGCCTCTGTGCAGACTGCTCCCAGTATGGTATCGGAAAGAGGTGCCAACAGGGCAGCCAGCTTATTTACATCCTGCTCTACCACTGAACCGTCAGGATGCCTTCGTATGGCAGCCAGAGGGTTATAGCCTATACTGCTCTGGCTTGGATTGCAGAAGTCGAGGGTATATACCATAAATCCTCTGGTCTTCAAAATCTTACTATAGGTACGGCACAGCCTTCCCTTAGTATCCTGAACGACTAGCGAGGAACCACAGAGATTGTTAAGAAGAGGACTTACATATCCTGTGGTCTTACCCGAGCCAGACCCACCTATAATAAGGTCATTATTATTGAGCTTGGTCAGGCAGCTATCTTCAGAAACCTTGTTGCCTTCACCAAGAAATCTATAAGGTGCATTGTTATTAAAATTATTAATATTATTGAAATTTCTCATAATTCATTTTCCTTTCTTGTTGTTATAATAATATTGGTTGCAAGACCAAATGACACAGCCTCTTTTGAACTGAAATAGGAATCATCCTTTGTAATCTCGTAAACCTCTTCAAGAGGCCGTCCTGTGCGCTCCGAGATTATACTAGCCAGCACTTCCCTTGTTTGCATAAGGGAATCTACCTGCTTCTGTATCTCATGGGGCTTCTTCCCGCCTATGTCTGAAGCTCCATAGCTCGGGTCATGAAGCATTACAGTACTATTCGGAGTTATTTCCCTGGTATCGCCAGCGAGAAAGATTATACTCCCCATACTAGCGCACGACCCAATACATATGGTCCTCAATGGAGCCTTCATATGCCTTAAATAGTCATATACGGCTAGTCCGTCTTTTACAGAGCCGCCATTTGAATTGATATACAGTGTAATCTCTTCATCTGGATTCTCGAGATTAAGTGCAATTAGGTCTATTAGGAGAGCGCTCACGTTCTCGGAATTAACCTCGCCAGAAAAGAACAACTGGCGTGAGGTCATCATAATGTCTGCAGCACCCTTGAACTCAAGGCCTCTGCATGATTCTGTTATTATGTTCATAAATATACTTCCTTTCTATATAATATAGTATTGTCTCCGAGTCCTCAGGAGCCCTGAGGACTCGGAGAATGCTTACAGTAACTAGTTTTTACATTAATTCCTCAAATGTGGAATTTGGGCAACTACACCTCGCCCTGCATGTATCACACGATTCATCACAGCCTTCAAATTCGTTTGGAGGCTCAGTGGTGGTATATGCATCATCTGGAGCAATGAAGATGAATCCACACCTGTTAAGTGGTATGAACTTTTCTTTATCCAGCGCAAAGTTAGCCGCGCTATAATGTGAGCGAGAGCACAGGTACAAATACAACATCGTCCTGTAAAACACAATTCCAAGAACGCATGTGACAAAAACAGACCTCATCATGTAATCACTGGCGGTCTCCTGTGCAGGAATCCAGAGGTATTTTATCTTGTCACGGCAGGCTTCTACTATGGTTCTTAACTTGCAAGTGTCATCATATGCAAATTTACCATATAACTCAGCATCGGATTCCTTTAGTGCATCAATTCCATAATAACCTGACTTTTCAAGGTACTTCTCGAATACAGCGAAATTTAGGTCAAGAAGTCTGTTTAACTGATAGTGTCTCTTCTTCTCCTGACTAATATTGAACAGGAGTGACCTCCAATAGTAAATAGCTGTAACAGGGAAGTCATGCAGATAGAGATAATCATCTGCCTGCCGAATATCTGGCTGGCCATCTGGCTTATCCATGTTTACGGCAACCATTGCTGTCAGCCATATAAACTCGCCAAAGGAAAGCGTTTGTTGAGGTGGAACCTGAGCGTCCTGAAACAACCACTTAGTGGGGACTATATCCTCTACAGGCTCATCAAATACTTTACTAAGGATATCATCGATAGCTGTGCTGTCGGTGATTCCGTGGAGTTCCTCTTCATGCTGTTCTGAGAGGATTTCAGAGAGTTTCTTAGGCCTCTCAATACCTTTTTGCATTTTAATCATTTCGTTTCCTTTCCGTCCCGACAAGCTTAAGCCCGTCGGGACATAAAATAGTTATCGAGTATCTAGTAATGTAATACATAATTAATTAGAAGTATTCCATTATATCATCACTCTCCTTTATAATAGTTTTTATAACTCAATTGGGTTCCCACTGGGAACCTGTTAGTTCTGGCCTAGGCCATATTGTCTTCAACCTGCCATTATGGGGAAAAATATTGTCAGAAGTCTCCGATGAAAGTCTCATAATAATGGCACTGCTTCATGACCTTTGTAAGGTTAATTTCTATGTACTGGGCTTCAAAAACCAGAAAACCTATGACCCTGACAAAGTCGCAAAAGCCGAATCATGGCAGGTAAAGAGCGATGATATGGGAGACTTTATATGGGAAACTGTCCCCAAATATGATATTGAAGACAAAATGCCTCTCGGACATGGCGAAAAAAGCGTCATGATTATTAACTGTTTCATGAGACTCAAAGTCAAGGAAATCTTCGCTATTCGATGGCACATGGGATTTAGTGAAGAAAAATCCCAGTATAAGGCTCTTGGTGAAGCCATAAACAAATATCCCATAGTACTCGCTTTAATCGAAGCTGATCTTGAGGCCTCTAAGTTGCTTGAGAATCACTGCGGCAACAAAGAAGTAATCCTATAGCCAGAATCTCTTGAATCCTTGAGCCAGATTAAGGGCGTGAACGAGCCGCCACTCCTCAATATGAGGAGCAGCGGCTCGTTCTTCCAGTATTCGGCTTTCACATTAAGCCCACATTTGCTCCAAAGTGAATTAAAAGAATCTCCGATCCTTTAATATTGTCAATTGCTATATTTAAGGCATCCTGATAGGTTAACGTCTTATTGTATAGTCTTTTGGGCAATCTAAACAGTTCTTTTTTACAATCTTCAAACATTTCATAAATGCATATTGTATAATAATTAGGATATTCAGCTATGTCTAGATAAATATGACTGGTCAATGCTCTATTGAGACATTTTGTACTTAATTCCAATTTTTTCGTTAAAAAATCAAAACTTATCCGATATGTCAAGGTTTTAACATCCCTCTCTTCTACCAGTATAGGCTTACCAGTCTGCCTCGACACCTTTACAAAAGGTCTAAGCCATTCAATCGCATTATCAACAGGATCTTCCCAGAAAATGTCATCATAGCAATCCAACCCACGAATACATTCTGCATAAAAGTTCTCCTGCCTCTCATCGTCCACGATAAACTTGTTGCTACCGCCCTTCACATACTTATATATTACTCTAGCCGAACCAAATTCTATTACATCCAAAAAACTGTTGTTTGCGTAAGCATCATCCTCAATTCTTAATTCCTTTTTAATTTCCGGGTTAAGATAGTACGTCTTAGTAACTAATCCTTTTACCACACTTACTATTTTTTCTTTTTTCATCACGAATCCTCCAATATAAAAAAGTATAAATTCTCTGCTTTTAACTATCCTTGGGGAACCCCTAGTAGCATATGAGCTACGCATGTGTACACGCCCTGTAACAATAATCATTCTGCTTACCATCCTTTTTTAAATATACCAACCAGTACCATAATCATAATTCCGTACTTATAATATGCATTAGTGAAAAAAATCCAGCTACGTTACTGCTCTCACAGTATTTTTTACGTTATCTTTATCTTCAGAATTTATTTCTCGCATTTCCTTTTTCTGCCACCAAATAAGCATAATAGGATTTCTTTGATCCTATGTATCATAGATGTCTCAACTTCAGCTTGTTCCTTTTTTAAGTCACTGTCCACATTTTTATCGTTACGGATATTTTCATTTTGATCATGGTTTGGATCATTGTCTTCATTTCCAGGCTTTTTGTTGTTTTCCATCAAACGCCTTCGTCGTCCCATTTCTTCTATCTTAAGTTCCGCAATTGTTTTAAGATCATCGTCAGTTAGTTTTCGAGGTTTAGGACTATAATACTTTTTCTTTAAGCCAAGCCTTGCACCAAAATAATCTTCGTTCTCTTTAATTTTTTCCTTATCACGAGGATATTCAAGTTTAAATTTATATCGATATCGACCCTTTACAACCTGCCCATCCTCGTTTGTATACGAATACTCCTCAATTGTTGTTGCAATAAAATACGCAGAGTATTTCTTACCTTCCTTATTAATCATATCTATTAAAAAGACTTTTCCATCAGTTAACAGTTTCTGGACTTCATCTTCTAATAGGCGTCTGCCATATATTTTTGCAATAGACATTCCACATTTACTACCACAAAAAGCTCCGTATTTCCCCCAGATAATACGCCCTCCGCATCGAGGGCACTTCCCTAAATCATTCCTAACGTCTTTATTAGTGTTATCTGTATTATTGCCATTGTCCTTATTGTGTTGATTAATAGAATTATCCATACTGTTCCTCCAAAATAGATTATATTTGTAGCTGATCATCAATTACTTGCTGTTTTTCCATAATTACCTGCATTTCTGCCAGTAGTTCCTCTTCTGCAGCCTTCGCTGCCCTATTCAAAAATGTATCAGGCAAAACTTTTTTAAGGATTCGTTTAATCAATTTAAGAGGTCTCAGAATAAACCTCTCGTTAAGTTCTTCCAGCATTGCCTTAAACTTTTCGTCGAGCCTCTTGTTTATTGCTTCATTAATATTCCGTTCTCGCTCATCAATTTGTAACTCCCGTTCACATATCCGTTGTTCTCGTTCTTCTAGCTCACCAACATACGCAATCCATTGTCTGACATAAGCCGCATCCTCCTTGGCGTGCCTGTACTCCTCGGGTAACCGATCCTTATTAAAGAGGCGAAATCAATTTTCGATATTGCGGTATCATCCTTGTCTTTTATAATATGCACTATCAAAAAAAAATCGGGGTGCCCTTCGAACTACCCCCCCCTTTATCACATATCGATTACACCTACACATAGCAACAAAAAAAGGCCTTGGAACCTGGAAATTTTCGTCTCCAGGCCCCACAAGCCTTCTTCCTTTTAGCGTATTTTATAATGTTGTTACGTGACATCATCGACGTTCATCGCCGTGAGCCAACATACTTTTATTTTATATGTCGATATGATAAGTAGCGGCGTCGGCCTCTTCACCGGTCATTGCCCGAAATGCTTTGATATACGCCTCGAGCTGTGACCGGTATACCGTGTCAAGGTTGCTCCCGTCGACATTTGTCTTGTAATCGACGATATGCCACCTGTCGCCTACACGGTATATTACATCCATCACACCGTTCCAAAGTACCTTACCATCTCCGCTATTATCCGCATAACAGAAAGGTACCTCACAGTACACCTCATCTGCCATAAGCAGCGTATTCAGGATATCCTGTGGCAGGCCGTTTGATTGCGTATAGCCACCAGCTTTCATCCTTTCTGCGACCTGCGTTAACGACGTAAAAAGACTATTTTCATAAATCTTAAGACTTGGAGTAAGATATTCCCCGGCAATCTCGTCTACCATGCCGGTCACATCTGCCTTTCCACGTGAGGATACCAGCATTTCCATCAGCTTATGAACCATCGTACCTAGTAGTGCCGGGAAGCGATGTTTCTCGGGTTTTACCGACACACCGTCAACTGGCGTCTCTATCCCGGACCTATCAGCGACGTTTTCCTGTTCATCTTCTGTATCCCGGTCATCGGCAATCTTCGAAGAAAGACGCAACCTACTCGGCAACTCTATAGTATACGTTGCCTCCTCTCGACCACGATCTTTCAGTACGCATGTCCTCTCCGCTTCTTCGTATAACCCGGCTGAATCAACCGTTTCCGTCTTGGTAATTTTCTTACCAGTCTGTGCCTTAATGGCTTCAAAAACATCGAGTAAACCATCCATCACCGGTTCCCATACGGACCGATGAGCCTCGTTACTACGAGTTGCAAATATACTATCGCAGATGACGAGCACGTTCCTTGCACGTGTAGCCGCCACATATACAAGCCTCTGGTTTTCAGCACTGCTCGACGCTTTCTCCGCCGCTACTTCGTCGGTAAACTCATTAGTTTCAAAATAGCTTCCCCTGGCATTACCGGCGTCATCTTTTCTGGGCAGTCCGAAAATATATCCTTCAGAACCGTCATCACCGTGGACAATCCTTTTGTCAACCGAATTGTTGAACATCACGGACGCCGAGAGGATCACCACAGGAGCCTCCAAGCCTTTCACCTTATGAAGGTTTGCCATATGCACGGCATCCTTTCCCTCGTTCAGGCTAAGGCATCTTTCCTCTCCCGATATACCATCTATCAGATTGCCAATATACCTCACGCCGTCCTCCAGGGAAACAACGGTACCGGACTTCTCGGCATTACGCAGCAGTTCCAGCGTATAGTATACCACTTCCAGGTTCTCAGCCTCGACCGTACAATATACCCTGTAAGCATCCATTATCTTTGCGAATAATGCTGCAGGAGACAGCCTCGTCGCCATAAGCCGCAGCCTCTTAAGCTCAACGATCTTTTCACCCACCGTACGTGCCGTTACATCAGTACAGGCTTCTACATCGAACGAGGCTTTAAGCGATACCATGCCTCCCGCCTCTTTATACTTAAGAATATCTTCCTTTGCAAGTCCTACAAGCCTGCCCGTCAGCGCACCATACAACGAAACAGCATCGTCGGCATCGGCTACAGCAGAATATATCCTGTGTACCTCCTTAAGTGCTTCGTTAAGACCAAACGGTACATCTCCCTCGACCCTCGTAGGTATCCCCTTTGCGTCAAGGCACGCCATTATCGGCCCCAGCTTCTTCTTACCGTATGTGATCACCATGATATCACTGTAGCGTAGCTTTCTGGGAGCTGCATCACCCTTTGTCCTGATCTTATAACTGTCGTTATCGACAAGCGCCTGTATGATCTTCGAAATCTGTTTCGGGTCAGTCTCTTCAGGATGTTCAGCTTCAAGACTGGCGGTATAAGCGGTATATTTATAAACACCTTGAAATTCATCACTTCTCGGGTTCGGAAGCGGTATCTCCTCAAACTTGCTCTGGTCAGTAGTCTCTTCCGGTAGCATCGCCGTAAAAGCCCGGTTAAAATGCTCACACAGCGGTCTTACGGAACGGAAATTCCTCGACAGTGAAAGTATTGCACCCCCGTTATTTTCAAACAGCCCCTTTACCTTCAGGAACGAAGTGACATCAGCGCTACGGAACCGATATATGGACTGCTTCGGATCGCCGACAATAAAAAGCGAACCGGGCCTTGGCACACAGGCACTCCAACGAGGAACAGGATGTTCGGAGGCAAGGTAAAAGAAAACCTCCGCCTGCATAGGATTCGTGTCCTGAAACTCATCTATAAGAAAATAACTGTGTCGGTCGTAGATATAACGTATAAGCTTGCCGTCACCCTCAGCGTCCCTTCGGAGCATGTTTCTCAGGTAATATAGGTAGTCGAAGAAGGTCAGGCTTCCTTTGTCACGCATGGCATCTTCGAGCACGGGCACGCACGCTTCAAGGAACTCCATCGACGCCGAGTACTGTAGTGACACCAGTCGGTCGTTCAAGCCTCCTTTTCTGCCTACGACGCTCTCAAGCCACTTTGCCCTTGCACCACCCGGTTCAAACATGCCTGCCAGCGATGCCCCACATCTATTGAGAGCGTCAGGTATAAGGCGGATATCCTTGAAAGACTTAAGGGCGTTCACGACACCGGAGAAATTGCTGCTCCACCTTCTTCGAACGTTCTTATATATGTCGTCGATCTTATCCCATGCGGCAAGGTTATTCTTCTCAGCGTCGTATTTAAGCTCGGGATGGTCGACAAGGCACTTCACGGCCTGAATGACCGCATTCCTTTCCCTGTCAAAATCGCTGTCGATGTCTACCGGACCCAGTTTCGTGTAATTAAAATGAACGTTTCTGTTGTTCATCATGACAGCTTCGCCCTGTACGAATACATCCTCAGCGTTCCGATAAAAAGACCTGAACGATGACGCTAAAGCTTCCAACCTGCCACCGTATGCACCCGAGCAGATCTTCACGTACTGCTGTTTATAAAACACCGAGGCATCATCGTCTGAAACGATGGATGCGTCGGAAGGTATCCCTGCCTCGGAAGGATGTTCGGCCAAAACCATCCCGCAGAACGAATCTATCGTCCCCATAAAGCACAGGTCAATATTCTTCAGCGCCTCGGCACAATACTTTCTTGTCACGTCTGTCGGTGCAGGAAGCTGCCCTGCATGACCGTTAGCCGACCATACGTAATCCAAGCTGCTTCGTTCGATAAGAAGCCTCTGGAACCTGTCGTAGAACTCACCAGCGGCGGCTTTTGTGAACGTTATGGCACATATCTTACTTATGGGTATGCCGGCCTCCACCATGGCGACCATGCGGTTGACAAGCATCGTTGTCTTGCCCGACCCGGCACCGGCCTCCACGAAGAAATTCGTATCTATGTCGGATACTATCCTGTTGCGAGCGTCAGTATCCCTGTCTGTACCTGTCATCGCCTCACCCTCCTATCTCTTCATCTCTTCCACATACCGTCGCATACTTACAAAATCTGCACGGATCATTGTCATCCTCTCCTACGCTCGGCAAAGGGTAATCAGAAGCGTCGAGATGCTTTTTAAATTCCTTCAGCTTCCCAAGCAGCTTCTCCTTCATCTCGTCGTCATACTTGCAGGATACGGTCTCTCCCAGGCGAATATAACGGTACTCTGCACCGGATATCCTGTATCCCTTCTGTTCCATCATGTAGGCGTACACTATTACCTGCAAGCAGCTTTCTATATCATCCTGTTCGTGTACGATCGACCTTCCGCTCTTAAAGTCGACGATAAGATACGATCCGTCATCAAGTTTCTCCACCCTGTCGGGGAAACCATGTATCTTCACGCCACTTTCATGTAAACAGTGTATATCCTCTTCCTTAAGGATCACTTCACGGTGCGGATCCATGTCGTATGCCGTCTCCATCATCTCCAGGAAGGCATCCTTTTCGATCTGCACGTTACGTGGCACGAGCGGCGGATGTACGGCTATGAACCTGTCGAAGAAGTCTTCCGAAAGCCTCATGAACTCGCCCTTGCTCATATCGGTATTAGCCAGCTCCTCCATAAGTGCATGCGCAAGCGTTCCGCTCTCGTTTGCCGCCATCACTTCGAAAGGCTTATCGTCGTCGGGCACGGGCAGACTAAAGATATACTTCAGCATGAACGACCTCGGGCAACTAAAGAACGTGTCAAGCGCCGACGGTGAATATTCTCGGTCGGGAT
>JAEEGJ010003266.1_pt1 | contig 64342 bp, 48 predicted proteins | sample 8958761 | NCBI WGS metagenome assembly JAEEGJ01 (sample SAMN16246546, study PRJNA631951) | gut metagenome | biome: gut microbiome; feature: rumen; material: RS-attached | host: Bos | place: Iran: Karaj | collected 2018-10 | reverse complement strand
TCCCTAGAGCCACCAAGAGATACCATACTTGATGTAATAAAGAATAATGGTATGTCAGTATTATCTGTTGGAAAGATTTATGATATCTTTGCACACAGAGGAACTACAGACCATGTATTTACAACATCCAATACAGATGGTATGGATAAGTTAAGTGACTGGATGGACAGGGATTTTGAAGGTTTGTGTTTTGTAAATCTTGTGGATTTCGACATGATATATGGCCACAGAAGAGATATAGACGGATATGCAAAGGCTTTGGCTGAATTTGACTCAAGACTTCCTGAGTTTATGTCGAAATTAAAAGAAGATGATATATTTATGATTACAGCAGATCACGGATGTGATCCGGGATTTACCAAGACAACTGACCACACCAGGGAATATGTTCCATATGTTGTCTTTGGCAAAAACGTAAAACCGGGTAATTACGGTACAAGAAAGACTTTTGCTGATATGGGGGCAACAGTTCTTAAATATCTTGGAATTGATGAAATGCTGGATGGAGAGCCTATGGATATTTTTGTGTAGTTGTTTATTAGATTATGGAGATTGAATGGAAGTAATTTTTCAGTTTGTAGCTTCTCACCTTAGGATTTTTGAACTCATTGTTTTCTGGTATCCGGTTGGAATGAGTTTAATGTGGATTGTTGGAAGCGTTATTTATTACTGGCGAATAGAACGAAAAGAGCCATTGCCGCTACCTTATGCTCCAATGGTTTCTATTTTGGTGCCTACATATAATGAATCTGCCCAGGTAGCTGAAACTGTTGAGAGGCTAAGCCATCTTAATTATCCAGATTATGAAATTATATTAATTAATGATGGAAGTTCAGATAATACCTCAGAAATTGAACATGAGATAGTTAAGACAAATCCAAAGGTCAGACTTATAGATTTAAAGGAAAACTGCGGTAAGGCCAATGCCCTTGATCTTGGTTTTATGGCTGCAAAATCTGAATATCTTATCTGCGTTGACGGCGATTCCTATCTTGATGAAAACTGTATCAGATATTTAATGTCTCATTTTCTTAATAAAAGAAATGGTGAAAGAGTTGGCGCGGTAACAGGAAATCCACGTGTAAGAAACAGAAGCTCATTACTTGCAAGTATTCAGCTTTGTGAATATGCAAGTATTATTTCCATGATTAAAAGAACGCAGCGTATCTGGGGCAAGGTTATGACCGTATCAGGCGTTGTTGTTGCATACAGAAAAAGAGCATTACTTGACTGCGAATTATGGGACAGAGATTTAATTACTGAAGATATAGGTGTTACCTGGAAGATAGAGAAGAATTTCTGGGACGTAAGATATGAGCCTAATGCGCTTTGCTGGATGCTTGTTCCTGAAACTGTTAAGGGTTTATATCGTCAGAGAAAACGCTGGGCCCAGGGCGGACAGGAAGTAATGTTCAGGCATCTTAATATATTCTCAAGCTGGAAGAGAAGAAGATTATATCCAATTCTTCTTGAACAGGCCATGTCGTTATTGTGGGTTTTATGCTGGCTGCTTCTTACTTTGACGGAGATTTTTTATCTTTTATATACTAAAGAGTCATATATTCCATATCTGTGGAAATCCCAGTTTTTGTCTGTAATATGCATGATTCAGTTTGTGGTTGCCTTAAATCTTGAAAAGAAGTACGATAAGTCGATTTTTAAGTATATTGTTTCGGCAGCCTGGTATCCGATTGTTTACTGGATTATTAATGGAATGGTGGCGCTTCTTGCCTTTCCTTCAACAATTGCGGGCATAATCAAGCGTTCTAAATTTGCCACCTGGAAAAGCCCCGACCGCGGCATAGATACAGCAGCGGATGAAATGAATGAGGAACTGCTTGCAGGTAAAGATGAAGGCATAGAGGGTGCTGAAAAGGTAGTTGTTATGCCGGAAGGTGTTAAAAAATACGAAGGCATTGCATCCATTAGGACTGACAGAGAGAAAAACAGTATGGACAGTCATTTTAATGGAATGTATTACAGAGAATATGAGGATAATAAGAAGGATATAATTCAGAATAAACAGACCTGGTGGAAGAAGATAATAGAGATATTTGTTACAATATTCGCCTGGGCTTTTATCCTGGTTTACTTAGGCTATATAGCATATGGTAGCATCTGTATTATATATGGCAGGACGCCTTTTGCCTTCTTCATCTATAATGAGGAAATGGTAAGAGAAAGTGGACATCTGGCATTTATTTCGCTGATTGTATTACTTGTAGAAATTGTTGTATTAATCTTCTGGAAAGAATATAATCGAATAAGGTTTGCCAAGAAAGACAGAAGATCTTTCAGACCGGATGTCATTAAAGATGAAATAGCTTATATTATGCGTACATCACCTGAAATGGTGGATAAAATGCAGAATGAAAGAATAGTAGTATTAGAAAACAATATAGTACCGGAGGAATTACATTAAAATGGGAAGTTTTGACAAGGAGATAAACAGAAGAAGGACATTTGCCATTATATCTCACCCAGATGCAGGTAAAACAACATTAACAGAGAAGTTTTTATTATACGGCGGAGCCATTAATCTTGCGGGTTCCGTTAAGGGTAAGGCTACAGCAAGGCATGCTGTATCTGACTGGATGGAAATCGAGAAGGAAAGAGGTATTTCTGTTACATCTTCAGTTTTGCAGTTTGAATATGACGGATACTGCATAAATATTCTTGATACTCCGGGACACCAGGATTTCTCGGAAGATACATATCGTACACTTATGGCGGCAGACAGCGCTGTCATGGTTATTGATGCATCAAAAGGTGTTGAGGCTCAGACAAGAAAACTTTTTAAAGTCTGCGGTATGAGAGGTATTCCGATTTTTACATTTATAAATAAGCTTGACAGGGAAGCCAAGGATACTTTTGAACTTCTTGATCAGATTGAAAAGGAACTCGGAATTGAAACCTGTCCGATAAACTGGCCAATGGGCAGTGGTAAGGAATTTAAGGGAATTTTTGACAGGGCAAATAAGCAGGTAATTACTTATTCGGATACTGAAAAAGGTACCAAGGAAGGTAAGACTGAAAGAATTGATTTAAGCGATCCTAACCTTGTTTCAGTAGTAGGTCAGGATGCTCTTGATACATTGAATGATGAGATAGAACTTCTTGATGGAGCAAGCTCAGAATATGATTTGGACAGAATCAGGGATGGAAAACTCACACCTGTATTCTTTGGATCTGCTTTAACAAACTTTGGTGTGGAGATTTTCTTAAAAGACTTTTTAAAAATGTCAACCACGCCGCTTCCTCGTAAATCAGATAAAGGACTTATTGAGCCTACAGATGATGAATTTTCAGCATTTGTATTTAAGATTCAGGCTAATATGAATAAGGCTCACAGAGACAGAATTGCTTTTATGCGTATATGCTCCGGTAAGTTTGAGGCTGACAGGGAAGTTTATCATGTTCAGGGCGGTAAATCCATGAGGCTCTCACAGCCTCAGCAGATAATGGCTTCAGAAAGAAAGATACTTGATACTGCATATGCAGGGGATATAATAGGTGTGTTCGACCCGGGGATTTTTTCCATTGGTGATACTTTGACAGGCGGTAAGAATAAGTTCTCTTATGAAGGTATTCCTACTTTCGCGCCTGAGCATTTTGCCAAGGTCAGACAGGTTGATACTATGAAGAGAAAACAGTTTATGAAGGGCGTAACCCAGATAGCCCAGGAAGGTGCCATTCAGATATTTAAGGAATTAAATACCGGTATGGAAGAGATTATTGTGGGTGTTGTTGGCGTGCTTCAGTTTGAGGTTTTAAAATACAGACTTGAGAATGAATATAATGTTGATATAAGGCTTGAGCCCCTTGCTTACGAGCATATCAGATGGATTGAGAATAAGGATGAGGTTGATGTAAATAAACTTATCGGTACCTCAGATATGAAGAAGGTTACAGACCTTAAGGATAATCCACTTCTTTTATTTATTAATCCGTGGAGCGTTAATATGGTCTTAGAACGTAATGAAGGTCTGAAATTATCTGAGTTTGGCAGAATGTAAAGGCGATATATGAAGAAATATGTAATTACAATTGTGGCAGCTTTACTGATATTTGGTATTTTTATCTTTGCAGTTGAAGGTAAGGATTTAATCAATAATCAGAAGAAAATAAGCCAGGTGACAACTTCATCTCAGGATGAGGACGTGGTTTCAGTTAAGGAAGTGCAGAGCAGCAGTTCAGATTCTGAAACCATTGCAAGTGTGCCGCTTGATTTTGGTGAACTGGTTGTAGATGCCAAATTGAAGAAAGAAGATATTGAAAAAAGGGAAGAGTGTGGTCTTAGCGTTGATGGAATAAATGCTGCATATAAGGAGTGCTCAGATCTTTATGGTTTTACTTCGCTTTCAGATGATTTAAAACAGTTATATCTTGAATTATATATTATCTTTACAAATAAGACTTCTGACGTGGTAGTCTGCTCTGTCAGCGAGATGGATCTTGCCAAAGTATATAAGGTTGTGATGGCTGACCACCCGGAGATTTTTTACATTGATGGTTTTGAGTATGTTAAGTATTCAACGGGAAATGTTATTACGAAGATAGAAGTGTCTCCGGCTCTTACGATGTCGGAAGATGAGATTGCAAAGGCTACAGAGTACATTAAGCAATATGTTGATGTATTTAAATCAGGCATTAATTTAACGTCTTCAACTGATTATGACAAAGTTAAATATACCTATGGTTTTATAATTGTTAATACGGAATACTTAGAAACTTCCGATCAGGGACAGAATATCCTGTCAGTAATAGTTAATCAGCAGTCTGTTTGTCAGGGATATGCCAAGACATTTCAGTATTTGCTTTCTCAGATAGGTGTTGATTCATTCTTAGTAACAGGTTATACAAAGAAAGATAATGTACCTCATGCCTGGAATATAGTTAAGATGGATGGGGAATGGTATTATATTGACTGCACCTGGGGAGATTCGAACCTTAGTGGTGAGAATGCTTCTTTATCCGATATTGATTATTCATTCTTTGGAGTTACCACAGATGAGATATTAAGGACTCATGTGCCGGATAATACAACTACAATGCCGGTTTGTACAGCGACTAAAGATAACTATTATTATAAAGAGGGGGCTTATTTTGACAGTCTTGATGGACCTAAGTTAAAGGGATTGTTTAATTCGGCATATGCCACAGGTCAGTCAAGTGTAACGGTAAAATGCGCTAATTCTTCGGTTTATAACCTTATGCTGGGCGAACTTATTGATGGTAATAAAATATTTGATTATCTTGAGAGCGGGACATCAAATATGAGTTATTATGTGAATGAAGATTTGTATATAATTACATTTATTTTCTAAATTGAAGAATAAGTATATATTTGTTGTTTTAATGGGTATTTTTTGATATAATTATAAAGAATATGGGCTCGAAAGAGTAGTTTAGATATATAACGGAGGATAGAACTATGAGCGAAAAAAGAATTGGAAGAGTCAGACTTGCTGATGATGTAGTGCCAGTTATTGCTTCCATTGCTGCATCAGAAGTAGAAGGTGTTGTCAGTGTTGCTGATAATATGACAAGTGAAATCCTTTCCAAGATGGGTATGCGTAAAGCTCCTAAGGGCGTTAAAGTATCTATTGAGAATAAGAAGGTTGCTGTTGATATGGCACTTGGCATTGATGCAGGAATCAATGTTCCTGAGACAAGCCGTAAGGTTCAGGAAAAGGTTAAAGAGGCCATTGAGGAAATGATTGGCCTTGAAGTTGTTGATGTTAATATTAGAATTGCATCTGTCTTACTTCCTAAAGGAGAATAATTTAGGTTATGAGAAGACGAGACTGCAGAGAACAGGTTTTTAAATTAGTATTTCAATATGATTTCAATCCTGAGGAAGATGCTAAATTTACTGAAGATATATTCTTTAAATTTAATTCCGTTAAGCTTGATGACGAAGAATTGTCATATGTAAGTGACAGGTATGAAAAGATTATTGAAAATTTGGGGGATATAGACAAAAAATTAGATAATTCCATGGAGGGCTGGACCATATCAAGAATTGGTAAGGTGGAACTGGCTCTTCTTCGTGTTGCGGTTTATGAAATTATCTATGATGATGATATCGATAAATCAGTTGCAATTAATGAAGCAGTAGAACTTGCTCATAAATTCGGACCTGATAAATCGGCATCATTTATAAATGGTATTCTCTCCAAAATTGGAGACTGATATATTGGATAGTAATAATATTTTTACCGTTTCTAAATTAAATAATCAAGTCGCCAGAATCCTTAACAATGATTTGGTTCTAAGTGATGTTTATGTCGCAGGCGAAATTAGCAATTATTCCCCTTATAAAAATGGAAATACATATTTTACCTTAAAGGATGCCGGATCAGAGTTATCCTGTATTCTTTTTACGCGCTCTTATAAGGGCAATATGGTTGCTGATTTGGGAAATGGCTTGAAGGTGATTTTGCATGGCCATATTAATGTCTATGAAGTCAAAGGAACCTACAGCCTGGTTGTTGATGACATAAAGGTTCAGGGTGAAGGTGATTTGGCTGCGGCCTTCCAGAAACTTAAGAATAAACTTGAGAAGGAAGGATTTTTTGATAAGGAATATAAAAGACCACTTCCTAAATATCCAAAAACAGTTGGTATTGTTACAGCTCCAGGTGGCGCTGCAGTAAGGGATATAATTAGTATTGCCAAAAAGAAGAATCCTTATGTGCAGCTTATTTTATATCCGGCAATTGTTCAGGGCGATAATGCACTTGATAGTGTAATTAATGGTATTCATGCGCTTGAAGATTTGGGTGTGGATGTGATGATAGTCGGAAGAGGCGGTGGCTCGCTTGAAGATTTATGGACTTTCAATGAAGAAGCCCTGGCTCATGTGATATTTGATTCCACAGTTCCTATTATTTCGGCAGTCGGACATGAGACAGATTATACAATTGCTGATATGGTGGCAGATGTAAGGGCTGAGACACCGACAAAGGGAGCAGAACTTGCTGTGCCTGATTTTGCGCAGATAGCAGAGAGATATAATCGTATATATGAGCAGCTGGATGACTATATATACAGTTACATAGATGATAAAGGAAAAAGGAAGTTACAGTATTTATCTGCCAGACTTAAGGCTGTATCTCCTGAAAATAAAGCAGTTCAGAAAAGGCTTTTACTGGGTACCAAAGAAGAAGCGCTGGACAGGAATTTTAAGCTCTTAATTGAGAGAAAGAAAAATAAACTGAAGATGCTTTCCATGCAGCTTCAAAGTCTTAATCCTGAAAAGCAGTTTTCTGACGGAATATGTTATGTCCTTGATAAGGATGGAAATAAGATTAAGGATATATCGGGAATTAAAGAAAATGATAATGTAAAAATCGTGCTTAAAGGCGGAGAAGCCGGTGCAACCATTAATGATGTTTCACTTAGAGATTTAGAAACCAAAGAGGAATAATATGGCAGCAAAAAAAGAGATAGAAAATGAAACAACACTGGAAGAGGATTTTGAAACTTTAGAAAATCTTATTAAGGAATTATCAAAAGATGATGTGAATATAGAAGAGGCTTTTGCCAAATATGAGCAGGGACTTAAACTTCTTAAAAACTGTAATGAAAAAATCGATACAATCGAAAAGAAAGTCCAGGTTCTTACAGAGTCTTTGGAATTAAAGGATTTTGAATAGGAGTTATAATGGATAAGGAAACTCTTGTTAAACATATTGATGAAGTACAAAATATAATTTATAAGTTCTGCCCTGAAGAAAAGGGTGATCAGAAAAGAGTAATGGAAGCCATGAATTACTCATATAAGGCAGGAGGCAAGAGGTTAAGACCAATGCTCATGCTTGAAAGTTTCAGGCTTCTTGGCGGTAAGGATGAAAGCATATGTTATCCTTTCATGGCTGCTCTTGAAATGATTCATACTTATTCACTTATCCATGACGATCTTCCGGCAATGGATAATGATGATTTAAGAAGAGGCAAGCCGACCAATCATAAGATGTTTGATGAGGCTACGGCGATTCTTGCTGGTGACGGACTTCTTAATCTTGCTTTTGAAACAGCGGCAGATGCAATGTATAACTGTGATAATGATGAAGACCGTATCAATATGATTAAGGCAAACAGAATTCTTTCTTGCAAAGCCGGTATATATGGCATGATTGGCGGACAGATGGCAGACATAATCGGAGAGAGCAATAAGGATATAACTCTTGATGAAATAATGTTTATTCATGAACATAAAACTGCCTGCTTAATTGAATCGGCACTATGTATTGGCGCAGCGCTTGCAGGTGCTTCAGATGAGATTATTGAAAAAATGAAAGAAATAGCATCCCTGGTTGGAATTGCATTTCAGATTCAGGATGATATACTTGATGTTACAAGTACAACAGAAGAACTTGGTAAATTGGTGGGTTCTGATGAGAAGAATGAAAAGATTACCTATATCACTTTAGTTGGTCTTGATAAGGCAATTAAAGACCAGAAAGATATGTCTAATAAAGCCATTGATTTACTAAATGAGATTAAAGAAGGAGATTCCTTCTTGAAAGATTTGATTATCAGTCTTACTGACAGACGTAACTAGGACAAAAACTTATGTATCTTGAAAAAATCAAAAAACCGAATGATATAAAGAAGATTCCTAAGAATGCTTTGCCTGATCTTGCACAGGAAATCAGGGAATTTCTGATTAATTCCATCAGTATAACAGGCGGACACCTTGCTGCAAACCTTGGTGTTGTGGAACTTACAATGGCTCTCCATCTTGTTATGGATTTCCCGGAGGATAAGCTTATATGGGATGTAGGACATCAGTGCTATACTCATAAAATACTTACCGGAAGAAAAGACGGCTTTGCAAATCTTCGTAAGTTTGGAGGTATGGCAGGCTTCCCTAAAACATCAGAGAGCGACTGCGATGCTTTTAATACAGGACACAGCTCCACATCCATTTCAGCAGGTCTTGGCATGGCTATGGCAAGAACACTTGATGGAAAGAATAATATGGTTGTTTCTGTAATAGGTGATGGCTCCTTAACAGGCGGCATGGCTTATGAAGCATTTAATAATGCAGCCAAGATGAATACACCATTTATTATTATTCTTAATGATAATAATATGTCCATATCTGAGAATGTTGGTGGTGTAAGTACTTATCTTAACAGCATAAGAACAACTGAAGCATATATTGATTTAAAGGATGAGGTTAAGGAAAGATTATCAAATGTTCCAAGAGGTGAAATGATGATTCATGGCATCTCAAAGGCCAAATCCAAGTTTAAGAATCTTGTAATTCCGGGCACGATTTTTGAAAGTATGGGTATTACTTATTTAGGACCTGTTGATGGTCATGATATTAATGCCATTGTTAAGGTATTAAAGAATGCCAAGAGATGTAAAACACCTGTTGTTGTACATGTGCTTACAAAGAAGGGAAAAGGCTTCGAGCCTGCTGAGAAACATCCGGCAAGATTCCATGGCGCTGAACCTTTCTTAATTGAGAACGGTCTTCCTTCACATCCGAAGACAAAGCCAAATTATCAGGATATATTCTCAACTGTTATGTGTAAGATGGGTGGCATGAATGACAAGATTGTTGCTATTACTGCAGCGATGCCTGATGGTACCGGTCTTAAGAGATTTAAGAATATGTATCCTGACAGATTCTTTGATGTAGGTATTGCTGAAGAACATGCGGTTACTTTTGCAGCAGGTCTTGCAATGGGTGGATATATTCCGATTTTTGCGGTTTATTCATCATTCTTACAAAGAGGATATGATCAGATTATTCATGATGTCTGTATGCAGAAACTTCATGTGGTATTTGCAATAGACAGAGCCGGTATGGTAGGAAGTGATGGTGAGACGCACCAGGGTATTTTTGACTTGTCTTACCTTTCAAGCATTCCTAATCTTACTGTTATGGCACCTAAGAATAAATGGGAACTTGCAGACATGCTTAAATATGCCATTAGATATGACGGACCTGTTGCCATCAGATATCCTAGAGGCGAAGCATATGATGGTCTTGAAGAAAACAGATTAAGACTTACATATGGTAAGAGCGAGACCATTTATGAAGAGGATACAGTTTGTCTTTATGCAGTTGGAAGCATGGTTAAGGAAGCTGTTATCGTAAGAGATAAGTTAAAAGAAGAAGGCATTAATGCAGGTTTGGTAAATGCAAGATTTGTTAAGCCTATAGATACCAAGACCATTGAAAAGTTAGCAAAGAAATATGAGCTTATTGTTACAATGGAAGAGAATGTTTTAAATGGCGGTTTCGGTGAGAAAGTTGACGCATATATCAAAGATAATTCTCTTAATGCCAATGTTCTCAATATAGGTATTGATGACACTTATGTTGAACATGGCAGTGTTGATAAATTATATGAAGTTGTAGGTATTGATACAGCAAGTGTTATTGATAAAATAAAGAATAAGCTTAAGAATAAATAGGTAATATATGAAAGTCAGATTGGATGTGCTTTTGGTTAATCTTGGTCTTGCACCTTCAAGAGAAAAAGCCAAAGCAATAATAATGTCCGGTATTGTCTATGTTAACGGACAAAAGGAAGATAAATGCGGCGATACTTTTGATGATGAGACATCTAAAGTTGAAGTCAGGGGAAAGACTTTAAAATACGTAAGTCGTGGCGGTCTTAAACTTGAAAAGGCCATTGAGGTTTATAATCTTAACTTTGACAATATGATATGCATGGATATAGGCGCTTCCACAGGTGGTTTCACAGACTGTATGCTGCAAAATGGTGCAGCTAAAGTATATTCAATAGATGTGGGACACGGACAGCTTGACTGGCGTTTACGAAATGACGAGAGAGTAGTCTGTATGGAAAAAACAAATTTCAGATATCTCACCAAAGCAGATATTCCTGATAAAATTGATTTTGCATCCTGCGACGTATCGTTCATTTCACTTGATAAAATCCTGCCGCCTGCCTATGATATACTTGAAGACGGGGCTGAAATGGTATGCTTAATAAAGCCTCAGTTTGAGACGACCAAGGATAAGGTTGGTAAAAAGGGAGTAGTCAGAGAAAGGTGCGTCCATAAAGAAGTAATCAAAAAGGTTATGGATATAAGTCTTGAAACAGGGTTTGGAATTCTTAATCTTGATTATTCGCCGATAAGAGGGCCGGAAGGCAATATAGAATATCTTCTATATTTAAAGAAAAATGGTGAAAGTGTGGATAATCTTACGGAATTAATTGAAGAAAAGGTAAGATTATCTCATGAAGAACTGGAGAATTAGGGGAAGTTATGAGGAAGTTTGCGGTTATATGCAATATTGAAAAAGATATTAATGGAGGCCTGTGTGATCAGGTCTGCGATTATCTTGAAGAAAAAGATTGCGAATATTGCAAAATTACATATACAAACAGATTTGCCTCTGAGGAATCTCTGGACAGGAATTTTGACGCAGAAGGAGCAATAGTTCTTGGAGGTGATGGAACCATTCTTAGAACGGTAAGATTCCTTGGGGATCGTCAGATACCTATTCTGGGTATAAATTTGGGCCATTTAGGCTATTTAACTTCCGTAGACAAAAAAGAATACAGGCTTGCAATTGATAAGCTTATTGATGATGATTACGATATCAGTGAGCGTATGCTTATAAGAGGCTTTATCAAAAGAGATGGTGAAGTAATTAAAACCGTGGATTCACTTAATGATATTGTTATATCAAGAAGTGGTACATTATCCACACTTAATTATGATATTATTGTTAATGGCAGAATGCTTAAGAGTTACAGCGCCGATGGTGTTATTCTATCAACACCAACCGGTTCAACTGCTTATAATCTTTCAGCAGGAGGTCCTATAGCATTCCCTGAGGGTAAATTAATTATTGTTACTCCTGTTTCGCCTCATACATTGATGAACAGAAGTATCATATTTAATGCCAGCGACGAGGTGGTTATTAAGATTGAGCCTCCTCATGACATAAAAGAAGGACAGAGCGTATCTGTAAGTTTCGATGGTGGAGAGGATGTTATTCTTAAGACCGGCGATGAAATATATGCATCAAGTTCTGCTGAAAAAGTTAAGCTTGTTTTAATTAAAGAACAAAGCTTCCTGGATGTTCTTTATACCAAAATGAAAGAAAATTAGGCATGAAAAATTCAAGACAGGAAAAAATAATTGAATTAATTAATAAATTTGATATAGAAACTCAGGAAGAATTATGTACAAAATTGTCTGAAGAGGGGTATAATGTTACTCAGGCGACTGTATCAAGAGATATAAGAGCCTTAAATCTTGTTAAAAAGAGTTCAGATAATAAGAGACAAAAATATTCTGTTAATATTGCACCGGATGAAAGCAATATTAAATATCAAAGAATAATATATGATGGGGTTGTTTCGATGGATACAGCCCAGAATATTCTGGTTATTAAGACCAGATCCGGAATGGCAATGGCTGTTGCTGCAGCCATAGATAATCTTAATGTTGAAAAGATTATCGGTTCCATAGCAGGTGATGATACAATTATGATTGCCTGTAAAACTTCTGAAGATGCTAATTATGTTTATGAAATGTTGAATAATTAATTTAAGGGGATTATTGTTATGACACTTAAAAAGTTTATAACCATTGTATCTTTGTACAGCGTAGCGCTTATTATATGCATATTCTGTTTAAAGCCATTTGCAAATATGCTTAAAACTCCTGTAGATATTAATACTGTATCTGACTGGTCTACATTTAAGAGCGGTACCAGAGTTAAAGGTGATATAACCATAGTTTATGACTGCTATTTCAGAAAGACTGCAGGAAACTATGTTGCAGGTACCATTGAAGCTCAGGACAAGGATTCCGTAAGAGGTTATTTTATTACTAATGGTAATTTCACCCAAGATGATACACAGTATGAAATTAAACAGTATTTAACATATACATCTCCTAAGAAATATTATAAGACCTTGGATACCATGACAGCAGAAATGAGAGAATGGGAGAAAGAATCAGGTATAGAACCTGTTTCTTATGAAGGTTTCTTAACAACAACATTCCATGTTGATGGATATTTGGTAAAGATTTCAGGTAAGGAAAAAGAATCTGCAATCAGTTATCTTAACCTTGCCGGAATGGCTACTTACGATGCAGAGAAGGCTATTGTTCCTTACAAGATTAAGCAGGTTAAAATCTGGATTCCTGCTACATTTTTAGGAATAGCTTTATTGTGTGCTATAGCAGCAACACTTCTTCTTGTTATTCGTAAGAAAGTTGTTGAAAACGGTATTACACTTCCTGGCGAGAAAGCTCCTGCATATAAAGATGATTTTGATATTAAAGATACTGACGATATCTTTAGAACTCCGGCTCCTTCATTTGCGAAGAAGAGCAGTCCTAAACCATCTGCGCCGACCTTTGCCAAGAAGAGTGCGCCTAAAGCAGAAGAACCTAAACAGAAGGTTGACCCTATTGTTGTACCTCGTTCTCCAGTTATGAAGTCTATAATTGAAGAAGAAAAAGAAGAAAAAGAGGCTGCTTTGGAGCAGGCTAAAGAGGAAGAACTTGCAAGATATCTTGTAGGTAATGACGGCGGAGTTGTTATCGATACAGAGGAAGAAGAAGATACATATGTTGTTCCTTCATTAGAGGAATATGCTAAGGAATATAAGGAAATTGGCGGTGAAACAATTGGAGCCAATATATTTAAACAGGCTCAGAATGAGGCTGCCAAGTCTCCATATGAAACAACTGTCGATGAGAGTGCTTTATTTGGAACTGCTGTGATTGGTGCAACTGCGGCTTCTGCAACTGCGGCTTCTGCAGCTGGTACATCTTCAGCCAGCACATCTACAGGCAGTTCATCATCATTTAGCTCTATGGGATCATTCTCATCAGCTGGTTCATTTACATCAGCCGGATCATTTACATCAGCTGGTTCATTCTCATCAGCCGGATCCTTATCATCAGGTTCTGGTTCTGCTACAAGTAATAATTATGGCTTTGGTAATACCAAGACATCAACAAAGAAAGAAACTTATGGTAGTGCATTACTTGGCGCTGCACCTAAGAGACTCGCAAACTATGACGATGATGAACCGGTTCCAGCAAGAAAACTTGCAAATTATGACGATGATGATTCATCAATAGAAAGCACATTTATTGATACACCTGTAAGTCTTGCTGAAATAGAAGCAGATAATCCGTATCTTGTACATAATTCAGGTTTTTCTTCAGATGAGAAGTCTAATTATGGTAGTGCTTTACTTAAGAAAGATGGAAAACCATTGTTTGCATCTTCAACACCAACATATCCTTCAGGGGAAGGCGTTCCTTTTGGTTCATACAGTGGTCAGGAAACCTTTAGTGCGGCAAGTTCAATTCCGCCTTCAGGCTTCAGTGCAAACAGTGATTCATATAGTAATTCATTTACAGTTTCTGAGAATAATGCATCCACTACAGCTACTGGTGGTGGAACATATGGAACTAATTCCTATGGTTCATCAATCAAAGGATTCTCAGCATTTAAACCGGGTGTTAAACCTGCAGGTCTTAAGAATAAACCTGCCACAACTTCTAATGATAATATTGGCAGTAGTTTATATAGTAATAATAAGTCCAAAAATACCGGAGTTTCCAACGATATTTACGGACAAAGCTTATTCAATTCAGCAATGGGTTCAACATATATTCCTCCAAAGCGTGACGATGAGGATGATGGATATGTTGCTAAGAAGAGCTATGGTATAGGAAAGAAGAAAACTGAAGAAGAATAATAACATAATGCCTTGAAATGAGAGATTAGGAGGAGTTATGTTAGAACATGTTCATATTGTTAATTTTGTCTTAATAGACGATATTGATATTGATTTCGGCCCGGGTCTCAACATATTAACGGGTGAGACCGGTGCCGGTAAATCCATTATTCTTGGTTCTATTAATCTGGCTTTGGGTGCCAAGGCTGACAAGAATTACATTCGTAAAGGCGCTGATTATGCTTATATTGAAATGGTGTTTTCCATTGATAATGAAAAGCAGAAAGAAGTGCTTCATAGTCTAGATATTTATCCGGATGACAACTTAATAGTAATCTCACGTAAAATCATGGAGAATAAGTCTATTGCAAGAGTTTGTGGTGAAGCTGTAAGTAATCATAATCTTAAACTTATTTCGTCCATTTTTCTTGATGTCTATGGACAGAGGGATTATCAGGTACTTTTAAGAAATGAAATGCATATTTCTATTCTTGATGATTATATTGGTTCTGATTTAAACAGTACTTTATCTGATTACAAGAATACTTATGAAGAATATCTTAAAGTTAAAAGTTCTTTGGCTGATTTGGAAGCAATGCTTAAGAATAAAGATAAGGAAATGTCCTTACTTGAATATCAGGTAGATGAGATAGAAAAGGCTAATCTTCATAAAGGTGAAGAAGAAGAGATAAAGGCTTTTCTTGATGTGGCAGAGAATTCCAAGAAGATTCTTGATGTTTTAAATAAAGTCAATTTCAATTTAAAAGACAATAATGTTTCAGTATCATCCCTTATGAATGATTCATTAAAAGAAGTATCAATGATAAGCGATATTTCAAAAGATTTAAATGAAATATACAAAGGGCTTTCTGATGCTGATGCAATTCTGTCAGACATTGGAAGAAAATGTGACATTGTTGCAGAATCTCTTGATTTAGATCCGGCTTCATTAGAAGAAGCAAGAGAGAGATATAATCTTATTGATGAACTTGAAAGAAAATATGGAAATACCATAGATGATGTGCTTTTATATTTAAATAAAATAAAAGCAGATTATGATAAGTTCACTGATGTTGAGAATCTTTATAATGAGACTAATCTTAAGCTTAAAAAGGCTTTTGACAAGCTTCAAACTAAAGGAAATAAACTTACTGAACTCAGAAAAAAGAAAGCTGTTTTACTTGAAAAAGAGATTATTAAAGTGTTAAAAGAATTAAACTTTAATGATTCCAGATTCCAGATTAGTATTAGTCCTTTAGATGATTATTCTCAGGATGGAATAGATGATGTTGTTTTCCTTGTGGCTACAAATAAAGGTGAAGATTTAAAGGAAGTATCATTTGTGGCAAGTGGTGGTGAATTATCCAGAATCATGCTGGCGATAAAGAGTGTTACTGCTGATAATGATCATACCGGCACGCTTATTTTTGATGAGATTGATGCAGGTATAAGTGGTAATGCAGCATGGAGTGTAGGTAAGAAACTTAAGGAAATAGCATCTAATCATCAGGTTTTATGTATTACGCATCTTCCTCAGATTGCGGCTATGTCTGATAAGCATTTCTATATTCTTAAAGAAGAGGAAAAGGGTAAGACTGTTACTCATATAAATGTGCTTGATGAAGAAGGAATCGTTGAAGAGATAGCGAGATTAAGTGGTGGAGGCTCATCGTCCAAGCTTCAAATGGAGAGTGCGAAAGAGTTAAGAGAAAGAGCGAAAGAGTATTAAAATAAAAATGGCAGAGATTTGTGTCTCTGCCATTAGTTTTTATATATTATTAAATTAATTATTTAATGACTTTGATCCATCCTTCAGGAGCTTCGATTTCGCATCTCTGGATTCCTGTAAGAGTATCATAAATCTTCTTGGTCCATGGTCCCATTTCTTCCATTCCGCTTGGGAAGAGGATATCTGTACCGTGATCGTTGATTCTGCCTACTGGAGAAACAACAGCAGCTGTACCGCAAAGACCACATTCTGCAAAGTCTTTAACTTCATCGAAGTAAACTTCTCTGCATTCAACCTTCATGTTAAGATAGTGCTCAGCAACATACATGATGCTTCTTCTTGTGATTGAAGGTAAGATTGAATCTGACTTAGGAGTAACAAGTGTACCATCTTTTGTAACGAAGATGAAGTTAGCTCCACCTGTTTCTTCAACCTTTGTTCTTGTCTTGGCATCCAAGTACATATTCTCAGCATAACCTTCTCTGTGAGCAACCTGGATAGGATAGAGGCTCATTGCATAGTTAAGACCGGCTTTGATATGTCCTGTACCGTTAGGAGCGGCTCTGTCGAAATCAGATACCTTAATTGAGATTGGCTTAGCGCCACCCTTGAAGTATGGTCCAACAGGTGTAACTAAAATTCTAAACTCATATTCATCAGCAGGCTTAACACCGATAACAGGGTTAGTACCAATCATGAATGGTCTTAAGTAAAGAGAAGCACCTGTTCCGAATGGTGGAACGAAATCCTTATTAGCTGCGATAACTTTCTCTACAGCATCAATAAATCTGTCTTCTGGGAATGGTGGCATCTCAAGTCTGATAGCTGAATCATACATTCTCTTTGCATTCATATCAGGTCTGAAGCAGACAATGTTGCCATCCTTGGTATAATATGCTTTTAATCCTTCAAAGCAGGACTGTGAATACTGGAATACACATGCACACTCATTTAGCACGATATTTGAGTCGCTAATAATAGCGCCGTCATCCCACTTTCCGTCTTTGAACTTAGATACATAACGATAATCACATTCAATATAGCCAAATCCTAAGTTGGCCCAATCAATGTTCTTAGAACTCATTTCAAGTTCCTCCTTTCATTTATTAAAAATCCTTCCCATTATACACCCATGGAAATATGCTTTGCAAGTAGGGAAAATATAGGTTTGCTTATGTTTATTTAATGTATTATAATTATTTAAGGTCGCAAAATGACCTGATTTTATGCTGTTTGCACGAATCATTCAAGGTTCAAAAAAATACAAAAAGCTTAAAGTATTATAGGGCTTTTGACTTCAACATCATATATGGGTGTATGTCAAAGTTTGTTGATAAAGGGGATTATTTGATGAAAAACATAATATTGTATTCTTTGTTATTTGTTATATTAGTTTTTATTCCTTTTATAACAATATATTCAGCATCATATGAATATGATTCATACGACAGATTAATTAAAGTAACATATGAAAATGGGGACTATATTGAATATACCTACGATTCAGGTGGCAATATTCTTAGTGTCAATAAATATGAGAATAGTAACTCAAATCCCGATGACGTAAATAATTCTGTAGATAATGGTAGTAATAATACAATTAATGATACTGTAGACACAATTTCCAATAACGACTATAACTCTATTTCAAATGATTCTGAAAACAGTATCGATTCTGTTATCAATCCCGATAGTGGGAACGATTCCAATGTTAACAATACAATAGATGAAGACAACGGGGACGATTCGTCTGATAGTTCGTTATATGATAATTCTAAAATTGATAATTCTGATGACATATCAGAAGAAGATTTATCTATGACAGATTATGAAGACGGAGGTAATAATACAGACTCCGGCGGCTTTTGGGCGTGGATTAAAAAGATATTAATGTCCATATGGAATTTCATTAAGAAAGTATTTGCATGGGTAGTTAGTCTATTTTAGGAGAAATATATGTCAAAAAAAACGATCAGTAAAATATACAGGATTATATCTTTAATAATGATTATTGTAATGCTGCCTATAAATGATTTTGCGTTTATTGGTTCTGTACATGTTTATGCAGCTGAAGTCGAAGGCGATGCTGATTGTAATGTAACAGATAGTACGGACAATTCAGACAATACAAGTAGTGTTAATAATAATTCTAACCCTGCTGTAATTGACGAGAATAATAATTCTGACGAAGAATTAACTGATTCCAGTCAGTTAAATTTAACAGGGGAAAATGATAATAATACAGAAGAGAACTATGCGCCGGAAACGGAAGATGATGACAATACTGATGGTGCCGAGAAAATAACAGATGAAAATGCTGTTTACGAGAATAATCCTGCTACCGGTAGCGATATTGATGATACCGTGGAAATAAACCTGTCAAACGTGGGGAATGCTACAAATGCCGTTAATGAAACCGAAGAAGATATATTGGATGCGGAGCAAAATGTTGATATTGATGTTCTTGAAATAAGAAGCGATTATACACTGTCGTCTAATATGGCGGTTAATTCAGTTAATATTACATCCGGAACGTTGAACTTAAATGGATATACCCTTATGATTTATGATTCATTATGTTTGTCAGGAAATGGATGCGTATTCTATAACGGTGGTATGATTATATGTTATGGTGATTACATATGTGATGGTAATAATTGTCGAATAGTTATGAATAATTCAAATGATAAGCTTGTTGTTAGTGGTAATACTGTCATCAAAACAGGCGGAAATGATGACATATGTGAAGGAATCATAGAATTAAAAGGAGATTTTGAAACAAATAAGGTTTCATACACAGGCAATAATATAATAATTTTGAGCGGAGAAGAAAGGCAACAGATAAGTGTGTCAGGAGAAACTTCATTTGCTCATCTGGACAATAGAAATTATTCGGAAGATGGGATATATTGTGAGAGCATTCTTAATATAGGTCAATATATAACTGATGGTGGAAAAATATACTATAAAGACATATTGCTGAACGATGGATTGAATCTTGTGGAAGATGTTGTAATTGATGGAGATTATTATCTTGGGTATGGTTCTATACTTCTTAACGGATACAATCTTACGATTAATGGTAATTTGGTTAATATCGCCGGAACAATTGATTTATGCGGTGGAGAATTGACAATAAATGGGGATTACATCAACGGAAAACCGACAAATGATATTTGTGAATATGATTCATATACTTTTGGAAACGGTAAGCTACAAATGACCAATTCTGATGATTATGTGCTGGTGGAGGGTTCTTATTTATATAAATCAAAGATTGATAATACAGACATGTTCTCGGATGGTGTATTGGAAGTAAAAGGAGATGTTGATGTCAGCGTATCCGAAGGCGGTAATTATCCTTGTGGTAACAATTATACTTTAATACTGTCAGGTGATGATCTTCAAAATGTAAAATGGGGAAACTATGACAGTAAAACGTACTTAAGAAATTTAGAAATAACCAATAAAAGTGGAATAGTTTTTTCGAATGATCCCAAAGTATATGGGCAGGTGACAGATAACGGCAATAAATCTAATGGAATGATTCGAATTAACAGATATACGACATTTTCAGATAATTATTTTAACGGAAACATAATAATTTCTGAAAATACTAATAATGATTATGAATTGAATATTGGAGGCGATTGTATAGTAAGAAATGTTGGTTCCGGTGTGATAATTGGAATATATTATCCTATTACGGTTGGCGGAAATCTTAGGGTTGAAAATTCAGTTTTTAATGTAACCACTGATTGGATAGTAGGAGGGAATCTGATAATTGACTCCAATAACGGGAAAACATCCATAATGAGAAATGATTATTGTCATATTCAGGTAGCCGGTGATGTGATACTTCAAAGTGATGGTAGTAACTATACAAGTGAGCATATTCAAATGGGATATGGTGATTTCAGTTGGGATGGAGCAACTTTGGACATTGGTGGAAACCTTATTATGACAGATGGAAATAGTTGTGTTGATTGTTCCAAAGGCGTTATAAATATATCCGGTGATATAACAGGCGGAACTCTTTGCTGTACATCTACTAACGTGATTAATCTTAATGGTTTAACAACACAGACAATAACAGTGGATAAAGATAGTAAGATTGCATGCCTTAATGTGCTTAATGAGGAAGGCCTTATATTGCACGATTATTATACAATAAATGTTCTCAATCGAAATGGTAATAAGGTGTCTTTCTCAGATTTTGACGGATATTTCGGCGAAACCCTTACGGAGGATACTGTAATAGACGGTGATTATATTCTTCTTGGAGACACACTTGATCTTAATGGATATTCGATGACCGTGAATGGCGATATGATTCAGTATTCCGGCGTGGTAGACGTTAACGGCGGAACTCTGAATGTGTATGGTGATTACAAGTTAGAAATGGATGCAGACTGTGCAGTTCAGACTTCAAACGGATATATTAAGATGAATTCCGATACTGACAGGATATATGTCACAGGAGATTTCGTTAATCGTTCTTCGAGTTCTGTTGTCAACCAACTTACAGCTGGTGTTCTTGAAATAGAAGGTAATCTTAAAGTATATGAGAGTGCATATACTTCCTTCAAATGCATGAACGATCATACAATCGTTTTGTCAGGTGAGGATACCCAATATGTTTCTTATGAGAAATCAGATGATAATAAAGGAATACGTAACCTAACCATTGTCAATTATGAGGGTAAAAAAATAGTATTTGAAGAGGGATATTCTCCTTTTGTAAGCGGATATGTGAAAGACAATGGCTGCGAGAAAGTCGGATATATATATGCAAACAATGCATCATTTGAGAACAATACATATTGTGGCGATTTAAAGTGTGGTAAATACTTATCCAATGATTTGACAATTTACGGTAATTTATTGTGTGATTATAAAGAGTCCACTATATATGGCAATTTAACAATATATGGAAATCTTGATATATCAAGCGGAAGCGTAAGTGTCAGGGGCAATATTGATGTATTAGGAGATATTAACCTGGGTGTAGAAGGTGTTTCTTCAGGGTCTATTAATATGTCTGGTGGACATATACAAACCGATAATTTGAATATTAACAGAGGTACTGTATCTTTTACAAAGAATTATACAGATAGTGAGGTTGTTGTACTAAATAATATAAATGTATTGACGTTATATACAAATATTAAGGGTGAATACGGAACATTAATTGTTGGTGGTGATATACATTCAAGCGGAAAAATAAATTTAACCGGTCAAAACAGATGTATTTTAAACGGAACTCAGAAACAAATTGTTGATGTAACGGAAAGTAGCCGTTTTGGCATATTGGATATACAAAATGAAAGTAGTGAAGGTGTCGTATGCAAATGTTATTTCAGGATTGATGAACTTATCCGCAACGACAATAAAGTCACATATGAGAATATAAACGGAATACTAGGGTATACTCTTAATGAAGATACGGTTATTGATGATGACCTTGTATTATTGGACGACGTACTTAATCTTAACGGTTATATGCTAACGGTTAAAGGTGATGTAATTCAGTACGGAGGTACTGTTGATATAAACAAAGGCAAGATGATTATAGAGGGTGATTATCGGCTTGAAAATGATATTTCGGAGGATGGTTTATCATATGGATATATTAAAATGCAGAATCCGGAGGACTATCTTCTCATATACGGAAATCTATATAATAATTCTATTTCGGATAACAGCGGTAATCTAACTGATGGTATTATTGAAGTTAAAGGAAATATTGATATTGTTTCAAATACCATTCCTTCAGATAATTATTCTCATCATATGGATAATTTTGTATGTGAAGGCGATAATACTTTGATACTTTCAGGAACGGAAGATCAGTATATTTCCATTGGTTCGTCATCATCTGTTCATTCGAGCATAAATAATCTTGTGATTAAAAAAGAGAACAGAAAAATAATATATGTTGACGACAAATCTCCTTATGTTAAAGGAGTTTTGACGGATGAAAACAACAATAATGAAGGATATATTTATTATTGCAGTACAACAAATATATCTTCGGGTACATATTATGGAAATATTATGATACCTTCTTCCGCAGATATGACTTTGGAATTGGATATATACGGAGATGTTCGTTTTATAGGATCTTATGCATACATTCATAATAATGTAAATGTTCAAGGGAATGTATATGTAGGCGCAGTTAAATCATCTTATGCCGGTTTAATTATTGATGGCGGATGCCTGAATGTAGATGGAGATATTTTATTTGAAACCGGTCGATATGTTGGAAAATATGATATAAAATTTTTAAACAGTGACTCTAAGCTTATTTGTACAGGAAATGTTGACCTCAACGGCAAAGGATATTTCAAAGGTGAAGAAGGTTGCTTCGAGTTATATGGCAATTTGATTAATTCGGATATAAAATTCTCGGGAAATCACAGATTCATTGTAGCAGGAAATGAGGCACAGACCATATGCGGCGGTACTTACGGAATAATAAGTATCGAAAATACCAGCGAAGCAGGAACCTATTTCACACAAATGCCAACCTACAATCTTATGCTTCTTAATGGAAACAGAGTTCGTATATCAGACATGGATTACCAAGGTGGTATGAGCCTTTCGGGAGATACTGTATATGATGGTGATTACAGATTAATAGAAGGTGATATTGTATTAAACGGATATGATCTTACGATCAATGGTGACCTGATTATTGCTGGGGGTAAACTTGATATAGGATCAGGTCATCTGGTGGTTAACGGAGATTTAAGGATACAGGGAATATCATATAACAGTTATATGCAGATAACCTACACTGATACAAAAGGTTATATTGTTATGAATGATAATAAAGGCTGTATTGAAGTAAACGGTGACATGTATGTACAACAAGGAAATGGAGTAACCAATGAACTAAGTGATGGAACTATTGTTTTAATGGGAACTTTCAAACAATTCGGTTCCAATCCGTTTGTAACAACAGATAAGCATACAGTGATTTTTGACGGTGACAAGACAAAATCTATTTACAATAATACTAAGTCTGAATTTGCCAACATAATTAATAAAACGAATGTTACACTTTCTTCTTCCATATATGTTTCCGGGCAGGTAAAGGATGAGGGAACTTTCGGAGGAAGTGGGTATATATATATTGACTCTGCGGATGCGATTACAGGAAACAAAATCAGCGGAAATGTTATTCTTACAAGTGAAGATGCTCTTGCAGATAATCTAAGTGTCGGAGGCGAGTTGTGCCTTAAAGCACCATTATCAATTGATAATGTTTTTCTGAATGCAGGCAGTCTGTGTATAGAAGATAAATTATATATAGGTTCCGGAACTCTCTCTATATCAAATATGCTGAACATAGAATCAGATGGATATATTGTTATGGATAATTCTGGTGGATATGTTCTATGTGAAGGAAATATCAACGACAGAAGTAATATTGATTATGATAATTATCTGACTGCCGGAGTATTTGAAGTCAGGGGAAATGTAAATAAGACAGGTAATGGCAAACTAGAGTCGACATCTGAGCATGTTGTGATATTATCCAATAAGTATACTTCTTCAGGGAGAGTATACAGACAGATTATCAACATCAATGATTCAAATAAAGTTGATCTTAACAAGTTGGTTGTAAAAAAAGACAGTGATGACTATAGCAGTAATGTATCTTTGGATTTGCTTGCGAAAGAAGTTATATATGAAGACACAGATACATCTGCACCAACTGCCGTTAAGTATATTGAAAGTTATGATGTGAAAGAAAACAGTATCTCCATCAGATATACAGGTGCGGAAGATGACAAAGGCATTTTAGGATACGAAATATACAGAGATGGTGTATTGATTGGAATCAGCATTAAGGATAGTTATGTGGATACAACGGTGCTCCCTAATACAATATATTCTTACAAGGTTTATGCATTTGATATTGATAGAAATAAAGCAATAACATCCCCTGAGGTTAAAATCTCAACCAAGGGAGATACTACAGTGCCAACTGCCCCGGATAATATATATATAAAATCCAGAAGTACATCATCATTAACAATAACTTGGGATGATGCAACAGATAATATTGGTGTGGAGCAATATATCATATATATTGATGGTGTTGAGAAAGCCAGAGTTCAGGAAGATGACAGAACATATAAGGCTGAAGAATTAACTGTCGGAAGGACATATGGGATATCTGTATGCGCAGTAGACGAAGCAGGTAACGTATCACCAAAATCGGAAGAAATCGAGGGATATGTTTTAAAGTCTGTTTTTACCGATATTAGTCCTGTTCCCGGTAACGAGCTTCCTTCGGGAAATATTGAATTAAGAATTGGATTTGATAATAATACAACAGGCAATCTTAAGGGAACAATTGAAATACTCAATAACACAGATAACGAAACTGACATTGAAACAGATGATGACTATGAAGTGATTGCAGATAATCTTACAGCAGTAAGAGACAGAGATAATAAATATCACTATCTCTACTCATTAGATACAACAAGGTATTCGGATGAAGATAAAATTACACTTCGTTTCACATTGCAAGATGAGGATGGTAACAAGGAAAGAGAAAAGGTTAGTTATTTTATTGATAATACGCAGTTAGCCAATGTTACAGATTTGAAGGCAGAATCTGTAAACGGAGTCAATTATATATCTTTCAATCCCTCCGGAGACGGGGATGCTATAGGATATGAGATTTACAGACAGATTAATGGGGAAGAATCTGTGCCTGAACTAATCACAACTATAGATGACAGGTTTGTAAATACATATATCGACAGAGACACTGTTAAGGATATGGTATATACATATGGAGTAATTACATGTGGTATTTATGGGCAAAAAAGTGAGCTGTTATCATCTGAAAGCATTAATACAAGCGCAGATGAAGACGTTCCATCAATAACCGAAATGTCTCCGTCAGGCGGTACATACGGTGGAAATATCAGAATTGATATCAAAGCAGAGGATAATAAAAAAATTGACAGAATAGGTCTTGAATATAGGAAAGACGGAGATAATGATTATACTTTAATTAAAGAACTTTATGCGCCAAACAATAATATTAGTTTCAACATTGATACAGCTTTATATGATGATGGAATATATTATTATAATGCGTATGCCATAGACGCATCCGGAAACAGAAGTGATGAATATATAAGAAGATATATATATGACAATACCGGGATTCAGAAAATAACGGGTTTAGAGGCCGAATGCGGAGTTAATAATGTCTGCTTATATTGGGAAGATGTTGCAGATGAGGATTTTGCGTACTTTGATGTAGAAAAATATGTACACGACAGATTTGTAAGTGTACGCCATGTTGATGATAAAACCTATGCCTATATAGAAGGACTTGAGCCGGGAAGTGAATATGAATTCAGAGTAACAGGTGTAGATGTTTACGGAAACAGAGGGGAATCATCGGATTCTATTACGGTTAATACACTGAATGATGAAAATGCACCATATATCAGCGGTATTTATCCGTCCAACGAGCATGGTTACAATAATGAGATAGAACTTAAAATATATGCAGAAGATGTATCCGGGATTGCCAAAGGAATATTTGAATATTCCACAGATGGCAAAGAATATGTAACGATAGAAGAAAAGGCTGTCGGAGGCAAGAAACAATGTGAGATAAGTGCAATTTTAGATGTTAAACCTTTCGATGAAGGAAACCTTTATATAAAATACAAGGCAGAAGACATATATGGCAATATTTCTTCAGATGAAGAAAGTATTGTAAACGTTATATCGATAGACAAAACGGCTCCTGGAAAAGTTAATCCGGATATCGTATCATCAGATGGTGTTGTTATTTTTACGGGAAAATCTGATGATAATGATATATACTATTACGAAATATACAGATCGGAAAGCATAAACGGCATATATGCATACATAGATAGTACTGACAGTATTGATGGATATACAGACACAGATGTCATGCCGGATAAGAGCTATTATTATAAAGTTAAAGCTGTTGATTTCGCCGGAAATAAAAGCGAATACAGTAACATTGCTGCTGCTTATGTAAAAAGAGATGATCAAAAACCACAAATATTGGATGTATACCCTGATAATGGTGGTTATATTGGACAAAATAGCGAAATATATGTATCTGCATCTGATAATAATAAATTATCAGAAGTAGTGCTTATGTACAAAAAAGAAGGTTCTGTCCAATATGAAAAAGAATTCTTTGGCAATATTAACGAAAGTTATATCAATGCAAAATTTAATATTGATACTGCATATTTAAGTGACGGTGTATACAATTTCTATGCATATGCTGTTGATATAAACGGAAATGAAAGCAGCAAATATGTTTTTGAATACAATATAGATACCAATGCCCCTGTAATCAACAATTTAGAGGCGATTACAGGTCATTACAATATTGACGTAATCATAGATTCGGATGACGATGATGTACAATATTATGATATTTACAGGCGTGAGAGTGGTAAATATGCATTTGATAAAATTGCAACCATTGAAGGTACAACATACCATGATGCTGATGTTAAACCAGGGGTTCCGTACATATATAAGGTAATTGCTGTTGATAAAGCAGGAAATGCAAGTGAAGAAGTACAAACTACCGGTTACGCTGATGATGTGGACGAGATAGCACCTGTAGCAGTTATTGGCGAGAATATAATGGCCATAACCGGTTATGAAATATCCCTTGATGCATATGAATCTTACGACAATGTAAGGATAGTATCATACAAATGGGATATGGGCAATGGTGATATTATAGAAGGTGTCAGACCTAAATATACATATAACGTTGCAGGAGAATATAAAGTCACACTTACAGTATTGGATGCATATGGTAACGTAGGAAGTGCATCAACAATTATAAAGGTACATGATAACAGCGGATATGGAATGAGTGTTATTACCATTATGGATGAAAATGGTAATATAGTTCCTTTTGCATCAGTTTACTTAAAACATGGTAATGATGCATATCATCTTAAGAGTGATAGTACAGGTAGAGCTATAATTGTGCAAAAAAGCGGTATTGCAAGGGTCGCAGCATACAAAGATGGTTATCTTCCTTCTGAAATAGAGGTTGTTATCAGTGAATATAAGACATACGAATATGAACTTGTGCTTAAAAAAGACAGTTTGATTATAGGAAATATAACTGTCAAAAGAATGACACTTTCTGAAATGAAAGAAGCGGGCGTTGATATGTCCAATAGCGCCAATTATAACTATTTCGTATTTTCATATGATTTTGTATTCGAAAGAAGAACAATTACCATTCATAATGCGCCTATTTCCTGTGGAATGGCAGGAAGAGGCGGTAAATCTATTAACATAAAAGGTGGAGTAGGAACAGGTGACGGTATAAACGGAAGCACGCCGGCAGGTGGCAAAGTATATATTGAACCGGTATATTACGACGAAACCATGGATGCGCCTATTCTGGCTTGTGCGCATATAACCAATACCGAAGATATGGAATGGCTTAAGGATATGTTTAATGTATCTTTAAGCATATATAATAATGCTGACAGTAACTACTATATAGATAATTCTGTCGCAAGTTTAGCATTGCCTGATGGATTATCTTTGGCCTCTTTGATATACAGTCAGAATTCTGAAGTTGATATGGGATGTATCAAGGGTCAGGAGGAAAGAGAAGCATCATGGATTGTCAGGGGTGACAAGAGCGGTTCATACATTATCGGTGCGGATTTTCATGGCGTTCTGATGCCATTTGAATGTGATATAAATGTTCATTTTGATTGTGAAACTGAAACCTATGTAAGAAACGGTGAAGGCATACATATAGTCCTAATGCCGGAATCGACCGGATATATGGGCAGGGACTATTATGTTCAATATAAGATAATCAACGAATCTGAATATCCAATCTACAATTTCAAAACATCCATAGGTAAATATGAAGCAGCAAGGGCTGAATATATTGTTGCTAATATAAGTGATGGAACTACTATGTATTATAGTGGTGATGTCATTAGAGATAATAAAGGCAAAAGCCCTACTGTATCTTCCGGTGGTTATGTAACATATTCATGTATAGAACCGGGAGAGGTAATCTACGGAACATATAAAACATCATTTCCTTTTGCCAATCCTGATGATGACATACAAGTACATTATTATGAATTAGTGGATTCTATACTTGATTACTCAGAGGAAATGGGCGTAAAGATCTCTGTTGAACCAATCGGAAGTCATATCGGAAGACAGGTTGTAGGTGCAGCGACGCTACAAAATAATTATACTGTTGGTGATCCTATTGATGTTCAAAGCGGATTCTTCACAGATGAAATATATATTCCGTCTGTAAATGGTCTTCTTGATGTTAATTTTAAAGCCGAGTATTCATCAGGCGATAGTAATTTAACAGGGTTAATGGGATATGGATGGAGATATGCTTTTGATGCTGCTTTGTATGAAAACAGCGGAATAATCAATTTATCTCTGGGTGATACCAGAAATGCTTTGTTTGTCAATGAAGCAATGTCTCAAAATGTTATATACGGAGAAGTGATAGATGGTAATCTTGTGATATCTGATGACGAGAAAGCTACATATGGTAAGTATGTTCCATTGGGAGATGCTTTGGCAGACTGTGAGATTATTAAAGATGAGAATGGATATTGTCTAAATACTAATGCTGAATATACGTATAGATTTGATGAGCAGGGAAGATTGGTTCAGGTAAAAGACAGCAAAGAGAGAAAAATTAATTTTTCCTATGATAATCAAAACGTTACTGTCAGTGACATAGCGACAGGAGAATATATATCATACCATCTAAATGAAAAAGGCTTAATCGATAAGATAACAGATGTAGGGGGCAGAAATACATATTTTGTTTATGATGAAAAGGATAACCTGATTACGTATATATTGCCGGATGATAATAAGGTGTCTATCAGTTATGACGATAACCACAGAATCATATCTGAAAGCAATGTGGTTGGACAATATGTATCCAATGTGTATGATGACAATAACAGAGTTACCGTGCAAACTGATGGCAGGGGACATGTAATTGCTATGTCTTATTCTGCATATGATGGATATAGAACTGTTAATTATACAGGACCTTCACAAACTAAGAGAATATATGTATATAACGATAATAATCAATTAATAAAGTTCATTGATGAAAATGGTTCGGAATACGAATATATATATGATTCCAATGGAAACGAAATCTTTGAACGAGATCCGAATGGTAACGTTACTGAAAAAACATATGATGATAATGGGAATATTATTAGTTATACTGACAGAAATTATAATACAACCTGTATGACATATGACAATAATGGTAATGTGTTATCAGTTACTGGGGCAGATGGATCCGCAGCTTATTATTCGTATGATAACTATGGTAATATTGTATCTTATACAGATGTTGATAAAGTTATAACCAATAACTCATACGATGCTGACAGTAATTTGATTTCTCGGCAAACCGGAGATAAGGAGAAGATTACATATTCATATACAAATGCCCGTGTTACGTCTTTGAAAGATAGTCTGGGTAACGAAAGTCACAGTACATATGATATTTATGGTAATCTTATAACTGTAACGGATTCCTTATCCAACACTACGACATATACATATGACAACATGAATCGTTTAAAGAGTGTAACAGATGCAGATGGTAATGTATCTTCTTACAGGTATGATTTAAATGGTAATATTATCTCTTATATAGATGCATTAGGCAATGAAACAAGGTATACATATGACATATCAGGTAATAATACAAGTATTATTTATCCCGATACAAGTAAAATCCTTTATGAATATGATTTAGATAATCGTATTATCAAAATAACATATCCGGATGGAACATATGAAACAAGAACATATGATAATGTCGGCAATCTGATTAGGAAAGAAGAATCAGATGGTTGTTTCATTGAATACAAGTATGATTCAATAGGACAACTGGTTTATAAAGAGGATTATAGCGGCCTATGTGAAAGATATGAATACTATCCAAACGGTAATTTGTATAAAACTGTATACCCGGATGGAAGTTATATTTTAAATACATATAATAACAGATGGCAATTGGTAAGTGTTACAGATAATAATGGTAATGGCGTAAGTTACACATATGATGTAAAGGGTAATGTAACATCCGTAACAGATGAGGAGGGACATAAGAGTTCATATGGATATGATAAATATAGCAGGCTGGTAAGTTATACTGATCCAAATGGCAACAAAACCGCATATTCTTATGATGATAATGATAATCTCATTAAGAAAACCGATGCACTTGGACAAAATGTCTACATGGACTATGATGCTTTGGGCAGGATGGTTTGTGCTTATACTTATGATAAACTCGGAGATAAGTACGAAGTAGGTTATGGATATGATGCATTAGGAAGAGTAGTATATATCCGGGATGAAGAGGGTAATGTTTCTAAAGTTTCGTACGATATAAACGGAAATGTTGCCACAACCCGGGATGCATCAGGTAATACAATATCATCCTATGAATATGACTCCATGGGACGACTGAAAGAAACGAGAGATTCAAGCAATCTTGTAACATTATATGAATATGATGTCATGGGAAGACTTACCAAGGCAATCACATCCACAGCTGATAACACAAGAACTTCTGCATATACATATGATGAGCGTGGGAATCTTGTTACAAGCGTAGAAAATTATAAAATGACTTCATTGGCATCATATGATGACAGAGGTAATGTGATTAGCCTTACGGATCCTAATGGTGGAGTGACAGGTTATACATATGATTCTATGGATAGAATATTAAGCATTAAGAGCCCTATGGGATATTCATCCACATATAGTTATAATGCAGAGGGGCTTCTTGACTCATCCACCAATGCAAATGGACAACAGACGAAGTATTCTTATGATAAATGCGGAAGGATATCTTCTTATACAGATGAGTTAGGAACCGTTAGATATACATATGATAATAATGGCAACGTTCTTAAGGTAAGTGATGAGAATGGAACAATATCCAGGACTTATGACGCTCTTAACAGGGTAACTTCTGTCACTGATTATAACGGCAAAACAATCAAATATTCCTACGATGAACTTGGTCATCTTGTATCCCTTACTTATCCGGGAGGAGAGATAGTAAGATATGAATATTATCGCAACGGTAAAGTTAAAGCGGTTATTGATGTAAATGGTGACCGAACAGAGTATTCATACGACGAGAATGGTTATCTGACAGAGACACTAAGACCTAATAATATTAAAGAGATAAGAACATATGAAAACGGTAATCTTATTGAGATAAAGGACATTACGGTTGATGCTGATGGTCAGGAAACATCCGTTATCAATGATTATCATTATACATATGATTTATTCGGTAATATCACCAAAATAACGGGAGAAGAAGCAGGTGCTGATGGACTGGGTAATCTCGTATCCGCAGTTTGTACATATGATGCAGATAACCGGCTTATAACATACAACGGTGAGACAATAAAATATGACAATGAAGGCAATATGACCTATGGTCCTGTTGACGGCAAAATTATGAATCTTACATATGACTGTCGTAACAGGCTGGTTAAAGCAGGTAACGATACATATGCATATGACGCCGAGAACATCAGAATCAGTGCCGGACACGGTGATAGTCTGGATGTATATGTAACAGAAAGAACAGCAGAATTAAGCCGTGTAATAGTCAAAACATCTTACAAAACAATCGGAGATAAGATTTCTTCTAATTGTGAAGAGAAGATATATATTTACGGTAATGGTCTTATAAGTGAAATAGAAGATGGCGACACAATATATCATCATTATAACCATCTTGGAAGCACGACAAAACTCAGCGATAAAGCCGGTAATATTATTCAGTCCTATACATATGGTCCTTACGGAGAACTCTTAAGCGGAGATAAGTCTTATACTGATTATCTGTACAACGGAATATCTGGTGTTATTACCGAGGGCAACGGACTATATTATATGCGTCAGAGGTATTATAATCCGGAGATAAAGAGATTCATTAACCAGGATATACTGACAGGTAGTATTGTAAGTCCTAAGAGCCTTAACAGGTATGCATATGTACAGGGTAATCCGGTTAGTTTTGTTGATCCTTTCGGCTTATCCCCAAGTAATGCTCAGGGTGGATACAATTTCTGGCTCGGAATGACTCATATCCTCTTTGGAGTACTGGGATTTGTTCCGGGTCCGGTAGGGGTAGCAGCTAATCTTGCGGATGCTGTAGTATATGGTTTTGTGGATCATGATTATTATAACTGTATGCTAAGTGTTCTTGGAGCAGTAACCTGTGGATTTGCCGGTGCAGCCAAGACAAGCATAATAGCTAAGACGGTATGTACGGTCAGCAGTGCCACATCCCTGTCATTGATAACAGCCAACTCAGGATATAAGATAGGTAATGATCTATCGGATATCATGGATTGTTATGTATTCCATGAAACATCTCCGGAAGAACTGAACTTAGGTAATAAACTTATTGATATAGGTATAAATACTTTCACGATAGGTGTATCAGCATTATCAGCACACTTAACCCAGGCTGAATATCAGAAAGCATTAAACAGCACTCCATCCAACGGAAATATCTCAGATAAAGCCAAGTGGATAAACATCGAAGCCTTAGAAGACGCATCATACAAGATAGATGATGTGATGATTGAGGCTAGGAATAGCGGTATGGTGTTGGAGGGTGGAAGTAAGAAAACACCTGTTTCTTTAAGACAAGCGTTAGTAAATTTAGATAAGTCAGGAGTAAGACCGGGACAAACAGAAATAAATACAAGCCAATTAAATAACGTGATAAATGAAATTCAGAATAATTATAATCCTTCAAAGGCTTATAGTAGTGTTTATTCAGATGGAATAAATAGATATCTTGTAGAGGGACATCATACAACCTTAGCATTTGAGATGTTAGGAAAAGAAAGTTCTATTAACATGAATATTGTTACATCTGATTTGCCTTCTGCAACCAATATATATTGGACTAAAAAATGGTATCAATTTTGGAAAAAAACAATAAAAATAGTGGAGGATTAACATTATGCATATTGGAATATATTATCATATATTAGAGATAGGAATTGTGTTCGAAAAAGGGCAGAAAGAAGGAAAATTATGGAAAATAGGTGAAAGAAAACGACTTTATAAAGAAAACTGTTTTTGGAAAAATATTTTAAAACATATAAGTTTAGAAGTCAATGGAGTGGGGGCTTCAGATGTGATTTTTGATGAGATGTTAATGCTGGCAGAGGAATATGATATTAAGAATTATTATCGTATAGTTAATATGAAGAATGAACTAATAGAATATGATGACAATATTGAATATTCCGAAGAAGATTTACTATGTGTTAACGAGATTTTTGATATACTATTAGTTGACTTTAATAGTGAACTCAATAAATTTACTGGTAAGAATAATGCTTATAAGATTTTAGAAATAATGCATAACTTTCCCAAAGTATTTCATGGTAGAGATGTATTAGGTGGTGGAGAGGCTATTTCTTTTGAAGATGCCGTGAAATACGCGACATGGAGTATGACAGATGCGATGAAATCAAAGTATAATTTTGTTAAAAAAAAATGAAATAATAATAGCTCAACATCAGTTTGTGTGAAAGGTTGATAGCCTGCAACTTTGAGTATAATAAACTGTTGAAAGAGCATTAGAAATTGGAGGGTGTGATTTATGTTAATAATGCGGGGGTCAAAAAACCATCATCTTTCTAAAAATATTTGATGCATAATTGCAGCATTTGAACCTTTAAGAATTCATACAAACCGCTAAAAATCAGGATTGCTCTGTGCTTTTATGGTAAATTTGAGGATGGTTTTTATTTTCCACATACTCATAAGCCATAATTGAATACAAATGGTACATATACATTATGTAAAAGAATGATTTTTGATACTACGGATGTAGACATAGATTATGCAGATAAATTGCTTAGAACTGGAAAAATGATTCTAAGGATAAAAGGAAGAAGGTGATGTATATGAGTGAGTGTATAATTTGTAAAGGCGATAATGATTTTTTAATAAAGAAAGGTTTTAATGTTAAAGAAATTGATGATTTTTTAAGGCGGGGATTATTTTGGATAGGCTCAGATGTTGGTTGTGTGTGGACTTTTGATTATTATGGGAAAGGAATAGATACAATAATAACTGAAGCTCAATCACAGATGCAAGAAGGAATTAGATATGAAGATACTCAAATATATGAGGTGATTAATGTGTTGATTGATAATAATATTTCTTTTGCAATGTGGTATGACATTTATTATGACAATTTATATTTGTGTGAATCAAAAGAAGAGGTATTGGATAAGTGCTATAATCAGATTATGGATATATCGGGAATGTGCGAAGTATACTTAGTAGCACCACGAGGAATAAAGTAAAGACTTTATAGAATTTTTGTAATGAATGTGATGTGTACAATTATTCGTATTGATGTCAGTTTTAGGATTTAATTTTACTATCCGGTGTTATTACTGAGGGTAACGGACTATATTACATGCGCCAGAGGTATTATAATCCTGAAATAAAGAGATTTATTAATCAGGATATAATAACCGGAAGTATAACTAATCCTAAGAGCCTTAATAGGTATGCATATGTACAGGGTAATCCGGTAAACTATGTAGATCCGTTCGGATTATCGCCAAGTAATGTGGAAGAAGGATATAACTTAGGTCTTGGACTTAGTCATATATTCTTTGGAGTGCTTGGATTTGTTCCGGGACCTGTGGGTGTAGCAGCAAATCTTGCAGATGCAGTACTGTATGCCTTTGTGGATCATGATTATTTTGCGTGTACATTAAGCCTGTTAGGTGCCGCAACATGCGGATTTGCATCAGCGGCGAAGACCGGTCTTATGGCAAAGACAGTATGCACGGTATGCAGCGTAACATCAGCCACTATGGTAACGGCAAAAGCAGGATATGATATAGGTAATGAGTTATCGGATATCATGGACTGCTATGTATTCCATGAAACAAGTCCTGAAGAATTAAATCTAGGCAGTAAACTACTGTCAATAGGAATAAATACCTTCACAATAGGAGTACCTGCATTATCAGTTCATCTTACAATGTCTGAATACCAGAAGGCATTCAACAATGCTCCTCAAAGCACTAACATCACTGAGAAAGCCACATGGGTAAACACAGAAGCATTTGATGATGTTGCATCAAAGGCTGATGATGTGTTGATAGAGACTGGGAATAATTTATTAGATGGTAATCAAAGAATTCTTAATAATAAAGGGGTTGAGTATCCGAAAGTGGTAGTTGAAGGATATGGGGAGATTCCTTTTCCGGATGGACCATATATTCCTAATAATTCCAGAACGTTGAGAAGCGAATTCACTCCTGCATATAAAATGGAATTTAAAGAATGGTGGATTAATCAAGGTAGAGAATGGCCAAATGGGAACGTAAATATTCATCATATAAAACCATTATCAAAGGGAGGAACAAATTCATTTGAAAATTTAGTCCCCTTATTCAACAAAAGGAACGTCAACCATTTACTAATTGGTGGAGATATTATCCGTAAAGGGGGGCTGAAATGAAATCGTTACAATTAATAAAAGAAATATTCGCGAATAGAGATTACTGTAAAAAATATATAAAAAAATCAGATAACAATGTGATTTCGGTTACTTTTAAGAAGAATTTAGGGATAAATATTGTAAACAATAATAGTAAAAAACTTATGGATACAATACCAACACAGTATATAGAATTGCTAAAGTTTTCTGATGGAATAGAATTATATAATTATGAAAATGTTGATGGATTAGTATTGTTTGGCTTGAATGAAATGATACATTATACTCAATATGCAAAAAATACTTATGATGAAGAGTGGCAGGATAATATTGTTATTTTTGCGAAAATCATTGGAGAAGATAATTATTTAGGTTTTAGAATAAAAGACTATAAATACGAAATTCTCGATTGCTATTTTGAAGAAGCACCTTTGGAATGGAGAACAATTTCGAATGATTTTGATGATTTTTTGGTAAAATATATTCATATGAACGGAGAAAAATTTTGGATATAAATCAACGGAGATTTTAGGCGTTTCTTGTTATAGATGACGTGTGCTGCTACACCAAGTGAAAATATTACCAATAAACTAGTATAGACCTTTCCAATTAACTATACATTTTGGAAGAGAGCATCTACTCTAACTTCCTCGTTTGGATCTATATCATCCAGATGCCAACTCCATTTGTAAACTATTGGATCGGCATTTAGTTCTTCGAAATATTTGTATATTCGGCGAACGAGTTCATCCTTTGTTTTTACTCTGATTCCCCTTAGAACTTGTTTTGTCATCTTACTGAAAAAGCCTTCAACAAGGTTGAGCCATGACGCATGCTTTGGTGTAAAAACAAATTCAAACCTATCCGGAACTGATGCAATGTAATTTTGTACTTTTTCGGATCTATGCACCTTGAGATTATCTAATATTATGCGGATTTTATCGCCCTTTGGATACTTATTATCAAGGATTTTTAGGAACTCTATATAGTCCTCACTCTTGTGGGTATCCTTTACCAGAGGAATGGCTTCACCGGTTTGTAGATCAATTCCTGCAAGAAGTGATACAGTGCCAAGACGTTTATATTCGTAGTCGCGCTTATTGACACCATTTGTTTCCGTTGGCATAAGATCTTCAGCTACGTTTGCAATTGCCTGAATACCAGGAAAAGCATTATTCCAAATAATGTTCCTAATACTTTTGTTCCTTCGAGTACTATTACTGAGGGATATAAATATAAGTTTAGTATTAATGATATTAATCTAGAAATCAAATGGCATTCGCCAGATTTTAGAGCGGCATCAAAATATCCAGGATGCAATTCGGGATGTGGATGGACAGCACAAATTAAAGTGGATGATTATTTATTGACTCAGGGTGGTGGGTTTGTCATTAAACCGAATAATTATACACATATTCCATTGAAAGGAGGTTTTTGAAATGACGCATTTTAGCAATCTTCCTGATTATATGGATTATAATGAACTAAGCCAATGCTTTATTGATTATCTGATAATGTATACCAACAATACATCTAGTGATAATGTGTATTGTGCGTTAGAGGAATTGCTTGAACTAGCAGATAGACAGTGGCATACTTATGAATTACTAGATAATGAAATTAAAAAACAGTTAACTAACTATTTAAAAACAGTAATGGACTTTGATGATAAAAAGATAATGCATTATATTCTTAGAATTATTCCATGCCTAGGTATGGAAGAACTTTTTAGTTACATTGTTAATAATAAAAGTTTTATTCAAAACTTAGACGTATTACATGAAGTGCGTTTATCAGAAAAAGAATATGGAAAGACAGTAAATAATCCATATTCGGGAATGGAGTAGGTGGAATCAGACTGGTATTCAATTAATGGTGATTTGTCTTCAGATATATATATTAAGGAAAGTTTATGATTATTGGAAATTTTTCTATGTAGACGAACAAGGTAATCAAAAAACGATTACAGGCACTTTAGTAAGGAAAGTGAGGAAGCTCTGATATTTCTATCATTACTACCTGCCTAGCACGCAGAGTACAATTTTAAAAAATCATCTTGCATATTCAAGTTTTTATGTTACAATAAAACAAAAGGGCTGGTCGAAAGACCCTGGTCCACCAAGCGGCGGGGATATACCTCGCCATTTTCTTTTTACGGAGATAACAAGTATGAAAAAGATTTTAAGTATCTTTATCGACGAATCTGGAGACTTCGGAGATTACGACAATAAAGCTCCTTATTATTTGGTTGCGATGGTTTTACACGATCAACAAATAGATATAACATCCGAAATAAACAATTTGGATCAGCGAATATCAGATCTTGGATTTCCACCCCATGCAATTCATGTAGGACCTATAATCCGAAAGGAATCCATATATGAAAGATATGATGATCCAGTTGCAAGAAAAAGTCTTCTCAATGCATTATATCATTTTGCTCGTAGAATCGATATCAAATATTTATGTCCCAGTATAAAAAAGTCAGAGTGTTCTGATTTTATACAGTTAAATGCAAAACTATCAAGAGAAATCTCCTCACAGATAAGAAATAACTATGAATATTTTAACGGATTCGATCAGATTTTAGTCTATTATGACAACGGTCAAAATGAATTAACTAAAATCCTAACATCCGTTTTTAATACACTTTTTACAAATGTTGAATTCAGACGAGTTAAACCATCTGATTATAAGCTATTTCAGGTTGCAGATCTTATATGCACATGGGAACTCCTTGCACTCAAAGCAGAAGATAAAATCTTTACAAAATCCGAAACCGAAATGTTTGATTCACCACGTGAATTTTTAAGAAATAGATACAAACTAATAAGCAAAAAGAAACTATAAACTGTATATTTATATAAAATATCACACTAAAAAACCTGATTCAATTTGCATTTCTGAATCAGGCTTTTTACTAAGATATTTATGTTCAGTTTTCAAGCACCTCTCGTCCAAAACCCCTTTCTTTCTAAGTTTTCTAACCATTTTCTTTCATGATCCGCGTTTGGACATTAGGTTATGAGCAGAACAGTATTCGCCACTGCGCTATTTTTATTCCGAAGGTATATTACTGCTGAAACAGGTAGAACTGTATGGGTTTACAATGATAAAATAATTGTATTATAATAATATTTAGTTGTTTTACGATTGATGAATAATGTTTATTATATTTTAAGGAGATATGTTTATGAGTAGAATGGTAGGTACTGTTTCAAGAGGCCTTAGAGCACCTATTATCAGATCGGGTGATAATATTGCTGATATCGTTACAAACTGCGTTATGGAAGCAGTTAAGGACGGTGATTTGGAAGTAAGAGACAGAGATATTGTTGCTATGACTGAAGCTATTGTTGCAAGAGCTCAGGGTAATTATGCAACTGTTGATGATATTGCTACTGATGTTAAGAATAAATTACGTTCAGATACAATTGGTGTTATATTCCCAATTCTTTCACGTAACAGATTCGCAATCTGCTTAAGAGGTATTGCAATGGGAGCAAAGAAGATTATTCTTATGCTTTCATATCCATCAGATGAGGTTGGTAATCATCTTATTTCTATTGATGCTGTAGATGAAAAGGGCGTTGATCCTTATAAGGATGTGCTTACACTTGAAAAATATCGTAAATTATTCGGTTATCAGAAGCATCCTTTCACAGGCGTTGATTATGTTGAATATTATCAGCAGTTAATTGAAGAAGCAGGTGCTGAGTGCGAGATTATTTTTGCCAATGATCCAAGAGCAATTTTATCTTATACAAAGGATGTTATTCACTGCGATATTCATACAAGAATGCGTACCAAGAAGTTATTAAGAGCCGCAGGCGTAAACAAGATTTATGGTCTTGATGAGATTTTAAATGCACCTGTTAACGGCAGTGGCTGCAATGAAAAATATGGTCTTCTTGGTTCTAATAAAGCAACAGAAGACAAGGTTAAATTATTCCCTAGAGAGTGCCAGCCAATAGTTGAAGAAATTCGTACAAGACTTCTTGAAGCAACAGGCAAGAATGTTGAAGTTATGATATATGGCGATGGTGCATTCAAAGATCCTGTTGGTAAGATTTGGGAACTTGCAGATCCTGTAGTTTCTCCTGCATATACCAAGGGATTAGAGGGTACTCCTAATGAACTTAAGTTAAAATATTTGGCGGACAATGATTTTGCCAATCTTACAGGTGATGCACTTAAGGAAGCAATTAAGGGTGAGATTTCAAGGAAAGACAGCAATCTTGTAGGTCAGATGGCATCTGAAGGAACAACTCCTAGAAGACTTACAGATCTGATTGGTTCACTTTGCGACCTTACATCCGGTTCAGGTGATAAGGGAACACCTATTGTTTATATTCAGGGTTATTTCGATAACTATACTACTGAATAATTAATATTAATTTGAAATTTTGGGCGGGGATGTATGTCCTCGCCCTTTTTTGGGAAGGTTTGATATGTTAAAAGAGATTTATTTATCCATGGGAATTAAGCCGGAAGTTTATGATTACTGCGAGAAGATTCTTGATTCCCTTAAGGAAAGATTCGATGAAATTGATCAAATGGCCGAAGTTAATCAGCTTAAAGTGCTTGATGCTCTTAGAAAAAATCAGGTCAGTGAAGCCTGTTTAATGGGCACAACCGGTTATGGTTATAATGACATCGGAAGAGATACTTTAGAGAAAGTATACAGCGATATATTCCATACTGAAGATGCGCTTGTAAGGCCTCAGATTACCTGTGGAACACATGCACTTGCGTTGTCACTTGCAGCCAATTTAAGACCGGGAGACGAACTTATATCGCCGGTTGGAAAACCATATGATACATTGGAAGAGGTTATTGGAATAAGAGAGTCCAAGGGTTCGTTAAAGGAGTATGGAGTATCATATAAGCAGGTTGAATTACTTCCGGACGGGTATTTTGACTACGATGCTATTAAAAATGCAATTTCGGATAAGACAAAAATGGTTACGATACAGCGCTCAAAAGGCTATTTATCAAGACCTTCCTATGGCGTAAAGGAAATTGGTGAATTAATTACATTTATTAAGAATATTAAGCCGGATATTATATGCCAGGTTGATAACTGTTATGGTGAATTTGTTGAAGATGAAGAGCCGTCAGATGTTGGAGCAGACCTGGTAGTTGGTTCTTTAATTAAGAATCCTGGCGGTGGACTTGCACCTATTGGCGGATATATTGCAGGCAGAAAAGACTTAATTGAAAACTGCGCTTACAGACTTACAAGTCCGGGACTTGGAAAGGAAGTTGGAGCATCGCTTGAGGTATTAAGAAGTTTTTATCAGGGAATCTTTTTATCGCCTACAGTAACGGCGTCAGCTTTAAAAACCGCCGTTTTTGCAGCAAATGTTTATGAGAAACTTGGATTTAAGGTAATTCCTTCGGCAAGCGAGGAAAGACATGATATAATTCAGGCCATTACCCTTGGCTCTAAGGAAAAGATTGTAGCATTCTGTGAGGGTATTCAGAGTGCATCTCCGGTTGACAGCCATGTAAGCCCGGAACCTTGGGCAATGCCGGGATATGACAGTGATGTAATAATGGCGGCCGGGGCTTTTGTCTCAGGGTCTTCAATAGAACTTAGTGCAGATGGACCAATAAAAGAGCCTTATAATGTATATTTCCAGGGAGGAATCACTTTCCCTCACGGTAAATTTGGAATTGTATCATCACTTAATAAGTTATATGAATCTAATCTTGTTAGTTTACCATAACAATGGTATAATGTTAAATGTATTTTTATGTAAAAATTAGTTTGAGAGGACCAATATTTAATGGCAAACGCGTTTGGAATAGATTTGGGAACATATACAATTAATCTGTATAACAGTTCCAAGAAAAACTTCTTAAAAGAGATTAATATGATAGCCATAGAGAATAAGAATACTTTATTCGCCTATGGCGATTCTGCGTATGAGATGTATGAGAAGGCTCCGGATAATATTAAGATTTCTTTCCCGCTTAATTCCGGTGTTATTGCAGATATTAACAATATGAAAGTGCTTTTAAAGCATTTTGTTAATGATATTTCAGATGGTAATTACAAGGGCTCGGATTTCTTTATCTGTACGCCTACAGACTTAACTGATGTAGAAAGAAGAGCATTCTTTGATCTTATCAAGGAAGCTGATCTTAAGGCAAGAAGAATATATACAATTGAGAAGGCCATTGCATGCGGCGTTGGAATGGGTGTTGATGTAAGAAGTTCCGAAGGCGTAATGGTAGTTGATATTGGTTATAATACCACAGAGATTTCTGTACTTTCCTTAGGTGGTATCGTACTTAGCAAACTTATTAAGACAGGTGGTCTTGAATTTGATAATTCAATCAAGAATATGATTCGTAAGGATTATAATCTTCATATTGGTGCTAAAACAGCTGAAAATGTTAAGATTTCTCTTAATGAAATCATGAAGAATAATACTAATTATCTTTGCTACGGAAGAGATGTTGTTAACGGTCTTCCTGTGGAAAGAGAGATTTCTTCAAAGGCTATTCTTGCAGCCATAAAGCCTGATATTGATACAATCGTTGATAATGTTAAGAATATATTGGAGCGTACTCCGCCGGAACTTGCAGCAGACATCTATAGAAATGGTCTGTTTCTGGCAGGTGGTGCATCTTTGGTTTATGACCTTCCGGTTAATCTTGCAAATGGTACCGGACTTAAGGTTAATGCCTATGAGAATGCTCAGGATATTGTAATCAAAGGTCTTAGGGATGTTATTAATAATCCTAAGAAATACAGACAGGTTATACATGTTTTTTAAAGGTATCAGATGAGTCCGATAGTTAGAAAATCAAAAGAAAAATTTAGTCTTCCTTCAAGATATTATTTACTTATATTTTCCATTATCTGTATTCTTTTAATGCTGCTTACTTTTTTTACGGATTTTCATTTAAGCGGTGCCAATGTAGTTGTAGGCTATACCATAGTTCCATGTCAAAAAGGTATATCTGCAGTCGGTACTTTTTTCTATGATAAGAAAGAGCTGCTTAAGGAAATTAAAGCATTATCGGCAGAGAATGAAGAATTAAAAAAAGAAATAGATGCTCTTACTCTGGAAAATGCCAAATATCAGCAGGATATGTTTGAACTGGCTTCCTTAAGAGATTTATATAATATGAATCAGGGATATACCGAATATGAAATGACCGGAGCCAAGGTTATCAGTTCAAGTGACAGCAACTGGTTTAATACTTTTATTATTGATAAGGGAAGTAATGATGGAATTACCACAGACATGAATGTTTTATCCGGAAGTGGTCTTGTAGGAAGGGTTACAGATGTAGGTCCTAACTGGTCAAGAGTACTTACAATAGTTGATGATAATTCCAATGTTTCATGTACTGTGCTTAGTTCATCCGATAATCTTATTGTATCTGGTGATGTATTAAAACTTGAAAATGGATATATAACTTTTTCAAATCTTATAGATGATGATAATGATGTGGCAGTAGGAGATAAGGTTGTAACTTCGAATATAAGCGATAAGTTTATGCCGGGAATTCCGGTTGGATATATTTCTTATATTGAGACTGATTCCAATAACCTTACCAAGTCAGGCTATATTACACCAAGCGTTGATTTTCGCCATATTAATGATGTACTGATTATACTTAAAACCAAGGATATTACTGAATAAATATAGATGAAGAGAATAATAATCAATGCAATATTAATACTTATATGTTTTGTTTTGCAGACAACATTTTTTTCCATGTTCTCAAGAACGGGAATAGTGCCAAATATCTGTATTATTCTTATTGCAACCACTGGTTTTATGTATGGTAAAACAGAAGGCCTTTTTGTAGGTTTTATATGCGGCCTTTTGTTTGATATATTTTCTTTTAATGTCATAGGATTCAATGCTTTGTTATTGATGATAATAGGTTATCTGAACGGGTATTTTGTAAATACATTTTATTCGGAAGATGTTAAATTACCACTGCTTTTGATTTCATTAAGTGATCTTTTATATTCTTTCGTTTATTATGTATTTTTGTTTTTATTGAGCAATAAACTGGAATTCGGCAATTATTTCTTCACAATTATCATGCCGGAATTCTTTTATACTATACTGATTTCGATTCTGTTTTATCCGCTTTTCTTATGGATACTCATAAAGCAGAACAAGAAAGAAAGACAAGCTGATGTTACAGGAATTTAGGGACAATCTACTTAAAATAATCAAATCCAGACTGTTTGTATTAATGGTTTTGTTTATTGTGGCAACCTGTTTGATTTTATACAGGCTTTTTGACTTGCAGATTGTTCACGGTGAGGAATATCTGGAGAACTATCAGCTTAAAATCGTCAGAGAGCGTAATATAAGTTCAACAAGAGGAAATATCTATGACAGAAACGGATATCTTCTTGCATATAATGAACTGGCTTACAGCGTAACTTTGGAAGATGTTTATGATGATTCTTCCAACAAAAATGCCGAGTTTAACGAGACAATCGTAAAGTTAATCGAGCTTATTGAGAAAAATGGCGATGAAATAGTATCTGATTTTCCTATCTACGTTAATGAAGATGATGAATACTGTTTCAGTTTAAGTGATGCGCAGCTTTTGAGATTTTTAGCCGACATATATGGCAGAAAATATACAGACGATCTGAAATTTGAGGAAAGAACTGCAACTCCGGATGATGTGGTTGAATATCTGTGCCAGAGAAAGGTTTATGGCATTGGATATTATGAAGTTCCGGGTGATAAATCCACATTTGTTCCGGGGGGCGGCTATACCAAAGAGCAGATTATCAAGATAATCAATATGCGTTATGCCGTAGCGGTTAACAGTTATAAAAAGTACATTTATACAATTGTTGCCAAGGATATTTCCGATGAAACCATGATAGTTATCCTTGAAAACATGGATACTTTAAGAGGCGTAAATGTAATTAAGGATACTGTCAGAAGGTACAACGACGGCGTGTATTTTTCCCAAATTATTGGATATACCGGAAAGATTTCCCAGGAAGAATATGATACATATTCAGCAAATAATGATAATTATTCATTAAGTGATTATGTGGGTAAAACCGGCATTGAATATTCGATGGAAGAGTATCTGCAGGGTATCAAGGGTTCTGAAACCATATACGTAGATAATATGGGCAAAATCCTCGAGTCCACCAACTACGTGGAACCGGTTGCGGGTAAAGATATTTATCTTACAATTGATAAAGATCTTCAGATTGCGGTTTATAACATTCTTGAGCAGAAAATTGCCGGTATTCTGGTTAATAAAATCAGAAATGTAAAGGAATATGTTCCGTCTGAAAATGCATCTTCAAGTGATATTATTATTCCTATTGATGACGTTTATTTTGCATTATTTGATAATAATGTTATTGATGTTTCGAGATTTGAACAGTCTTATGCTTCGGATACAGAGGCAAAGGTGCTGGATGCTTTCAATGCAAGTAAAGAAGATGTTTTATCGGATCTTAGAACCGAGCTTCTTACTACAGGAACTCCGTATAATGAATTACCTAAAGAATATCAGAATTATGAAAGTTATATTGTCACAATGCTTAAGAGTGACAATAATGGTATCCTGAATAAATCCGTGATTAATACGGAAGATCCGATTTATGTGGCATGGACAATTGATGAGAATATCTCATTAAAAGAATTCCTGACTTATGCCATATCACAAAACTGGATTGATACTTCCAAGCTTGATTTAAATCAGAAATATTCAGATTCAGAAGAAATCTATAATGTGCTGGTTGATGTTATTATTGATAAATTAGATGGTAACCGCGAGTTTGGTAAGAAGATTTACAAATATATGATAAGGGATGGCAAAATCACCGGCAAGGATGTCTGCATTATTCTTTGGGAACAGGATATTATCAACGTTGATGAAGACAGAATAGTAGCACTTAAGAGCGGCACAGTTACAAGCTATGATTTTATGCTTAAGTGTATTTCCAATCTTGAGATAACACCTGCAATGCTTGCATTAGAGCCTTGTTCAGGTTCCTGTGTAATTGTTGATGTCAATACAGGTGATGTTTTAGCCTGCGTCTCATATCCAAGTTATAACAATGATAAACTTGCCAATTCATCCACATCGGCATATCTTGTTAAACTTAATCAGGATAAGTCCAATCCGCTTTGGAATTATGCAACGCAGTACCGAAGCGCACCTGGTTCTACCTTTAAAATGGTTTCATCCATCTGTGGTGTGGAAAATGGCGTAATAGATTTAAATTCAACTATTGAATGTACCGGTACTTTTGACAAACTGACAGGTACCGTTCACCACTGCTGGATATATCCGGGAAGACATGGAAACCTAAATCTTACTGAAGGTATCGCCAATTCATGTAACTGTTTCTTCTACGAAGTCGGTTACAGATTATCACAGGATGAAGATGGATATAATGCCAACGTAGGTATTGACAAAATCGCCGAAACCGCCAGAATGTTTGGCCTTGGCGACAAGAGCGGAATGGAGATAAATGAAGTTGAGCCGATGATTTCGGATGAGTTTCCGGTACCATCTGCAATTGGTCAGGGTAATCATGCTTTTACCACAGCGGGACTTGCGAGATATGTTACGGCAGTTGCTAATAAGGGAACAGTTTATGACCTTACTTTGGTAGATAAAATTTATAATTCAAATGGCAATTTATATCTTGATAATAATGCGGATGTTTATAATACCATAACTCTTGATCCATCAGTATGGAATGCAGTTCATCAGGGTATGAGAGAAGTGGTTCAGAATAAAGTATATTATGATATAGGAGTGGAAGTTGCCGGTAAAACAGGTACTGCTCAGGAAAGTACATCAAAGCCTAACCATGGTCTGTTTGTTGGATTTGCTCCATATCAGAGTCCTGAGATTGCATTCTCAATCAAAATCATGAATGGTTATTCATCGGATTATGCAGCTCAGGTAGGCAAAGATATTTCAGTTTATTACTTTGACCTTGCTGACAAGGAAGAGATTATTACAGGTACTGCTGATGAACCTCTTAATGTTACAACAGGTGGTGACTAATGTTTAGTTATATAAAGAAATGCAAAATTAAAGACTATGATTTTTTGCTGATATTCTTACTTATGGCTATTACCATAATTGGAATATTAAGTTTGGGAAGTGTTGATCAGGCTGACCAGACCAAGCAGATTTACGGATTTGTTGCCGGAATGGTGGTTATGGTGGTGATTTCCCTTATGGATTATACATTCGTGCTTAAATTCTGGTATCTGATATATGCCTTGAATATTATATTGCTTGCACTGGTTAATTTTATGGGTGAGGAAACCTTTGGTGCGCAGAGGTGGATTACCATTGCGGGAATAAGATTTCAGCCTTCTGAATCGGCAAAAATTTTATTGATATTGTTTTTTGCACAGTTTATAATGTTTTTTAAGGAGCGAATTAATAAGTTTTATGTGGTCGTTCTTGCTGTAATGCTTATAGGACTGCCGCTTTTACTTATTATTAAACAGCCTGATTTGTCTACAACCATTGTTATATTTTTAATCTTTTTAACAATGCTATTTGTAGGCAATATCTCGTATAAATATGTCTTATCCTTCTTGGGGATAAGTGTTCCTTCTTTTATAATTGTTTTTGCCATGATTCTAAATGGTCATCCTTTTATAATGAATTTTATAAAAGAGTACCAAAGAACGCGTATTCTGGCCTGGCTTCATCCGGAAGATTATGCAACGGAAGAAGCATATCAGCAGCTTAATTCGATTATGGCTATAGGCTCTGGAATGTTAACCGGTAAAGGACTTAACAATAACGTTGTTAATTCGGTTAAGAACGGTAATTTCATTTCGCAGCCGCAGACAGACTTTATCTATACGATTGTAGGAGAGGAACTTGGCTTTATTGGTGCTTCGGCGGTGATTTTGCTGCTTTTATGCATATGCTTAAGATGCATTTACATAGCTTATAAAGCCAAAGATATTCAGGGCAAGGTTATTGCTTCGGGAATGGCAGCTTTAATAGGTTTCCAGAGTCTTATTAACATTTCAGTTAATGTTGGACTTCTTCCTAATACCGGCTTGCCGCTTCCTTTCGTAAGTTATGGCCTGACCTCACTACTTAGCCTATATGCCGGAATGGGGTTCGTGCTAAATGTAGGCTTGCAAAGACCTAAAAAATACGTTAATTAACGGGGTAGCAAAAAATGAACATTGCACTTATTGCACATGATGCAAAGAAAAAACTGATGCAGAATTTCTGTATAGCATATAGGGGTATACTATGCAAGAATGAACTGTATGCCACAGGTACAACGGGAAGACTGGTAGAAGAAGCTACCAATCTTACTGTTCATAAATCTCTGGCAGGGCATCTTGGTGGGGAACAGCAGATTGGTTCTCAGATAGAACAAAATCAGATTGATTTGGTTATATTTTTAAGAGACCCTCTTACACAAAAAATGCATGAGCCTGATGTTAATAATGTTGTGAGATTATGTGATATTCATAATATTCCGCTTGCAACCAATTTAGCATCTGCTGAGCTTATGATAAAATCTTTGGACAGAGGAGATTTGGAGTGGCGTGAAGCGTACAAGTAAGATATTATCAATTGCTTTATGTTTAAGTATTATTAGTTCATTATTGGCGGCTTGTTCAGGTTCTTCATATGACATGCCATATGAAAGAAACATGCCAACAGCAGCATATAATATGAATAGCAGTTTAACATCGGATGGCACAATCAAACCATTTGCCTATTCATTATGTATTGATGACAATACATTATATGTAAGTTCTGAAGGCTTTGAAACAAGTCACGCTTATGGTCTTTTTGATCTTAATAATAAATCCGTATTAACAGGCGAGAATATGTATGAGGAACTTCCTCCGGCATCACTTACCAAGGTATTAACTGCTTTGGTAGCGCTAAAATATGGCGATTTAAGTTCCATGGTTACAATCTCTGACAGGTGCAAAATCACCGAGCCCGGAGCTCAGCTCTATGGCTTTAAAACCGGTGATACAATTTCCCTGGAGCAGGCGCTCAATGTGCTTTTACTCTATTCAGCCAATGATGTTGCAGTGGCAATTGCTGAAACAATCGGTGGTGATTATGATACCTTCATTCAGATGATGAATGATGAGGCGAAGGCTCTTGGATGTACACATTCTCATTTTGTAAATCCTCATGGACTTACAGCAGAAGACCACTATACCTGTTGTTATGATTTATATCTTATTTTTAATCAGGTTATTAAATATGACGCTTTCAGGGAAATAATTGCCAAGACTAATTATTCATCAGATTATATTGATGCTGCAGGCAATACCCAGACTATTACAGTTAACAGTACCAACAGATTTGTAAATGGCAGTACCGGTATGCCGGATGGCATAACTGTTGTAGGCGGAAAGACCGGTACAACAGCGGCTGCAGGCAACTGTTTAATACTTTATGCAAAGGATGAACAGGGTAATCCATATATTTCAGTTATCCTTAATTCGTCCACCAGAGATGATTTATATAACGATATGACAACTCTTTTGGAATTAAGTTCCAAATAAGTCTAAAAGTGTTGTCTTTTTCGTCAATATTTCATATAATATTAGTAGATTTTCCTATCAAAATATTGGAGGTATATTTTTATGGTTCGTTTTATTACAGGGGGCAACGGCAAAGGCAAATCAAAGGTACTTCTGGAGATGGTTAATGCAGAAGTAAAAGAAATACTTGGTAACATTGTATTTCTTGATACAACAACTAAACATATGTATGAATTAAACAATAAGATTCGTCTTATTAACACATCGGAATATATGCTGAAATCCAGTGATATGTTTGTAGGTTTTATTGCAGGTATTGTTTCACAGGATCATGACTTACAGCAGTTATATTTCGATAATTTTTTGACCATTGCTAATTGTACAATTAATGATTTGGGAACAGTTATTCCTTTACTTGATGAACTTAGCAACAAGTTTGGTATTGATATGGTACTTTCAGTATCTACATCAGATGGTGAACTTCCATCAGAATTTGCAGACAGAGTAATTGAGGCTCTGTAAATTAAGAGAATAATAAGTATAAGCCTCGATTTTTTCGAGGCTTTTTCTTCTGTTAAGGTATAAATGGCTAGAAAAGACACTCAGAAAATTCAGAATATTAAATCTTCCAAGTCTTTGGGCGGAGGATTAAGTTTCGGCGTAGGATTAAGTATTGTAATCTTGGTTATATTCACATTCTATGTCTTTTTTGTGTTCTTTAATTACTTAAGATCCAAGCCTATAGTAGCTTTCCAGGTTAATGTTGGTTCGATTAGTGAATCCAATATTTATAATGGCCTTGTACTTAGAAATGAAGAGATTGTGAAGGCTGAGAGTGCCGGTAATGTTAACTATTATCAAAGAGAAGGAGAGTGGGTTGCAGTAGGTGACCTTATCTATTCTGTTGACGGTAGTGGTAAATTAAGTGAATACCTGGCTGGCGCTAATGCAGGAGACGTAGAACTTTCTGAACAGGATTTAAATATAGTTAAAAGTGATATATCTCAGTTTCTTAAAGACTATGATAATTCCTTCTTCGACAGTGTATATAATTTTAAATATGATCTTGAAGGTACAACGCTTAGAATCAGCAATTTAAATATTCTTGATAATATTGGAACTCTGCAGAGCGGTATCAGTTCCTCAGCTGTTAATGTTAATTATGCGCCTAAGAGCGGCTATATTGTATACAGTACTGACGGATATGAAGATATTAAAGAATCAGACATAAATGAAAGCCTTTTTGATAAGGATAATTACGAGAAGATACAGTTTACCAATAACTCTTTGGTTTCCCCTGGGGATGATATATATAAAAGAATTTCATCTGAAGAGTGGTCAATTATCATAGAGGTTAAAGATAAGGCCAAGCTGGCTGAGTTTGCTGAGGGCGGGAATTTTGACATTCGTCTTTTGAAGAGCAATGAGACTCTTAAGGGTAAGGCTGAAATAATTAATAATGGAGACGGTGACTTCGTTAAGTTTACCTTTAAATCATCCATGGTTAATTATATTACGGACAGATTCCTTGAACTTGAAGTTGTTAAGGAGAATGAGACGGGTCTTAAGATTCCGAACAGCGCTATTATTGAGAGAGAGCTTTTTGTGGTCCCGGTGGAATACTGCTACAATATTTCAGATACCAGCGGTACATGCGATGTATATGTTGAAAAATATGATGAAGAGGGCAATCAAACTGTTAAAATTGTGAATGTTAATATCTGTTCACTTGATGAGACAGAGGTTCTGATTGAAGATCCTTCACTTGAAATCGGTAATTATCTGATTATGGAGAATTCTGATGCGAAGGCAGTTATATCCAAGACCCAGACCATGATTGGTGTTTATAATATTAATAAGGGTTATGCGGAATTTAAGCCAATTACAATCCTTGCGCAGAATGAGGAATATGCAATTGTGCGTTCCAATACGACTTACGGTTTAAGACCTTATGACAGAATTGCATCAGATGCATCTAATGTTAAGGAGAATGATTTGATTTATGAGTAATGCAGGTCAGAATTATATTGATGTATTAAATAAATGTAAGAAGGCTTTGGCTGACGCAGGAAGAAAAGAAGATGATGCCACGCTTATTGCGGTTAGTAAGACCAAGCCAATCGAAATGCTGAAGGATGTTTATGATGCCGGATGCAGGGATTTTGGCGAAAATAAGGTGCAGGAGATAATGGATAAATATCCTAATCTTCCTTCTGATATCAGATGGCATATGATAGGTCATCTCCAGACAAATAAGGTTAAATATATCGTTGATAAGGTTTATATGATTCATTCCGTTGACAGTTATAAGCTGGCAGCTGAGATCAGTAAAGAAGCGGTTAAGAAGAATGTAACTGTCAGAATCCTCATCGAGGTTAATGTGGCCGGGGAAGAAAGCAAGTTTGGAACAGATACAAAAGGCTGCGTGGAACTTATCGAAAGCATTAAGGATTTACCTAATATAGAAATCTGCGGATTAATGACAATTGCACCATATGTAGAAGATTCTGAAGAAAACAGACCATATTTTGTTATTTTAAGGGAATTAATGGTTGATATAATGAAGAATAAAGACTATAATATAAGAGTGGGAGCCTTGTCAATGGGAATGACGGGAGATTATCTTGTCGCTCTTTCAGAAGGTGCAACATATGTCAGAGTTGGGACGGGTATTTTTGGAGAAAGAAATTATAATATTTAGTCCCTGAACAGTTAGGAGGTCAGAATTAAGCTATGGATAAGATGAAGAATATCCTTTTTGGCTCAGATGAGGGCGATGAAGACGAAGATTATGTTGATAGCAGAAGCTACGACGATGAAAAAGAAACCACTAAACCTAAAAAGAGAAGATTTGGCAAATCAAATTCAGATAATGAGGAGGACGATATGGCTGTAGAAATAGTTAATATTAAAGTAACTTCATGGGAAGACACAAGAGTAATTGCAGATAATTTACTTTCACATAAACCTGTAATTCTTAATATTGAAGGTGTTGATGTTGCTCTTGCACAGCGTATTATCGATTATACATGCGGCGTTTCTTATGCCATCGATGGCGAACTTAAGAAGATTTCACAGTATATTTTCTTAATTGCTCCTGCTAATGTTTCTACATCTGGCGTAGGACCTGGACCAGATGATTTTGATGATTTATCCAATTCAGATATCTTAAGCAGACCAGGTATCTAATTTAAAGATTAAATAATACTTTAAAGAGGGAGGAACCAATAATTCCTCCCTTTATATGTATATGGAGGATTTATGGATAAGATTATAATAAATGGCAATAATGTATTTATCGCTCAAAAAGGGGATGATATTCCGGCCGGTGAGATGGTTAAGTCACTTGGTGATATGGCAGATATGTCTAAAACTCTTTTAAAGGGCGAAAATAAGGATTATGTCATTACTATGGAAAATGTAACCGCTGATCCGAAAGAATATCTTTTAGGGGTTGCCAAATGCCTTAAAAAGGGTATCGAATATAATCTTAATCTGTATAAGAAATTAATTCTTAATCCATATGAATTATTTGAAATTGATGAAGATTATTTATATGAATTAATTGTTATGATATGTAAGGTTAATAAAAAAATAGTTGAAGAAAACATGGATTATACATATCTTAGCGATGTTATTATGGATGTACTTGATGAAAATGAGCATGAATTTAACCGTATATCATTATCAATGGTTGTTTCGGCCTGCATCGGCAAGGAACTTCAGATAATGAATACTGAGGAATGTTATGAAATCAGGGACATGTTTGTGCTTCTTAATATGGGAATAAGTCAGGATGTTCTTAAAGCATCTGATATGGCTAAGAGTTTATCAAAGTTACTTAAGGATGATTTATATATAACAACCAAAGTTGCAAAGAGAATTACCCTTGGTGAAGCTGAAATGAAGATTGATGAGGCACTTTTAACCAGGGCTTTTGATAATATATGTTTTACTGAAGAAGATATGAAGGAATAAAAATGGAATCCAGGACGGTAATACTGCCAATAAATTCAGAAGATGAAGACTTAAGACTGGATGTTTATCTGTCTGAGCAGATTGAAGATTTATCCAGGTCTTATATTCAAAAATTAATCAAATCCGGAGATATAACTGTTAATGGAAAATCATGTAAAAGCAGTTATTCATTAAAGGCAGGAGAGGAAGTAACAGTTAATATTCCGGCTAATATTGTGCCTGAGATTGAGCCTTCAGATATTCCTTTGGATATAATTTATGAAGATGATGATCTTTTAATTGTAAATAAGCCGAAAGGAATGGTAGTTCATCCGGCTGCAGGCCATTATAATGATACTTTGGTTAATGCGCTTATGTATCACTGTAAAGGCAATTTGTCAGGCATTAACGGTGTTTTAAGGCCTGGTATAGTTCACAGAATCGATAAGGATACATCAGGCTCACTTATTGTCTGCAAGAATGATTTTACCCATAATGCAATTGCTGAGCAGTTGTCTACACACAGCATAAAAAGAGAATACAGAGCCATTGTGCTTGGAAATATAACAGCTGATGGCACAGTAGATAAGAATATTGGAAGGTCTGTAAATGACCGTAAGAAGATGGCTGTTGTTACGGGAGGCGGCAAGAGAGCAGTAACGCATTATAAGGTCCTAAAGAGACTTAAAAATAATATGACTTATATTTCATGCCAGCTTGAAACCGGTCGTACACATCAGATCAGGGTTCATATGGCATCTTTGAATCATCCGTTATTAGGTGATATGGTTTATGGCAATAAAGATCCATATCATACCAATGGTCAGGTTCTTCATGCATTAAGTCTTGGTTTTGTTCACCCAAGAACAAATGAATATATGGAATTTGAAGCGCCGATTCCGGATTATTTTAATGATTTGCTTGATAAACTGGCGCTGGAATAAGCGAAAATTGAGATGAAAATGTGGCGGGGATAGTGTTAAATGTTATATCCAACTATTCGCAAAAGTCTAGTTTAACGAATAGTTGAAGATGTATAAAAGAAGATGGCATGCTTTTGACTATGACCATCTTCAATTATTCGTTAAACTATCGTTACAGAGTAAAGTTAAACAATGAAATGTATTTCAAACGAATAAAGAAATTATCTAACGGATTTATATTATTCTTTATTCCAACGATTCCATATTGCAGCTGCATTTGATTTAACCAGTAATTTATCTATATCAATTTTAGCCGGGCAAATATCCCTGCATGCAAGTGATTTACCGCAGGAATTATATACGCCTTTTTTGTAATTTTTCTTTAATTCTTTTCGCTGATTTTTAGATGCCTTGTCAATTATACGTGCAAGTGGCGTCATTGCGGCCATTCCGCCGAATTTACCATCCATATAATAATTTGGGCAAACCTCTAAACATAAACCGCATTCCAGGCATCTGGATGCTTCATAAGATATATTTTCGTTGCCATTAATTGAATCTGACTCAAGCCAGACTTTTAGTTCCTTAAGTTTATCCATTAAAGCCTGACGGTCGACACGAAGGTCCTGAATAACAGGAAATTTATGAAGCGGCTCTATGTTAATTATTTCACAATCCATATCTGCTAGTCTTGTGTTACATGCCAGCGCCGGCTTTCCATTAATAACCATTGCACATGCGCCGCATTTCTTTTGAAGGCAGCTGTGCTCCCATATTACAGGTGTTGTCAGTAAAGCTGTTGCAACTGTGGCATTCTCGTTATCGGACTCATATACGAAATCTTCATAATAACTTTCTGAATTACTATTAAGTTGTCTTTTTATATGCAGTATTTTCTTCATAATTACTCTATTATTATCTCATTATTTACTAAAGAAACTGTTGTAGACTTTTTATATGAATCATTACTTTCGGGATAATCAGTCCTGTTGTGCGCTCCTCTTGATTCTCTTCTGTTAATTGCGCATTCAATCATTGCTTTGGCAAGATTCAGCCTTGATTTAAATTCAAACGAAGTATTATTGGATTCGATATTCTCTAATTCACATAATCCTAGATTCAACGAGGTTTCATCCCTAATAATTCCCATAGACTTTATCAAAATCCCCGTCAGGACCTTATCTTTTGATTTTTCTTCTTCGCTTAAAAAGATATTCTCGTTTAAATCATCAGAAAACTCATTTAAGACCTCTTTATCATCAAAATTATCAAGTGCTTTTATTATGGACTCGGCGGCTGTTTTGCCCCCGTATATTGCTCCAAGAAGGCTGTTACCTCCAAGCCTGTTTGCTCCATGATAAGCTGCGGCACATTCGCCAGCCGCATATAAACCTTCAATATTGGTTTCGTGGTTAATATCTACCTTAATTCCGCCCATAAAATAATGAATGCCTGGAGCAACTTCAATTAATTCATTAGCAGGATCTATATTCAGATAATCAATAATTTCGTCCCTTAAATCTTTTAAACGGTTATTCCATACATCACTTGAAAGTCCGGTCATATCAAGATATGTTTTTTTATTAAGCATGGCCATTTCTTTGGATACAACATCTCTTGGCATCAAATTGCCTCTTTCGCCAAACTTGTCTTCCATAAAATAGACTTTAGTTTCACCGTCTAAATAACATAATCTTCCGCCCTCTCCTCTGGCTGCTTCAGATATCAGCATTCTTTTATCTGTTATCTTTACAGTAGTTGGATGGTACTGAATAAATTCAAGATTAGAAAGTTTAACACCGCTGTTATAAAGCATCGCAGTAACTGAACCTGTATTTGATGTTGTACCTGTTGTAATGGATGGAAACATTCCATTCATGCCACCTGAACAGATAATTACAGGCCCTGAATAATTGTTATATGTGCCTTCGTGATTATCGTAGATTTTTATTCCGATGCATTTATTATTCTTTACAAGGATTCCCGCAAACTTATGATGTGTATATCTTTCAATAAGCCCAGAATCTTCATATTTTCTTGTATCGTCAATGGATGCGGTGGTGAGGATTTTGCCTGTGCTGCTCATAGCATAGCATGTTCTTCTTTTCTTCTGACCACCGAAGGGCCTTTGAATGATATGACCATTTTCCATATGCCATGGGACGCCGATTCGGCCCATCTCATTAACAATTGAAGGGGCGCCTTCGCAAAGACCTTTGACCATATCCGGATCTGCAATATAACATCCGCCCTTCATTGTATCTTCAAAGTGCTGATTAATGTCATCGTTCTCTCCCATCATATTTAAGGCAGCATTTAGCCCGCCTTCAGCTAAATTGGACTGAGCCCTCTGAGATACCTGAACCGAGAATAGACGCACATGTATATTATTTTTTGCCAGTGTTCTGGCGGCAGTCATACCTGCCAGACCTGCGCCAAGAATATTAACGTAAACAGCCATTTAAACTCCTATAGTAGTGATAAAAAGAAAACTAAAAAAGCAACTGCTGAAATTAAAAGTATTACGGACAGAACAAAAACTATACCCGTATTTATGGATTCCTTATCAGTCAGGCCCATTGCAATTGTTAAAGGTTTTATGTTGCCAACCAGATGAATTATCAGTGAAAGAACCATTAGTATTTGAATCAACAAAATTGGAATACTAAATGTTCCGTGGTTAAAAGCAATTACAAAATTAATCATGTGATTAAACATAAATATAAATACCGCAAAACCACTGATTCTTCTTATCCAGAATAACATATTTTCCTTGAAATAATGCTTTCCGGCCTTTTTGATTGCAACTATTGTTTTGATAGTAAGGATAATTCCGATAATGGAATGAATCAATATTAAAAGAGCCATCAGTGTAGCGATAATATACATATATACAGCTACATTAATAGCCCTTAGCATTGCAAGAGAACCTAATATGACATGCAATAAAAACAAAACAAGCATCAATATTGTAATTATTGTATTACATTTACGCATTCATTCCCCCTATTAAATTTAAATCCCCGTTTGTGACGAGGATTTAAGTTATTTTATGCATTTAATAATAATTCTTTTGCTTCATCTTCAGGTAAAGGCTTGCCCCATATGAACCCCTGAATAAAATCACAGTTAATCTTTTTAAGGGTTTCAATCTGGTCCACATCTTCAACACCTTCTGAGATTACTTCGAAGTTCATTATATGACCGATTGAAATAATTGCTGCAACATACTGTTTGGAAGATTCATTAAGATTCATCTTATCAATAAAGGATTTATCAATCTTAAGTAAGTCTGCCGGCAGCTTATTCAAATAACTTAATGATGAATAACCGGTTCCAAAATCATCGATGGCGATTTTGATTCCATAATTCTTAAGTTCATTGATACATTCAAGAGCTTTTTCAGCTGACTCAATCATAATGGATTCTGTAATTTCGATTTCAAGATGATCTGCAGGGAAATTATTGCGTCCCAGGGTTGAAATAATTTCATCTACAAAATCTGCCTTCATTAAATGTCTTACAGATACATTAATACTTAATGTAAAATCAGCCGGATGATAAGAAAGGATTTCGCCAAAGAATTTGGTTGATTTATCAAATACACAACTGTCGATCTTATCAATTAAACCAACTTTTTCAGCAACCGGAATAAATGTTGCAGGACTGATTAAATTGCCTTCAGCATCTTTCATTCTTGCAAGTGCTTCGAAACCTCTTAAATGATGATTAATATCAAACTGTGGCTGAAGCATATAAAATACTCCGTCATTATCGATAGAATATCTGATAATTCTTTCTATCTCAAGATTATTCTCATCCTTAAGAAGTTCCTGTGTAAAACGACAGATGTGATTACTGCTGTTCTTTTTCTTTACATCATACATGGCAACATCACTGTATGAAAGAATTGTATCAGTTTCTTTGGCATCTTCAGGGAATTTAGAATAACCGAAACTTGCATTAATATAATAATCATTATCATTTAATGTGATTTTGTTTTCCAAAACATTCTCATAATGGTTAATTGTTTTGATGATATCCTCTTCTGTTGCATATCCTCTGATAATCAAACAGAACTCATCACCGCTTAATCTTGCAATAAGATCCTGAGTTCCTGACGCGCCGGATTCAGCAACAATCTTCCATCTGTTTGCAATTTCAATAAGAACTTTATTACCATTACTGTGTCCAAGAGAATCATTAATGCTCTTAAAATTATTGATATCAATCGAAACAACAACAAATGGGTCTTCTCTCTTAATAAGAGTTGAAATATATTCTGTACAGGCAAATCTGTTAGGAATTCCTGTAAGTCTGTCAGTAATCGCCTGTGCATTGAGGCTTTCCTGATATTTTTCTTTTGCAAGGTTATTGGAATAAATCAAAACAATGGCAATCATTGCCATAAGATTTGTGAATAAGCCAGGAATACTTGAATAAGTCTTGGCTACAAATATAGTGAAAACTACTGAAGGAAACTGAACAAGTAACAAAGTAAGAGCTGCTGCGAATCCTTTATGACGATATACAGCAACCATACTTATAATACAGATATTGGAAACTGATGAGAATACACCGGTAAAAATAGCTGAAGGAACAGTCCTTCCCATAATATTGACAAAATCAGAATTTCTTGATGTAAATATAACAATAAAATTGGAAATAAAATAAAGCGCAATAAGAAGAACAAAAACACTTGTCGGGTTTTTTTTCTCATTAAATATATTTATTAAAGTTTCCTGTTGATTATTGTTTTTCTTTCCCATTTATTAATCCATTAAATTTCACATGCTTCCATGCATTTAAAATTTATTTTTTATCCTTATCAGACTTTTCCTTAGGCATCTTTTCTATTCTATCATTTTTAATAGCATAAGGCAATTGAATATACTCATAATTTATAGTATTTTCATTATTTTCCTCTTTAATATAATCCACATTTATATAATTATCTGACGGTAACTCGAGCTGCTTCTTCTCAAGCCTGTTTTCAATATAGGTTTTAAAGGCTGCATAAATTACTGCAAAAGCAGGAACGCCGATAATCATACCCGGGAACTTGAAGAATCCGCCGGCAACAATTACTGCAAATAATACCCAGAAACTTGAGATTCCTGTAGAAACACCAAGAAGTTTTGGACCTAATATATTGCCGTCAAACTGCTGTAATACAATTACATAGATCAGGAAGAACAAAGCATGAATCGGATTAACCAGTAATAAAAGAATTACACATGGCACAGCACCGATAATAGGTCCGAAACATGGAATAATATTTGTAATACCGATTACTACACTAAGTAACAAAGGATATTCGAATTTAAATATAAGGCAGCATATAAAACAGATTACGCCGATAATGATGGAGTCGATAATTTTGCCCACAATAAATCCTGAGAACTTATTGTTGATTATTCTTAAGTTCTTAATAAAAGAATTGGCTGTCTTAACTTCAAACATTCCATATATGATTTTCTTAAACTGTCCTGAGAATTTCTCTTTCTGCATCATTACATAAATGGAAATAATGATACCGATGATGCTGTTTATAAGAATTGATACTACGCTCACAATTGTTGTAGATGCACCGGATAAGAAGTCTTTAGCCTTTGGAAGAATATATTTTGTGGTTACATTATCAAATACTGATTCGTAATCTCCAATCTTATCCTGGACAAAATCTGTGACTTCCGGATATTTCTTGATATTTACAATTACAACATCATTAACCCATTCGTTGAAATTTTCTTTATAAGTGTCAAAGTTTTCTATAATACTGTCAACACTGTCTCTTATCTGTGGCGTTATTGAGTTAATAAAAATTGAAATAAGGCAGATGATCGCAACATAAGTGATAACAATTGATGCCACTCTGATCCATACATTATATCTGTGTCCCTGTACTTTAAGAGGGAGTTTTTCAATTGCACTGATTTCATCAGATGAAGAATATTGTGCTGCGTTGGCTCTGTCCTCTTCTACCTGTTTTCTTAAGAATATTTTAAACAAAATACCATCCAGTATATTGATAACCGGATTTAATAAAAATGCCAGGACAAGACCTATGATAAATGGGAAAAATACAGAAAATATCTTGTCTACAATATTGCTGATACTCTGCGGATTAAATAACGCATATATAAAAAGAATTGAACAGACAATAACTATAAATGCAGTTACGCCCCAATGCAAATATTTTTTATCCCATTTAAATTTCACTTGAATTTTCCTCCGATAGTTATACATATTCGTATATACTACAATTATATCACTAAATATTCCTAAAACAAACAATTTGTATGTAAATTCAATGGATTATTGTGCTATAATTTGATTAAAAAACAAGGATTATGATTATGACACTTCAGCAGGTAATGTCTAAAACAAGAAAAGCGATTGATGATTATAATATGATTGAAGACGGCGATAGAATTGCCGTCGGAATTTCAGGTGGTAAGGACTCTCTTACTCTTTTGGATGCATTGGCCGGGATGCGGAGATTTTACCCAAAAAAGTACGAATTATGCGCGGTTACCGTGGATCTGGGCTTTGATAATCTTAATCTTGATAAAATAAAAGAAATGTGCGATAAGCTTGAAGTGCCTTATTATGTTGCCAAAACCGACATTAAGGAAATTGTATTTGATGTTCGTAAAGAGGCCAATCCGTGCTCTTTATGTGCCAAGATGAGGAAAGGCGCATTAAATGATTTAATTAAGGCTAATGGCTGCAATAAGGTTGCATATGCGCATCATAAGGATGATGTTATTGATACTCTTTTGATGAGCCTTATGTATGAAGGCAGGATCAATACCTTTAGTCCGGTTACATTTCTTGACAGGACTGAAATTACGGTTATCAGGCCGCTTATATATATGAATGAAATTGATGTTATTGGCTATGTCAGGGCTAATTCTCTTCCGGTTGTTAAGAGCCCATGCCCGGCTGACGGCTTTACCAAAAGAGAATATGTGAAAACAATAATTAAAGAAATGCAGAAAGATTCTCCTGATGTTAAAGACAGGCTCTTTGCTGCAGTTCTTGGTTCGAATATAAAAGGATGGGCTAAAAATTGAGCACATACCATGACAAACTCATAAAAGATAATATTGTTAAATTAAGGGAATTAATCGCTGAACTTCCGGAGTTCTGTAATGATTTTTTCTTAGGAAGGGATCAGCTTATATCCTCTCGTACCAAAATCGCCTATGCTTATGATTTGGGAGTATTCTTTAAGTTTATTCATGAGAATAAAAAAGGATATAAAGATATGGAGATTACCGATTATCCTCTTTCACTTCTTGATGATATAACCCGAAATGATATTTTAAGATATATGGAGGACTTATCATTTTACAATAATAAGGATGAGAAGGAAGTCCGTAATGACGAAAGGGGAAAAGCCAGAAAACTTGCCTCTCTTCGCAGTTTTTACAATTATTATTTCCGTAATGAAATGATTAAATCCAATCCGGCTTCCCTGGTTGAGATGCCAAAGATTCATGAAAAGGAAATTGTAAGGCTTGATTTTAATGAAGTTGCCGAACTTCTTGATATGGTTGAAAAAGGCGATAATCTTACCAAGGGCGAAGAAAGATTTTATAATAAAAATGCCACCAGGGATTTATGCATATTAACCCTGATGCTTGGTACCGGAATAAGAGTTTCGGAATGTGTTGGAATTGATTTATCTGATCTTGATTTAAAAGAGAACAGGCTTAAAGTAAGACGAAAAGGTGGAAATGAAAGCATAATTTACTTTGGTGACGAAGTACTTGCAGCCTTGGAGAATTATGTACTGATACGTGAAGACATGCATCCTCTTGAAGGTCATGAAGATGCTCTCTTTCTTTCAATGCAGAATAAAAGAATGTCCGTTAGGGCTATTGAAAATATGGTAACCAAATATACTTCCAAATTGGGAACACTTAAAAGAATTACTCCTCATAAATTAAGAAGTACCTTTGGTACCAATCTGTACAGGGAAACCGGTGATATTTATATGGTTGCTGATTTCCTTGGACATAAGGATGTAAATACCACGAGAAAACATTATGCATCCATATCGGATGACAGCAGGCGTAAAGCCATCAGAGGATTTAAATTACGTGAAGACGAAGAATGACCGGCATTATCTGCCGGTCATTTTCTTTTGCATGTGGTGGAACAATCTGCCCCATAGATAAATATGTGTATTTTGAAGGTATAAGCTTAATTATAATAAGGAATTAATATTGTATCACCTGAATGGATATCATTAACGTCGTCAATATTATTTATATATTTAACTTCTTTAATATATGCCTTTGTACTCTCATATCCAAGTAAATGTTCGTTGGCAATATCCCATAAAGTATCATTATATCCAATGGTATAACTTGTATAATATTTAGTAAGAGTCTCAGATTCCTTGGCTGAAGCTTTATTACTTATAATGACTGAAGTTGCAATAATAAGAATTAACAATAATGCAATTACTGCTGCTACTTTGAGAATATTCTTAAACATATTTCTACCTCCCGTAAAACAGAACGAGTGTTCTTTATATTTCACATTATACGAACATATGTTTCAAAAGTCAAGAGAAAATCGAACATATTTTCCAAATATATGTTTGCTTTTTTTGAAACAATATGATATTATACATTTAGATACAATTTCGCATCTAAGGAGGTATTTATATGGCTCAGGGAAAGATAAGTAATAAGCAAAGAGAAATATTAGAATTCATTAAAGGAGAGATTCTTAAAAAAGGCTATCCGCCTGCTGTTCGTGAGATCTGCGAAGCAGTTCACCTTAAGTCAACCTCTTCTGTTCATGCTCATTTAGAGACACTTGAAAAGAATGGTTATATTAGAAGAGACCCGACCAAGCCTCGTGCAATTGAAATTATTGATGATACTTTTTACAGTACCAGAACAGAAATTGCCAATATTCCTATTGTAGGTACTGTTGCTGCCGGCTCTCCTATTCTTGCTACAGAGAATATTGATGGATTTTTCCCAATGCCTGCAAGCATGGTTCCAAATGGAGAAAGTTTTGTTCTTAAAGTAAAGGGCGACAGCATGATTAATGCGGGGATTTTTAGCGGAGACAGTGTTTTTGTAGAAAAGAGAAATACTGCTTCCAATGGCGACATGGTCGTTGCTTTGGTTGATGACAGTGCTACTGTTAAGACTTTCTATAAAGAGAATGGTCATTACAGACTTCAGCCTGAGAATGATTCTATGGACCCTATAATTGTAGATAATGTAACTATTTTGGGTAAAGTATTTGGTGTATTCAGACTTTGCAGATAATTAGGAGTAAAGAGTAAACTAAGAAAGAGCCGATTATAAGTCGGCTCTTTTTTTAGTCATTTAAATGTATTTTATAATATTCATATGACATCTTTGTCATTGGATCAATTGCTTTTAACTGATTGTTTTCTCTTTCTTTTAAATAAATACAGGTTTCTTCCAGGATTAAAGCAACACATTTATCCAGATTAACTTTGGATACTTCTCTGTATTCATCCAGTCTTGGGCTGTGAGTTCTGCCCTTCTCAAGATAATCAGAAACAAATATTATTTTCTCTAACATAGTCATATCAGGTTTTCCGGTTGTATGATATGTTATTGCTGAAAGTATCTCTTCATCATCTACTTCATATATTTCCTTGGCAAGAATGGCTCCTACCTTGGCGTGAAGTAATTCAGGATTATTTCTTTCAATATTTGTTACTTCAATATTATGCTCATTGCAAAGTTTAATCTTATCTTCTGTACTTACATACTTGGCACAGTCATGAAGCATGGCGGCTCTCCTGGCTCTTTTCTCATCAACGCCATAGATTTCAGCCAGCATTACAGCATATTCCATAACGCCTT
>JAEEGJ010003263.1_pt1 | contig 64388 bp, 21 predicted proteins | sample 8958761 | NCBI WGS metagenome assembly JAEEGJ01 (sample SAMN16246546, study PRJNA631951) | gut metagenome | biome: gut microbiome; feature: rumen; material: RS-attached | host: Bos | place: Iran: Karaj | collected 2018-10 | reverse complement strand
CTTTGCTGCCCCCCCTTCGCCCCCACTCTTCGCTGAAACTTCTTCGCCCCCACTCTTCGCTGACAGGATATTACTGACATTACAGACCCCACCCCTGCCCCTCCCCTTGAAGGGAGGGGAGTGCCTCACGGGGTCCCTGCGGCGGGCAAGGTGATAACCTTTTTCCCAAAAATGTTTTTCTTGTTTTTATTTGTTTTTATTGGTTTTTTCTCAGGCCGCTTCGCGGTACCATCTCACACAAATAGCGACGTAACTAAGCTTGCTTTTTTGTTCTTGCCAGCTTTTTACATCTCTGTCTGGTTCCCCCCAAAAAGTCCGAAGGCTTCGGACACGTTGTCCGAAGGCTTCGGACAAACTGCCCTTGGCTCCCTAACAGCACGGCGTGTTCTTTTCCTTGGGTGTTGGGGGATAAAAAAACACCTTTCGGGGACTGGCTGCATTACTCGTCAATGCTCACCAGCGTGTACTGCCGACTGCCGAGCCCCAGCTTGGCGGCATGTTCTATGGTATGTATGCCGTGCTGCTTGTCAATGCGGTTGAGCAGGTCGGTGGGGTCATTCTTGGCCGTCACCTGCTGCTGGTTGATGATGTCGATGCAGGCCTGGTCGAGCGCCACAGGGTCGGTAGAAGCCAGGATGCCGTAGTCTTCCAGCTTCACAGGCTCGGGGTGGTCCACGCAGTCGCAGTCTATCGACATGTTGTTCATCACGCTGATGTAGATGATGCCGTCTTGCCTCTGGAAGTAGTTCACCACAGCCTGCGCTGCTGCTGCCATACTCTCGAGGAAGCCGTCCTGATTGCCTATGTACTCAGGCGTCCACAGCTTGCCCATGTCGAGCTTTTCCATCTTGCCGGCGGAGTGGATGTAGGCCTTGCCGTTCTGACTGGCACAGCCGATGGAGAGGTTTTTCAGCGCTCCGCCATAGCCGCCCATGGGATGGCCCTTGAAGTGATTGAGTGCAATCATGAAGTCGTAGTTGGCCAGGTGACCACCTACGATGTCATACTTGATGTGGGTCTGGTCCTTCACGGGGATGCGTATCTCGTCGTATTCATCCATGATGTCCACGGGGAAATACTTCGTAAATCCGTGCCGCTCTATGACCTTCCAGTGGTTCTCCGAGGTGTTGCGCTCGTCCTTCTTGTCGGCAGGGGCATTGCCGTAGGCGGTGTTACACTCCACGATGGTGCCGTCCACCTCCAGCACCAGGTCTTTCACCAACTCAGGCTTCAGGTAGTTGGGATTGCTGCCCTCGCCGGTGCTCATCTTCACGGCCACGCGGCCTTTTGCCGGAACGCCCAGCGCCTTGTAAATCTTCACTAACGACGCGCCGCTGATTTCCCTTGTCACATACACCTTCGACTGTGCAAAGGTCGCTGCCGATGCCACCAGCATCCATGCAGCAATGATCAATGTTTTCTTCATATTAAGTAGTTGTTCAAAAAAAAGTACACACACATATATATATATAATATGTATCAAGTTAGGATTAGAACGAATCCAACGAATTGTACAAATGATTACAGATTTCACAAACGGTTGCCGCAAGCTACGATGGGCACTCTATTCCCGCCCTCACTGCGGAATCGAGTCAAGGCGCAGCAGCTGGTCGGCAGGGAAGTGAGGATGAGAAGCGAGGTGCCGCTCCAACATGATGATGCTGTCGTTGGAAAAGACGCGCCGCCCCATGGCCTGATTCACCACCGCCTGAATCTTCGACATGTGCCAGCGGCGAGAGGCCATCAGCGTGTCGGAGGCGGACAGGGGATAGAGGCTGAGCAGGTAGAAGCTGAGGCAGTCGGGCACGATATATTCGCTCGTCATCATGCGGCGCTGCCGCTCGGTGTAGCCATAGCGCAAGTAGGCCGGATAGTCCTTGCCAAGATACTTGTCGAGCGAGATGCCGACAAGGGTGTCGCTGACAATGATGCTCTGGTCCAGCGAGCCTATCTGCGTATAGAAGCTGGGCATCTTCATGTCGGGCAGCATCCGTCCAAGGCGGCGGAAAGCATAGGTGAGCTGCTGCTGCAAGGCGTCGGTGTTCTCATATTGTCGGGCCACCTCATCGATGATGGCCTGCAGCGTGCTGTCCTGAAAATAAAGCAGGAGGCGGTTGTTGATGTCGGAGTCGTCGACGGGGCCGAGCTGCAGCACATTCTCTATCAGAGTACGCGTCTGCATAGGATAGTCGGTGCGCATCTGGTGCAGGGCGGCGAAGTCGGCCATCGTCAGGTAAAGGCTCTCCACACGATCATAGCGGTCAAGCACGACACCTTCCTGCTGATGCTGCTCGTCGGAGGGACGCATCTGTAGCTGACAGCCCATAAGAACCATCAGCACCAAGAGGGCGAAGAGATAGAATTTGCGCACGAGAAAGTTTTCTTTTGTTAAAACGTGGCGCAAAATTACTAAAAATTCTTGATTTAACCAAATTTTAACCTAATTATTTTTAACATTCTGCACTTTTTACTTGATTTTGAGTAATTTTGCGAGAAAAAGAAATGACATGAAAAGACTATTCACCTTTATGGCACTCATGCTGTGCCTGGCCCAGGCCTACGCTTTCCGCGTGGAAGTAGAGAACTTGTCTGACACGCCCAAGACCGACTACCCGGTGGTTATTGACATCTCGGCCTACGACGCTTTCACATCGGCCCTGGTCACCTGCAACGGACAGGAAGTGCCCTGCCAGTTAGACGACCTCAATCAGGACGGACGCTTCGACGAGCTGTGCTTCCTCACCGACCTGAACGCCAAGGAACGGAAGACATTCAAAGTGGAACAGACCAGCGACGCTGCTCCCCGCCCCTACCCTGCCCGCGTCTACACCGAAATGGTGATGCGCAACGACAAGGTGAAGGAGAAGAACAAGCACGACAACTACGTGGAGAGCCTCACGGCACGTGGCGACTGCGCCAACAGCTACAACCTGCTGCACCACCACGGCGTGTGCTTCGAGAGCGAGCTGAACGGCATACGCATCTACTTCGACAAGCGGCAGACCCTCGACCTCTACGGCAAGTTCCGCAAAGGGCTGGAGCTGAAGGAGACGCAGTTCTACACCAGCGATGAGCAGAAGACACAAGGCTATGGCGACGACGTGCTGTGGGTGGGCAACACCTTCGGTCTGGGCGCTCTGCGCGGATGGGATGCCAAGGAGCAACAACCCACAATGATTGAGCCGGTGAAGAGCCGCACACAGCGCATCATCAGCTACGGACCACTGCGTACCATCGTGGAAATCATAGACAAGGGCTGGCAGCCAGACCCACTCGCAAAGCCGGTGGACATGACCATCCGATACACCCAGTATGCTGGCCACCGCGACACCAATGTCGATGTATTCCTCAGCCACAAGATGCCACGTAACAGCCTGTCAACAGGCATCATCAACGTGAAAGGCTCTACCGAATATTCCGACCACAACGGCACACGCGCCTGCTGGGGCACCGACTATCCTTCGACCGACCACGAGAAGTGGAAGCCCGAAACCGTAGGATTGGCCATCTGGCTGCCCAAAGACAGGATAGCCAGCGAGCAACCCGTCAATCCCGACAACTACGCCTTCGCGTTGCATGGCGACGACAACCGCCTGAGCTATCGTGTGGCCTACTGCTCGGCCAACGAAAGCTTCGGTTTCCACTCAGCACAGGAATGGTTTGAATGGGTGAAAGCCTGGGGCAAAGAACTCCAACAGCCCACTGTTGCCTGGCGCTGCAAAGAAAACTAAACACGCATCACAGCAGGAAAAAAAGCGACACGCCAATCACTGAGATGAATGCTCCGACAACAGCACGAAGCGTGATGGGCTGATGGAAGAGCCATTTAGAAGGCAGCAGAATGATGATGGGCGTAGTGGCCATCAGCGTGCTGGCTATGCCTGCTGCCGTGTGCTGCACAGCCATCAGCGAGAAGCCCACGCCGATGAACGGCCCGCTGAAGACGGCCACCATCATGGCCAACAGGCCGCGATGCTCATGCAGACTCTCACGCATACGCCCGCCGTGGCCACTCAGCAGCAGCCAGAGGGAGAAGCACAACAGGCCGGCCACGCAGCGTATCATATTGGAGGCAAAGGGCAGCACCGCAGGCAGCGAGGACTGCACGGAGAGGATATCGGCCTCATAATGGTCAAGCCCCATCTTGCTCAGCACCAGGCCGACGCCCTGCCCCAGCGCAGCACCCACACCGAAAAGCAAGCCCTTCAGCGGCATATTGACCGACACATGATGTCCGCCGGTGCCCCGGCCAAGAACGGAGATGGCAATGCCTGACAGCGTCACCGTCATGGCTATCAGCGACGACCAACCCAGCGTCTGGCCAATCATCACCCAGGCAGACAGCGCCGCAAACATAGGCGCAAGCGTCATCAGCAGCTGACCCATGCGCGAACCAATGGTCAGATAACTATTGAAAAGGCACCAGTCGCCGAAGAAATAGCCCACCACGCCCGACAACAGCAGCCACCCCCAAGTGGAAGCACCGGCAAAGGCTGGCCAGGGAACGCCCATTGTGAGCCATAGCAACACGGCGGACAGCAACAGCGTCACGCCCATGCGCCACACATTCATCACAAACACGCCCAATCGGCGGCTGCCTATCTCGCTGGCCAGCGCAGCAATAGTCCAGGAGAAGGCTACGCCAATGGATATTAACTCGCCTAAGTATCTCATTTCGGGCGGTAAAATTACGTTTTTTTTCCGTATCAGGCAAATTTCCAATGGTTTATTTGGCCAATTCATGCAAAATCTGTAATTTTGCCGAAAAAGGAAACATTGTGGCTTACTGGTACGACAAATATTTAAGCATCTATGGGAAGCCTTTCAGCGAGGTGCCCCAAAACATTATTGACGAGACACGCCAGCGGTTGGCTCGCCTGCAAAGTCAGGAACCACTGGCCTCGATAGTGGTGATAGGTTACAACGAGGAGAAACACCTGCAAGCCTGCCTCTGGGCTATCAGCGAGATACAATGCAAGTATCCCGTGGAGATTATCGGTGTGGACAACGACTCGAAAGACCGCACGGCAGAGATATACGAGAAGTCGGGCATACCCTGGTACACCGAATACCAGCACAGCTGCGGCTATGCCCGACGCTGCGGACTGCAACATGCACGAGGGCGCTTCTACTTCGATGTAGACAGCGACACCCTCTATCCACCAATGTATTATGAGCTGATGATTGAACAGTTGCTCAAACCCGGAGTCAGCTGCGTGTCGGCACGCTATGGCTTCATACCCGACGAGAATCACTCACGGCTCAGCCTGCGACTTTTCGAGCTGGCGCGCGACGCTTTCCTATGGGTGCAGCACTTCAAGCGACCCGAGCTCTCAGTACGTGGACTTGTCTTTGCCTACAATGCAGACTACGGACGCAAAGAGCCGTACCGCGTAGACATCATCCGTGGCGAAGACGGCTCAATGGCCTTGGCACTGAAAAAATACGGAAGGATAAAATTTGTGCGCGACAAGCGCTGCAAAGCCATCACCGGATACGGCACCATAGGAAAACAAAGTATGTGGAAAACATTCTGCCAGCATGTGCGCCAGCAGACAAAAGGCATCACACGCATATTCCACAAGACCGACCACTATGTGGACTCCGATGACAACCTCGTAAAACACTAAGCTACTCACACTTATGTTAGCCAAGACATTCAGCGCCGCCGTCATTGGACTGGAGGCCACCACCATTACCATCGAAGTCAATTTGACCAGGGGCACATCGTTCCGCATTTCGGGAATGGCTGATACGGCCGTGAAGGAGAGCTACGACAGAATCAATGCCGCACTGCCAAACATCGGCTTCAGCACGCCCTCAGCCAATCTGACTATCAACCTCTCGCCTGCCGACCTGAAGAAAGAAGGCAGCGGATTTGACCTGCCGATGGCCATTGGCATCTTGGCTGCAGACGGAAAAATTGACCAACAGAAGCTCTGCGAATACATGATGGTGGGAGAGCTGGGACTCGACGGCACGCTGAAGCCCGTGAGAGCCATACTGCCCATCGCCATACGAGCAAGAAAGGAAAAGTACAAAGGTCTCATCGTGCCGAAAGAAAACCAGCGCGAAGCTGCCGTAGTCAACAACCTCGAAGTCTACGGCATGGACAATCTGGCCGACGTGGTGGCTTTCATGAATGGACAGGACGGATACCAGCCGATAGTTGTCGACACGCGAAAAGAGTTCTATGAAAAACAATACAGCTTCGACCTCGACTTCGCTGACGTCAAAGGGCAAGAGAGCGTAAAGCGTGCCCTGGAGGTGGCTTCTGCCGGAGGGCACAATCTCATCATGATAGGCCCGCCGGGAAGCGGCAAGTCCATGATGGCCAAGCGCCTGCCTTCCATCCTCCCACCACTGTCATTAGCCGAAAGCCTTGAGACAACCCTGATACACTCCGTTGCCGGCAAGCTGCCCCACGATGCCAGCCTTATCAGTCAGCGCCCTTTCCGTTCACCTCATCACACCATCTCGCAGGTAGCGCTCGTCGGTGGCGGCACCAGTCCACAACCCGGTGAAATCAGCCTCGCCCACAATGGTGTGCTCTTCCTTGATGAGCTGCCAGAAATCAATCGCTCAGTTCTTGAAGTGATGCGCCAGCCGCTGGAAGACCGCCACATCACCATCAGCCGAGCCAAGTACAACGTCGACTATCCCGCCTCCTTCATGTTCGTCGCCTCCATGAATCCCTGTCCCTGCGGCTATTACGGCGACCCCACCCACCACTGCGTCTGCACTCCCGGTCAGATACAGCGCTACATGAACAAAATCAGCGGTCCCCTACTCGACCGCATCGATATTCAGATTGAGTGCTCGGCACTCAGCTACGACGACCTTTCTAAAGCTCCAACGGGAGAACCATCCTCTGCCATCCGCGAAAGGGTGTTGAAGGCTCGTCAGATTCAGGAACACCGATTTCAAGGGTATAAGGGCATACATTGCAATGCCCAGATGACCGAACGTATGATTCACCAATACGCCGAGCCCGATGAAAGTTCTTTGGCCCTCCTTCGGATGGCGATGGAGCGTCTGAAACTCTCCGCTCGTGCGTACAATAGAATATTAAAGGTCGCCCGCACCATCGCCGACCTCGAAGGCTCAGAGAAAGTTCAGAGCCAGCATATCGCCGAGGCAGTAGGATACCGTAATCTTGACAGAGGAGACTGGGCTGAGAGAGGAGTATAATATAGTACAGTAAATATTTAGAACTAATTTTCAGATTGGCTATGAGAGAAAAGTTTTTCTTTTTTTTGTTACTCTTTGTATCCACATTACATGCACAGGTATGTTAGAAAGGTAGATGGTTGTTTTGAATTTCACAGTGCTGTCAATACAAATTATGTTATCGACCTAAAGTCAAGCAATGCGGTAACAGGTGAGAACATCCATTGTTGGGAAGAAAACGGTACGAATGCCCAACGGTGGATTTTGGAACGGGTAGGAACGGTTACGAGAATAAGAACAGATTTTTGAATCATGGGAGCAACTTGCTGTCCTTATGGACTTCGAGATGTGAAGGTTATTATAATAATAAAGTATGGACGAGCAAGAATTATTTAAGCCAGAAGAGATGCAGTCACCCTTCGAGGGCATTAAAGAGACGGATGGTGAAGGACGAGAGTGGTGGAACTCCCGTAAGCTGGCACGTCTGATGGGCTACATGAAATATTGGAACTTCGAGCGGCTGATAGACAAGGTGGTTCCCTTCCTGCAAAAAGAGAAGGGACTTGACTTAAAGGAGCACATGGTGGAGATAGAAGAGATGTCACAGCTGAACAACGGTGGCTATCGCCATGTTAAATCTGTCATGTTGTCTCGCACAGCTTGTCTCGCTATAGCCATGAATGCTGACAAGAAGAAGCCCATAGTCAAGGCAGCCCAAGACTATTTCGCCAGCAAGATGACCTCAAAGGAACTGGCTACCAGTGTTGAAGGCAATGTACTGATATATCGCTCTACGACTGGCAAGGTCAACGTGTCTGTGGTCTATAATCAAGAGACTTTCTGGCTGTCACAGAGGCGGATGGCAGAATTGTTTGGAGTAACGATCCCAGACATTACCTATCATCTTAAACAGATAAATGATAGTGGCGAAGTGCAATTGTCCGCAGCAATTAAAAAAATTTTAATTCCTTCGGACAATTGCGACGAGCAGGGTGTGATGATGTACAACCTTGATGCAGTCATTGCTGTCGGCTCGACATAAAAAAGGCCTGTAGTCGCAATGACTGCAAGCCCTTTTTCTTTATCACCGTAAACAGTAAACTGTAAACGGTAAACTACGGAGTAACCGGATCACCAATCTTAACCTCCGAGTCCTTCTTGACGATACCCGAGTCGCCACCGCCATAGACGTTACCCATGATGGTTGACTTGTCCTTGATGTTCACCAGCGTCCATACGGAGTTGGCGAACTTCTCGGGATCGAGCGACGACATACCACGGCAGGCACCATAAACCTCACCGCCATACGTCTTGTTGTAAGTCCAGCCACGCGTCGAGTTGAATGGCGTACCGATGGTGACAACAGTCGAACCACCACCGATGGTCACGGTGTTCATCGACTGACGGCCAGGACCGTTGGCAGGTTTTCCGTCAATGTCGGCTTGTCCTGGCTTATACGGCTCGTAGCCCTGGTCAATCTTCGGAGCACCGACAGAACCATTCGAACCACCGCCATAAACGTTACGATGGATGATACCGCCCAGGATGTTCACATCCGTGAAGCGCGTCACCGAACCGGAAGATTCGCTGTAGTCCTCATCTTTGACAGATTTACCATCATAAGTACCGGTATCTATTTCATTGTCCTCAATGATACCGTTGTCATTTGCATCCTGAGAGGTTGTTCCATCGTGGTCGAAGTCATATTTATACTTCGTGATACCTGAACCACCGCCATAGATATTACCACGGTGCATCCACTGCGGGTCGTCAAGGTTACTGCCCAAAACGCCCTGATTCTCGGAAGTATAAGGTACGCCAATCTCGCCACTATATACCGTCACCTTCGTGTCGCGGCGTACGTGACCATCCTGACCACCGCCATAGATAGAACCGAGAATCCTTGGAGCATAGCCTGCTGTACCAGCATTTTCGTCAGTTGCCTGACCGCTGGTACCAATCGTCACATCCGTCTCGTTGACATAGCCGGAGAAGAATGCCGGGCTATACTCATAGCGAGGATCTTCTGCAATATTGGGCGCTGCCTCACCGGCACTACCACCGAAGACGTTACCGTAAGGCAACAAGCCCTTCGTGCTTTCTTCTGGATGTTCATTGTTGATGTAACCGACAATTCCACCCAACACCTTCACAGTAGCCTTACCGCTGTTGAGGAAGGCAATGCTATTGGCATTCCCACTATCCCACAGCGTTTGGTCAGCAGCTTCTGCACTCCCGTTCAGCGTCTCACCATATCCGGCAGGATAGTAGTCGTCAGCACCACCGGCATAGTTACCCTTACCGACAGAGCCCATGTTACCACCGCCATAGACGTTACGCATCACGTGACCGCCGTTCATGGTGACCACCGTGTTACCCATCACCTTACCGGCGATGAGGCTGTATATCTTGGCATTGTATGTGCCACCGCCACCAATCTTATTCAACGGCTTCGTATAGGTACCATTACCCTTACCGGCGCCATAGAGCGAGTGACCTATCAGACCCTCGTTCAGTGTTACCTTGGTATTGCCATAGACGTAACCGTTCTCACCACTACCGTGAACAGAACCGGTGATGCACTGCTTGGTGAAGTCGTTCTGGATGGTTTCCTCAGTGTCGTTGTCGCCTAATTCGTAAGGAGTGGTGTAGTTGATGTTCACCTCCGTCTCGTTGGTCAATGCCAGGTGAGCCATCTTGTAGCGGTCACCGGCCTCACCACGCGAGCTACCATAGACATCGCCGCCGTCTAACTGATAGGTACCGATGTGGCCGCCCGTGACGTTGACGGTAGCCTTACCCGTGTTAGTAGCAAACTCGAACTTATACGGCCAGCTGAGGGCGAAGCTTGTGGCTTCTGATGCATGCTTGGCAACTCCTACCGTATCAGCGGCATTGGTGATTGTACCTACCGACGCCATAGCACCACCGCCATAGACGGAGCGTCCGATGTGGCCGCCATAGATGTTGACAAAGGTGTTGCTGCCTACCATACCCGACTTCGGGTTCCAGTACTCGGCGCCATCATCTCCGGTATAGGTGTCCGAACCACTACCGGCACCATAGACGTTACCACGATGGAGCTGAGCTTCGGCTCTAACTGTTTCGTTCGTACCGAAATTATAATAAGGATCATTCGTATCTGTAACACCGATAGTACCGCTATAGACATTCACCGTAGCGCTCTCGTTGTTGTGACCGTTCTCACCGCCACCATAGACAGAACACTTGATTTGCGGCTGAGGCGCATCGTTGCCCTGTCCTGACGTACCGATAGTGACAATAGACTTGTTCACCCATGCCACACGGTCGTAGGGATCCAGCTTGTCGGTTGTGCCGTCGTCAGGAATGTCATAAGGCTTCGCCAATCCACCACGTGACGAACCGAAGACGAGACCGTTGTCACGGCCGCTGATACCGATGGTACCACCCGTGATAGTGACAGTAGCCGTACCAGTGCCTTCTGTCCAGTTATAAGGAACACCGGCAAAAGGAATATAGACAGGATCAGTACCTGTGGAAAGTTGGAACGTACCGACAGAGCCCAAGGCACCACCACCATATACCATGTGATAAACGTTACCACCGCTGATATTAACATTCGTATTACCCTTGACCTGTCCTGCCGTGGTGTGGCCAAGGAGACCCTTACCGCCACCATAGACATTACCCATCGTAGCACCGCCGAACAGCACGTAGCCGGCATCAGCATCATCGGCAGGCTTCACCTCGTCACGGCCAATCTCACCATTGCTGATATTGACACGAGTGTTTCCTTCAACGACAGCCATCTCGCCACCACCATAAACGCTGGCACGAACCAAAGACGCAGCACTGCTCATACTGATATAGGTACTATCTTTTACATCACCACCGTGGTTACCAGTGGCATCGGGAGTCTCCTGACCCATGCCACCGCCATAGATGCTACCGAAGGTGTACTGAACAATACTCCTTGACGCTGTAGTTTCAATGGTTTCCTTCTGAGGATCTGCCGTCGTAATCTCCGTACCGATGGTACCACCTGTGAAGAGAATCTCAGTGCTGTAGTTCTTTCCTTCTGTAGTGTGATATCCCTGTACAGCACCGAACTCACCACCGCCATAGACATTACCCATAATCCAAGGATTACCGCTGATGGTCAGCTTCGTACTCTTGACGTTACCCAGCTTCTTCCACTCGATGGGAGAAGTTAAGTTGCCAGACCCATCATAAGTAGAAATAGGCGATGTACCATCCAACTTAGTATAACGTCCCATACCGCCTGCAAAGACATTACCACCACGGGGATGCTTCAGTCGGTTGTTGCTCTCAAACTGGGTACTTGGCAGATAGGTCTTTGCCGTAGCCAATTCATCGCCTGTTGTTTCTGGCGAAATGTATTGATACTCATACTTGTTACCGATGACGGTATTGTCGCCACTGATGTTAACAGTAACATGTCCACGTCCCTTGGTGAGTCCGCCAACAGGAACGTAACCGGTTTCCGTAGCATTGTCAGCCATCATCTCTCCATAGCCAGAAGCACCTGCATCGAACAAGCCGTAGCCCACAGAGCCCAGACGACCACCACCGTAGATAGAACCAAGCATCGTACCACCCGTGATGTTCAGCGTCACGCTACCGGCCACATTGCCTGCCGTGTAGGCATCGCCTGAGAAGCCACGACCGCCACCGAAGACGTTACCATCGACGTAGCTGGTACCCCAAGTACCAATCTTAGGACTTGACGTAACGACAGGATTCTCAGGATCCGTATTATCTACAACATCCTGTATATTCATCGTCACATCACCCAGCACGTGACCATCCTCACCGCCACCGAAGACGGAGCCGTAGATGATACCGCCAGAGACGTTCACGACAGCATGGCCAACGTTGGTGCTCTTGCTGAAGTGTACACGCTGGTCGCCCTTACCGGCACCGAAGAGGTAGCAGGTTACGGGGTGAGCTGCAATCTGTGCCAGCGTACGAGGCACACCGAGCGTACCGCCCGTCATCGTGACGTTAGTAGTTCCGGTGACATTCGTCATCTCGTTACCACCATAGACGTTCGTCAGGATATGACCGCCGCTGATGTTCACATAGGTGTTACCCTCTACCAGACCGGCAGACGGCAGCCACTCATAGACACCTTCTGTAGTGGTCTCATAGGCGAAGTAACCAGAACCACCGCCAAAGACGTTGCCATAGAACGTATGACCGTCAGAACCAGTAGTGCTAGCAGGACCATAAGTAGCCGTTTGATAATGACCATTGCCTGCATGCTCGTCGTATGGCAGCCACGTATCCTTCTTTCCGTCAGAGTTGGTGTCAATACCGTACGGCCATGCGGCACACTCAGTCAGCTTATTCTCGTCGGTCACCGTAGTCGTCGTCGGGTCGATGAAAGCACTCTCAGCGTAAGCGGTTGTCAGGTCCTTACCGATACCAATCTGACCACCTTGTATATTGACATGCGTGTCAGTCAGTACTCGACCGTTCTCACTACCACCATAGACACCACCGGCAATCAGCGGTCTGGTGATATACTCTGCCTCACCCTCGTGACCAGCCACATAACCGTTCTTGATGGTTACTTCGGTCTCGTTGACATAGGTCTTGTTGTGGATGGTGGGATCAGTAGAAGGATTTGCCAATTCACCACGGCCGCCACCGAAGACGTGACCATAGTCGTCAGGTCCTTCGACTCCGTCAGCACCGGTGTCTTGCATAGACATAGGCTTAATCGTCACCTTGGCTCTTGCTTCTTCCCCAGTCATGTGGCTATATTCAAACGGACCTACATGTCCACCGCTGATGGTAACCGTCGTCTTACCGGTATTCTCCGCAAAGGCTGTCGGCTTACCAGCATTGCGAGTGGTGATATCACCGATGTTACCTTCCTTACCACCGCCGTAGATACGGTCATAGACGTAGCCATTACCCATTTCAATGGTAGCATTGCCAGAGACGTCACCTAAGTTACCACCACCATAGACACGGCCAGTGATGTAGGCGGCACTGCGGGCAGGGTCGAGAACTTCCTCCACGCCCTCTTCATTATGGTGCTTACCGGTACCAATCTCAATCGTAGTGCTACCGTCCACCAAAGCTTGGTCACCGCCACCATAGATGTTGCCAATGGTACCGATGGGCAGAATGCCGTCGTGACCTTTAGTATGGTCTTCGAACTCAACCTCTGCACCTTGGCGGCAACGCCACTTTACAGTACCTGTAATACGCGTATCAGTCTGGTCTGTAGTCAGGTATTCGGCATGATCCTTCATGAACTTCGCTGCCAAGGTACCTTCCTCCATGTTGACATTGATATGCGGGCTGCCAACGACGCGAGCCAGATATCCACCGCCATAGACATTGTTGATTCTCGTTGCCGAGATGATGTTGAGGCTTGGATCCTTTTGAACGATGATAGCATCTTTCTGTGCAGGCGTCAAGGCATCATATTCTGCCTTTGAGCGTGCCGTTTCGTTACCGTCACCTGAATAACCATAGATAGAGTAGTGAGCCTGGTCACCTCCAATATACAAGTTATCAATGATAATAGGCTTACAACCCGTTTCCTTCACATTGACGGTGATAGAACCAAAAATTCTACCTTTTACCTTATTACCACCAAAGACCTTACCGAAGGTACCGTTGGTGATGTTCAGCACAATGTTACTGTTCACATCACCATTGGTGGAACCACCATACAGTTCGGCAGTATAGTCAACACATTCCATGTCGGTACGGATATCGGCATCGGTCTCGGCATTCTTACCGCCACCGTATGTCTCGTCGATACGCATTTCACACGAGCCGGACTCCTCGTAGGCAGAACTTGCCTCGTAGCGGATGTTACCCCTCTCGTTACTACCGCCGTAAGACCTGTGGATACGACCACCATAGACCTCGATACGTGCTCGACCAGCACCGTAAGAATAGTTGGCGATACGTGCCTCCTTGGTAGTGGCATCAGCGTAACCATCTGAACCGTTGTTCTGAACGGCAGCATAGGGAGAACCCTGAGAGCCACCGCTGGAGGTGTTGTGATGGTATGTAGCAGAGTAACCGATGTTAGCACCAGGATTCTCATACCACTCGGTATCTAACTCGTAGTTGTCCTTACCGTTACCACCACCGAACGACTCATGGATTTCGTAGGCAGAGTTGATGGTAAGCTTGGTAGCAGGTACGGAGGCTGCATTACTACCACCATACACCTGCTTGATGCTGGTGAGGTCACAACCTTCGATAATCACCTCGGCATATTCCTCCGTGTCATTCAGGGGTGTTGCTGGTGTGGGGTCGGTAGGCACGTAGGGTGCCAAGTCGCCACCACCATAGACTGCCAGCACATCGTACTTCTTTTCAGCGATGCCCTCGATATAGTTGTCGATGGCAGCCTTCTGAGCATCATCGCCAACAGCACGGTCAATGGCAGTCTTGTAAGCATTGATCTGATCCGGCGTCAAGCCTGCTGCTGCTGCGAGTGAACCGAGAGCATCCTCATAGTTCGATGTGGTGTATTCACTCAGCTTGTTGAACTTCGCATACTTACCGACATCAGGAACAATCTTATTTGTACCCTTATGCTGCGTAGCATAAACATGTACCAAAGCATGTCCCTTCGGTGTACCCTTCAGGTCGTTACAACCGAAGACCTTCTCTACGATACATCCGCTGTCGCTAGCACCCTTGCCTTCGTTCAGTTTCACCGTAGTGTTGCCACCCACGTTAGCAGCAATGGTCGATGTACCCTGACCGCCACCGTAAGCATTGTGAGCAATCGTACCACCTTTCAGGTGTACCTCGGTGTCCTTCCAGACGAGACCGCCCTTGGCACCACCATAGACGTTGCCGGCAATATTACCGCCATTGACGTTCACCTTGGTCCACAGAACGGTAGCAAAGTTCTCTTCAGACTCACCTTCTGCGAAGTCGTTACCACGGCTGGCACCATAGACGCAACCGCCATACTTATGAGTTTCATAAGGTGTAGTTTGTCCGATAGTACCGCCATTGATGTTGACAACGCACTGCGATATGGTGGCAGCAGCATAGTCCTTCTCTAAGTTAAGTCTTGGAGGACCGACAGAGGACAGAGCTCCACCGCCATATACATTATTATAGATAATACCGCCATTGATGTCAACCGTTGTCTTGTTAGTCACAGAACCGGAAGACATACCATGCTTTCCACTCTCCCACTGACCCAAACCGGAACCGGAGCCATAGACATTACCGCGATGGTAACGCTGGTAGTCTGCTGTTGAGCCAGCAACACCCGTTGTCTCATCATAGGTCTGACCGATAGTTCCATCATTGACAATGACATGTGTACTGTTACGTACGTGTCCGTCACGACCACCACCAAAGACCTGACTGAAGATACGTGGTCCACCATCCGCATTACCAATGGTAACCTCAGTATCGTTGACATAGCCTAAGTAGAAATTGGGCGCATACTCATAGCGTGGATCGAGCATGACATCCTCCGCTGCTTGGCCGCGGCTACCACCAAAGACCATTCCAGAAGGTGTTACGTCGGAAGAACCGCCTACATTGCCGTATGTACCATTCAACGTACCTACTGTTCCTCCCTCAATTATAACGGTAGCCTTACCGCTGCTGAGGAATGCCTTGCTGTTATCGCTGACATTGTCCCAAAGGTTACCTGTGAGCGTCTCACCGTAACCCGCAGGATAATAGTCGTCGGCACCGCCAGAATAGTTACCCTTACCCACAGAGCCAAGGTATCCGCCGCCATAGACATTGTTCAACACATGGCCGTTAGTCATGGTGACGGTTGTGTTGCCATAGACCTTTCCGGCTGTCCAACTATAGAGGTCGTCTGTGGTAGATTTATAATCATCCTGATTATCAGTACTACCATCTTTTAAATAACCCTTGTACGTACTAATACCCTTACCGGCACCATAGACACTCAGACCAATCAGACCGCTGGTGATATTAACCTTGGCATCATTATATACGTGACCATCCTCGCCACCGCCATAGACAGCACCCATGATGCAATTAGTCTCAGCACCTATGTTCGAGCTGTTCTTGCCTGATGGAGTAGCAAAGTTAACATTCACCTCCGTTTCTTTCACATTGGCACAGAATGCCTCCGTATAACGCTGTTCGGAAATGCTGGTAATCCCGAAATCTACCATTCCCTTGCCACCACCGAACACATATCCAGTACCGTCATTCCAAATGTCACTACCGATATGACCACCAGTGATGGTTACGGTAGCCTTTCCGCCTATCGTTTTTCCACCTACAGCATCATCGTTCGGAGCAGCAGCATGGTAGGTAAACTTATATGGCCAACTTAGACCGAATCCGTTCGTCAGACTTTCATGCTTTGGCATGTTCGTGAAGTTTCCATCCTTGTCACTAACGAAGTCTATCAGACCAACGGAGGCCAGTTCTCCACCGCCATAGACATTTTGGCCAATCGTACCACCTTCGATATTCACTATGGTATTACCTGACACAGCACCATTCCAAAGCATTGGTGTGAAAGAGTAATACTGATATTCCTGCTCAGAGTAACCACCAACCTTAATTGGAGTCTTGGTCTGGTAATCATCACTTCCTTTTCCTCCACCAAAGACACTGCCTTTGATGTCGGCAGTTTCAGAAATAGTTACCTTAGCTTGGTTACGTACAATACCGAATTCAGCTCCACCATAGACATTCTTCTTGATTGTACCGCCACTGATACTGACTGTCGTAGTCTTCGATGTAGCCACCTTAGGCCACAGTTCGTTCAAATCACCGTTAAGCTTCGTGTTACGTCCCATGCCGGCGCCAAAGACATTTCCGCCATATTGAGCACCCTCAACATCGTTACCAATGGTACCACCACTGATATTGACAGTGATATGACCATGTGTTGTAGGATTACCTTCTTTATCATCTACCAACTGACCGTAAGAAGGATCATCAGCAGATGTAAAGTCAATACCCACCGATGCCAGACGGCCACCACCATAAATAGAACCTAACATGGTACCACCGGCAATATTCACTTCAGCATTACCGCCAGTGCTACCAGCTGTCAGTGAAACACCACTGAAACCACGACCGCCTCCGAAGACGTTACCATCCACGTATGAGGTTCCTGTAGTACCAATCTTCAGCTTTTTGCTATCGGCTGTGAACGTCTCACCACTGTCGTCCGTATCGCCGTCGCCATTGAGGTCGATTTTCACTTCGCCACCAATGTTCACCTGTGCATCGCCCAAGATGTGACCATCCTCACCGCCACCGAAGACGGATCCGAAGATGCGGGCTGTGCCACTGACGTTGACAACCGTCTCTTGTACATTGGTCCAGGTATTGAAACGTGTACGCTGGTCACCCTTACCGGCACCGAAGAGGTAACAGGTTACAGGATGATCCTGTGCATCTTCATCTGTACGAGGCACGCCAAGCGTACCACCCACCATGTTGATGGTACACTTACCGCCAGACTCGTGTACCAGAGGTTGTCCTTTGGCATTATTGGAATATGTACCTACATCGGTCGTTTCGTTACCGCCATATACACAAGTCAAGATATGACCACCAGTAATATCTATCACCGTATTACCATACACGGCACCAGCAGAACGAAGCCATTCGTGTCCAGTGACAGTACCCTGAAGATTCTTAACCAAATAAGGATAATAACCAGAACCGCCACCGAATACACTACCATAGTAGGTATGGCCGTCGGTACCTTCCTTAGCATCTTCCGTATCACCAGTTTGTGCGTATGGATCATGAGGCAAGAATGGAGACTTGTAATCCCAGCTAAGACACTCCTTGAAAGTACTTGCAGTATTTACACTTGCACTAGCCCATTCTTGCTCTGAATATATCTTAGGAACACCTGCAGGTGCTTCACCGCAACCAATCTGACCGCCCTGAATCTTTACATGCGTATCATTAAGCACACGGCCATTCTCACCGCCACCATAGACTGATGCCATGATAAGACCACCGCTGATTGTCACATCCGTCTTATTGACGAATGTATGGAAGTCAGCATCCTTAACGTCGTTAGGATTCTCCACGTCACCACGACCGGCACCGAATACGAAGCCCACATCGACAGGACCATCACCACCTTTGTTCTTCATACCCTTAGTAGCAACCTCAACAGGACCTACCTGACCACCGCTGACCACAACGGTACAGGTACCGCCAGCAGTACATGCAGTAGGCTTGCCAAGACAAACATCAGCATGTGTAGAGTGGTCGAAGTTGTTAGATTCTGTTGTGACATCTGTCGTTCTGGTATATGTTCCGACAGAACCCTTCAATCCTCCGCCATAGACACCGTCATAGACATAACCACCAGCCATGGTGACATTGGTATTGCCAAGCACATCAGCTTCACTACCACCACCATAGACACTTTCGCCAATAGAAACCTTTTCAGCACCTTCCGCAACAGGTTCATAAGTTCCTTCACCAGTCTTATTGGCACAAATATAAACCTCAGCATTGCCTTTTTGGTCGACTCTCTCGCTACCCATCACATTGGCATTCTCACCACCACCGAAGATGTCGCCAGTGATGTGAGCACCTTCGACATCATGTTCATCGGTGCAGTCAATCGTGATTCCTGCAGGAATATTCTGACCACTTGTTGTAGTGATAGGGTTACCTGACGTATCAAGAACTTTTCCATCAGCATTACGCTTCATGATATACACCTTGGCAGAGGAGTTAATGTTCACCTGCGTATTGCCTTTCACAATACCCTGCTTACCACCACCAAAGACATTACCGATAGTACCAATAGCATCATCAATTCTGCAATGGATGGTTTTTCCATCTTCATTATCGCTGAGTTTGGTAATATTAGGAATATAGCTGAACTCCTTCGGGATATCCACTTCTGTATTCGCCTTATTGCCTTTCATCATGTTGATGTTGATCTCCGTGTCGGCGTCGGCCTCAGCATTGAAACTACCACCATATATATTGTCAATGCGTGTAGCAGATTTAACATTCACCGTAATTTTACCATGTCGGTTAATTGGGGTCTCTACACCACCAGGCTTCAACGTGCCGGGATAAGCCGCTTCGTTACCACCGCCTACAAGGTTCTGAATGATGATAGGATTACAGCCGTCAGTCTCCTCAATATTGACCGTAATATCTCCTTCGATACCACCTTCTGAGTCATTACCGCCATACACATTCTTCAGAATACCACTGGTAATAGTCAGATTTACATCACCGTGAACATGCGCATTATAAGAGCCGCCATGAACATATTCGATAGCATTACCAGAACATGCAGCCAATATAATATTAACGTGACTAACATCACCCTCGTTGCCTGCACCATAAAGTCTGGTAATCCATAATGGGCAGGTACCAGTTCCTTGTTCTGGTATTACAGGATTCGTGTTTCCACAGCTACCCTTGGAGTCACCACCACCGAATACCTGACCAATTTTACCGCCTTGACACTCAATTCTTGCTGTACCTATGACGATGGCGCCTTCATTCTCATACCAGTTGCCATCCTCTTTCTTGATGGGGCGTCCGCCATTACCACCTCCGAAACCGTAACCGATATCGTAGCATCCTTTTATCAAGACATCTGTTTCAGGAATAACAGCAGAGTTACAGCCGCCATAGACTTTCTCGATACTAGTCTCATCACAACCTTCAATGATGACATGACTCTTCTTGCCTGCAGCAGGCAGATAGTCAGCCTGATTACCACCACCATAGACAGACTGTATTTCATAAGAGAACTTGCGGTCGTTTGAACCGTGACCAGGAAGTATCTCGCCCTCTGTACCTTTCCGAATCTGTCGGGTAGAATAGACGTGAACCGTCACCTCACCCGTAGGCGTTCCATTGTAGTTGTTACAACCGAAGACACGTCCCATTACAGGTGTAGGATAGTCTGTGCCACCAATGACAGGGTGCTCTATTTGCTGATTGAACACAATGCCTTTTGCAGGATCTGTAACTCCATTATTCACGGTTACGGTGACATCACCGTACACGTTGGCCATTGTCGTGGAGTTACCCAAACCTCCGCCGTAAGCGTTACCGATAAGTCCACCTGTCAAACTGACTGTCGTAGTATTGCTGGCTGATGTCTTGCCGTCTGCCCAAGTACCCGTGACAGCCTTCTTATAGTAAGCTGTGCTGCCATTGGCCTTGGCATCAGGATTCGTGATACGGGTATAGTTACCAGCAGATTTCGTGAAATATCCCGCAACAGGAGTAACATCTGTCTTTAAAACACCTGCTGCCAATTCATCAGCAGTAGGATCTGCCTTTACAGTCAGCGCAACATACTGAATGCTGCCATCACCATTCCAGTTATCGGTATTGGTATTTGCCAAGGCACCGCCGCCATAGACATCGTGGGTAACAGTACCACCTGCGATAGTAACAGCAACACTACCTGTTACATTAGCCTGGCTACCACCGCCATAGACATCGTTATCAACTTTACCGCCTTCCATCGTGACAGAAGTGCCGCCAGTGACAGCAGTAGCACCGAGGCCACCGCCATAGACATTGGTTTTCACCGTACCGCCATATATCTTCACAGCAGGAGTACCCGTATAAGCAGCCATGTTACCACCGCCATAGACACTGCCTGAGATCGTGCCCGTGCCGTCATAAGTGTACGGAGCTGACTCACCGGTCTTCGTTCCGATTTCAACCTCCACCGTACTCTTCGGGGCTCCGTTGATATTGTTACAACCAAAGACATTAGTGGCACTACCAGATGTGACAACCACCTTGACGGGACCGTTTGCATCGGCTGCGATAGCAGGCAAATAACCTTCTGCCTGAGGATTATTGCCATTGGCCAATCTTCCCAAACCACCGCCATAAAGGTTGCGGGTGATGGTGGCACCTGCCAAGGTGACTGTAGTAATATAAGTATTAGCAGGCGCACTACCTGAAGCATACGCCGTATTGGTCTGTGCCAATGCACCGCCACCATAGACATCTCGGGCAACGGTACCGCCGTTAAGAGCCATGGTCACGGCACCTGTCACGTCTGCCAGACTACCACCGCCATAGACATCGTTGGTAATCGTTCCGCCAGAGATTGTGACTGATGTTGAGCCGTTAACAGTAGCCGTCGAACCCAGACCGCCACCAAACACATCGTTCACATAGCCTCCCGACATGGACACACTGAGACCACCAGTGCCGGTATAAGGCGCCTGGTTGCCACCACCATACACAGCAGGTATGGTATAGGTCGCTGGAGATTGGGGAGTCGCTGTCCCTACAATATTGACAGCCACGGTGTTTTTCGGTGAACCGTTCAGGTTGTTACAACCATAGACAGCCCCTGACACTGTTCCGTTGTTGACCGTCACGGTTACAGGACCGTAGACATCGGAGATTATATCACTTGTAGCTTGGTTAACACCATTCCGCTGTCCCAGACCACCACCATAGATGGAACCGGTGATGGTACCGCTGTTCAGCGTCACACCTGTCACTGCACCTTCTGTGTGCGTCAGCGTACTATTATCATCGTAGGCATTCACGCTACCCAAGGCACTGCCGCCATAGATATCGCCCGTGATGGTGGCATGACCATTATAGGTAGCAGGATTGTTGCCTTCGCCTGCGATCTTCTCACCAATCGTTACAGCGACATTGCCAGTGACCATGGTCGTGGAACCTTCTCCACCACCAAAGACGTTTCCTGTGATAGAAACACCCTCATAACCCTCAGTGGTATAGTTCTTCGTGCCGATGATCACGTTGGTATTACCAGTCACGTGGGCACTCAAACCGCCGCCATAGACATTACTGATGATATGGGCACCTTCTACCGTCTTGACACGCTCGTCCACATTCTCAGTGTCGGGATTATCTTCGACAGACTCCATAGTGACGGTTTCGGCCGTACCGATATTGATGGTGGGATTGCCATAAACATCAGCTGCACTACCACCGCCATAGATACCGCCCACACGAGTTTCAGTGGTGTTTTCCTCTGTAAATGAATAGCTGCCTCCAATCACACCTAATGCGTGTTCCAACGTTGCATGAACGCCAGGGATCATATTGATATTCACCGTAGGACTACCATGCATAACAGCTGTTGAACCCAGTCCGCCGCCAAAGACGCGACCGATGCTGGTACACGACACCACGTTCAGTACGGGATCAGCATAAGGTAATCCCAATGCTGCTATTTGTTCTTGAGTCTTGCCTTCAATAAGCGTCTCATATTCAGCCTTGGTCCTTGCCACGAGGACTGGAGCTTCTTCCGTTCCTGTATTTTTATAGCCATATACCGAATAGGCGGCATCTTTTCCGCCAAGGTATAGTTCCTTGATCTCAATCGGGTCGCAGGCCGTCTCCTCGATGGTCAATTTGATGGGCCCCTGGATGGTACCACTGGTATCGTTACCACCGAATATCTGTTTGAAGTTTCCGCTGGTGATCACCAGATCCACGCCACCTTTCACGTTAGCGTTCTTAGCGCCGCCATAGACGATATTATCCGTGCCTGTGACACAACCCAGGATCAACTGTACACCGCCATCCTGGTCTGCATTCTGACCGGCACCATAAATCTCACGGATATCTATCTCAGAGCAGGAAGCCTCTCCAGAACCGGTTGTGCCGCTGGCCTGTGGCATGGATACGGATGTTCCACCTCGTACGTTACCTAACGTATTAGAACCACCATAGACCACATGGATCTTACCACCGACGAGCTTGGTCACAGCCTTACCCGTGCCGTAGTTCGTCGCACCATTATTGTAAGAACCGACATTGGCACCGGGGTTGGTGAAGGAGGCTGTGCTCTTACCATTACCACCACCGAACACATAGTCGATGATGTAACTACCCTTAATAGTGACATCCGTTGCAGGCACAGCAGCAGCATTACCACCGCCATATACGTATTCGATACTTGTCAGGTCACAACCTTCAATCAGTACTTCTGCCCTAGCCGCGGCTATCTTCGTAGGATTGCCTTCAACCGCAGGATCTAAAGTAGCATCTGTCGGGATATAATCGGCCTGGTTGCCACCGCCATAGACGGCAGCCACATCGTAGATGGTACGTTGGTCACGGGTCTTAGCCAATGCAGCAGACGAAGACTTGTCACTATCCACAGTCCGTTTCACCCACACCTTCACACGGCCCTTAGGCGTACCGTTCAGGTTGTTACAGCCAAAGATCTGTCCCGTCACAGGCATGCGATTTTCACCCTCGCCTACATAGGTACAGTTCAGCTTCGCACCGTCCAATGTCACAAAGACATCACCGCCAACAAAGGCCTCAATGCCAGGCGTGGCTGGATCTACAACGGCTTTTTGACCCAGACCGCCACCATAGACATTACCATTAATGGTACCGGCATATAGGTTGACATCCACTTCCTTTGTAGCGTCAAAGACAAGTGAACTCTCGGGCTTGCTGGCATTCACACTACCCAGCGCACCGCCACCATAAACACTACCATTGATGACAGCACCAGCCGATTCCTGCCCAGATGTGCCGATGTTCACCTCAACGCTTCCTTCAACAAGCGTAGGCTCACCATAGCCACCACCAAAGACCACATTATTGGAATCTCCCGATGTAGCGAGTGTACCCACTGTACCGCCAATAGTCGTCACCCTAACATCTTTCTTCAGCACACCATTGGCATTGCTGCCGCCATAGACAGTCTCTTTCACGGTGCCGCCTTCTATAGTAACCACCGCATCATCAAGATTCAGGGCTGCAATCGACGGTAAATAATTGGATTCTTCTGGATTTCCGCTAGCCAACTGCCCCAGTCCGCCACCATAGACATTACCATTGACGGTGCCACCGTAGATGTTGACAGCTACTGCATTCACGGTTCCCAAGGCACTACCACCATAGACATTCCGATCTACAATACCTGCACCACTCAAACTACCATCACCTGATTTAGCACCGATATTCACCGTCACATCGCCACCGACAACCGTTGTAGCACCTTTTCCACCACCATAAACATCCTGACTCACCTTGCCGCCTGTCATGTCTACCTGTGTAGAACCAACGACATCGGCCGTATTACCACCACCAAAGATGTTCAATATACCCTCTGTTGATTCGGTGTTTTGAACATCTACCTTGGTATTGCCATTCACGGCTGACATATCACCACCGCCAAACACGCCACCGGTAGTCTCTATAACTTCACCTGCCTCATCGAAAATCTTACCTCTGACGATGGTATTACCACTGATGGTCAGGTCAGTATTTGTAACATGACCCAACGTTGTCATATCAACATCAGTCACAATGGTTTTGGGGCTCCCCGCCTCGTTGATGGCCGAATTGTTATTAGAAAGTGTACCTGCAATTAAAGTGAAATCTTCAGTTGCTGATGGTTTGCCCATATCAAAAACACCAGCATTCTTATCGATGTCTGGAAGGTCATCAAACACATCTGCAGTCCTGATGGGAACCTTAGGCTTACTGGCCGAATAACCGCCGCCAAAGACATTGCCCTCAACCGTACAGTCTTCCAGGACAGAGGTTGCTGTACCCAGAACATTTCCCAAGCTGCCGCCGCCATAGAAATCTTTGTTGATGATGCAGCGAGTCAGAGTCGATGTCACATCATTGGTCTGAGCCGTTGAAAGCGAAGCATACTTGACATAGAAGCGGGCACCTACCACACCTGTTGACCACACGAAGAACTCATAGTCAAAATCGGTGGCTACACCACTGTTCTCTGCAATGTATTTACCCCGCTTCCCGGTATAATCCGACTTCCATGAGCTAAAGTTACTTGATGTGGCATTCTGCACATCTCTGGTTCTTACTCTGTTGTAGGAAATACCTCCAAAGCCGGCACCGAAGAATTTGTCAAAGGTACAACCTGTGGCATTGGTAGTAACAGTTTTTTCGGAAGACATATTACCGAACTTCGGTCCACCGCAGAAAGTACCAACATGACTGTTGATTATCTTCGTGGTGATATTGCCAGTCACGGGCTTACCTGCATTAATACCGCCTCCATAGAAATTATCGATGTCGGCATCGTAAATCTGCCACTGCACGTTGCCATTGATTTGCTGTTGTGCAGCACCAGCTACCTCGCCAAAGTAACCACCGCTGATGTAACACTCGGCATTGTCGGCATTGACCGCGGCGTCGGGCCTATAGGTACCAGAAAGATAGAAGCCAGTGTATTCACCGCCAGTGACAGAGATTGGAATATGAGGTGTAAATTTGTTACCATCACTATGGGTTCCATTACCGAAATCCTTAAACCAGACATTGCCGCCTAAATGAATATATTGGGTTACTTTAGGTTCGCTGGTCTTGGTAGATACAAACTGATCTACCATACCACCCTGTATAATAACAGGGGCGGCACTCTTATTGCCATTGTCGTACTCGAACTGCACGAAACGAGTGATACAGGTATTAGTGGTTTCAAACCATCCCTTTGGCTTAAAGATACTCACATTACGAAACGTTCCAGCTCCATTAGGCTTTTGTACCATGGCGATACCTGGCATATTGATGAAGTCGAAACGGACGGGGGATATAGCCTGTCGGTCATTGTGACCAAATATAAAGCTGTAATCGGGCTCATTGTCTTTGTCAAAGTCGGCAGACATGATGGTAAACTTACTGGCTGTGGGAGGATTTCCTGCCAAGTGTACATTACCCACCAGTACTATCGCATTGTCATAGACATTAGAACCACTGGTTAACGAGGCGGCTGCATCATCAATAGTCTTATAAACGGTGTACTCACTTCCGTCTATTTTGATTTTTTGTGTGTCGAACCATTTGCCTAACTGCGTCACTTTTTGCTCACCATAAGTGGTATTATATACCACATCCAAATACTCATCAGCCACGTAGGCGGCATTACCCCAGTAGGGTTCGATGGTGATACCTGTTACACCGTATGGCACGTCGAAGTAGGCACCTTGCGAGAACACACGCCCACTTTGCCCATAGAGATCTTTATTGGTACATTTACGGTCGGCAAAGTTATAGCCACCAAAATCGTCGCTGGGGCTGTATGTTCCTGTCGTACCACCAGTCATACTGGTTATCTTCCATCCGGTAACCACCTTACCGCCTGTATAGTTCTTGGTACCGTAATCATTATAGTATGGCAACTGCACCTTGTCGTAATTGTAATTATAGTGGTCAAAGTCCTTATCGGTGCGAGTGAGGGTGATAGTACCACTAATAGATGCATCTGTTGGCCAATCTTGTCCGCCAGTGGTCTTGCTGTTGCTAAAGGTCACTTCCAAAGTACCCGTCTTGAGTCCTTTGTTACGGTTTGTCTCAGAATAATTGGCCAAATCACGCGTATCATAATTGATGATAGAGGGATACTTACCTTGTGCCTTCAGCACAGGATACGGTTTGGGCTTTGCGATAGACCTGTCTGCCGTTTCCAGCACCCATTTCATCATGTCTTCTGCATGAACAGTTTCTTTGGATGATGTGGCATAGTAAGCCGCCAATCGTCTATTACTGTTCAACAGTTGGCGATAGGTCTCAAAGCGAGTCAAGAATACATCTTCTACGCCCAAGGCACAATTATACTTACCTGCACTAATGGCTTTGGTCAATACATCGTAAGCATAATAGTTAAAGGTATTCAGACCGCCACTATTCAGGTTGTTGATATTGTTTCCACCATAAACAGGCGAAACAGTTGAACCACCTGTAATATCGCCATAGAACATACAGTTCATCACCATGGTCTTTATATTGTTGGCTGTTGAGCCCACAGTATTATAACCTACAATACCTCCAACATCTTCGCCACCAGTAATCTCTGCATAACTATAGCAGTTAATGACGCGCGAACTGCCGTCGAGCAATCCCACAATACCACCAACACTCCCACTGCCACCGACGCTACCGCCATTCACACCGCAATTGTAGATACGGGTATCGCCCTTAGCCTCGTTACAGATAGCACCCACATTGGTTCCTTCAGTGATATGGACACCTCCCAGAATCACATTCTTGATGGTGGCACCTTCGGCATAGGCCACAAAAGGATGCTCAAGGGGATTGTCAAGCGTGTTGATGATTTGCAGACGGCCATTGATACTCCCGGTGAAAGGTGATTCTTCCGTACCTATAGCAACATCGGCCTCGAAATTATTAGCCAGTGTGTAGTAACCACTCATCACCGTGATCTCACTGGATTTACTCACCGTCTGGGGCGTGGTAAACAGCAAGGTGGTCAGTGCGCTACCCGTACCGTCGTCGGAAACGGGGGCTGCTGCAGCATCTTGCGATGCCAAATTGGTCATCGTGGCCAGACTGGCAGCCACCTTACTATGGTCAAAGCGCGGCATCAGACGCATGTTACCGTTGACATCCTTCACCAACATAAACGTGGCATTGGTGACATGGGCAGTACGGCCGTCATGGTCGAGGGCTTTGTATTTCTCGCTACTGCCGCTGCCCAACGACAAAGTGGATGTACCCGTGGCAATACGAGTGATACCATTGCTCTGGTAGAGGGTAGTCTTATCCCCCGGGGAATTAGGATCATCCACACCACCCGTAGCATCGGTGACGAAGAATTTGGTATTGTCTTCCGTACTGACAATCTGTACATTATAAGGGTCGAAGCCGTTCTTTTTGCCTCTTCCTGTCCCGTCGCCATCGACGTAATCTTGCTCTTGCTTTGCCTTCGTCGGAGCATAGGTCTGCGCACCTTCCTCGCCACTATAGATAAGGCCCATTTCTTGGTCAATATTTATGTTCGGTTGCAGATGCCACAACATGTCTTTGGAAGGGATTTCTGCTCCCGTCACATACTGATCTAAGTATCCTACCGACATATCCGTAGGCGAAAGCTCACCGTTTTGGATCTTAGCATACTTAAGACCTTGCTGAATAATAACACCCAACGAATTACCAAGCACCGGCAGACCATTTTCAACGGTTGTTCCTTCATAAAAGCCTTGCTGCGCAGTGTAGGTTACATAGATGTCTCGCAGTGTGCCGTTGTTTACCAACTTATTACTATTATCATCCAACTCAAAATTGCCATAGTCGGCCAACGACGTGCTAGAACCCAAATATGTATAGACCTCTTTATCTTCGGCATATATATTTTTATTTTCAGGCCTGTACTTGTGATAGCCGTATTCTTTGTGGAAGTTATAGAAGAAATGGTATTCCACAACCATGGGGCTATCGTACACCTTGATAGCAGCATCACGCTGAGGTTTGACAGAGGTTTGAGCCTTTCTTGCGGTGGGCTTACGCATGATTTCCCAACCGTGATTGTCAAGTAAGATAAGGGCACCGACGATTTCCACAGGTTCAAAATCAAATTCACCTTTTTCGTCTTCTTCGCAACCGACACCCATATCAACCTTCAGGAACCAGTGATACTCATATTTGTAGCGTTTGTTAGAGGTCGAGGTCCATTGAGATGGAGTTCCTGTATTGCCCCAAGCATAATAATCATGCCATCCTTTATTCCGTAGGATTGTGCGATGATCATCTGTGTAAGCAAATTCATCCTCGGGATTTTCGATACCTAATACATGTTTTACCACTGTGGGATTATTCTTCCAATACGACTCAAAAGAGGTTACAGTCTGTCTGATATCGTTCGATGGGTTACCATCAAGGTCGTCCACAGGTTCTGTAGTCATCAGTTTATAGGCTCCCTCCGTTCCAAGGATCATGTATTCGGTAGGAATAGCATTAGCATCGCTTGCTGCCGTATGATCAGAGATGGCACCTGTCACCACTTCAGAATAACCATCGGGTTTATAAGTGCGCAGATACAAGTGCCTGTTATTCTGTTTGTCTTGGTTAGGTTCTTGCAGGTCATAGCTTTGGAACGATGCTACCTTCACATGGTAGGGATCGCGGTTTGGGCTTTCCAAATACCACGCCCAACGGGTACGGGTGTTGGCTGCGGATCCCTGCTGATCTGCCCATCGATCGCCATCATAGACATAAAGGTTCGCCTCACCGTTGGCATAAGGATAGACAGCTTTTTTTAAGATAGGATTTTCAAGCTCATCTACCATTAAATTATCGCTACTGTTTTCCAACTGATATACACCACCATGTGCAAACTTCAAAAGATAAATCTTACCATCATTGTCGCGATTGTTTCCACCGTCGAGGTCAATATAACCATCGTCTTCGGCAGTCTTGACATCGTATGTCACATAGATGTGATCTGATGGAGCATCTGCATAATTCCCGATTGGGGTTGCGGTACTTTTAAGTGTATAAACTTTACGGCCTTCGCCATCTGTCGTGACGTCAAAATCATCACCTTTGTAAAAGTGATACTCTCTGACGAGCGGGCTTCTCCACTGTTTTGGCACGGCTAAATCGTCTAAACTGACATCTCCTTCAATGACGATATGCTGACTCTTGTCTATGATGTGAAGACCTACCTTGTGCTCCGTAGCTTTCAGTAACACTTGGACGGCTGCATCATGTTCGTTGGCGTTAGTGAGCAGGACAGCATTGCCTTCACTGTCTCCTCCTACATTGTAGCAGGTCGTTGCGGCATCTATAAGATCGCCAGTTGCGGTTATCAATTCTATCTGGTCAGTAAACCCGTCAGGCATTACACTGCCACCGAGGATGATGAAGTACGTTCCGTTGCTTGTTCCCAATGACAAGGAGGGCGACGGCGAGGTACTCCAATTGAGGAAGCGACCGGCTGAACCTGTATTCTGGATCTGTACTCGATAGGGGTCTTGTCCAGAGAACTTCCACAGATAATTTTGGGTTATATCAGCGTCGGAGTCAGTAAGTTTTAATGAGCCTTCATCGTCATACACATACTTACCATTAATCTTCATTTGGAGCTCACGCTGTCCGCTCAAGTGCAGCGGCTTGTCTGAGAGTTTTTTGTTGGTATAGGACACAAAGATTTCTGTAGTCGACGGAATGCTGGTGATAACGCCGTAAAGGTTATCACGGCTGCCTTCAGCAGAGAACGTATCGTAGAACGTCACATCCTCATTTGCAAGATATGGGCTGCGGATCGCTGCTGGTATGGACTCGTAGCCGGTTAGCGGTGAGCCCTCAAGTTGATGGGTAACCTTGTACTTGATAGCAATATGCCCCTGGAAATCAACAATCTTATAAATGTAATCCTGGAATTGACGGCTGACGACTTCAGATTTCTTATTATCTGATGTGCGGACGGCAATGGCCTTGATGGCCGTCATCTCGTCAGTTGTATTAATAGTTATGGGACTGGATTCTCCTTCTCCGGATGTCGTTGGGGTATCACCATTCGTCGTATAGTAGAAGCGAGTACCCTCTGCTGACGAAATGGCCACGGTACCGTCTGCATTGACAGTGATAGTAGGTGGCATAACGGCTTCTTCGAGATAAAAATACTTGTTATCATCTTTATCTTGATTATAAATAGCAATTGTTCCATTCATGCCATAAGTAGTAGAACCAGAAGTTATTTTACCTTTACCAGTTCCATCTCCTCGAGTATAATCACCGTTTCCACCGTTAACCGTAAATTGATAAGCAGGTAGAGTCTTTGGTCTTATAACAATAGAACGATCGTCTTGAGTTATTGAAAACAGAGCCAGATTACGCGTATCCTCAACCTCTAACTGTTCAGAGGTCAGTGTCTCAAGGTGAACACGGAGACGCATGGTAGCATTACTACCTGAAACTGCACTAATGCTATTATTCAGAACCATATATCGCCCTGAACTATGCTTGAAATAATAATAGTCTGTTCCGCTTACCGTTGCGCAAAACTCAATTGTCCACAAGGCTTTTATTTTATCATAATCATTATGTGCATTGATTTTATAGGTAGTAAGGAACGGCAGGGCGTCTCCAGTTGTCCAATTGGGACTGGTTGGGGAATAAGAAATCCAATTCTCCGTTGGACACAAGTAATAGTTATTTGTTAGTGTGGTGGTATTGTAGTTACGGTTAGTTGAATTCGGTGTTTGGTAGTCACTGGCAATATAATACACTCCAGAATAGTCGGTACCAACAGGAGTGCCACTCTTCGCGCCTTCGCTTTTGTTTGTGAAAGTCGCACTTTTCACCCAAAGACCGAGCTTGGAGTCGATGGTGACGTGATAGTGCTTTTCACCAGGGTTCTCAGATTTGTCTTCCTCGAGCTTGAGGGGAGAGTCTGAGATATCTGGAGTACGGGTAGAATTGGCATCGGTGGGAATGACAGCATAGATTTCAAGGCTCTTCTCGTCGAACGAATAACCCGATTGGGGGATGAAGCCCAGGTAGACCGTCACCTGGGTATTGTCGTCTTTGGATTCCTCTTGCTTGACCTCAACAGTTCCGCCTGAGCCTTCGAACTTTTCGGTACCTTTTTCTCCAAAATAGACCTTAACATCAGCTTTTGCACCCATGCCGATCATCATCAGCACCAACACAATGAACATCTTAGTCAGAGTTGTCTTCATATCTTGCATCATATCGTTATCTTGTTTCTTATTTCGGCAATTCTTTGCGTTCATATTATATAATACGAATGCAAAAGTAAGAAATTCGAAAGAAACAGACAAACGTTTTAGTTAAAAAAATCTTAAAAAGGAGATTTTGACGGCAAAAATTGCGTACCTTTGCGGTAAATTATTCAAAAATCATTCACTTTATGCCTAAAAAGAAAAGCGGATTTCCGTATGAGGTCCATCCGACGCCGATGAAGGGAAAGGACGGGCGGAACATCGTCTACGCCAGACCCGCCAGGGGACGGAAACTCGACATCGACGCCGTCGACGGTTACTGCGCCAAGAACTATGACACGAAGGACGGCGAACTGAGTCGAGTGATGAAGCAATTCCTGAAGTGCGCCGCCGAGCTGATGGCGAGGGGCTACCGCATCGAGACGCCCATCGGATCGTTCGTGCCGAAGCTGGGGCTGAAGCGGGAGATCACCGATGCCGACGAGGTAAATGACAGCGACGTCATTCTCGAAGGGGTAGACTACACCCCGGGGAAGATCTGGAACAAGGCCATCGAGGGCTGGCTCTTCAACGGATTCACAAGGGTAGAGAACCCCAACGTACAGGAGTTGATGCAGGACACGGCGCATCTGGAACAGGCGCTGAGGGAGTGTCTGAAGCAACGGGGTTTCGTCACTGTCAAGGCATTCACCATCCAGGCCCACCTCACGGACTATTCGGCCCGCAAGCAGCTGGAGGCCTGGACTAAAGGCGACAATCCGAAGCTGATGAAGACAAAGATGGGGCAAACAGATATTTATACAGAAGTATAATACCGCCCTTTCTACCCTAATTAACATTAACCAATTGTTTCTTAAAGACTTAAAAGGGGCAGCAAATATCATTTTTGCTACCCCTTTACTGCCCCATCCTACCCCTGAAAGCATTTTTCAACGTAGCACGAGGTAATATCCAAGCACACCATTAATCTTGATCTTTTTCCAACGTAGTTTCTTAATGGCTATACTGAGGTTCCTCAATGTGGGCACATCCTGGGATTTCAAGTGTTTTGACAGTTCATTCTGAATGGCAGAGGTAGTCCAGAAACAATCCCGCTTGTGCTGGATTGCGGGCTCAAACAGCTGCGAGAGCACCATTTCGGGCGCCGACTCCTGCTGATATTGACTGTTGTGACGCTGAATTTCACGTTCATCACCTTCCGTAAACCAATAGACACAGTCTGGATCCCGCAGTTCGCTGACAGCCTGTGCATACATCTGCCTATAGGGGATCTGCCCCGACATGTCGACCTTGTCCGTCACCTCAATGCAGAGGTAACGGCGTGTACCGTCGCCAGAGGGCAACGGCGCGAGATCATTAGTGGTGGCGATGAACGAGCAGAGACGGGGCGTCATCGTGTACTGGTCAGAGCGCATCTTCCGCACCTGCACCTCCTTTTCCGTCAGCAGGCGTTTGATCTTCGCCTGTTCGCGCTGCGTCTTCGAGTCATACTCGTCGATGTTCACCAACCACATACGACCCAGTACGCGCTCCACCTGCTCGGCATTCTCCATTTTAATGTCCTTCATATAGTACTCGCGCATCGACGGCGGCAGGATATGGTTGCAGAATTGAGTCTTGAAGTATCCCTGTTCGCCGATGAGCAGCGGCACCATCGAGTTGCCGAAGTCGCGATTGATGTCGAGCGCCTGGGCTATCATCGCCAGAAACCAGCGGTGGAAATACGCAGGCCAGCGCTCGTAGTTCGTAGGCAGTCTACGAGCAAAATCTTCAATATAATTCGCTTTTCCATCCCATGTACCACAGCCAGCCAGGAATTCATGGATAGGGTTATAGTCCTTGACATGTGCCGATTCCACATAAGTACGGATATCACTCATCCAACTCTCGCCACCCTCTTTCATCTCTTCAACCACAATACTCCGCAAATCCCTATCCGACAAAGGTTTCCACTGTTTAAACCGCTGATCGTTCGGTCGGAATTCCGTCACCTGTTTCACCACGTTAAAGCGCAACTGGTAACGACGGGAGAGGAAGTCCTCGATACTACGCATAATACGCTCCTTCTCGTTCATCTGAGAGAGCGGTTTTCCATTGTAAGGATTTTTATAGGCATTCCTGAACGTCTTGCGAATCACATCGATGCCGAGGGCTTTGAATCGGATGTTCCAGGCGGCACGCTCCACGCTGCCCTCCTCCTGCAGGCAGGCCTTGTGGCAGTAGTCAGCGAGCAACTGCAACGTCTTCTCCGCCTGGCCCTCACCGTCGTCGATGGCCTTCGAGAGGCAGGTCTGGAACTCCATCTCGATGCGCTGGCGCTCCTCATAGTCGGGATACCACACTACAGTACCCTCATCATCGGCCTTCGTACCCTCATAGGCCGCCAGCGGATCCTTCGCATCGCGCACCACGGGCATCGGCAGCGCATCGGGGTTATAATACAGGTTGGGATCGTAGCTCAGACGGCAACCGCGGGTAAGGTCCTGTTCTCCAACAAGCAGATCACACATGGCCAACGAGGTGTAGAGCCTTGCCGCACTCTCGTGAGCATCTTTCAGGAACGCCAGATAATCCTCCTTTATCGGCGATCGCGAGCCAGATGACTTGGTGTTCTCCACTGACGAATCGTCGCATCTTACGACCACTTTCAGTGTCACCCCGCTCACACCCGCGAATGCCAGCAGCGTATAAGGTATCTGACTGACGCGCCGTTTCAGCTCTTCCACCTGCCTATGCCCCTGCGGGCAGGGCATGTTCAGCACCACAAGACCTGTCGCCGAGGTTGGCTTATCAAGGTCTGTGCGACTGAAGGTAGCGCTGAACACGAGGTACGGCAGACGGTCGGCATCCTTCAGCAGATACCGTGGTGCGCCCTTCTCAATGGCTATCCGCGACTGCAGGGCGATGGCCGCGATGCGGTCTGCCGCCTCTTTGGTCTTGAGCGAGCGCATCCGCTCCACGACGGCTTCCAGCTCCGTAGTGACAGGGGTACCTAAGCGCCCCGCACTGGTCTTGATCTTCGTAATCTTCATAGATGTCTGATAGTTGCTATAATTTGTACGCAAAGATACGAACTTTTCTGCAAAATCGTTGGCACTGCAACGTTAAAAGAGTAAAAAGACAGTCTGGCGAGGGAGTCTACAGCCTCGTTCCAACCGTTTGCCTATACCCGAATGACCGTTTGCCTATACCCAAACAACCGTTCGCCTATAGGCAAACGCTACAGCCTCATTTTTCAGAGGGGCAGCAAAAGGGCAGCAAAGGGGTAGCAAAAATACATGATAACACCCCTCCTAACCCATTATCTTTCAGCATGATAAGCTAAAAAGGGGCAGAAGGGGTAGTACATTTTCTGTTCACTTCGCTCACTTAATCACGACTTTGAGCTTCGCTCTAACTCGTTCACGTTCGGAAGTGTAAGCGAGCTTTCACTTCGCTCACTTAATCACGACTTTTTTGCCGTTGATGATGTAGATGCCCTTGGTGGTGGGCTTGCCGTTAAGCTTGCGGCCACTCAAGTCATACCAGCTGCCAGACAGACCGTTGTCTATCAAACGGGCTGCGTCGATGATGCCAGTCGTGCCGTCATCGCCACCGATGACGAGGGCAGAACGGGTTCCTGACTTGGTTTCAGGCTTCGGGAGATAGATACCCCCTGCCGGGATGGTGCCTGCCATAGAGAGGTAGAACACATCGTTGTAGAGCAGATAAACTGAACCGAGTGTCACAGTCTCACCCTTTTCACCTGCCACCTTCAGAAGGCTCGTATAGGTGCCACCCTTCGTCTCAGAGGCGACAGCGGCCGTCATAAGCTTCTTGCTCTTCAGCTGCTTACTCAGCAGCAGCACGGGCACGCCGGCGGGGATGATGCCGTCCTTAATCTCCTCGATGATAACAGCATTATCTTTGATGGCTGTAATGATGAACGCATTCAGCACAGAAGGAATCTTCACAGCCTTCTCGCTGCTGCAGAAAGTGTCGTAGCTGTTGTTGGCTTCGAAGGCCACACCCTTCATCTCAACGCCTGTGGTGCTGGTGATGGTGAAAGTCTTCCAGCCGTCGGTGGTCTCGTACTCATTGAAGAGGTTGCCGGGCACATCGACTTCCAGGCCCTTATTGGCGGGAATGGCATTCTCGCCCAATGTCACGATGGCGGCATCATTCTTTATCTCAACGGCAACCAAGGCCGTGCAGCCACTGAGCAGGCCTTTGCCCAACTCCGTGATCTCGGCACCGATGACCACGTTAGTAATCTTCGTCTTCTGCACATCCCATGGAGCAGCCGCATCTTCCTTGATGCTGGCAGCGCCCTTACCGTCGAGGGTCAGCGTGACAGTAGTCGTCTCGCCGGACTTCGCTTCACTCGTGGTAATGCTCCAGGTCACGGTTTCGCTAATCTTCCCTTCGGTACCGATCTTGTGGAAGTCGGCCTTGCTGATCCAGGCACCGAGACCCTCGGGCACCGTGAACTGATAGTAACGGGCTTTTGTGAGGTCGGCGACATCGGCAAGGGTTTCACCCTTATCGTTGACAACCGCCTTGCCATCCTTGTCCACCAGCGTCAGCGTCAATGCCGAACCCGTGGGAACACTCGTCCCGCTATCTTCGGTACGGGTCGTGGCCGGATCTTTCACAGGGATGACCTCCACATCGCCCTTCTCGATATAATAGCCATCAGAAGGAGTAACCGTGATGATGACCTTCTGGCCGTCTTTCTTCAAGACTTCCACGGTACCATTATCGTACTTGTCGTTGGTGATCACGACAACTTCCGGAGCGGCATTGGAACCCTGCTCATTCTGAGTTCCCTGCTCATTCTGAGAACCTTGCTCGTTTTCCTGAGCGCTGGTGATCAAGCTGACCATCAGCAACAATGTCATACTGAATAGCTTTTTCATCATTTTATCCTTTCTTTTAATTAATTATTTCTTTCTATTACATGGACAACATATAAGCCCGATTGACAGCCACTTTCTTCGTGTACTGTCCGTCGAGGGTATGGACGATATACATGCCGGAAGCGTCGGCACGGACCTCCACCGTCTGACCAGGTTTCACAGCGAAGGTGCTCACCGTGATACCTGCCGGCGTGACGATGCGTACATCTTCAGTAAAGTTAAGTGACGACTCCACGAAGATCTTACCATTCTTGGCATAGATCGTCAGCGTACCTGTACCATCATCCTGTCTCGGGTCGCCATGCTCCTCACCGCCCTTCTGCTCACTCTGTTCGTTACCGAATATGATGGCACGGGTTTCAGACGGACCAGAAGTAAAGTACGGACGGAAGGCGGATACCGAGGTAGCATCACCCGTACTTGGTACCTTCACAAAACTGTTGCCATCGCTGTTCAGTGTGAAAGCATCACTGCCGGCTTCAATGGACATATTCATATAGCTGGGCCTGAAGGTGTACTTCCTGCTATGATAGGACTTGAATACACCATTTTCCATCTCGTCCTCGCTCACACCGATCCTAAAGTCCGTGCCTGAGGCGAAAGTAATGACTTGCTTGTCCAACCCTGCAAATCCCTGGTCATAAGCCGTATGCTGGGGCTTGAAGTTTCCGCTGAGGTCAAACTCGTAGTAAGTCTTACCCGGCAGACCCAAGATATACGGCGTGGCAGCTGTCAGAAGCGGATAGTTGGTGTATGAACGGGGAGTCTTATAATAAGTCTGATACGTGTCATCGTTGGCATCCTTCTGGTTGTGTACAGAAACATTCTGATAGTAGTAATCCCACAGGAAGGTGTTGGTGACGGCATCTTCACCGGTCTTATTCATTGAGTCACCTTCTCCGGCAGATGGATAGGTGAAGTCTGCCTTGACCACCTCATTCTCTGACACGGTTTCATGCGTGATATCGTTGAACTTGCGCAGCCAGTATTCATGACCGATCTTGGCCGTACTGCTCTGACTGGCCGTAGCACTACCACTATAGAAGTGAGTGATCTCACCCTTGTCACTCGTCGAAACAAGTTCTGCGGTAAACGGCAGACTGATACCTTGCCAGCCCTTCGTTAAGTCAACATACTCACGATCTTCTGGCAGACGCTGATACCACACACGATGGCTGCCGTCGGATCTATAAGGGATAGGTGCATTGAAGTCTTGATAATCTACCAGCAGATGGTCGTTGGTGATCGTCAGGTCACTCTGCACCAGATGACCATAGATTGACGAATACGAGATGTCATCAAGAGCACTGGCAACCCTGCGATAGCCTTGTGAATTATCGTAGAAGTTGTTGTATACCGGATCAACGAAGTAACCACTCAGCACATCGTATGTCTTCTCGTTGACATAGCCGCCATCATCTGACGATGCGGCAGGGGCATAAACCAACAGGTTCTTGGTCTCTCCCTTGTTGATCACACTCAGCAGACCGTCATCATCGAGCAGCGGCGGATAGAATCTATTGTTGTCCATACCCGACAGATAGGCGTCTGCCGCATGACCTTCCTCATGGCCCGCAAAGTCGATGGCTGTGAGGTTAGGATAGGCATCCTTCGTGCCGTCAGCCGAGTAGGCTGCCAGATAGGCTTCTGGGTTGAAGTGGATAACGCTCCTCGTCTTCGACCGATAGTAAGCAGGCGCACGGTAGACGCGGTTGGCATCTGAATTCATCGACAAGCGCCCGGAGCCGTCTCTTGCGATGGCCGTTGGAACATCCTGATGTGGTTTCTCATCCGAGGCATGGCCATAAGTTAACTTCTGTCCGAAGAAGAGGTAGTCATCCGGCCAGATGGGGAAGAAATACTCTTTGTTCTGATGCTCAGTGTCCACAAAGCGACGTTCATTATCCGATACCGTATTTCCAGAAGCATAACGGAAGTCACCATCGGCAAAGCGGTCCTCTACATACTGGATGCCTTTGTAACCTGATGAGCAGAGGGTGGGATCGCTCTCATAATACTGAGCCGGCTGGAGCGTCAACTGGTTGTCGCTGCCAACAGTATAGTACTGGTATGAAGTTCCGGAACTGGTCTTCTGATCGTTGTAACGTTTCCAGAGATAGAAGCCGTTCAGGTCATAGGCCACCTCACCATTATAGAACGCCTGTGACGTCTTGCGAGTCGGTGTGCCGTATTCGCTGTCTACATCGTGGTTGGTGTACTTCTTGGCAGCATTGTCATCCTCCTCGTAGTAACAGTTCACAATCTGAACAGATCCAAGCTCAGCCTTCTCCTCGGTTGTTCTGGCTGGTGTACCGAATACGGGTCTGGAACCGTCAGCAGGCGAAGGAGTGCTCACCCAGCAGTTTTCCACATAGCCCGAACCTGACTCTGCAATACCGGCACCGGTGAACGTGCCGCTGACACCGAGGTTATAGACATCTCCACACAGGGAGGAGAACAGTGAGCTCGAAAGACCGCTCAGGTGATGGCCATCACCATGCAGTTTACCCGCGAAGCAGTCATTTCCACCTATCGACGTCCACGGATTCGGATGCTCAATGTCCGTGCGCAGGAAGAACTCCAGGTTCTTTCCAGCCCTCACACCTTTCTGATAGGTCTTGCCGTCATGGATGTTAGTGCCGGGTTCTGTGCTGATGTTCAGCGGAGTGTAATCATCACTAGGAGTTCCCACACTGAGGTCATAGAAGGATTTGAACAGGTCGAGACCGTTCTGCGAACTGCCGCTGTAGTCGTTGATGTAGATCTTGCTGTCGCGCTTCAGACGTGTACGGTCATAATCCACGTGCAGGTGAGTCGGATCCTCCACCACCTTCTTCAGGTCGTGATAGTTGGCTACATGCACGGGCACATGGTTCGAGTAGGTCTTGCCCAGATAGGTCTTGGCGTAGTAGGCCAGATAGAAGCCGTCCTGATACCAATAGAGCGGCTCGTTGTTGGCCATGTCGTATTCCGTACCATTAGTATGGCTCTCGGCATCGTCTGGTTTCTCGAACAGTTCCCATCCGCCACCAAGAATATCGTATGCACCGGGGGTCGTATTGGGCGTGCGCAAAGTGATATTGTAGCCAGGCAACACAATCGAAGGTTCGTTGATATCCTCAATGATGGGCACACCACTCTTGAAGGTAATGTGGATATTCACCACATGGCGCTCACTGACTGGGGTGATATGCATGCCTTCTCCATCGCTCTCCTCATAATCATACTTGTAGATGACAGTAATGATCTTTTCCGTCGACAGATCCTTGATGTTGGCGTTGCGGCCTACATAGAGCGTACTGGTCTCCATGGGTGATACACCGTGGATGGTAAAGTTCTTCTGATAGTTAGGCAGGTCACTATAACCCCTAACTGTCCCTGTCTCTGTGGTTGTGGTTGTGGCGGGAATGATAGTACCGACCTTTACTTTGCCGTCGACTATTCCACCTGTTGATCCGGATATTTTGTCGTTGATAGGAGTAGGTTCAACGCCCTCGGTCTTCTCACCAATAGTGTATTCCTCACGACAATAGTAATAGGTGGTACCATCACCACTGAAGTCGCTGTCCGAGAAAGTGAGCACAGTGACATTCTCTTTCTCGCTTTGTGTCAGGTAGTCATAGCTCTCTTCGCTGATGATGGTGCCAGCCGCATACGGGGTCTCAATGTGAACGAAGTCCTTGTTCACCACATAGACATTACCGGCAGCAGTGACTAAGATAGGCGAATAGTGGCGCTGCTCGTTAGGCAACTTCTCGTAATCGGTGCGGCTATACTCCACGCCATTGGTTCGCTTGATGCCATTATGGGCTACTTTATCTGTCGTACCGTTATAAGTGGCCTTATAGTCGATCGGCGTCTTGAGCGAGTAAGTAGCGGCGTTCTCTCGGGCTTTATTTTCTGTGGTGAATTGCCAGCCATCATACTGATACCTTCCGCCTACATGGTTGCCATAGGTTGGATCGGTGCCATAGAGTGAATCGACGAGCAGGTCGAGGGCATCGTAGTTGAAATTGAAATTCTTGCGGTCGGCTTCCGACATGGAGCTCCAGGCCTCCAGGGCACGGTAGTTCTGGTTTGACAAGTAGTAGTTGCCACCATAAAGTCCTTTATTCATACAGATATAGGCTTCCACGACAGCCTCATCAATGTCATCAGCGAGTGTCGGGTTTTGGTCTATGTAAGTTTGCTTCTGCGTTGCCGTCATCAACTCATTGACATAGATAAACTTAGAATCGGAGAGTTTGATGGTGCTGGTGCAGACATAGGCAGGCTGGGTATAGCCGCTGATCTCTGAGGATACAGCTGCGCCCGGATAAAGGTGCTGGCTGGAGCTCAAATATTCATTGACGACCAGATGAGCACGTTCGAAGGTAGCCTGGTTGGCAAGACTGAGACTGTGATCAGTGACGGCCTTCTGATAATCATCATAGACCTTCTTGGAGATAATATTCTTTTCTTTGTAACTCTGCTGTCCGTAGAGGCCATCTTCATCAGGATAGAAGGTTGGACCGTCTTCAAAGCCGGTGCCGCCCGTCTGGTTCTTCACAAGGACATCGTTATTCTCAGCATCCTTGCCATCCACGACTTGCGTGTACCACTTATCCCAAACCAACGGGTTGGTCATTTGATAGGTCAACAGATAACCCTTGTCGTGACTCAAATTGTTGGAGGAATGGAAGACGCTGGTAAAGGCTTCATACACGTCATGACCTTCCTTGTCTACGACGACGATCTCATTGCCATCCTGGTCTTTTGACGCCTTCAGGACGGCAGGCACGGCCTCGGCACCTTCTTCTGAGTCAACAACGTGCTTCGTGGCCTCAGCAGCCGTCTGCAGTGTGGCATATTCAGCTGGGAGCATCACGTAGCCGGGAGGATAGAACGATGAACCGATCTTACAGCTGTCACTGACGACATAGGTATCCTTGACAAACAGATATTTCTCTGAGGTCGGCAGCTTATTCCAATCCCAATAACTAATAGGATCGTTCAACTGGTAAGTCACATTGTTGACAACCAGCTTCTGGTCCTCGTCCAGTTTGGTACCACTCGAAGTGGAGATGTTGTAAGTAGAATAGTAGGCGTAGAGGTTGGGCTGAACATCCATCAGCGTCATGGTACCATTCGAGGCGGCGTTGATCGTAATAGGTATCTCCACATTCTTGCTGTAGGCATTGGGAGAGCCTGTGTAAGCAGAGATATACTGGTCATAGACATATACCTGACCACTGATATACCAGTAGTGGGCAGGCACGCCGCCTGTCTTATAACGCCCGCTTTCATTGTAGCAGTCGTCGATGATGGTCTGTGAACTGTGGATGAAGTTACCAGAGGACTGCCATTCTGTCTTGGCATCGTCACTTGTAGCATAATTGAAGTCCCACTGGGTGACAGCTTTCTTATTCAGGGCCGTCAGCGTCGTGGTATTAATGCCAGAGGGAGAACGATCGCCATGCTCATTCTTGGCATAGACGAAGCCGCCACCGATACCTGCCTGTACATTGATAAGGTCCAGTTCTATAACACCGGTGATGTAGCCCCAGTCTTTGTCATAGAGACCGTTGCCCTTGCCCTCGTTCTTCTCGGTGGTCAGCTCCAGATAGACACCGGAGGCCAGGGCCACCTGGTTATGGCAGTTACCATTGTTGCGCTTACGGTCGGATATATGAGTGTTCTTCCACTGACAGAACGTGGTTGTACCATCTGCAGCCAATTCGGAATTATCGGATTTGGTCGTACGCACACTATGGAAATCGACATCGCTGGTCAGGGCACCAAGGTAGTTCACAATGCTGTAAATACCAAAGTAATTGCCATGCAACTGGTTTTCAGAGACAAGCTCGTTGCTCTTCGTCATTTTGTTCAGAGACACCTCACGCACACGGTTGATGGTGTAGTTAGTGTAGTCGACAACCTCCGGCACACGGTCCTGGGCGCCCTTCATCACCATACGACTACCGAATACGCCACAGAAGTCGGCTCGCTGGATGGTGTTCATGATACGACCGGCATAGGTCGATACCACACCATTCTCCTTCCAGTAGGTGGGGTTAAGCACCTTCTGACCACTCTCATCCAATATAATAATGTTTACGCCGTTATCCTGCACAGATGTGCCGTCGCTCTTCGTAAACAATACCATCAGCTCGTCCTGAGGCATGTCGGTACCGGGCTTATAGGTGGTGCCCTCATTGTCGGTACATTCTACCAGACATTTGTACTTGACCTCATAATAGTCCTTTTCGCGTTTGGGAAGGAGCTTATAGGAATCGTAATCAAGGGTCCTCGCAATATGGTAGTAGTCGGTACCGTAATTAGTGATGTTCAACTCACGGTAACCATCGACGAAGGTCAGGTTGCCATCACCATACAGACCACCGGTATGACCTGTACCGATCGTGATAAAGTCGCGGTTGTAAAGATCGTGGATAGAGGCCGTGGCATTACCGAACACCGTCTTTTCATTGGCATACATCGCACTACTTCCCGATGCAATATTACCACCGGCAAAGACGGCGTTGTGGATAATGACACCACGCTCCTTGAATCCATCATCGGTCTCTTCTCCTACATCAAGGTTAGACCACGCACTTGGCCAGCCAGACACGGTCTTCGCACCAAGAGTGTTCAGATATTCCGTCGGAATATAATCACCCACTTCGTATTTCTTCTCTCCGTATGTAATGGGATTTCTCTTTACCTGCAGCCACGGCTCCACCAGTACCTTACAGTCTTCTGTAAATATTCGCTCATCACCATTTGTCAGGAAATCGTCATTCCATTTATAATAGTAGCCTTGGTAATTATACTCTGGATCAGTAGATTCGAGACCTTCATTGTATCGCTTTCCTGACTTCTTACCGATACACAGGTTGCCATTGCCGTCCTCATAAGCACTATAGACCGAACCTTCATCGCCACCGCCAAAGACGTTACCATAGCCATAAAGCATGCCTTCGTCACTCCCCACTTCACCACCATAGATATTCACTTCGGTCTGGCCGAAGACATAACCCTTACACTGCAGGTCCAAGGCGTCAAATTCGTCATCTGACATGTTGTCATGCATAAACTTTGTACCATCGCCACCCCAGCTGTCCTTGCCTCGGCCGCCACCGAACACATTGCGCAGCACCTGGCCATTGTACATCTTGATATGGGTCTGACCAGCCTTGAAGATGCGGGCATCGTTGTTCACTCTGCCTGTAGTGCCAGTGTTTTTATACCTCACAGTGCCGCGCCCGATGGGACCCACCTCACCGCCACCGTAGAGGCTGCCACGGAGAAGACCGCCATACATATTCACGTTGGCGATATCCACATAGCTGTTTACGACATAACCACCACCAAAGACGTTACCTGCCAGGACAATGTCATTCGGATTCTGGTCGTCCAGCTCTTCGACATATTCATACTCCGGCGATTCCTCGGTGCCCGTAATCTGACAACGATAGCCAACGTAACCGTTATGGATGGTGACATTGGTCGTGCCATAGACAGAGCCGCCCTCACCACCGCCATAGACATTACGCAGGATAGCGGGGACGCCGTCATAGAAACTGCTGCCGTCAGTCTTGCCGATGACCACATTGGCCACACCCGGGATATCGTCGGCATAAGGGGTGGAGATGTCACCCACGTGCTTACCCACATGGCCCAGGTACCCGCCACCATAGACATTGCGCGCCATACCACCCTCGATGTAAACATTGGTCGTAGCAACAAAATCATTGGTGGCATCATTGTCCTTGGAAAGACCGAACTCGTCATAGACAGGACCTCCCTGTCCGCCACCATAGATATCCCGATCCACGTTGCCGCCCAACAGTTCGACTAACGTGGTGCCGCCTACAACCGCATCAGAACCATAGCCACCGCCATAGGCATAACCACTCACATTGCCACCCTGCATGATGTGGACATTGGTCTGGTGATAGTCGGGCATCGGCTTTTCTTCGGTTGGCATAATATCATTCGTGTACGTACCGTCGTATATCCCCTCATCATTGGGATAGGTTCCGATAGTATTAGGTAACCTGATTTTATGTTCCGAAATATAATCACCGAAATTCTTAAGAATCCCACCGTAAGCAGTGACGTCGGCAAGTGTAGCTGTGTTGGCGGCTGCTGCGGCTGCTTCTTTATCTTGGGCCGTAGCGTTCTCCGGATACGTCACAGGATGATTGACGGCATATTGATTATACAGCCAACGTTTCAGAGAAGCAAAGTTGAAGGCATTGCCGTCACGGCCGCCACCAAACACTTTATAGGCATTAGAACCTGCGTTCATGAACACGTTGGTACGGCCGCTGACCGTCTCAGCACCGTAGCCGCCACCATAGATGGTAGCCTGGTAGCCTTTGCCCTGATTAACCGGAGCTTCTATATTAATATACGTATCACAAGCGATACGGCAGCTCTGATTGCCACCATAGATAGCGTCATTCACGATAGCATTGGTACCCTTGTAGTCGACACACGTGACATAATGGTCACACGTACGTGTTCCAAGCTCTGGTTGATTCTCAATCTCACTCAGGTCGTAGCCCCGGCCACCTCCGAAGATGGCATTGACTTTGACGGTAGATTCTGCGGGCACGTTGACACGGGTGAAGCCTACCAAGCCCTCCTGCTTACAACCGCCATAGGCATTGTGCAGGTTTCCTGCATACAGATCTACCACGGCACGACCGGCACCAAGGGCGGTTGACATACCAACACCAGCGTAGGAACCGCCACCAAAGACATCCATATTGGCATAACGGTGGGCATCCGTTGTCTGGGTATCATCGATGAGCACATAGCTTTCATGCTGCATGGCATTGTTCATAGCCATATTGCCGGGATAGCCCTCACTGCCGCCAAAGATAAGCGAAACAATGTTATTGTCGTTTTCAACTGGCTGGAAATGAACAAAGGAGTTGTCGATCAGGTGAGGGTAAGAGAACTCTGGCTCGCCATCTACGACGAGGGGCTTACCATCACTATCGGTATAGTCTTTATAGACTCGGTCCGTGTAATCGTAGTTTCCATAACCGCCACCAAAGATACTGCCCACATGTCCTTGGATGTATTTCACATAAGTAGACGATTCCGCCAGAAGCTCCTCGAAAACCAGCGGTTTCTCATTGAACTGCCGCACTTTACCAATATGATCGTAATGGCCTTTGATGATACCACCAAAGTCGTTGCCGCCATAGACATTATCCCTGACCCATGGGAAACCGCCATTATAGCCGACATACAACTCCGTATGTCCTAAGATATCTGCATTGCAGGCACCGCCAAAGGCATCGTAGACGCGACCGTTGCCGAGATAGACATACGTGTCACCGATGACATCGCCCTCGTTGCCGCCACCATAGATATACTCAGCCTCTGCAAGCGGCTTACCCGTCTCTTTCTCGGAGTAACCGGCATTCGGGCCTTTCAGGTTAACAGTGCTACTGTAGGCCGGGTGGTACACATAATCACCACTTTCTGTACTGGAAGTCTTGAACTTCTTACCGACGACGCCCTCTTCACCACCACCAAAGATCTGGAATGCATAACCTTTAGTATGGTTAATAGTGGTGCTTCCCCATATCTCGGTACCTGCACCATGACCGGCACCAAACACGGTCATGGACATGGCCTGCACATCATCGCCCTGAGCTTCAAGGAGAACGCCTGAACGACGTTCACCGCCGTCTTTGATTGTATAAGGATCAATCCCGTCGGTCTCAGCAAAGATAACATCCCGTTTTACCAGATCCTGGTTGATATTGATAATGACATTACCGTTCACATGACCACTGTTATAGCAGCCACCATAGATATTACCGCCTATCAGACGACGGTAGCCATCTTCAGCTGTATTATCGCTGGTGATAGGCACAAATTCATTCTCTGTAGTATCCCACTTCACGGTGTTCCAAAGAAGATTCTTGCCTCTCTTATCCTTTTCCAACTTATAATAAGTATCCGAGCCGACCACCTCTGTACCTTTGGCAATGAACCTGGTCGAACGAAGGGGGGTCTTGTAATACTCTTCGCCGGCCTTCAGCTTGCCCTCATTCAGGTCTGCGTCAACAACAAAAGTGAACTCATCATCCCAACGTCTGGGCTCAATGGTCAGGTTGACAAGATCCACCTGGATACGGTCTTTCATGACCTTCTTGCCACCTACTTCCTCGTAGTAATCCGTAAACTGATCCGCATCCCCTAAACTCCAGGATTCCTTTCGTTCCGAAGCCGTTCCCAAGACACCACCCTGGTAAGAGGCGTTATTCTCACCCGCCGCCACATCGGCATTGTTACAACCGGCTACAAACTTATCGAAGATAATCAGTTCTTGGTCAATCGTGTAGGTATTATCGCCGCCAATGGACATACTGCCCACATTGCCACCGCAGAAGAAAGAACCGATCTTACTCGAATTACCTATATAGGTGTCAGGGTCGCCATTAGCCACATTGTCAAACTTGATCTCGGGCAGCAAATCCATGGCCACACCTTCCATATAATCGGCAAACACGTTTGTATTTGTCAGATCAAGTGTGCTGAAGTTAGGCTTTTCCTTATTGGCATAGAGCTTCAGAATGTCAGGATCCACCATCTTCTCGCCATTGTTTCCGAGGAACACCTTGTCGGCCCACACATAAGAGCCAATCTTCAACTCCACCATGGGCTTCGACTTCTTCGTATCCAACGAGGCACAGTTACCACCCACATACACAGAACCCTGGATGATGGTAGGATGGTTTTCTTCACCCTTCAAACGGATAGATACCTGTTCGGCATTGGGACGGAAAAGATTGAGGTCTGCCACACCACCAGTTGTTCCTGTATAGTAATAATCACCATACTCCTCATCATCCTTATAGGTCTCCATGTTGGTGTAGGCATAGGCACCGTTGCCACCACCGTAGATATCACCACGGATAGAGGTATAGACACCGACAGCATTACCGCCATAGACCGTTCCCGTCACATCGTTACCGCCATAAACATTGTTGATGTCACCACCGCGGACCAGTACACGCGCTGACAACTCGGTAGGGAATTTGTAACCGTCCAGATTCGGCACGGTGGTGTAAACCCCATTGATTGAAGGGAACACGTCGGCCATACGACAACCGCCATAGACATTGTCGATGACAAGCTTCTTCTTGATTGCTTGGGCATCATCATAAGTTAATCCGTCTGGCACTTTTGGATCAATCTCCAAAAGGATACCCTTGGGACTCGTCATCCTACCTCTATTGCCGCCACTATAAAGGTTACGAACCTTACCACTCTGCAGGTTCCACGATGGCATAATAGCCATATCGGCCTTGTTGTTGCCACCGAACAGACGACCCATCTGGAAATCCGGACTGTCGACGTGCTCCTGCGCCGTCTTGATACCCATCTGATTCCTTAGACGGTCGCCATGGTCCTCTAAGACATTCGTTCCACTTTCACTTTCAAGACCATCTGCATCCAACTTGAGCTCGGTGACCACAGTACTGGGGTTATCAACGTGGATGACCGCCTGATCAGTGACCGTCACGTTATTGCCGCCACCGTATGCATAGACAATGGTACCACCCTGCACATCCAGATAGGCCTTGTCTAACTCGGGTTTTCTGAACTCTGTATTGCTGTAGGCAATGATGTTGTCTCCTTCCTTTACAACATATTGTTCACCTTCCATCAAGGGTTTGCCTTCATCGTCTGTATAGTTGTAGTCACCGTTACCTCCGGCAAAGAGCTGGCCGATAAAGGTCTTCTGGGTATGGGCAGCATTGTCGCTGATATGTACGTAGGTATTCCAGCTGTCATCCACATGGTCGGGATTTCCTGTCAGTTCCGCAGGCAACGCCTCACCAACAGCAGCAGCCGTGCCAATGGTGCCTGCAATGTCGTTTCCACCATAGAGATAGTTGATGAGGATATAGCCAAAGGCATTCACACCGTCGATGTTCACGTAGGCATTACCGCCTACGTTGGCCATACGCGCACCACCGAACACCTTGTTGATGTCGCCCCGCTTCACCGTCACCTTCGTGCTGCCGTCCACGTTACCCTTGTTACCGCCGCCATACACATTACCACCAATAACAACCTGCCCCTTGACAGTCATCACCGTCAAGAGCATCATCAAACTTACTATGGTAGATCTAACTTTCAACTCTAAACTCTAAACTCTAAACTATAAACTCTAAACTCTAAACTATAAACTCTCAATTACTCACCACCGCCGTCGGATTATCCAAATCCGGTTCCGACAAGACATAGAGGTAAGTCGGTTGGATGGTAATGTTGATAACATATTTAAAACCTCGTATCGTCTCATCTTGATGACCATACAGATCACTGATTCTCAGGGTATTCTCTGCCGTACAGTTATTGCGTACAAGGTTGCCCTTCCTGTCGTAGACATCGTAGGTGCTCTTGAGCTTGAAAGTGGAAATGGCTCCAGGCACAAAACTACCAAAAAAGTCAGAGTACAGTTTATTATATTGGTTATCGTAGCCTGACGGCAGCTCCACGGGATCGTCTTCTTTGTCACAGATCAGCACAGCGTCCATATCCGTATTGGAGGAGGTGAAGGCAACATCGCCTACAATGGGCGACCTGCCTGTGTTATTAGCCTTGAGCGTGATGGTGGCATTCACATTCCTCGACATCAGGACCGGGGTCTCATCATCCCCATTGTAGCCCAACAATTCCAGTTTCTTCAACTTAATGGTGCGCAGCGCAGCATAGTCTGATTCCACACGGAAACGGAACTGCATGGCAGAATAGAGATGGTCGAAGAGCAAGTAGATATAGTTTCCACCACCTCCAGCGCCTGCGGCCTGGGCAGCATAGGCAAAGTTACCAGGGGCCAGACCGGAAACCGAATAGTCTTCATTTTCCCGATAATCAGTCCTACCGTTCTTGGCGCCCACAATCACACAGACATCATTAGGCGTGATGCTGGGCAGATTACTCAATGTGAGCACTGCACCATCGCTATAATGGTTTGTGGTGACGTCGGGAGCAATACTGGGCTCTACACTACTGATAAACGGAATGAAGCCATAGAGATAATAGGTCTCCACCTTGATGTCATCCTTATCCATGCTCGTCCGCCACTGGTTGCCATTCTTCTGGAACTTACCCTGTACGGGCGTTTGGCCATCTTGTGTAAAGAAGATGGAGATGGTATTGTCGACCAGGTCTGTCTGATTCACGAATAAACTGTTAAGGGCAGAGTATGACACATAGCCCGACGGCGGTGTCCAGGCACGGGTTAACGACATCGGCTCCACCTGGACGAACGTCTGACTGCAGGGGATGGCCTCGAAGGTCACTTGCGGCTTGTCTGCCTGCTCCGAGCCGTCGGAACAAGCCGTCAGCAAGAGTGCCATCACGAGTGTCAGCATGTGGAGAGCTCGGTTCAGCAAACCATGTCTGCCGCATCTCCCGGGGCGATATGTCAACTCTTCTCTCTTCAACTCTAAACTATAAACTATAAACTCTAAACTCTAAACCATCCCCTCACCAATTGTAAAAAGAATGATCGTTCTCCATATTATTCCACGTCGAAAATCCTGACTGTACCAAATCAATCTCCACACCTCCCTGATCGTTAATCTTGAAGACGTATGTGTATTGATAGCCAGGTTTCCAAACCATATATTCGGCCGGCACGACGACGCTCTTATCTGCACCGTTCACTTTCAGGCTCAGGGTGAAATCCCCCAAGTTTTGTGGTTGTGGAGCAATCACGTTATACCATCTTTTGTTCGTATCCGTGTAATCTTCCGTAAAGTCTTCTATCCCCGTAGTAGAAGTTATCGCTGATATCTCCTGCGTTTCAATTCCCTTCAAGGGATAAGTGATAGTAAAGTCGGCTGCAGTCACAATCGTTCCGCTACTCGGTGCGAAATGTTTATCACCCAACATCAAAACGGCCTCGGGATAGACCTGCGTAAACATGAAGCGCACACGGGCAAAGGGTTTCTGAAACACCAACTTCACAGGCTTACCAAACTGTCGGTCTTCGTATTCAGGGAGCTTGCCTGTCGAGAACCAGAGAGTCGAATAATAAGGCACTGCCGCTACACCTGCCTCCGTACTGGCATCAGCACTGAAGCTTATCTGATAGGCGCTGGGCTGATTGTTCTCTTTAATCTCTATTTCACCATAGTCACCCGTCCCTTTGGCCACCCCGAAGAAGCGGTAGGCGCTGGCACCATAGTCCCAATACTTGACGGTCTGTTCCGGGTCGCCATATTCCTGTTGGTTCACGTATTCCCAACCATCAGTATTAGTCATCGAGCTGGCATCGCTATTCTCATACCAATTCACAATATAACCGGGGAACACCGACTGACAGAAAGCATAAGTCAGATTGTCCGAGTCCGTGTTCTTATAGCCATAGACCATGAATGACTGGACCTTCGTCTCTAACGGTGCCTCTGCGCGGGTCACGTCGGTATTTTCCTGTCCATGTGCGGTGAAGAGGATGGGCAGTTCGGCATCAGGCGCATCGGGCCTACCGGGAGTAGTGCCTGGAGTGGGCTGAGGCTCAGGGTCATCCCCTGCGCCACTGCACGAGACGACAGCCAGCACAGCCACGACAGCCACCGTCAGCATCATGGCCGACCGCAGCATCATCGCCAACGGCAACAGGAGTCTGGCAGACCTCATCAGGCCCGTCATCCTTTCCCGTATGTTACTGTCCGTCTGTCTCATTTCTTACGTACATTATTTTATATAATATTCTCTTCTACCCAGCTCCTAGCCTGCTCCTAAATTGCTCCTAAGCTGCTCTTCCATACAGGCTTCATCCTTACTTGATGCTGGGTTCATCCTTGCTTGATGTCTGCTTCAGCTTTGCTTCTTATCTCAGACTTCCTTCGAACATCTTCCGAATCGCCTCCTAATATCCTACGTTATACTTACGATATACCTACGTTATTCCTACGATATTCTTACGATAGTCTTACGTTCTTCTTACGATCGTCTCTCCTATAAACCGGCTGTCACTAACCTTTAAAGCCAGGCGAGGCCATTCCCCGCCCGGCTTAGGTCAGAGGGGTTATTCAACAGTCACAATCTTGATAGCGTAAATGCCCTTGTTGCTAACAGCTGTACGCTTGTAGTAGGTATCACTAGAATGTGAGCTGTAGTAGTCAGATGTAGCTACTGTTGTGCACTCAGAAGTGGTATACAATGTACCTGCAGCAGTAAATGCATCAGAACTATATGTATTGCCACCATCTACAGTGTAAGTAGCTGCAGTCTTCTGATATACAATTGCATACTTCTTACCAGTAACTGTCGTGAACTTAGCAGCCTTATTATCAGTTGCATGGAGCGTCTTTGTTGTTCCATCTTCTGCAGGCACGGTCTTCTGGAATGTCAAAGCAGGACCGGCAGCACATGTAATCTTCTTGAGATCAGCTTGATCCTTTGTCCATGTTGGGCCTTCGATGAGAGCCTCAGCTACAGAAGCCTCGGTAACAGGGAAGTTTGTAGCGTCAGAAGAAGTGACATCGTAAATGCTGAAGTTGGATGAAGAGAGGGTAGCCAAAGCGCTTGCATCCATTACAGTTGCATAAACATCGGTGCTGGGGTCATAATCAGTATTACCTACAGAATACTTACCATCCTTCACACCAATAGTGGTGATGCTGGGCTCGCTAACAGAGGTAATGTACTCTGCCTCGCCATTCTCTGCAACAATCTCAATGGCATCGAAGGTGATAGGATAGAGACCTGCGGGATCTGAACTTCCACCTGTGTAACCATTGGTATTGTCACTAATCTTGAATATATAGGTGTACCTGAAGTTGGGCTTCCACTGCAAGTAGGCTGCAGGGATCTCAGCTGTAGCATCTTCAACAGTAATCGTCTCACCTGTATCACCAGCTGTCAACGTATAATTGACTTTTAGCTTCAAACTTGTGGTGTTAGCCTCTTGAGGATAAACAGCTGTAAAGGCACCTGTAGTTTCGTTATAAGTAGGAGAAGCGATGGTTGTTGCCAATACAACATTTTCCTTTAAGCCTGTATGCTCTGCATCTGCACCACCCAATGCTAAATAGTTAGCACCTGTCGTTCCAGAAATAGCAACTTTGGGCGTGTTCTCTGCACCAGAACTGCTATCCCAATAAGTTACAACAAGATCAGCTGCGCTAGTTGTAGCCACGTTAGGAACATTGGCATAAAACTTATCAGTACCTGGAGTACCCATATCGTCAAATACGGATGCGGGAGTAGTAGCATATTCGAAGCTGTTAATCGTAACAGTATAACCTGGAACAGTTTCATACATACCTACACGAATTTGAGAAAGCAAGTTGCGGAAACTAAGTGTTACGTTACCACCATAGGCATTATCTTGAGTGCGGTCTGTATTAGTGGACTTTGTAATGACCTTACGGTCTGAGAGAAACACCTTAGAGGGGTCTGCATCTGCAGCAATGTGAATCTTATATCCCTTACCATATACGTTAGTAGCATCAGAGGTGAGCTTCTGGATAGTCACCTTGCCTTCACCAAGGTTAGTTTGGTCTGCAGAAACAGCCGTGAAGGTATAGTTTGATGCACCCCAATCCCAGTACTTGATAGTCTGAGCTGTTGAGTAAGCATTAACCACATCTGCATTACCATTTTTCGTCGTAATACCAGACTGATAAGCAGATGAATGCGTATAACCTACATATTCCCATCCCTCTGTATTGGATGTAGATGTTAAAGCACTATTGGTTACGTAGTTCACCTGATAGTTATTAAAAACAAGGTTGGCGGCTGTTGCAGCATCCTTACCATCAGCACCGTCATTTGTCTGTGCTTCATTTTTCTCACCATAAACGATGAATTGATTGCCAAGAGCTATTGCAGCGGCTGCGCCAGTTACATTCTCTGCACGTGTAGGCTTCTGTAGATAATAATTGAAGCTTATCGCTCCTCCAGTTTCATTTGAGCCTTGTGGGTTCTGTTCTCCCACAAACTCATCGCTTGTGCAGCTGACTAACGCGGCAAGGGCTGCAGCTACAAGGAATAGATTCTTTTTCATAATCTTTACTTTTTTTGTTTTTATTACTATTATTTCTTGTTCTCTTTATATTGCCATCCGAGGCCCGGCCTCTTTGCGCATATTCTTTTTGTTTTCGTAGCCCGTCAGGGAGTCGAACCCCGACGAGCTTTGGAGTGTTACTCAAACTTGATAACCTTCACAGCATAGGTGCGATTCAGGTCTTGATACTTCTTGTAATATGAACCGGCAGCATAAGCTGTGTTAACCACGTCGTAACTACTTGTACTGTAGTTGTACGTATAGTAAATGTTATCATCACTTGCTACCCAGTCACCAGGATCGCTGGACAGAGTTACATAAGTATAGACGGGATCTGCAGTAGGAGATCCTGTTGTATAATCATACACATAAGCATAAATACCAGCTCCGCTATTTGTATCGAGTTCACCAGCTTCACCTGCATTTACGCCAATATTATTACCATCTTCGCCGGGGATAGCAGTAATTGTATAAGACTCTGTTCCTGCAGGAGTTGCAGAGGTAATCGGAGTCAACGTAATACCATTACGACCTACAACCGTTGTAGCAGCGCCAGAAGAGCGAATATTCAAAGCATCCATAACGCTGGCCTCAGTAGTAGCCTTGTAGAAAGTACCTTCAGTAAAGCCTCCACTAGCTGGGGTGGTGCAGGTTGCATCGGTGAAATATCCTGTAGGCCAATCCGAAGGTGCTGAAGTTAAAACAATACCTAAATTTGAAATCTTATAGAAGTAGCTCTTATTCGTACCATTCAGATCTGTTACAAGTGCACCGTTCTGCATAACCTGTACATAGACTTTCTTAGCCTTATCATACGAATTGGTTGCGCTATAAACATGTCCCTTCTGATATGTGGTAATGCTCGGTTCTGCAACAGTTGTGATAGTCGTCTGATGACCTGTCTCCTCGCTGTCAAGTACAACAGCATCAAAGGTGATGGGGAACAATCCTGCAGGATCATCACCAGCCTGTGGTTTAGTCCAACCATTGGTATTGTCAGAAATCTTAAAGATATAGGTATAGGCATAGTTGGGCAGCCACTTGGTATAAGCAGCTGGCACGAAAGCCTTAGCGCCATAGATGGTGATTTCCTCACCAGAACCGTCAGTTGCTACAAGAGTATAGTCAATACACATCTCAAGAACAGTACCATCTTCTTTAGGAAGAACCGTATTATAATATGGAGATGAAGCACCTGCAAATGAAGGATCTGAAGAAGAGCGCTTCAAATAAGAGCCGTCAGCCTCAGCAGCTTCTTTCGAGCCGTAGTTCAGATTTCCAAAACTCTCATAAGTATCTGTACCTGTTGCAGATGTCATAGTAACATGTGCCTTGTTGTAGTCGGTGCTTGTTCCCTCATCATCACTACCTATATGAGGGAAAGAAACTGTGTATTGACCACCCTGATAGAACGCACTACCAATAAGTGTTGCATTCAAATTAGAAGCAGGAGTAATAGAAACAGAAGTGGTTTTCGTTGCATCTGCAGTATGGAAATTCACAGCCTTTACAGAGTAGCCTGGAACAGTTTCGTAAATAGCCATACGTACCTTTGTCGCAAGAGAGCGGAAATTGAACACCACTTCTTCACCATAATTAGCAGGTTTAACTGTTAACATATCTGTGATATAGCACTCTGTCAGATCTGCACGAGTACCTTGGAGGGTATATTTGGCATCAGCAGCGGGGGAAGATGTTGCATACCTAATTGCAGATGCATTTATCTGATTTGCAGAAGGAGTCGTTGTCACGATGGTATTGCCTTTACCTGCTGAATAAGCAGCAAAGTCATAAGATGTGGCACTGTAGTCCCAATACTTAATAGTCTGCATCGATACGCCAGTAATACCACTTATTGGTGTAACACCTACATACTCCCAGTCAGAGGTATTGCTCTCTGTTGTAGCAGCGGTATTCTGTGTCCAAGTTACATTATAATTCTTGAAGACATCTGTTTGGTCAACACCAGTACCAGTACCTTTCACACCAAGAACTACAAACTGATTACCCAGCAGGTCAGCTGCATCTGCACCGACTTTATTGGCACGAGTAATGCCGTTTGAAGCAGATGAGAACACAATAGCGTTAGATACATCGCTGGGGGAGTTGTCCTGGGGATTGGTTACATCCCCTACAAAGTCATCGCTAGTGCAGCTGGCAAATGCTACGATTGCCAATGCTGCAAGAAATAGGTTCTTTTTCATATTCATTACGTTTTTATTGTTATACATTCTTATTTTATATCTCACTTAATTGTTTTCTCAATCTTACACTGATGAGTTTTCAGATTCTTGTCGTAATTGATTCCCACCAGAAGCAGATCGCCCGTATGCTCTGCTACTTTCGCAGGATACTGTTTTCTGTGTATCTGGTTAATAGCAGAGTCGGCATCCTTGTCGAATTTCAGTTCCAACACGATGGCGGGCGACTCCACATTTTTCCTGGGAATGAGTACAATGTCGGCAAAGCCTCGACCCGTAGCCAGTTCACGATGCATCACATAGTCGTTGCGGGCATAGTAGTAGGCTATACTCAGCACACAAGCCAGCGAATTCTCGTTGTTGTAACTCAGAATGCTGGTATTCTCATCATGGGCGGCATCCACACCACGGGCCACAGCCTCTTCGTCGCCGTCGAGCGTAGCCTGAAGCAGTTCTTCTGATGCTTGGAGTGCAGTAACTACACCTGCCCAATTATTGTCCTCTATGGCATTTACCATCTCACCAGCCACCTCCTTATTGGGAATGTAACATTCCATCTTTGTACGATCGTATGACAGGTAGCCTAAGTGGATGAGTACAGTTAAGACATCATCTTTCGACTCTATCACGGACATATCGTTCTGGAACTTAGTGGGGTTCACTTTGCTGCGTTCCCCTGCCAGCATCTGGATGATGTCGTCCTTCAGTCCCTCATAGTTCATCTTGATATAATGGGCTACGGTATCGTAACTTCCAGTCTTGCCCCAGTAACTTTCACACCAGTCGCTATCTATCGCCTGCATCACCGAGTTGGGGTTGAACATCGATGGTTCTGGTCCAATCTGGTAGCCATCGTACCATTTCACCAGTTCGTCAAAGTCCATGCCGTGCTTTTCTGCCAGAGAATGAACCTCATCCTTCGTGAAACCAAAGTAGCTGGCCATATTGCGAGGCGACACCATCGAGTACTCCGTAAAGTTATTCATGGCCGACTCTGTCTGATATTTCTTAATGGGCAGTATGCCCGTCATATAGGCACAGGCAAAAACTCGCATGGCCTGCTGACTCTTGAACATACGCCGCAGCCAACCTACATAGGTGTCCATCGCCTTTGTTCCGGGAGCAAACTCGCGACAGATGGCGTCCCATTCATCTATGATAAATACAAAATGCTCCTGCTTAGTCTCACTGACCCGCAACAAATAATCCATCAGCCAGTCATTCTGGGCAACAGGCACATCGGGATATGCCTGACTCACGTCAGTCAAGAGTGCAGCATCAATCTTCTCTACAATATCATCCGTCTTATATATGGAGACAAAGTCTGTCATGTCCAAATAAATGGCAGGATACTTGTTCAGATGCTTTTCGAACGACGGATGATGGGCTATTTCCAAGTCTGTGAACAGGCTGCGCGAGTCGCAGGAATAGTCGTAGTAGGCATACAGCATCTTGGCCGCCATCGATTTTCCGAAACGGCGGCAACGGGTCACGCAACTGAAACAGCGCTCGGTGAAAAGCGTGCTGTTCACCACCGCTATCAGCCCGGACTTGTCAACGTACTCACTGTTCCTTGCACGTTGGAATCCTGCGTTACCTATGTTGATATATTTACCCATTACTCTTATTTATTCGACTGTTTCCATTCACAGAATCCTCTGGTCTCTGAGGAGAAGTTCACACCGATGAGCACGGTGGGGCACCCACAATCCGGAAGTCGGTGTTACTCATTATATTACTGAACCTTTATCACCTTTACATCATATACACCAGGTGTGCCTGCTGCGGTCTGGAGATACAATATTGTCTTATTCTCGTTGAATGCAGCTTCATTAGGCACAGACACTGCGAAGTAGGCACCGCTGCCACTCAACATATAATATGTCTCGCTGGAATCGTATGTTCCACTTGTCTGTATGGTATACGTCGGAGCCACGTATGCCGTTGTGGTGTAAATATATGCATACGTACCAGCCTCAGAAGGCGTAAACTTCACATTTTTAATAGAAGGATTGGTTCCGTCAACAAGAGGAACTGTTGACTCAATAGTTGTTGACTGGGCAGTAAATGTTATACCCATTGGCGAACCTGTCTTCTGGGCAAGTACCTCGGCCTCAGTAGCAGCCTTGTTCAGCTTGTAAACCTGAGCCTGACCGGCAGCATCACCAAGACCACTTGGAGTGATGACACCACCTGTTGACTTTGTGGAAATAACGGTGTAAATTGGCTTATTAACTTTATATTCGTTAGCAATAGCACCTTCAGCGTATGTGGTGATGCTTCTGGTAGATACGGAAGTGATGGTCTGCTGCAGTTCCTCGGTTACATCAACTACGATAGCATCAAAGGTGATAGGCTTCAGACCTTCAGGATCTATCGGATCACCATTGCCGTCAACCTCACCTGTGGTACCATTGCTCTTATCAGAAATTTTAAAGAGATAGGTATAGGCAAAGTTGCTCTTCCACTTAACATACTGGGCAGGCACAATGGCACGTGCACCACGAACATGAATCACATCTGGCGAACCATCGTCAGCTGTCAATGTGAAGTCAAGCTTCAGAAGAAGAGGATTCACGTTGTCCTCGAATGGGAATATAGGAGTATAATCACCAGTGGCGCTTCCATCAACCCAGGTTGGAGCGGATGAGGCAGTACCCAAAGTCTGATTGATTATTCCAGCAGTATTTCCAAGGTTCAGATAATAGTTATATCCTGCGGTTGGATTTGTAAGCTTCGGACGGTTCTCAATAGTTGCTTCGCTATCATCATAATAGGTTACATTCAGCGTCTGGTCTACACCACGCTTTACGTTTTGCAAGGAAGCATAGAAACCGTCAGTCTTGGCATCTTTCATTGCAGGGAAAGTTGTTACGGCTGCAGAAGCATCTTCATCAATGTAGAACTTGTCAATCGTAACAGAGTAGCCAGGAATGGTCTCGTAGAAACCTACACGTATCTTTGCTCCGATATTACGGAAGGTGAAGCTAACAATCTTGTCGTAATCTGTCTTTGCAACAGGTACACGATCAGAGAAATACAGATTGTTTAATGTCGCACCATCCTTAACAGTAACTTCATATCCCTTGTTGTAAAGAGAAGTACCGTCAGAAATTACTTTGGTTACTTCAACCTTGTCTGAAGAGTTCTTGGGATAGCTGATATCAGAACTTGAGAATGCATAAAAGGTATAACCCTCTGCTGCGCTATAGTCCCAGAACTTAATACCCTGGCTACTGGGAGTGTTATCATAAGCTTGCAAACCTACATATTCCCAATCACTGGAGTTAGAAGCAGTGGTATTAGCAGTACTTGCAGTATATGCTACCTGGAAGTTGTTATACACAACTGCATCATTGGCGGCAGTTTCATTTTCTGCATTCTCATGCTTCGTACCATAGACAACGAACTTGTTACCCAATTTGGCTGCTGCATCACTTCCGTAGAGGTCTGCACGGGTAACGTTCTTAGTTGTTGGGGAGAACACAATAGCCTTCGATATATCGCTGGGCGAATTGTCTTGGGGAGTAGCAACCTCCACCATCTCATCGCTAGTGCAGCTGGCTAATGCTACAAGAGCCATGGCTGCGAAGAAAAGATTCTTTTTCATCATAAAATTGTTTTTGTTATATAATTATTCTACTTTAATCACCTTAGTATAATAGACACCATTGTCCTGGATACACCTGTCGAAATAGTCATGGCCGCTCACGGCCTTCTCACCATTAAAACAAGCATACCTTTCAGAAGGCGTAGACTCATAGACATATAACCCATCGACACTGTCCACACCAACAGCAGGATATTCCTGGTTCAAATTACCATCTCCATCCATGCTGAAATAGATCACATTTTCCTCTGCCAGACCCGTGGCGGCAGTCAGGTTGAAGTTGCGATAGAGCCCCGTCACATCGTCGTTGGGATTCGTTGTCACAGGCAGATAAGTGTCATTCGTGAGCGAAGGACTTCTTTGTGTGTAGACAAAGGCATAGAGGCCGGCAGCAGTGGGTGTGAACTGAATGGCCTGATTACCCGAGAGGGGGATAGTATTGCCATCGACACCATACTCTATTGAGCTCACCGGCGTGATTTCTTCCTTGGTCAGCACCAGACCGTTACGACCCGTGATAACAGCTTCAGAACTACTGGACTTATAAGTCATGGCACCGATAACGTCAGTTTCGGTGCAGGTACTACTGAGGGCATAGACAGCCGCATTTTCAGCAGACAGCGTCACCAGGTCATTGTTCTCGGAGACGGTCACATAGATGGGACCTGTAGAAGCCAGATACTCATTGTTGTCAACCACCTTCGAACCCTTCTGATAAGTGGTGATGCTGGGCGTAGACACCAGCGTGACGGTCTCCTGAGTGTCGTCCTCGTCGCTCACGACCACAGCGGCAAAGGTAATGGGATAGAGTCCGGCAGGGTCGGGATTCGCAGTCGGATCATCGGGATTGGTGGGGTCGTAAGTACCGGTGTGACCGTTGGTCTTTTCTGTAATCTTAAATAAATAGGTATAGGCATAGCCGGCCTTCCACTGGGTGTAGATGCTGGGCACCTGGGCGGTGGCGCCCCTCACCATCATCGTTTCTCCTGTGCCGTCGACACTCTCCAGGGTGTAGTCCACACGGAGGTTCAGGTTCGTACCGAACTCATTGGGGATATATTGTGTGTAGTAGTTGCCTTCTGCCTCACCAGCCATCGAGGCGGTGCTCGACGAACGACCGAGGAACACGTTGCCCGGGGTCTTCTCACCGTCTTCTGGACCCGTATAGTTCAAACCACCGAAGTCTATCACGGACGACTGGTCGCCAATGCCCATAAACTTCACGTGTGCCTGGTTGTTGTCCGCATCGCTTTCGTCGTCTACCGTAGGATAGTAAACCGTGTAGACACCCTGGGTATAGATGTCGTTGGCATAAGTGGAGAAAAGCCTGGGCACATCAGGCTGGGCATCGTCGGAGTTGGCAGCGCTATAGAACTTCACGTCCTTCACCGAGTAGCCGGGAATAGTCTCGTAGATACCGATGCGCACCTTCGTACCGAGACTGCGGAACCTGATGACGACCGGGTAACCATAGGAGGCCTTCTTCACCGTCACAAGGTCGGCAATGTAACAGTCGTGCAGGTCGGCAGCACGACCCTCGAAGGTGTAGGCGACACCTGACGCACCTGTCGCCGTCTCGGGGGTGATGGCCGAGACAAGCACCTCACCGGGACCAGGGGTCCCCTCATAGATGGGCGTCACATGACCAGACGACCAGGCTATGAAGTCGTACTGCGGCTTCGTATAGTCCCAGTACTTGATGGACTGCTGGGTGACACCGTTGTCGATGGCCGGCTTGATGCGGCCTTTGCCCACATACTCCCAGTCGTTGGTATTGGACTCTGAGGTATTGGCTGTGTTCTCTGCCCATTCCACGACATAGTTGTCATAGACGTAGCCTCCGACAGAAGCTGAGGCATCACCTTTGTAGCCGCTGACCACAAACTGGCGGTCAAGCATGTTGGCTGCATCGGCACCATAGAACTCTGCACGTGTGCTTCCTTTGGAGATGGTACCGAACTGAATAGGAACTTCCTGGGGCTCTGGAGTAGGAGAAACCACCACAGAAGGGGTCTCTGCGAGCTGGTCGCCGCATGAGGCAAAGACTGTCACAGCCATTGCCGCCAGAAGGATTTTCCTGGTCATACACTTTGTCATTTCTCTCTTTGATTGTTTCATATCATCTCTATTCTTTAGGTCAGTTACATTTCAAATTCATGGGTACCTCCGTCCTCGAAATCTTTCACAACAGCATCGAAGGCCGAGCCTCCTGTACGAGAAGGGATACGCACGGTATCCATATCCAGTTCAACGGTAATGACACCGCCCTTCCAACGGCGACGCACCTGCTCGGTGACATCGAACACGAAGGTCGAGTCCAGACCGTTGTTGAACTGCATGGTCACATCCAGATAGTGAGAGTTGTTGTCTGTCACCTCCTCACGCTTCTTGATGCGATTGGCATTCACGCCACAAATGCCGAAGGTGAGAAGACGACCGCCTACGATGTCCACCAGCTCGTCACCCCTTGGGCAATTGTATTTCAGACGGTTATAATAGTGCACGGTAATCGCATCCTCGCCGGTGATGCCGGTATTGATGACCGTCGTGCGACCGAATCCAGACAGGTTGCCCGAACCATCCACACCCACGATTCTGTGGTTGTTGTGGTGAAGGATGACCTGGGTGAGATATATATAAGTAATAGGCTCCAGCAGCAGGCCAATATGTTTCACGTACACATTGTTCACAGGATCGTATTCGAAGCCTGTCAGTTCCTTGTCGATCTCTATACCCTGAGCATAGGCAGAGAACAGTTCCTCGGGCTGGTAGAATGCATGAGTGTAGCGGGGTGCCTGGTAGCGGGCGAAGGCCATCGACTGGTTGGTGTAGGCAGTGACATAATCGAGCGAGGTTTGCTCGTCGAAGATCAGACTCTGCACGCCGTCGGGAGTGATGATGTCGTTCCACACCAAGAGATCCCAGAAGCCCCAGTTGTAACGGCCCCGGAAGGAATTGCCCTTGACAGTGGCAGATAGCACGCTGGTATGGGGCACCAGCGGAGTGGAACCGGTATAGTAACGGCGCAGGAGGAATACATCGGGCTCGGTATAGCCGATGGGACCGAAGAGGCGCTCGTCCTCTTCGTCCCACCCGTAGAACCACTCGTCGCGCCAGTTATGATCCACGGTGTAGGTGGTCTCGAAATCGTAGTCCCAATAGGTGTCGAGATTGATCTCCACGAGGGGCAGTTTTATTTCGATATCGCCGCTGTCGAAGAGGTGAAGCGGAGGCTCAGGGACACAGCAGACGAACGCAGAGACCACCGACACGACTATTGCCGTGCGGGTCACCGTCTTCATGTCATATCGTCTGTTGATGTTCATCTTCGCTCGTGGTTTTTAAAACTGATTCCTTTTTTCTGTATCCTGCGGTAGAGCAGGTCGTAGGTCAACGTCAAACCGACGCGGGTGGGCCCCAGCCAGTTCCAGCGGTACTGACGCTTCTTGAAGAGACTCGGGTCCTGAGTCCATTTATAGTAGTAGAGGTTGTCGCGGTAGCTGGGATCCACAGGATTCTCATACTGATAGGGGTCGTACTTACAGGTATAGAAGCCCACCTGCAGCCCCAGTTCCAGCCGCCAGTGGCCTTTCTTGGAAAGTCCCATGACATAGCCGGCTCCGACACCACCGCCAAAACCTTCACCCACCCAACCACGGTCGGCATCGAAGCAGATACCAAACAGACCGAGATGGGCATAGCCCTGGAGGTAGAGCCCACGAAAGGCAGGCCCTTCTCCAGGAGGGTTGGAGGCGAGATCGCCTCTGCGTAGATAGTAGCGTGATTCCAACTGGTAATTACGGATCTGGAAATACTTATGGGCGTCATAATCCTGCCACCACGGACAGTCGAATGAGGCTCCGAAAGTGAAATGACCTTTCTTCGGATAATACTCCACCGCCACATTGGGGATGGGGCACCAACGGTCATAACCCGGCATATAGACACCATAGAACAACAGGTTGGTCTTGACAGAAAGGAACTCCCGACGCGGCATTTTTTCATCCGAGGAGTGCACGGACACAAGATAGGCAGAATCCGAGGGGTGCGCGGACACAGATTCCTGTGCCTGTGCCGTCGTCTCTGTCAGCATTACAAGTAATGCAGACAACAGGACGATCTGGGATATGCCTAAAACTTTTTCCATGTCAACGAGTTTTAAGTACAAAGATAATAATTATATTTGAATCACACCACACTTTTTGCCGCCCAATGCCTATAATTTAACACAATTTAAACAAACCGACACAAAAATAATATATATTAGCCTCTCATAACAGACATAACGCGCAACAATTGCATTTCCGATTTTTTACATTTTAACATTAGGATTTGTACGTTTTTTCTACTATCATGAGGGTATTTCGAACAAAAATCGTACCTTTGCAGTCCGAATTCAACCAAACGACATGTACAAACCAACATTCAACAAGCGCCAGGTGCTCGTGTTCCGACAGTTCGGGAACAAGGGTTACTCGTTGTTTGCCTGTCTGGGCAGGGAGGTGGTGTGCAGCGTGCTCTCCGTAGCCACGCTGACCTACGCCTCGGCGGAGAGCGTCAGCACGGACCCCGTGGTGACCGACTCGACAGCCACGACAACAGCACGCGAGATGATGCTCGAGGAGGTCAGTGTGACTGGCTCGAGGGCGCCCCTGACAAAAAGTCAGGCTGCGAGAATGGTCACCGTACTGGACCGTGCCGACATTGCGCAGGCCCCAGTACAAAGTATCAACGACTTACTGAAATACGCCATAGGCGTCGATGTCAGACAGCGGGGGCCCATCGGTGCCCAGACAGACATCTCTATCCGTGGCGGCACCCAGGATCAGATCATCCTGCTGCTCAATGGTATTAATATCTGTGACCCGCAAACGGGCCACAATGCGATGGACCTGCCCGTAGACCTGAATGACATCGTGAGGATCGAGGTCATTGAGGGTCCCGCAGGAAGGATATATGGGACATCATCGCTCGTCGGAGCGATCAATATTGTCACTTCTCCGAAAAGGATTCCGATGCAGGATGAGCATGGAA
>JAEEGJ010003262.1_pt1 | contig 64403 bp, 45 predicted proteins | sample 8958761 | NCBI WGS metagenome assembly JAEEGJ01 (sample SAMN16246546, study PRJNA631951) | gut metagenome | biome: gut microbiome; feature: rumen; material: RS-attached | host: Bos | place: Iran: Karaj | collected 2018-10 | reverse complement strand
AACGCCTCCATTTATAATAATTCTATTATGAATTCGTTTTTTTTTTCAATGAAATTTTTATAATGACATTGGGGCGCCCCTTTTACTGCGGTTCCTCCGCTTTAACAAAAGGGCTTCCTTAAACTTTTCAAGTTCTTCGGGACTGCGTTTTGAAGGAAGGATGGTTTTGTTCCGCAACAGCCAGAACAATCCGTCATAAGCCTCTCTGATTGACTTTTGGAAAATGCCCCTCCTCACTTTATCCGTATAAAGCTTGTCGCACTCTTCCATTCCCCAAAGGAAAACAAGCTCTTGCCATGTAAAAGTCTCAAGGCTTTTTATGAAAAAGCACAGCCTCATGTTTGAAGCGTCGCCAGTCTTTTTTATAAGGGCCAGCAATTCTTCATTTGTATAATTATAGTCCCAATTGATTTTGGAAATGAGGTCGAACGCTTTTTGTTTGTCTGAGGGATCCATTGTTTGTAAATCGAGAATTAGTCGAGTGAGTGATTACTTGCGGCGCTTTAGATATACTTTTGCCCCGCCATCAGCAACTCCTGTTACTTCCCATCCATCTTCACCAAGTTTATTAAGTATTTCCTCCTCATTTTCTACTAAATAAATTTTTCCCGGAATCACTGAATCTTGTGAAGAAAAATACATTATTTTATATTCCCATTTATCCATAAATTTTGCCTCCAATAATTATTTTTAATATACAACCAATTTCCAAAATGTCAATAGAAATAAATTAAAGCAATGCTTTAATGCGCGAATTGCGAATAAGCGTTATAATTGCATTGAATCCAAGCAGCGTCCGCGTAGAGGCCTCTGCGCGACCTTACAGCTCACCTCAGCGACATTGATTCGCTGTTGGGCGGCAAGGGCTTGGATTTAATTGAAGCGCGGCTCCCGCCTAAGCGTATATGCCGAGAAACTTAGGCGCGTATCCTTACAGGGCGATTACCGTCAGTATGGTGTCCGCGCCTCTTTTGAAGCCTTCGATACGTTTACTACGGTTGTGCCATAGCGCGCTGCGTTGACAAGGCTTCCGATTATTTGAGCCAAGAGAATCTAAGCCCCGCGGCAATAGGAGCGCGGCACACTGGGTTTTCTTGGCTCATTTTTTTTGAAAAAAAATTGCCCAACGATATCATACTGAAAACATACTACAGTTGAATCGGTCGATTGGGCAAAAAAGCGCTTTACGAATCCAATGCCGACAAAAGCAATCGGCCAGGTAACACAATAAAGCGCTCTTGAAATATACAGTATAAAACAATTCTTGTCATTAAAGCAATGCTTTAATGCGCGGAACGGAGACTTGCGCTATAGTTTCCGCGGAAGCGCGGCTCCCGCCTAAGCGTATATGCCGAGAAACTTAGGCGCGTATCCTTGCAAGGTCGGTCACCGACGGCATGGCGTCCGCGCTTCTTTTGAAAGTGTTATGAACACAAAGCGACTAAGCGCGGATAAAATAATTTCCCTCCTCATGCCAAAAGAATCCGAAATGGATCCTGTTGGCTTTTGGGCCTTGCAAAACATGCGCAGAATTTCTAAGCTGAACGGAAATTCAAATATGACGCTTGACGAAATAAATGCCGAGATTGACGCGTATAGAAAAGAAAGCGCCTCCCGTCATTAAAGTAATGCTTTAATGACAACGCCGACTTGCGGGCATATAATTAAGCGACATACAAGGAGGCTCTATGAAAAAAATGTTTTTGATCGCCGCGGCGCTTTTTGCGGCAATTTGCTTTGCGTCTTGCTCTAATCCTGCGGGAGGAAGCGGCGATTCCGGCGGACAAGTTTCTGGCGGAACGACAGGCGGCCAGACAAACGGAGGAGAATCCCCCAACAACGGCGGCCAGCAAGGCGGAGAAAACACAGGCGGCCAACAGGGCGGACAAAGCCAAACAGTTCAGGGCTTGGACTTTACCAAAATCGACTACAAATACAATTTGAATGCCGGCGACACCGTTCAGATAGCTGGAGTGATGAGCGACACTTACACGATTATCCGCGTGGAGTCCTTGAACGAAAGCGTCGCAAAGGCATTTTCCCAAGACGGCAAATTTTACATGACGGGCGTGTCGGCTGGAACTGCATTCGTCAAAGCATGTTTTAAGTTTAATGGGCTGGAAGACGATTCAAGATACTTTTATAGATGCGACGTTACCGTAACCGGCTCCTCTTCTGGCGGCGGAAACACAAACATCTCGCAGGACACAACCACAAGCGAAGGCCTTAAAAACTTTTTGATTGGAACGTGGACCTGCTCTGGAACAAGCGTTGGAAGAAACTATTTAGGAACAATCGAGCTAAAAGCCAACATGACAGGACATATAAATATGACGCTTGGCGGCGACACTATCCATAACAAAGATTTTATATGGACGGCGTATACAACCAAATACACAAATTCGCAGACGGGTTATACAACCGCAAAAACTCTTTCCATTTCTGGCGCCAACGAAGGCGCGATTGACGGCGACCACACAATCACCACAGGAACGAACAGGTTTACCTTAAAAGACTACTTGGCCTTTGGCATGCCGCAAACAACGGAATGGACAAAGCAATAGATTGAACAAGGGCGGCTTTTGGCCGCCCTTTTCAATCTTAGCGCAAAGTTCTTTCTTAAAAGAACTTAGTTTGCGCTAGAAAAAAAACGTTGTTACGGCGGGAGTCGAACCCGCAATATCAGACCTTCGGTTCCCCGAAGAACTGCCCGCTACCATGTTGCGACCATCAATAACAACGGGAAGCGACGGTGCCGTAACGACGGTTAACGCTGTTACGGCTACAAGCCTGAGCGCTCTCGTTTCCGCGGACAGGCGGGTGCCGCCATTGCTTCCAAAAACTCAGGAAAGGCCGGATTAATTCCGACTGCCCCAAGCAAGATTCCATTGGTGAACGTGCATCCCAGGTACAATTCCTGGGACGGAGGAACACTGACAGTGGAATTAATTAATTATAGCGCGAGGATGTGATTCTTGTCATTAAAGTATTACTTTATTGACAACTTCTTCTTTTTTGCTTACACTTCAAGAGCCTTGATTGGTCAATCGTGGGGGCAATAGTAGCCCTCTTCCGTTTGTCCATTCAAGGCTTTTTTTGTTGTATCACCTTCCAAAAAAAACGCTCCCACCAAAAGGCTGGAGCGAATGTCGTTAGAGGGCAGCGCTCCTCTGTCGCAGAATCCCATCAAGTCGCAAAAGCTCAAAGCCGTTCGCGTCCATGCAAACGTTTTTGTAGCGCGACGGTTCGACTTTGCGCTTGGGAAAGCTTTTGTTCCATTCGTTCACAAAATAATCTTCCATCACAAAAGTTTGGTGCGTGTGGCCGTGAATATTTGCGCATGCGCTCTTCTTGTCCAAAAAGACAGGCTCGTGCGACAAAACATAATCGCCAAAAAGCAGCGGCCCCTTGTAAACGTTGTCAAAGCCGAGGCTTGTGTAGAATTCGATAAATGTTTTGAAAGGCCGCTTGTCGTTCCTAAAGTCGTGGTTTCCAAGAATCAAATTCATCTTGCGGTTCCTTTTCATCCGCATCACGGCGTTCATGATTTTTGACCGCTCAATTTTTGCGTTCAAATACACGTCGCCAAAATTCCAAATCAGGCAGTCATCTGGGAGCGCGTCAAATTTCTTTAGCAAGAACTCCGTCATCTCCGCGCAGCCTTTTGGCGAACAGTCAAACGGGCGGCCGCAATACTTGATTATGTTCGTGTGGAACAAGTGCAAGTCGCTTGTGATGAAAATCTTTTCCGGCGGATAGCCCAGCGTAAATTCTTCTTCTGTCAGCCGTTTGTATTCCATAATGGTTTTATTATACTGCAAGAGGGAACGGAATGCATTAAACCTGCGCTTTAACCGTGAAATCCAAAACGGCGGAACGTTTTGGCCGGAAATCCAACAGAGCGGAGCGGGTTGGCCAAAGTCCAGAAGTGGAACTTCTGGTCGGAGCTACAGCAGAGTGAAACGGGCTGTTGAAAAAGCAAAAGCGGGAAAAGGGAAACTTTTCGCTTTTGTCTTTTTCAGGGATAGGGCGTGGGAAAGGTCGCCTTTCCTGCTGGGGTAATCCAAAAGGGGCGTTTGCCCCTGTGGCGAGCGGCGGGGTGATGGCTTTGCTATCATCCCGTAGTGAGTTACGGTTTGAAAAACCGTAACTCACTACGCTAGAGCAAATTTAGTTGTACAATAGCTTGTTTTTGAAAAGCGAAATGTTTCCCTTTCTTTTTGAATGCAAACCTGTTTTTAGCGAGCCATATCATAGTTATTCTCTTTGTTTCTGAATTTTGCCTTAATATAGTCACGCCAACATTTGACATTGAGCTTCTTGTAATTGTTCCCTAGGTCAATAAGGTCATCGCCGGATTTCCCCTCCCATTCAGACAATTTTTGATTCGTCTTTAAGTATGCGTCTGTCAAGCCTTGGTTAACTTCTACAGGTTTGCCATTGACTAAGTAAGTGAATTTCTTAAAAAGCATGGTGTGCCATTTTTCCTTTTCCTTTTGCTCCTCTTGAATGTCTTGTTTTAAAAGGTTTATGGCGGATGTCATCTCATCGGCTTTTTTCTTCAAGGCGGCGGTAACTGCGCTTTGCTTTTCAATCTCAGCGTTCTGCTTTGCAACTTGCAAATTACGCTCGTGTTCATTTGAAAGCTTTTCGATTTCCTCTTTGTGTTTTTTTTTGAGCAGTTGTATTTGTCCGAAAAATTGCTTAGCTTTTGAAACAACAGCGTCAAATACAGGTTTTATCCTGAAATGATATAGCAATGAGTTTTCATTAGAATCAGGCGTTGGCAAAGATGGAAAATCCGCATTCTCAAATCCATCGGAGCGTTTAAGGCTGTCATACATATTAACTGCCTCTTGGGCTGCCGTTGTAATTTGGTTTTCGAAATCTACCTTTTCTTCGTTTAAAGCTTGCTGTTCATTTTTTAAAGCGATTTCATTCTTCTTTTGTTTTTCTTCGGTTTTTGACAGTTCCAAGGCCTTTTCTTTTTGACGCTTTTTTTCTAATTCCAACTCTTTTTCTTTTTCAGACAACGCTTCGTCTCGTTTTTTCAAGTCGGAACGTTTATTTTTCTTTTTCTTGGTTCGGTCGCCCGTCAGTTCAACCTCGCCGCGTTCCAAACCAAAGTGCTTAAAAACGCCTTCCCACATGATGTCCTGCAATTTGCTAAGCAAAGCTGGGCTACCAGTCCAATGGGTGGCATTCAATTGGTGCTGGGAAATAGTTCTGAATATGCCCTTGTCCTTTTCTTTTCGTGTTCTGCGCAGCATGCTGGTGGTGTTGAATATTGGCAAAACGAACCAGTGTGTATGTATGGTGGTTTCATCAGCATGACTTGCCCCTGCAAGAACATTTTCCTTTCCAAAAGTCTTGCACAATTGCTCGTAGGTCAGCTCAAAGAATTCGTTTTCACGCTCTTTTGGAATGGCGCCAGCGGTGGATGTGAACATACATTCGTAAATCCCAACCGCGTTTTTTGGCGGCTTGTATTTGTCTGTTGTGATTTCATTTATGCGATCTTTATATGCTTTCATCACCTCCTTAGCGGAGCCGAGAATAAATGATTTGTTCAATTTGGTTAGCTCAGGGTCAAAACTGTCATTTTTGAATTCTCTGAAAGCATGCTTGAGCCTTCCCATTATTTCGCCGCCATCGCAAAGCTTTATTTTCTCTATTCTGAAAATTCCGTATTTGGGTTGTTCTTCCATATGCTAACTTCTGTCTTCGCTTTGGCCAATGATTTTTGAAAAATCAAATTCCTTTACAGTCAATAACATATTTGAATAATCAAGAGATTCTGTTATTTGCTTATACAAATCTTTAAGGCTGACATTGGAATTTAATTGAACGATTGCATATTGAATTCCTTCAGCAAACGCTTTTTCCTTAGCGGAAAGCTTGGTGTTTTTTTTACCGCGCAGTTGTTGGAAAACCTGATTAATCGATAGCTCGTTATTCTTAATCGCTTGTTTTTGCTCTTCCGTTGCATCTCTTAAGACGATACGAGCCTTTTCCACTGTTTTTGACGAGACGCCCAGCTTCTTGCCGATGATTTCACTGGCTTTTCCTTTCTCATCGCCGGAGTTGCCTTTGCCCTTTTCAAAATTTAATTGAGCGACGGCAGAAAGCAGAAAATCTCCCGATAAGTTTCTCCTTACAACCTGTTCCTTTAGAGCGAAGGCTTTTGCTTCTTCAATATTGTCGAAGTGATGAATGATACAAGGAATTTTTTTTATGCCTGCCTGCATTGAGCAATATCTTCGTGTGAATCCATCTATAAGAACGTTTTTGCCATTGTGCCGCCAAATATGAAGCTCGTGGCCTGGCTTAAAACCTTCTGCCCGCATAGACTCTATCATTGGCTTTGTGACAGAATCATCCATCTTGAGCAAATTTTCAAATTCAGGAATAAGAACAATGTTCTCGATTCTCAAACTCTTCTTTTGCGGCACGCTTTTAATTCGCTCTGTTTTTTTGATTAATGCATTCATAAAATTGTTTAACATGTTTTTCTCCTTAAAAAGTGATTAAGAAGTTTTCCACCGCTTTTCAACAACAGGTATCAAATTGAATTTTGTTTTGGTTTCAAAATAGAACAGTATGTATCCAGCGGACTTATCATTTTGACCCCCTATATCATAAATAAAGTTATGATAATAATAGTGCCCTGTGTGGAAAAAAACGGTGGAAAACTAACGCCCTTGCTGCATCAGTGTCGTTCTAAAATATCCATGCTTGCCATGTAATGGCAGTAATGTCGTGCTTTACAATAACCATATTGTATCTCTGTTTTCAGAGTCAATTTTTTAAGGCAAAGCGACTTAAGAATTCGCATCAAGGTTGACTTGCTCAGGCCAGTTATTCTACGCAGATAACTAAGACTTCCAGTATACTTGTTGCCAGTTCGACTAAACGAAAATATTAGAGCAAATACAAGAAGCTCGTTTCCCTTCAGTTTTAATTCTCGCGGCATCCATTCATGAACAAGGAAGGTGCTGCCTCTCTTTGGTCGTCGACTAGGTGGTTTGGTCATTTTGGAGCCTCCTCAGTCTTTGTGTTGCGACTGTTGCCGGTGCAATTCTTCCGCTCTGTTGTTGTAATCGTGTATGCGGCAATGCGTCCATCATGATATTTGAGCGTAATGGATATGTCTCCGTAATATATGCCTTTACGTTCTACATCATTCTTAATGCTTAAGAAAATGTTATCATTCATTCTGCACCTCCTTCTCGGTGGGCAAGTATAAAACGCATTACATCGTCCCTCAAAAAGAAGGTATGCCTTCCAATACGAACGCGTGGGATAGACGCGTATGTATCAGAGCTGTCAATGCTCGATACACCGCAATGACACATTTGTGATAGTTCTTGCCGTGTGATAAGCAAGTCGCTGCCAATTTGATTAGTTTTTGGGTTTGTTTTATTAACCATTTTTACACCCCCATTAATCGCAAACCATATCAGGGATGTAGGATTTGCGATGAATAAAATAGGCTCAACGAGCCGTCATCAAATATTTGACGACGCCAGTCTAAAGCCAATGAGCGTCAATTAAAAGTAAGTAACTGATAGTTTAAGGGCAGTTGTATAGCGAATTTAGTCTATTTTTTCTTATTCAGGCTCAAAGATTTCGCAGAACTTTGAATATTTTACACCTTCTGATGAATAATACTTTCCTTTGTTATCTTGTTTGAAGTTTTTGTTTAGAAAATAAGACTTGCGATTTTTAAGAATGTCAAAAATAATTACATGGTTTATAAGTTGCCAATCGAATTGTTCATCCTTGTATTTGTTGTCGCGAACTTTTTTTAGATATTGGATTAAAAAGTGATTATATTTGCTATTCACAAAATTATTTTCGTCAATAATATCGTTTTTTTGACATATCTCTATAAAGTCGGAAGGAACTTTGTAAATGTTTTTAAATAATTCATATGAATCCTTTAAAGAATAGTTTTTGTATGGGTCTGCTGGAATTTTTAAGAGTTTCTCCAAGGTCGTCAATTCATTCTGTAATTGGATTGAACAAAGTTCTGTGTTGACTCTAAATTTATTCAAGATGAAGAAAGTGAGTTTTCCTTTAAAAGTAAAATACATCATCCCTGAAAATATAGATAATAGGACGAAAAGAATTAAAAACCATATGTTGTTATGGTTTATCATAGTTGCAATAATAAATATAAATGTTGCCATTATGCTAAAAGAAAAAAGATTATATGCTCTGTTTGTATTTCTTAAATCTTTTAAGTTTACGTATTTAGAAAACTTTTCAAATAATTTTCTCTTATTCGTCCCGTTGATCTCAATAGGTTCGTCAATTTTTATTTTTGAGATTAAATCTCCAAACAATAGTTGGTTATGAAGAAGCTTGCTTTGTTGTTTTTCTTTTTTAGCCTTTGGCAATATTTTATTTATTAGATAGTCTTCATAAACCGAAAAATCTTGAATTTTTAGTGATTGAACATTTTCTTCTAATTTGGAAGTTTTAACGCAAATCACTTTTAAAATAAGAAGTAGCAGTTCATACTTGTTGATATGCTCCGTCTTATTGGTTTGGTTTATAAAATTGTTTTTCCATTGGAATTCTGTCATTTCCATTCCTCCATTTCTTTTTAATAGTATCAGGTTTTAGATAAACTTATTCCCACAATCCAACTCTGTCAAGCCTAATAAAAACCAATTAAGCGCTGCATCCTTTTATTCTAATTTGGCAGACATTTTCATCCATAATCTCTTCCGATTTTTCCAAGATTGGAAGGAATATCTTTTCTTGGGCTTTTTCCAATTTTTCCAAGGCTCGTTCAGTTTCTATATGCTCGGCGTAGTGGGCAAGCATGAATTCTGTCTTGTGTCCGCTTCCTGCCATGACGACTCGCTTGTCTTGGATTAAGTCGCTCACTCGGCTGCACCATAAATGTCGCCAAGCGTGAAAACAGATCTCTTTTGGATTTGAATAACCGATTGATTTCAGCGCTCTATGAAGATATTTGAGCCAATTTTTGGGGTCTGTAGGATGGCTTGGATTTAGGCCGTAAAAAACATATCCTTTGATTCCTTCTTCATGCGGGTTTAGGTTCGCTTGCGTCAAAAGCATTTCCCTTAACTGTTGCGGAATTTTAATTTCACGGCATTCATTTGTTTTTGTTTCTTTAAGCCCTTCAAAATGCGACCAAGAATGACGTATGTATATTCTATCCGCTCCAATGTCTTCAAGGCGGAGGGCGGCGATCTCTCCCTGCCGCATTCCGGTGTAAAAAGCAAGCATATTGGCGAGCTTTGCCGAATCATTTTCCCATTCCGCGCAAAAGACTTCCATTGCTTGTTCAAGCGTAAGAACCTTTCGCTTTTTTGATTTTGACGAGCACTTGATAATACCGTCATAACAGTTGTTGTTAGTCAGTCCATGAAAGAACGCCCACTTCAATGGAATCGTTATTGAGCTTACTATTGAGTTTATTGTTTTTGGAGCGAGTTCTGATACGGACTCATGGTTGAAGATTTGACATATGTCGTCGCGCGTTATTTCTCCAACCGATTTGCCGCCGAGCAAGGGGTACCAATATGTTTTCAACCTTGTCATGAGCGCCACGCAGTAATCGCGGTGTATTGATTGTCCGCGTAGTTTTTTTTCTCTGACATAAGGCGATTTGTCAAAGTCCCAAAACTCTTCCAAGAATTCCTCGATTGGCTTGCTTTGAGGCGTGTTTTCCATGACAAAGGATTTGATTAGTTTTCTTTCTTGAAGTATTTGGCCGATCTTTAAAACATCTTCCGGTTGAAAGTCGTAATTCCTAACGCAATTAAAGAAATTGATTTTATCAACATTGGTGTTGCTTTTCTTTTTGCCATTTGTCCTTTCAGGAATGTTGCCGGATACAATCCATTCCATTACTTTTCGTTCCGCGGCCGCGCGGTCCTTGCAGCCTGTGCTTTTCTTGTTCGCGCGCGTTCCGTCAGGCAAAAGTATTTCTGCGTAATAGAATCCGTTTGGGGTCTTGTAAATTAAATAGGGCTTAGCCATGAGTACCACCTTTCAGACGTTGAAGCCTGATTACGGAAAATGTCTCCGTAAAACCAGTGATTTTGTCTCACGCTAAGCCCTACTTGATTGGGTTTAGTAGTGTGCTAAATCTTTGTAACACAAACATTTAGCAAGTTAGCAGGGGAGGGACTTGAACCCCCGGCCTTCGGGTTATGAGCCCGACGAGCTTCCAACTGCTCCACCCTGCGTCGTAAGTCCAAATATATTAGCGGTTTTAGCTTTTTTTGTCAAGCGCTATTCTTGACAAATCAAAAGTCGGGCAATAAAATGCGGGGAAGGAGTTTGTATGGAAATTATAAAGAAGGTTTTTTTTGCGGCGGCGCTTTTGGCCATTTTTCCTTTGGCGGCGCAGGAGGGAGCGGGCAAAGGCCTTAAGGTTGAGGCTGTTTCCGTAAAAGAGGTGGACCTCTATGTTTTGGCGGCTGACAGCAAATGGGACGCGCCTATCCAACTTGTTTTCTTTAATGAAAAAAATTCCATTCCTTATATGAATTTGGAGATGGCCTTTTATTTTTTTGACAAGGCGTTGGAATTTGTGGACGCTGACAAGGGCCATGACCACACATATTCGGTCAACGGAAACACTGCCGTCTTTACGAGGGAAAACGGATCCTACGCGCGTTTTGACGCCAACGACGGAAGCGTGACTTTTTCCGATTATGACATGCTTTGCAGGTTCTCGGCCGCAAAAAACGGCGGAGACCTTTTGACAAACTATCCGCATCAAAAAGGAGCCAACGGAGCTCTCCGCGTGGATCTTTTGGAACGCCAGGCTCAAAACGCGACTGTCTCTAAAAAGCGCGGCCAGCTTAGAATAGAGCTTTATAAAAAATATGGAATTCCAATGTACAAGCATGAGGGAATTTTTTTCCTTCCAATTTCAACTATATCAGACTTGTTTTTTAGCGAATACGGCTTGTGCTTGGCTTACAACGGCAATAATTTGTTCCTGCTGCATGCGGACGAACCTTTTGCGGACAAGTCAAAAAATTCCAAGGGAAAAACCATCGAGCAGCTTTTTTACAAGAGCGACAAAAAAAATTATGACGCGGACTTGGCGCTTTTTAACTATCAAGAGCTGATTATGATGCTTGAAATAAAGTATGGCCTTACAGACCAAGTTTTGGAAAACGCCCGCTATGACGAGTTTTTTGAAAAGCATGGATTGAAGCAAAGATTTTTGGCTGGAAAGCCCAAGACCGCGGAAGAGGTTTTAAAAGAGTTCATTGTAATTTACCTTGACGACATGCATTGCGTTATGAAGTCTCCAAGCCCCTACGTAGGAAAGTCTTTTGAAACTCGCGTTATGATAGACAAGGAAGTTCCCAAGACGGAATACTGGAAGCCCTTCCTTGAAGGATTGGAGCGTGACAAAAACGCCCGTTCAAGAACAAATGCCGTGAGCCGCTCTGGCAGCCCTGTTCCTTACATGGAGATTGGCGACACGGCTTATGTGACGTTTGACAGCTTTGAAAACTTTTTGGACAACCACAGCTTTTACTACGGTGAAAAATTCCAAGATGAAATGGACGATCTTTTAAAAGAAAGCGATCCAGTGGCCATCGCTTACTACGCCAACTCTTTGATAACCAGGCAAGGAAGCCCGATAAAAAATGTCGTGATTGACATCAGCCTCAATACGGGCGGAAGCCTTGACTCGGCCATGTACCTTTTGAGCTGGATCCAGGGATACGCCCGCTTGGACATCGCCAACAGCAAAATCGGCTCGGAGTATTCCAACACTTACCGCGCCGACATTGACCTTGACGGCGCGATTACAAGCAAGGACTCGCTCGCCTCCAGGCATTTGAACGTTTACTGTGTTGTCAGCGCGGCGACTTTCTCTTGCGGAAACCTTATGGCCAGTTGCCTTAAGGAAAGCAAGGCGGCCAAACTTGTCGGAAGAAAGACAAGCGGCGGCGCGTGCGTGGTTCAATCCTGCATAACGCCGGACGGAACTTCCTTTACCTTTTCGGGCAACTATAAATTTTCCGCGGTCAGGGACGGAAAGTATTATACAATCGACGGAGGCGTCGAGCCTGACTATCCGATTGAGGACGCGAAAAAAATGTACGACCGCGCTTGGCTTACCGATTACATCAAGAGCTTAAAGTAGGAACGGTATCAAACGGCGTAAAAAAGGCGGCCTTGCGGCCGCCTTTTTTGTCGTTCAAAGCATTTTGTTTAGCGCTTTACTTCGACTTTCTCAACCTTCCAAATGTCGCGGACATAGTCTTCGATCGTGCGGTCGCTAGAGAACTTTCCGGAATTGGCGATGTTGATAAGGGCTTTCTTTGCCCAAGCCTTTTGGTCTGCGTAGGCGGCCACAACTTTTTCGTGGGCCTGGCAGTAGGCGCCAAAGTCGGCCAAAACGTAGTAAACGTCTGGGCGCTGGCCTTCGACGCCGTAGACCAAAGAGTCGTGCAATTCCTTAAAGATTTGGCGCGACTGGTCGTAGGTTCCGTCAACAAGCTGCTCGACAACTTTGTTGAGCGCCGGATTGCGGGCCAAACATTCCTGCGGGTTGTAGCTGTGCTCGGCTTCCATCTTGATGATCTCGTCGCTCTTAAGGCCGAATACAAAGGCGTTTTCTTCGCCGGCCTCGCGCACGATTTCGATGTTGGCGCCGTCAAGCGTTCCCAAGGTGAGGGCTCCGTTGACCATGAACTTCATGTTGCTGGTGCCCGAGGCCTCGAAGCCCGCCGTTGAAATCTGCTCGCTTACGTCGGCGGCGGGGAAAATCTTTTCGGCGATGCTTACGCAGTAGTTTTCGATAAAGACTACGCGGAGCTTTCCGCGAACGCGGCGGTCGTTGTTGACGCGGTCGGCCACAGTGTTGATAAGCTTGATGATGCTCTTGGCGCGGCGGTAGCCAGAAGCGGCCTTGGCGCCAAAGATAAAGGTGCGGGCCGGCGGATTGTAGTTGGGGTCGTCAAGCAAGCGGTTGTAAAGGTACATGATGTGGAGAACGTTCAAAAGCTGGCGCTTGTATTCGTGCAAGCGCTTAACCTGTACGTCAAAAATGCTGTCCGGGTCAAGGAAGTCGTTCTGCGTGTGCTTGAGGAAGTCGGCCAATACCTGCTTGTTGGCGCGCTTGATTTTTACAAGCTCGTCAAGGCTGGCGGCGTCGTCGGCGAATTTTTCAAGCTCCTTGAGCTTTGTCAAATCCTTTTCCCAACCGTGTCCGATTCTCTTTGTGATGAATTCGGACAGCGTCGGGTTGGCGTTCAAAAGCCAGCGGCGCTGGGTGATTCCGTTTGTCTTGTTGTTGAACTTTGACGGATAAAGTTCCGCCCAGTCCTTAAGCTCTTGCGTCTTAAGCAACTCGGTGTGAAGCTCGGCTACGCCGTTTACGCTAAAGCAAGCGTGGATCGCAAGCCAAGCCATCTTTACTTTTCCGTTTCCGATGATTGACATGCGGTTTTGGCGGTCGTAGTCGTCGGGATACTTTTTGCGGAGGTCGTCCACAAAGCGGCGGTTGATTTCTTCGACGATCTGGTAGATGCGGGGCAAAAGTCCCTGGAAGATTTCGATCGGCCACTTTTCAAGCGCTTCGGCAAGAATCGTGTGGTTTGTGTAGGCAAAGGTCTTTGTGACGATGTCCCAAGACTCGTCCCAGCTTACGCCGTATTCGTCCATCAAAATGCGCATCAATTCCGGAATCGCGACAACCGGGTGAGTGTCGTTCAACTGGATTACGTGAAGCTCGGGGAACTTGCGGAAGTTTGTTCCGTAGTTGGCCACAAAGTGGTGGACCAAATCCTGCAAGCTGGCGCTAGAGAAGAAGTACTGCTGCTTTAGGCGCAAGGCTTTTCCGCTGGGGCCGTTGTCGTTGGGGTAGAGAACGCGGCTGATGTTCTCGGCCGAGTTCTGGCGCTCGACGGCGCGGTTGTAGTCCATGTTGTTAAAGAGCTGCAAGTCAAATCCGTTGGGGCTGGTGGCTTCCCACAAGCGCAAGGTGTTGACTGTGTTCGTTCCAAAGCCGACGATAGGCATGTCGTAGGGAGTCGCCGTTACTTCCTCGGCGTTTTCGATGTAGTAGCGGTTTTGTCCGTCGGGAGTCTTTCCGTAGGCGATGTTTCCGCCAAAGCGAACGGTAACGGCCAAGTCGCTGCGCTTGGTTTCCCAAGGATCGCGGTGGCGAAGCCAGTTGTCGGGATACTCAACTTGGTAGCCGTCTTCGATGTGCTGCTCGAACATTCCGTATTCGTAGCGGATTCCGTATCCGTGTCCCGGGTAGTCCAAAGTGGCCAAAGAGTCGAGGAAGCAGGCGGCCAAGCGTCCAAGGCCTCCGTTGCCCAAGCCAGCGTCAGGCTCCTGGTCTTCGACCAAGTTGTAGTCGATGTTCATGTTCTTAAGAACGTCTTTTACGGCGTCCTTGATTTGCATGTTGATCAAGTTGTTGCTAAGCGCGCGGCCCATCAAGAATTCCGCCGACAAATAGTAAACTTGGCGGACAGGCTTCTTTTCGTATTCAGCGCGGGTGGCCATCCAGTTTTCCAGGATGAACTCGCGAGTGGAAGCGGCTACCGCGTCGTACAAGTCGTGGATGTTGGCGTGGGAAATGTCCTTGCCGTATTGTCTCTTAAGACGGCCTTCCAAGGCAGCCTTAAATTTCTCTGAATCAAACTCCATTTCTTCCTCCGGAATTGTAATTTAGGCAAATATTATTATAATTTTACCAGCATTTTATACAAAATTCAAGCAAAATCGGTGAATTTTGTTACTTTTTTTTCACCGCCATCAAAACCACAAAGGAATTTGCGGGAATGACGTAGCGGTTTTGGACTTGCAAGGCTTCCTCCGCTTCGGCCGCCGCGACTTCCTCTCCCGCCGGAAACGAAGTGTCCACGACGCGGGCCCAGACCTTTCCGTCTTCGGGCGTGGGAAGAATCAAGTTCATGTCGTGGGTGTCGGTGTTGGCCGCAAGGTAAAAATCCTTGTCAAATTCGCGGCCGTAGATTACGCAGGCCAAAAAGCGGTTAAGCTTGGACCAATCGGGCATGCGGCCGTCAAAGTCGTACCAAACAACGTCCACGCCCCGCTTTTTTTCCTCAGCGCTTTCGCCAAAAAAGTCCTTGCGGCTAAAAGTGGGGTGTTCCTTTCGCAAAGCGATCATGCGGCGGGTAAAGTCCAGGATTTCCTTGTTCTTTTGCTGGAACGACCAGTCAAACCAAGAAGTCTCGTTGTCCTGGCAGTAGGCGTTGTTGTTTCCGTTCTGGCTTCGGCGGAACTCGTCTCCGCCCAAAAGCATCGGAACTCCCTGCGAAAGCAGCAAAATCGCGATGAAATTCTTAAGCTGCTGTTTGCGCAAGGCTTCGATTTTGGCGTTGGTGCATTCGCCCTCAAAGCCGTGGTTGTAGGAATTGTTGTTGTCGCTTCCGTCGCGGTTTTCCTCGCCGTTTTCGTCGTTGTGCTTGCCGTTGTAGCTTACCAAATCGTTCATCGTAAAGCCGTCGTGGCAGCAAATGTAATTGATCGAGGCGGCGGGGTTTTTCCCGTTGTGAAAGTACAAGTCGCTTGAACCGGTGATGCGAGTGGCCGCCGCCGTGGACGTGAATTCGTCTCCGCGGACAAAGCGGCGTATGTCGTCTCTAAAGCGGTCGTTCCATTCGGACCAGCGGCCTCCCGGAAAGTATCCGACTTGGTAGCCGCCGCCCGCGTCCCAAGGCTCGGCGATTATTTTTGTGTTGGCCAAAATAGGGTCGACGGCGATCATGTTGGTCAGCGGCGGAAAGCCCGCCACTTGGCCCCACTGGTCTCGGCACAAGATTGAGGCCAGGTCAAAGCGGAATCCGTCAACGTGCATTTCCTGAACCCAGTAGCGCAGGCTGTCTACGATAAAATTCATCGTGTTGGGCTGGTTGCAGTTGAAGGTGTTTCCGCAGCCCGAATAGTTCATGTAGTACTGCTTGTCCGGCGGCAAAATGTAGTACTGGTCGTTTTGAATGCCCTTGAATTCAAAGGTGTAGCCGCGCTCGTTTCCTTCGCTTGTATGGTTGTAGACGACGTCCAAAATGACTTCGATTCCGGCCTTGTGCAGCTCCTTTACCAATTGCTTGAATTCCCTTACGGGGCCGCCGGGACTTCTGTCCGAGGCGTAAGTGTTTTTGGGCGCGAAAAAGCCTATTGTGCTGTAGCCCCAGTAGTTTGTGAGGCGCTCGCCGTTTTTGGGGTTGGTGTTTCCGTTTTCGTTTTCGTCAAATTCCTGGATTGGAAGCAGTTCCACCGCGGTGATGCCCAAGTCTTTTAAATAGTCGATTTTTTCGGCAAAGCCCTTGTAGCTTCCGGGATGCTCGACGCCTGAGTTTTTGTTGGCGGTAAAGCCCTTAAGGTGGACTTCGTAAATCACGCTTTGCTCCAAGGGGCGGTTTATCGGCTTGTCGCCTTCCCAGTCAAATTCCGAGTCGTCGATCACAACGCATTTTGGGAAAAGGTGCGCCTTCATCGGAGTGCGGCCCTTTATGTACATTGTGTCCAAGCCGCGCGTAGAGGATTCCGAATAGGCCTTGTAGACCGAGCCTTCGCTGTAGCACTTGGCGTAGGGGTCAAGCAAATAGCGGCTGTAGTCAAAGCGGAGTCCCCGTTCCGGCTCGTAGGGGCCGTCTATTCTATATAAGTAAAGGTCGCCGGCGGCCGCCTCTGGAATCAGCGCGTGCCAAACGTGGCCGGTTCTGTTTGTTTCTGGATCAAGGTCAAAAGTCGTGTACGGTTCGGGAGCTGTGGGGCTGTGAAAGAAGCACAGGGACACTTTTGTCGCGTCCTTGGAAAAAATTGAAAAATTCACTCCCTGCGGCGTCACAATCGCGCCGTATCCCATCGGCCTTCCCGGAAGCATGGTCAAAGTCTTCATAGCCCACCATTTTAGCGCGCTTTTGGCCGATTTTCAAGATTCGCGCGGCGCGGTGACAAATTCGCGGGCTTTGCTTGTCATATAAAATGCGCGGAAATTCGCTTGACAAAAAAGATGGCGCGCGCTAGATTTGATTACCGAACATTCGTTAACATTACCGAATGTTCGGTAATGTTGCAAAAAAGGAACGCGGATGCCTAGGCAGGTTAACACAAAAGAAAAAATTCTCGAATGCGCCTTTGGGCTTTACGAAAAGCCCCGCATGTCTGGAATTTCCTTGGGCGAAATAGCGGCCAAGGCGGGCATTTCTAAGACCGCGATTTTTAGGCATTACAAAAACAAAGAGGAATTGATGGAAAAAATGCGCGAAAAGTTTTTTGAGGCGTTCGCGCTGATGATTTTCCAGCTGGACGATTCCAGAAAGCCATATAACTTAAAGGGTGTCGAAAAAGCGGTCCGCTGCGTTTTTGACTTTTGCCAAAACTATCCCAACTATTTGTCATATTTTTTGCAAGAATCCTTGAGCGACGAGCTTTTGACGGAAGGCGTCAACATGGTTTTGCTGGACAACGGAATCAATGTCATAAACGAAGACGTTTTTAAGGACAAGAAAAACTATGTCGCGCAAAACATGGTTCCAAGCTTTTTCCAGCACACGCTTACGCACTTTTTGATTTTGGCCTTTTGCTCGATGAAAAACGTTGTGAAAATCAACGACATCGAGCGCTACAAGACAAAGGTTTCGGAATTGATTTATTCGGGCTTGGGAAAGAAAAAAAATCCGATTTCGGAAGAGCGCAAAAAGGAGCTGGACGAGCATTGCAAGCTTCAACTTGAAAGCGACGAAAAGTCAAACCGTTTTTTCAACGCCTTTGTCCAATTGATGCAGGACAACCGTTCCTCAAAAATAACTGTTGAAAAAATCGCGGCGGCCTTGGGAATGGCAAAGAGCAGCATTTACTCTTTCTTTGCCAACAAAAACGATTACCTTATGAACATGCTTTTCCAAGAGACCGAAAGAGTTTGCGCGATATTGAAGGAAAAGTCAGCGGCCGCCAAAAATCCCGACGAGGCGATTTACATAATGATGAGAACGCAGGCCAATTACTTTGCCATGCGTCCGCAAGTGATTATGCTTCACGGATATTTTATTTTCCAAGAGGCCGCGCTGGCGCCGGAAGACGCAAAGGCTTTTGAAAAAAAGGCCGCCGAGCTTTTCAAGTCAATCGTGCTTGCCGGCATCGCTCCGGCGGCTTTTGACTTTCCGGTGAATAACAACGAGGTCTTGTTTGTAAAATGGGTTTCGGGACTGACCGTTGGCTTTATGCTGATGGGAACGAAATACAACTTTCCGCCTGAGTGGCTGGACTTTTATGTTTCGACAGTTTTTGAAATGATTGAATGTGGAATCAAGTACATTAAGAATGATGGAGATATAGCATGAAAAAAATTTTTGCAGCGCTCGCGTTTACGGCAATGATTTTTGTTCCAGCCTTTGCGCAGGAGACAGTCGCGCTTACTGTGGACCAAGCGCTTGATTTGGCCCGAGAACGCAGCCGAACATTAAAGAGCGCCCAGCTTGATTTGGAAATCAAGGAGCGCGCGTCAAAGTATTCTTGGAACGTTTTTTTGCCGACAGTGCAGGGAACTTTTACCGCCGCGCGAACGACCGACATTGACTCGAACCTTGAGCAAATGAACATGATGGGAGCCATGGGCGCGGCGATGAAAGGAAAGACTTTCACCCCTATTGAAGCTAAAGAAAAGTACCATTGGGCTTTGGTTGGCGGAGTCAACGCCAGCCTGAACCTTAGCCTTGCTTACATCGGACAAATACAGGCGGCCAAGGCTGGCTACGAGGGCGGAAAAATTACTTGGGAACAAAGCCAAAAAGAAACTTTGATGAACATAAAGAAATTGTTCTACGGACTTTTGATCCAAAAAGAAAGTTTGGAAGTAAAAAAAGCCACTTTGGAAAACGCGCGCCAGCGAGCGGTTCAGGCCGAAGCCAATTACCGCAACGGCTTGATTCCGGAATTGCGCTTGCTCAACGCTCAGGTCACTTACGAAAACCAGAGGCCCGAAGTTGAGACTGCTGAGCAAGCCTTGGAACAGCAGAAGGACACCTTTGCCTTTTTGCTTGGACTTCCTGTTGGAACAAAGATTGAGCTTATTGGTTCTATCGAGCCTGAATTCGTTAACGTAACAAGCGAAGAGCTTTTGGAAAAGTATTCCGAAAACAGTTTGGACATCCGTTCCATGCAAAACAAAATAGATGTTCTTAAATATAATTTGAATTCCTTGAATTTCAAGAGTTTCTCTCCGGCGCTTTCTTTGAACTACGCCTATCAGCCTACAAAAACTTTTATTAGCGACGACTCAAAATGGACTGACCAAGGAAAGTTCAGCGCGACACTGGCTTGGACCCTTACGGACATGTTGCCGTTTAGCGCCACTCGCCAGAAGGCCAAGGATACGCAGGCCAATTTAAAAAAGCTTGAGCTCTCTATGGAGACTCTTAAGGAAAAACAAAAGGTTGACGTAAAGAAAGCCGTGGACACGTTGAACCAAGCTCGAAAGCAAATTGATTCAATGGGCCGCAACATCACTCTTGCCCAACGTGCCTATGAGTCAAGCGCCCGCTCCTACAGAAACGGAGCCACAGAGCTTTTGGACCTGCGAGATTCCGAAAGCCAGTTGAACCAAGCCAAGCTTGGCCAGCTTAACCAAAAGCTAAATTACATCAACGCTCTGATGGATTTGGAATACACTTTGAACACAGACTTGTCATCATATAAGGAATAAGGATTGGAGGAAGATATGAAAAAGACTGGAATTAAAATCATGGCGGCCGCTTTGCTGGCGGCTCTGCTTTTTGCCGGATGCAAAAAGGACGGCAAAGAGCAAAAGAGTGAGGAAGAAGTTGAGGCCTTGTTTGCCGTAAACACATACAAGACCAAGGCGGGAAACCTTGACGAATACTTGGAGTTTGGCGGAGACGTCGCGGCCGTTTCTTCGGTAGCGGCTTTGCCCGACATGGCCGGAAAAATTTCGCGCACGATGGTAAGCGTCGGCCAAATGGTAAGCAAGAACCAAGTTTTGGCTTACGTTGACGCAAGCCGTCCCGGCATGGACTACAGCGCGAGCCCTGTAAAGGCTCCGATTTCCGGCCGCGTCATTTCGTTCATTCCTACAATAGGAACGATGGTTTCGCAAGCGACTGTAATCGCCGAAATCGCCTCGACCGACGAGCTTGAAATCAAGGTAAGCGTCGCCGAGCGCTTTATCAGCCGCATCAGCTTGGGCCAGACGGCGGTCGTTACATTTGACGCTTATCCAGGCGTTGAGTTCAAGGCAAAGGTTTTTGAAGTCAGCCCGGTATTGGACAAGTCCAGCCGCACGATGAGCGTAAAGCTTAAGATCAATCCGCCGGACAACAGAATCAAGGCCGGCATGTACGCCCGAGTTCGCCTTATTACAGAAAGCATCAAGGACGCGATTGTCGTTCCTGCAAGCGCGATTGTAACCCGCGAAGGCTCTCCTTACTTGTTCGTCATCTCTTCGCAAAAGAGCGGCGACACTCCTGCAAAGGTAAAGCTTTGCGCGGTTGAGCAGGGAATCTTGGTTGACAACAAGACCGAAATCACAAAGGGCCTTATCGCCGGAGACGAAATCGTAGTCAAGGGCCAGAACCTTTTGAACGACGGCGCCAGCGTCAACATCGTTTCGGTTCAAGAATAACGGCGGAGGATTGTAAATGACTTTTTCTGAGAGATGCGTAAACAAGCCGGTCACGACGCTGCTTACATTTTTGGTCGTAATCGCGCTTGGCATTTACTGCGTGTTCAACTTGCCGGTTGACATGTATCCGGACATGGACATTCCATACATTATTGTTTACACAAGCTATTCAAACACAGGCCCTGAAGAAATCGAGCAAAGCATTACAAGAACTTTGGAGTCTTCGCTTTCTGGCGTAAGCGGCCTTAAGAAATTGCAGTCGCAGTCTTCCAACGGAAACAGCCTCGTCATTTTGGAGCTTGAGTACGGAACCAACCTTGACGCGGCTACGGGGGAAATACGAGACAAAATAGACATTGTCCGCTCGTATCTCCCCGACGACGCGGACAGCCCAATCATTATGAAAATGGACCCTTCGATGATGCCGATTATGGTTTTGGCCTTGAAGGGAAACCGAACGCCGGAGGAATTGCGCGACTACGCCAAGGACATCGTTCAGCCGCGCTTGGAGCAGCTTGACGGAATCGCCAGCGCCAACATCATGGGCGGCCGCCAAAAATCGATTAACGTTGACATTCCCCGCGACCGCTTGGAGGCTTACGGCCTTAGCATCAGCACTGTGGCGCAAATGATCGGCGCGCAAAACATTCAGAGCGCCGGCGGAACGATTACCAGCGGCGACACAAACTATTCGATTAAGACAAGCGGTAAGTACCAAAGCGTCGAAGACTTAAAGAACACCGTAATCTCTTACAAGGCCTCAAGCTACGGACTTGGCGGCGGCGTCGAAATGAAGACTGTTCTTTTGCGCGACGTGGCCGACGTTTACGAGGGCTACAAGGACGAAGACTCCTTGGCGTCCGTTGACAACGAGTCGTGCGTTATTTTGACCGTTCAAAAGCAGAGCGGAAAGAATTCCGTAACCGCCGCCAAAAACGTTCGCAACGCCTTTGCCAGCATTCAGTCCAACCTTCCCAACGACGTAAGCATGACCGAAGTTTACAACACGACTGACATCATCGAGCAGACGATCAGCGAAGTAGTCAAGTCGGTAATCCAGGGCGCCTTCTTGGCGATTTTGGTTTTGCTTGTTTTCTTGCGCTCGTTTAAGAGCACAATCATCATCGGCCTTGCGATTCCGATTTCTGTCTGCATCACGCTTTTCTTGATGTACTTTAAGGGAATCACGATCAACATGATCAGTATGGCCGGTTTGCTTTTGGGCATCGGAATGTTGGTCGACAACTCAATCGTAGTTTTGGAAAACATCTACGCTTATATCCAGCGCGGGGCCAAGCCAAAGGTCGCGGCTGTCCTTGGCTCGCAGGAAATGGTAACTTCAATCACGGCTTCTACGCTCACTTCAGTCTGCATCTTCTTGCCGATGATTATGTTCCACAGCAAGCTTGGAATGATGGGGCAGATTTTTGACAGCCTTGCCTGGACAATCATTTTCTCATTGATGTGCTCTTTGATTGTAGCCATCGCGCTTGTTCCGGTCTTGACTTCAAGCTATCTTAAAATCAGCAAGAACGCGGACTCGAATTATTCAGGCGCTTTTGCCAGCGTGAACCGTTTGTTCAACCGCTTTTTCAAAAACCTTGACGACGCTTACGCCAACAAAGTCCGCTGGGTTTTGGGCCACAAAAAGCTTTGCGTTTTCGCGCTGCTCGGCTTGTTCATACTTTCAATCTTCACCGTTAAATTTGTAGGCTTTATTTTTATGCCGGAAGCGGGAAGCAACGTCGTTCAAGTTGAGGTTGAGCTTCCAAAGGGAACGACGCTTGACGTTACAAACCAAGTGGCCGAATCCTTGCAGTCGTCCGCGATGCAGGACTTGGCTGGCGTAAAGTACACCGCCATTATGACTGGCGGCTCTGGAATGTGGTCCGCCGACAAGGGAACCAACAACGCGACAGTCGTATTCGCCTTTTACGAAGAAAGCAAGCGAGAAAAAGGATGGGATAACGTAAAGAGCGCCAAGGAAAAGCTGCGAAAGTACTTTAACATGTTCCCCGGCGCAAACATGAAGTTCGGCACAAACATGAACGACGCTTCTTCTGGCGGAATGTCCGTGAACATCAAGTGCAACGACTTGAACCTTTTGCGCGAGACAAGCCGCAAGATAGAAAAGCTTTTAAAGGAACAGGCCGGCGACTTTGTGACCGAAGTTTCCAGCGACTTGGAGGACGGACTTCCGCAAGCCGAAATCGTCGTTGATCGCGCCAAGATGTACGAGCTTGGCTTGAACATCTACAACGTCGGCTCTGAAATCCGCGGCGCGATTAACGGAGCGACGGCCAGCCGCTACACCGACAAAGGAAACGACATCGACGTAATCGTTCGCCTCGCAAAGAAGGACACTTCGGCCTTGGACGACTTGGACAAAATCTCGGTTGTTAACGCCCAAGGCTTGCGCGTTCCGCTTTCGAGCTTCGCGCATTACGAGCAGTCTTTGGCGCCGGTTACAATCCGCCGCGAAAACCAGTCGCGCATCATCCATATTTCCACAAAGCCCAAGACCGGCGTTTCGCTTGACAAGATTCAGTCCGGCTTGACAAAAATCATCAACGACAACATTCCCGCCGACGAAAACGTCCGCATTAACATTTCGGGCGACTACGAGGAAATGATGAAGGCTGTCGTGAACTTTGGCGCGATCATTTTGATGGCTACGATTTTGGTATTCGTCGTAATGGCCAGCCAGTTTGAGTCGCTCTTGGACCCCTTTATCGTTTTGCTTACGATTCCGCTTTCGTTCATCGGCGTTATGGCGATTTACGCTTTGACCCGCAACCAGCTTAGCATCGTTACCGTAATGGGAATTTTGGTTTTGGTCGGAACGATTGTAAACAACGGCATCGTTTTGGTTGATTACACCAACTTGCTGCGAAAACGCGGCTACTCGTTGGACGAAGCCTGCGTCGAGGCCGCTCGCAACCGTTTGCGCCCGATTTTGATGTCAACGCTTACGACCGTAATTTCTTTGATGCCGATGGCCTTCTTCCCTGGCGAAGGAAGCGCTTCGATGCAGCCGATTTCCCTTACGGTATTCGGCGGCATGACATTCGGTTCGCTTATGACCTTGTTCTTGATGCCGGCGGTTTACCACATCTTTAACAGCCGCCGCGAGCGCGTCGCCGCAAAAAAGGCGGCCAAGCTTGAGGCCAAGCAAAAGCGGCTTGAAGAGAAAAAATAAAGGGGGCGGAAAATGAAAGACAAAAAAGACAAGAAAGAAAACGCCGGCAAAAACGGCGGCAAGTTAAAGCGCGTCGAGCTTATTTTTTCCGCCGCCGTTGACGAAGACTTTATGGACGGCTTTAAGAAAAAAGGCATCGGCGCCCATTACACAAAAATCAGCGGCGTTACCGGAGCCGGTTTTTCAAATCCAAAATTGGGCGACTCGGTTTGGCCGCAGCTTAACGAAATGATTATCGTTTACTGCTCCAAGGACGAGGCCGAAAAAATCGTCGACCTTGCCAAAGACTTGCGTGAAAAGTATCCGATGGAAGGCATCGCTTGCTTTATCAGCAAGGCCAAGGCAAAGTAAGCGCGCTTTTATCGTTCCTACTTAACGCACATAACCTTGCGCGTTTCGTCTATGCCGGGACCGATGACGCGGACAAAGTAGAGGCCTCTGGCCACCTTTGATCCGCCGTTGTTGGTCCCGTTCCAATTATAGTAGTGGGTGCCGGCGTCCGTCTGTCCGTGGCGCAAGTAAGTTACGATGTTTCCGTCAAGGGTCATAACGATTACGTTAAGGTTGCCCGACTGTTTCATGTCAACTTGAATTACGGTGTGCTCGCCGGTGTTCAAATCGATTACATTGTTCAAAATGCTTACGCCGCCGCGCTGCAGGCTTGTGGTCTTGATCTTAAACGACCACAAGTCAAGCGAGGTTATGTCGTTGGGGTCCTTGAGGCGGACGGCGTAGAGGGGGAAGGGCCTTCCGTCGTCAAAGTGGTCTACTGTGTAGTTGCCCATCTTAAAGAGGAACGAAACTTGGTCGCCGCTTTTCCATTTGGCGGAAGAAACGCTTTGCGGAATGTCAAAGACAACGCCGGAATCGTTGGCGCTTCCGTCAAGGTTGAATTGAGGAACGTTGTTTATAGTCGCGAGCGAAGTAAAGACGTAGTCGGGGGTGGAATTCGGATGCCAAATTCTCCAAGAGAGTCTTGTGTTTTCGTTTATCTTTGTTGACACCGAGTTTGCGTCGGGAGCGGAGTCAAAGAAAGATGTGATTGTTTGCGTCGGAGACGTTCCCAAAAAGTCTGCCGCTCCGCCTGTGTTGTCGCTTGTGCCGTCGTACAAAGTTGTTTGCATGATGTATTCTTTAGCGGCGGAAAGCGTTCCGTAGTTGCCTTGCTCCGCGTTCCAGTCGCGGACGGCCCACGCTCCCTCTTGGTACAAACTGTAGTCGGTTGAAACTCCTCCGTCGGTAAGCGTGTTGTCGTAGGCGTATTGCGGGTTGACGGCGTTTACGGCAAAGTCGCTGAGCGCGTGCTGTTTGTTGGGAACAAGATAGTTTCCGATAGAGTCCTGGATGTATGTGATTGTCGCGGGAATTCCAGCGAGCGGGTCGTACATGCTTACGCCGATCGCTTTGACAAAAATTCCTCCGGTTATATCGTTGAGGACGGCGTTTTGGCTTAGCGTCACCACGATGCCGGTTGACTTGTTGTTCCTAAAGACGCAGGTCGCGGGAACGCTTTGGTCGATCGCGATTGTTCCCGATCCTCCTGTAAGCTCAAGCGCCTGGGGAATGTAGTCCAACGCGGACACGTCTGTGTGAGTCGTCGCGTCGTCATACAAGGTGAGCGTGTCGACGTTCAATTCCTTTGAGAAGATGATTAACATTTGTTTTGTTCCAATAGGAACGGCTGTCATCAAGTATTCGGGCGGCGTTCTGTCAACGCTTTTCATCGTTATGCTGCCGCATTGAATTCTATTTCCGGCCAAGTCAGTGACACAGCAAGCGTCTGAGTCAAATTGCATTAAGAAAGTCGTGTTTGGCTGAAGCGTCGTGTCGTCCAAGCGCAGCTTGCAGTACAAGCCGTCTTCGGCTCCGGTTGTGTGCGTGCCTGTGGCTGTTCCTGCGTATGTGAACAAAGAGCTTTCCGCTCCGCCTTGGATTGTTTGAGTAAAGTCGTGGTATGTTCCGCTTCCTACGACTGAGTATTTGAACGCGTTGTAGGCGTTGTAAAGGCTGCAGTAGCGGATTCCGCCAGTTGTGGCGTTGACGCTTGTCACGGCGGAGCCGATGTCCGGGCGGCTTCCTCCGCGAACGTCGGCGGCGTAGCTTACGATTGTTGAGTATTGCGTCGGCGAGCTTGCGTTGGCCCAACCAACGCGGCTAAACCATTGTGGGTTTTCTGCTGAATATGCGGGCTGGTTGTCAAACCAATGCACTTCTATGGCGGACAATGTTCCGGTTCCGTAACTGGCTCCTACGTATTCAAATTCTTGGCTTCCGTCGTAATGGGGAATTGCCCAAGTTGTGGTTCCGTTTATGCGAACAGGAGCGAATGACGGAGGCGTTACGTCCCAAGAGCCGTACAATTGGTTGGTCGCGCTTTGAACGCTTAAGGTCGGGAGCGCGTGGTTTGGCCTTGAGGGGTTGGCGTCAAGGGAATTTTGAGCGGGCGACTTGTCCTTGATGTTTGCGTTTGCGATTCTGGTTATATTTCCAGAAGGCGTATCGGCGGAACTGATGTAGCCCGCCCAATTTTTGTAGCTGCCGGCGACCGTTCCGTCAACCCAGCCCGCGATTGAAACGCGGATGCGGGCCGCTTGGTTTGCCGCGGGGTCTCCTGCTGTGGTTGAGAAATTTCTGTAAAGCGCGTGCGGAGAGCCGCTTCCTGTTTTTAGCGAGGCGTTTACGCTTCCGCTTGCGGTTGTGGCAAGGCCGGCGAAGGTGATTCCTGCCGTTCCTGTCGCGTTGCCCAAGTCCGCCGCCGCTTGAACGTTGACGGCTGATTCCGCGACGCTTGTCGCTCCGCTAACGCTTGAAATGTCAACCGGCTCGCTGTAAACAAATTCGACAAAGTTGTGCGCGTCGTAATCTTTTTGGCTTGCGGGGTCTTCGTGCATTTCTTGGCCGGTCAAAACTTTTATCAATACCGGCGCGCACTTGTCGGCGACGGCGGTGTAGATGTGTCCATCGCCGTAGTGCGCTATTCTGTTTTTGCTTGAGTCGCGCAAGGTTTCGTACAAGGTTGACAAAGCCTTGGGCAAGTTCAAGTATGGAATTGTGGTTCTGTGCGCCGGATCCACGCCAGTTGATCCGCGGTCCGTGCTTTGCGCCGCGCCGGCATTGATTCCGTTCGCGTCGGTATTCCATTTGTTGCTTGACTTTATGTAAAAGCCGCCGGCGATATCGCCTTTGCCGTTTGTACTTATCTGGCAGTCCGCGTCAATGTAAGTTGCGGCGTAAACTCTATCGGAATTGCGGATGTTCGCGGCGGCGGCGGAAATTTCGTTGCCGGAATTTTCTATCGTCACAGCGTTGCCGGCGGAATCTTTGAATGAAATGTAAACGACGTCGTCGTAAACCGTGTAGGCTTCAAAGATTACAGGGCGGCTTGTTACAATGTTGGACGAACAGCCGGACACGGTGTTGTGTTCCGCCGCCGCAATATAAACCGTTCCGCTTCCTCCAAAGGGACTGGCGGTACAATTGCTGACAGTGGAATTGTAGATTTCCGCAAAGGCGTCGGTTTGTTTGTTGTTGTCCTTTAGCAAAAGCGTCCACGCGCCGCTTCCCAAAGAAGAAAGGCCGTTGGTATAAAAGTTTTGTCCCGCGGAAATTGTAGCGCCTGCGGTAGTGGCGACCGCGCCGGTCCATGTTTGGCTGATGGTCGTTCCGTCGGGGCATGCTGTCGGGAAAGCGTCCGTGTATGACGCGGGGCATTTTCGCGCAAGGGGAGCGGCAGGCTTGTAAGCAAAAAGGCCGTGGACTCCCGAGGCGGCAGTTTCATTTGTGTCGTTGATGCCGTAATTGGCGCCGAGCAAAATTATGTCTTGGGTTGACGAAAGCGCTGCGTTGACGTTTAACGTTCCGTGCAAAAGCAAAATGTTTTTCGCGCTACTGACGGCGGAAGCGATTGTCGCCGCTTGTCCGCTTTTTGCGATGAAAAGGTTTCCTTTAATGTCAAGCGAAGGAGATGCGCTTCCTCCGCCAAGGGTTGAGTCTTTTGCGTTGCCGGCGTTTGTGTAAAGCCAAAGGTTATTGTTGAACGTCGCCTTTGCCGCGCCGCTTGTGGCCACGTTTGCCGCCGCTTGAACCGTTCCTGTCACAGTACAGTTGGAGTTAAAGGCAAGGTTGTCCATGTATAGCTGCAGGCCGGTTGCGGGATCAGTCGGCGTTGTGATTGATGCGGCTGTTACTGTCGTTTCGCCGGAGATTGTAATTTTGCCGTCGATTGTAGTGTTGGCGTTTATCGCGGCGGTGCCGGTTATCGAAATATCACCGGAGTTTGTTGTCGTTGTAGCGGCGTTGATTGTTGCAGAGCCTGTGATTGAAATGGGGCCCGCGATTTTTGTCGTTCCGTTGAGCGTGGTTGCGCCGGTTGAGGTAAATTGCGTCGGAGAGGCACTGTTTCCGATCGCGCCGTTGAAGGTAACGTTAGTTCCGCTTGAGGTTAACTGGAACGCGCCGTTAAGCGTTCCGTTGACGCTTATGTCTCCGCTTCCGGCGTCGATTGTCGTGCCGGCGTCGAGAGTCGTGGCTTTGTCTGGCGATGTTTTTCCAATAGCGATGTCATTGTCTGCGGCGGTGACCGAGCCGGACAAAACTGTCGGGCCTTCTGTGTGTGTCAAGCCGCCGGCAAAGGCGCAAGCGGTCGACGTTCCGACAAGGGTCAGCGTTCCTGTTGTGTTGAATGTCGCGGCTGAACTTGTAAAGGTAAAGTCGCAGCCGGCGTTGAAGGTGATGTCGCCCGCGGCGGCCGCGTCGGCGTAGGCTGTCGTAACTGTGACAAGGCCGTTGAAAGTCGAACCTCCGCTTTGAGTTATTGTAAGGTTTGCGGTTTCTAGCGCTTGGTCTACCGTGAAGGAGCCGCTTGTTTTGTTGACCGTGATTTTTGAATAAGCCGCCGTGTTTGGCGTGAAGGTTTGGGCCGCCGCGCCTTCAAAGACAATGTATCCGTTGGCGGCGGCGCCTGTGTTTTTTAGGCTTGCGTTTACAAGGGTAAGCGTGTTGGTCAAGGTTGTTGTCAGCGCGGCTGTGTTTTCCACAGTGAAGGCGCCTGTAAGTTTTACCGGAGCGTCTGTTTTTGTGGCGCTTGCGAATATCGTGTTGTCGGCGAGAGTGGCGCCGTGGCCGAGCGTTATTCCGCCCGGGGCTGTTATCGTTCCGGCGAGAGTAAGAGCGTTCAAGCCCGCTGGCAAAACAAGCGAGCTGCTTGCGCCTGTCAGAGTGAATTTGTCGCCTTCGTTGTTTCCGAGCGAAAGCTTAAGCGTGGCCGAACTTGCGGGAGTGAAATCAGCGCTTCCAGCTTTTGTTTCTGTGTCGCCGCTAGAGGCGTTAAAGTTAACGCTTCCGTTGCTCGCTGTCAGCGCGTTTGTGACGGTAAGCGCGGCGTTTGAGGTAAAGGTTCCCGTTCCGCTGATTGTAAGGTCGTTGGAAATGGTAGCCGTGTCGTTTAAGGTTAGTGAGTCGCCGCTGGAACCGCCGCCACTGTATGTCATGTCGTTGTTTACGATCAATGTTTTTCCGGCTGTGGTCGAGAAGGCGCCGCGTCCGCTGACGATTAAATCGTAGTAGGCGACGTTGGCCAAGTCTGCCGCGGCGCTTCCTGTGTCAAATACAACCGTTCCTTTGTGTGTTGTGTCCGCGTCGTTGTAAAAAACGTTGCTTTGCGTTACGCGGCCGGTTTTTTGGTAAATAATCGTTCCGTAGTTTGTGAGTTTTTTGCCGGCTTTTATTTTTATGGCGCCTGTATCGGTGGTCGAGGTGGTGCCCGCTGTGTTAATCGTAACGCTTGCTTTGCGCGGCGTAGTGTTTTCGTCAATTGTCAAATTGCCTACAGAGTAGCCTTGCGTCGCGGTGACGACAGGAAAGTTTGTCGCGACTCCGCTTGGCACGTTCGGAATAATAACGTCGTAGTTTTTTGTGTTGACTGGAACGCTGCTTGTGTCGCCTGTAAGGCCGTGGCCGGTGCCGGGAATCAAATTGTAGTTCCAGTTTGAACGGGTACCCCAATCTGTGCTGGTCGCGCCGGTCCATTTGAACACCATCGATGGATTCAAGATAATCCAATTGTTGCGCTCGCCGTAAAGCGGATCGGAGTCAAATTGCGAATTTTCCGCGATGTAGTATTGGGGGGCGTTGATTGAAACTCCATTGTACGCCACGTTTAGATATTGGCCGTATTGGGTGTCGTTTTGAGCCGCCGAAAGCGTTATGCTTCCGCTTCCATTTATCGTCAAAAGATTTCCGTTGGCGCCTTTTAGTTCCAGCGGCGTTGTCGCGGCTTCCGTTCCTGTTCCTGTGATTGTTTGCGCGCCGTTAATTGTAAGCGTGGCGCCGCCTTTTGTACAAGAGAATTTTGCGAACGAGTTGTCGTTGTTGATTGTAAGATTTGTTCCGCTTGCCGCTGCCGGCTCGTAGGCAAAGTCCGCGATTGTCGCCTTGCCTGTTCCGCCAAGGGTCGCGGTAGTTCCTGTCATCTTGACTGGACCCGTCACCGCGCAGTTGGCGTTAAATGTAAGGTTGTCCTTGTATTCCTGCGCGTCTGAAGTTTTTATTGACGGAGCGGTTACGATTGCCGGGCCTGTGACAGTGATTGTCTTCGGAGCGGATGAGCCGCCAACTGCGCCGGCAAAAGTCAAAGAGCCTGTTCCATTTGAAGTGAAGTTGAAGGCGCCGTTTAGAGGTCCGTTGATTGAAACCGCTCCGCTTCCTGCGTTGATTGTCGTGTCGGCGGCAAGAGTCGTTGCGCCAAGAGTAATCGCGGCGTCTGTCGTGTTGAGTTGGCCTTTTATCATTGTCGGGCCGGCCGTGTGTTCAAGGCCGCCGGCAAAGGCGCAAGCTGTCGGCGTTCCGGCAAGAGCCAATGTTCCTGTTGTATTGAAGGTTGCGGCCGGAGTAAAGGCGCAACCGGCGTTGAAAGCAATGCTTCCTGCCGTTGTCGCGTCGGTGTAGGCTGTCGTAACTGTGACAAGGCCGTTGAAAGTCGAACCTCCGCTTTGGGTTATCGTAAGGCTTGCGGTTTCTAGCGCTTGGTCTACCGTGAAGGCGCCGCTTGTTTTGTTGACCGTGATGTTTGAGTAGGCCGCCGTGTTTGGCGTAAAGGTTTGAGCCGCCGTTCCTTCAAAGACAATGTATCCGTTGGCGGCCGCGCCTGTGTTTTTTAGGCTTGCGTTTACAAGGGTAAGCGTTTTGGTCAAGGTTGTTGTCAGCGCGGCTGTGTTTTCCACAGTGAAGGCGCCTGTAAGTTTTACCGGATCGTCAATCGTTGTGGCGCTTGCGAAAGTTGTGTTGGCAGCGAGAGTCGCGTCGTGACCAAGCGTTATTCCGCCGCTTGCTGTTATCGTTCCGGCGAGAGTAAGGGTTGCTGGAGATGTAGCGATTGTTGAAGGCAAGGCAAGCGCTCCGTTTGTGACTTCAAAGCTGTCGCCCGCGCCGTCTCCAAGAGCGAGGCTTCCTGTCGTTGTGATTGAAGCGGTCTTTACGCTTGTGACGCCGTTAAAGTTTGCGTTTCCGGCGCTGACTTCAAGCGCGTTTGTGACGGTGAGCGGACCGGACGCTGTGTATGTTCCGCTTCCGTTTATGGTCAAGTTGTAGTAGCCGGCAGTTGGAGTTGACAAGTCCGCCGCGCCGCTCGCGCTGGCAAATTCAACCGTTCCGCCGTGGGCCGCGTCGTTGATGAATGTTGTTCCGTCAGTAATGCGGCCTGTGTGTGAATAGGTAATCGTTCCGTAATTTGATAAGGCCGCGCTTGCAGCTGTCGCCGCGATGTTAGATGCGGAAGAAAGTTCCAGCGTGGCGGAAGAAGATGCGGCTTGTCCGACTTGCAGGCTTTTTACTGTGTAGGCCGCGGCCGCAACAGGAAAGTTTACGCCGCTTGGGGAGTCTGGAATTGTTACCGGATAATCTCTTGTGTCGACTCCGCCTGTTGCGCTTGCCAAGCCGGGAACCAAGTTGTAGTTCCAGTTTGAAGCCGTTCCCCAATCTGTGCCGTTCGCGCCGGTCCAAACAAATTCCATCAACGGATTCATAATAACCCAGTTGTTGTCCATGCCGTAGAGCGGATCGGAGTCAAATTCCGAATTTTCCGCGATGTAGTAATGGGTGGAATCGATTGAAACGCCGCCGCGCGTTATCTTCAAGTATTGGCCGCCGTCTTGCGTTGACAGAAGGGTTATGCTGCCGCTTCCTTCTATTGTCAATGGGTGGTTTTCTGTTCCTTTTAAGTCCAGCGTTCCGGCAATCGTATGCGCGCCGTTTATTGTCAGCGTAACATCGGCGTCGGCAACGCTATTGACAACTAAATCTTTTATCTTTGTGTTTTCGGCTGGGCCGTTTCCAGTGAGCGTCGGAGAGGCGCCTGTCATTGTGATTGTTGCGGCGCTTGCGTCAAGCGTTCCGTTGTTTGTGATGTTGCCTGTGACTGTAAGGTTGCCGGTAATTGTTGCTTTGTCGCTTGCGCCGTCTACTGTAAGAGCGGCGATTGTTCCCGCTCCCAAAGAAATGTTTTGGCTGCTTGCGATGATTGTCGGAGTGGCGTCGTAGCCGGAAACTGTTATCGAGCCTGACGAGGCGTTTAAAGTCGCGGTTTTGTTTCCGGTTAATTTTGTTACTGTTGTGGAACCCGCGCCGGAGTTTGTTATCGATGTCGCGGCGGTCATTTCCACTGTTCCCAAATTGCTTGCAGTCGTTGCGCCTACAGTGATGCTTGTCGATTTAATCGTTCCGCTAGCGCCTGTAACCGCTCCGTTAAATGTTAAGCTGTTTGTTCCGGCGTTGATTGTTCCGTTGTTAGTCGTTGCGCCGCTGACGGTCAAGTTGCCGGTTGCGTCCGCCTGTGCGCCGGCCGCCACTGTTAGCGCGGCGATGGTTCCGCCTGCAAGAGAGACGTTTTGACTGTCCGCGGCCAAGACGATTTTGGGAACGTTTGTCGTGTCGTAGGCGGAAACCGTAATCGAGCCTGTCTCGCTGGAAAGAGTTGCTGTGTTGGCGCCTGTAATTTTTGAAAGGGTGATCGCGCCTGTTGACGAGCTTGTGACGGAAGCGTTGGCGTCCATTACAAGTTCGGTTACGGTGACGGCGCCGCTTCCCGCGTGCTCAACGCTTCCGCCGGCGCTTTGAACGGTCACAGTTCCAAGTCCGCTAGCCGTCTTTGTGATGATCTTTCCTGTGGTTGTCGTTATGCCTGCTGACGCGCCGCTTGTGACCGCTCCGTTAAAGGTGACTGTATTCGCGCCTGCGGCGATTGTTCCGTTGTTTGTGGTGGCGCCGGTTACTGTAAGATTGCCTGAGACAGTCGCGGTAACTGACGCGTTAACTGTAAGCGCGGCGATTGTTCCACCGTCCAAAGAAACGTTGTCCGAGGCGACTTTGACTGACGGGATGGCGCTTTCGTCGTAGCCGGAAATAGCGATGCCGCCCGCCGTCGCGCCGTTTGTCAAGGTGGCGATTTCCGCGCCGCTTATTTTTGTGACAGTGACTTTTCCGGCACCGTTATTCGTTATCGATGTCGCGGCGGTCATTTCCACCGTTCCCAAATCGCTTGCGGCCGCGGCGTTTACAGTGACGCTTGGGCTTGTGATTTTTGCGGAGGCTCCGCTTGTGACTTTGTCGTTAAAGGTTAAGCTATTCGCGCCGGCATCGATTGTTCCGTTGTTAGTTACCGGTCCGGTTATGGCAACCGCGGCGCTTGTCGCGAGCGTTCCGTTGTTTGTTATGCTGCTTGTCGTCGTCATGTCGCCGTTGACGGTGGCTTTTGCGCCGCCGTTTATTGTTAGCGTGTCGAGCGCTCCGCCGTTAAGAGAGACGTTTTTGCTGCTTGCGGCAACTTCGATTTTTGTCGTGGCGTCGTAGGAGTTGATTGTCATTCCGTTGTCGGCTGAAACGCTTTTTATCGTGGCGTTGTAGGCGCCCGACAACTTTGTCAATGTCAAAGTTCCGCCTGCGGAATTGGTCACAACGCTGTTGTCGCTCATGGCAAAATCCGCCACAGTTGTCGAGCCGCTTCCGGAATTGGTGAAGGCGCCGCCCGCGCATTGAACTGTTCCAAAATTGCTTGCCGCCGCGCCGCTTACGGTGACGCCGCCAGTAGTCATTGCGACAGTTCCGCTTGTGCTTGTGACCGCTCCGGCAAAGGTGATAGAGTTTGCGCCGACAGAAATCGTTCCCGCGTTTGTAGTCGCGCCTGTGACTGTAAGGTTTCCGGCGACCGCCGCCTCGGCGCTTGCGTCAACCGTCAGCGCGGCGATTGTTCCCGTTCCCAAAGAAATGCTGTCCGATGCGACTGTGACTGACGGAACGTTTGTCGCGTCGTAGCTGGAAATCGCGATGCCGCCAGCCGTCGCGCCGTTTGTCAAGGTGGCGATTTCCGCGCCGCTTATTTTTGTGACAGTGACTTTTCCGACGCCGTTATTCGTTATCGATGTCGCGTCGGTCATCGCCACCGTTCCCAAATCGCTTGCGGCCGCGGCGTTTACAGTGACGCTTGGGCTTGTGATTTTTGCGGAGGCTCCGCTTGTGACTTTGTCGTTAAAGGTTAAGCTGTTCGCGCCGGCATCGATTGTTCCGTTGTTAGTTACCGGTCCGGTTATGGCAACCGCGGCGCTTGTGGCGAGCGTTCCGTAGTTTGTGATTCCGTTGGTTGTCGTTATGTCGCCGTTGACGGTGGCTTTTGCGCCGCCGTTTATTGTGAGCGTGTCGAGCGCTCCGCCGTTAAGAGAGACGTTTTTGCTGCTTGCGGCGACGGCGATTTTTGTCGCGGCGTCGTAGCCGGATATTTCGATTCCGTCGTCTGTTGCAGTGGAAAGTGTCGCTGTGTTGGCGCCAGACAAAGTTCCTACGGTAATCGCGCCTGAGCCGGAGTTTGTGATTGTCGCGTTGCCCGATGCGATTGCTATTGTTGTCGCTATTACTGCGCCGCTACCCGCGTTGATCAATGAGCCGCCGTCCATTTGAACGTCTACAAAAGTCGCTCCAGCGCTTGTCGTTATCGTTCCGTCGTTTGTCGTCGCGCCGGTTACTTGCAAGTTGCCAGTTATGTTCGCTTGCTTGCCGCTGGGAACTGTGAGGTCGGCGATTTTTCCTCCGCCCAAAGAGACGGCTTCGCTGCTTGAGGACACGGCGATGGACGGAACATCTATTGTGTCGAAGGAGGAAACTGTGATGCCGTTAGTTGAACCGCAAAATAAAGTGGCGGTTTTAGCGCCGGACAATTTGCTGATTGTCGCTACGCCGTCTCCAATGAGTGTTATATCGGAGTCCGTGAGCAGCGTAATTGGCTCGTTCGCGGTGAATATGGTGCCGGAATGAGTCATGATTGAGCCATTGCAAAATACGGGGCAGTCAAGTATCAATGTTCCCGTCACTCCGCTCGCTGACGACGCGCGGTAAAAATCCATCTTGTCAAAGGTAAGAGAGCCGCTGCCGGTAAAAGTTGTTGTCCAATTTGTTGAAACATATTGGCTTATTGTTTTATGTATGTACAATTCGGCAAGCTCTATGTCTGCGTCAATCGATACGGATGGTTCGCACGCAATATACGCTGTGTCGCCTGTGTTTTCGCCTGGGTAGTATGAGGCTACGGGGCCGGTTTCGCTTTCTGTGCGCCAGTTTCCGGCTGTTGTCCAATTTGTGTCCACGCCGCCAGCCCAATAATACGTTGTTGCCCCAAACGCCGGCAGGGCAAAAGAGACGATGATAAATGTCAGCAGGCGCAAAGACTTTTTCACTTTTTCATTATCGGCAAATTTAAAAAAGGAGTTAAGGAAATATTTATATAGTAGATTGTTGCGGAGGGCTTGCAAGACGCTAGCAAAAACGCGCTAAATCAACTATTATATAAGCATGGAAACGGCATTGAAAATCATTTCTGGCGACATCACTAAGTTTGACGGAGACGCGATTGTGAACGCGGCCAACCAAAGCCTTTTGGGAGGCGGCGGCGTTGACGGAGCGATTCACGCGGCGGCGGGAGCGGGCCTTTTAAAGGAATGCATGGGCCTTGGCGGCTGCGAGACCGGCCAGGCTAAAATCACGGGCGGCCACAATTTAAAGGCGCGCTTTGTGGTTCACACGGTGGGCCCTGTTTACTACGAACATTCGCCGCAAGAAGCCCGCGCGCTTTTGCAAAGCTGCTACAAAAATTCGATTGAGCTTGCCAGGCAAAATGGCTGCCATTCAATCGCCTTTCCGTTGATAAGCGCGGGCGTTTACGGCTATCCAAAAGGGCAGGCGCTTGAGATTGCCGTTCAGACCATAAAAGAATTTGGCCAAGGCCTTGACTGCTCGATTGTTTTGTTCGACCGAGAGGCTTGGACAATCGCCAAGGAAAAATTTTCGGATTTGGCAAAAGAATGAACGCAAGCGAGCTTCACCAATCGATAGTTGAAAATTCTCAATTGACTTTCGCGCGCAGCGGCGGAAAGGGCGGGCAAAACGTAAACAAGGTCAACACAAAAGTCCACTTGTCGCTCTCTGTTTCCAGCTTGAACGGAATCAGCGATGAGGAACGGATTCGCCTGCGCCAAAAACTGGCGGCAATCATAAACAGCCAGGACTGCATTTTTTTGGACGTGGACGACGAGCGCTACCAAGAGCTCAACCGAAAGATCGCGCTAAGCCGTGTTGAAAACCGCATCGTCACCGCCCTCAAAATTCCTAAAAAACGAAAGAAGACCAAGCCCACCCAAGCCAGCAAGGAACGCAAGCTAAAGCTAAAAAGGATCCGCTCCGAACTAAAACGCGCCCGCGCCAAGATTTGGCAGTAAGCGGCGTTATCCCAACCATTCCAAAATAATTTTCCATTCTGCAAGCAGGCGGTCAAATGACCAGGCGGCGTTGGCCGGGCTGGGACTTGGAAGGCAAGCCGCGCTTTGTTGGCAGAACGGCTCGTAAAGGGCGGCGCAATGCTTTTGCCAAAGCTTAAAGGCGGTTTGGCCCGCGCAAAAGACGCGGCGGATTTTGGCCTTTCTAAAAATCTCTGTAAAGTCGTTGGGAACGGCGTTTTTAATGGAAGAATCCGCCGCGCCCTGTATGTCGCACGAGGCAAGGACATCCCAAAGCGCGATTTTATGTTCCAGCAAAAATTGCCGCCTTTCGTTTTTGGCGGCTTCTACGTCCGCCGCGTTGTTGGGATTGTTGGGCAGGCGCAAGGTTTCCCCAAAGACTGCGGGAAGGACGCGCCAGAAACGGTTTTGCGGGTGCATGTAAAAGAATCCGGCGGCGCGGCTTTTTGGCGAGGGCATCGTTCCCAAAATCAAAACGCGGCTACGCTCGTTCCACACTGGCGGGATCTGGTGGATTACTTGGCTTTCATTATTCGCGCTCGGCATCGTCCGCTCCCCATTCCTGCTGCAAGCGCTCGCTCATCGCGTCAAAGTCGTCTTGGCTTATCAAATGCCGTTCCATGTCAACATGGCCTTTAACGAACGCCACGCCTTCGGCCTCCAACTTTTGCCGCTGGACTCCGCTTCCGCCAAAGGCAAAGCTGCCGGAGCAAAAGCCCTTTGCGTTGACCACGCGATGGCAGGGCGTGACGGAATTGCTTGGATTTTTGTGCAGCGCGTTCCCCACGTATCGGCGCAAATTGCAGTTTCCAAGCAAAGCTGCCACCTGCGAATACGACGCCACCTTTCCCCTGGGAATCAAGCGGACGGCGGCGTATATTTTTTGCGCTAATTTTTTTTCTGTTCCCATAAATATAGAATAATTGAAACCAGCAAATGAAATACCAAGCCAACGCCAAACATTAGAATTATGAAATTCATGCTGGCGGTGAAGACTCCTTTTTGGAACAAGATGAACAAAATTCCATAATAGCCGATATTGCAGGCAATCGAATTTATCATTGTATAAATTGTTTTTCCTTTTGAAATGAACCATGCGTCAATCAATACGGAAGGAATGAACGCAAAGTAAAATGGTATTGCAGGAAAAACAATTGAGAGAATTGTCGTTGAGTTTGAAGCCATGGGATGAGAGATGAACCAATTCCAAAACGGCATGGTGACAATCCATAAAACTCCAATCGCGATTGCGTAGCGCCAAGTGTTCTTTATTGTCAATTTTTCAAGGTTGTTCTTTTTGATTATTTCAGCCAGACAATTTGCCGGAACCAAAAGCCAGCCCCAAATAAAATTGTTTGCAACCCAATAGTTGCCGGATTCTGCGACGGCGTTCACCATTTTGCAAATCATAACAGCGTAAATAAAATTGTCCAAAAAAATTTGAATTCCAGAAAACGCTCCAATTTTGCCCCAGTCTTTAATCCAAGAAACATCGCATTTCCCAAAAGCGATGTATTTTCTGTATAGAGCCAATATCAAAGCGACAATCGCGATGGCGATATGGACGAGGATTTCTGAATACGAGGCTCCGATGTCCTTGAATTTTGAAATGAAAATATAATCAAATAATGACAAAAGAATTATTTTGCAAATGAGCAACGCTCCTACAGTTTTGTGGTCTTCGTTCAGCGTGAACAGAATAATCATAAACGTGCCGACATAAGAAAACAGCATTGAAAAAGATTCTAAGAATAAGTATTGAGTGGCGGATTCGGCATTCATAAATTCCGCTATCGTTCCGACTTTTAGCGCGATTGCGATTGTGAAGACGGCGTAAATTCCAAAGGAAATAAGAAAAGCCAAGCCGTTTTTGAATTTGGAACTTTTTTCCGGTTTTAACAAAAAGTAAAGCGGAACGGTCAAAGTGGTCACAATTATTTCGTCAATCAAATCGAACCATTCCATTTGCCCAAGAATATTTATGTCAACGCTGTTTATTGACACAATGTTCATTCTTATGAGCATATATATGGAAGGAACCAAAGCCCAAAGAACTAGTGACAAGAATAACTTAAAATCTTTTTTGTTCATTGCAGAATCTCCTATAAATTACTTAACAGTAATTATTGTATAAAAACTATTCCTTTTCCTTATACTCCCCGGAATAATCAATCACGCACATATAATTAAATGCCTTGTGCTTGTCGGCGTAGCCAACGCCTGCGGTTGTGAAATTTTTGTTCATAATGTTTTTGCGGTGGCCGCGGCTTTTAACGCCGTCGTCAACCAAGAGGGAGACGACGATTTCGCGGGCGGAAGAGCAGCCGTAGTCGATGTTTTCTCCGGCTGTCATAAAGGAGCCGTATCTTTGCATTCTTTCAAACGGATCGCTTCCATCCGTTCCGCCATGACCAACTTCATTCGTTAATGATTGAGTTGAGGAATGGTCTTTTGCCGCTTGCGTCAATCCTTTTGAAGGCTTTAGGACTGGAAGCGCTCTCTGGGAATTCATATAATTAACGCATTCCTTTACAACGGCAGCTCCTTCTTGAGTCATAAGTTTTCCGTTGTAAATGTTTCCGCTGAATCGTTTTGTCCTTGGTGCTATGTATAGTTCGGCGTACTTTTTAGGATTGCTTCGCGCCATGTTCATTTCCAGTATTACGTTTTTTTCGACTTCGTACATATAGTCAACATTGCGGGCGGTGTCCAATTTTGACAAATCCCAAACAGTTTCATCGATTTTATCTTTTGTGTATCTTGGCTCTTTTGCGATTGTTGAATTTGCAGTTTGTGAATTGTTGTTTGATTCATCGCCTGAAAATAAGTTTTTAAGATTGTCCATTGTTTCGCAACTTGTTAGCGTCAAAACGGCTGTTGCGATTGTAATTGCGATTATTTGTTTTGTTTTCATTGTTTGCCTCCGTGTTTTTTTAGTAACTAGTATTATTCCCAATCATCATCGTCATCGTCGTCCCAATCCATACCTAGTTCGTTCGCTCGTCTTTGAGCTTCCTTTAATATAGTGAATATGTGATTTTATTGTTTTTCTCTTTTTTTATTTTTCCCTTTTTGTGTAATTCGTTCATGATGTTATCTATGTCAACAATTGTCCATTTATCTTTTGTTGAAAATGTTTGAATGTAAGCTTTTAAAGCTTTTTCGCTTTTTGGTCTTTTTGATGCCGCAATAGTTTTTAACTTATCTATGGTTTTCTTGGTTTTATCTTGAATGTTTTCATTCAATTTTGTTTTTTGTTGTTTTTTATTTGATTTTACTTCTGCTGTTTTTTTCTGTACTTCGTTTATGTTTACAATTCTTTTAGCAATTTTTGACTTCTTAGTTTTATTTATAAAATTAATCAAAGGATCAAATCCTTTGTCCTTTGACCATATGCAATGAACAACATCTTTTTCAGAATCGTTTTTTGCTAAATAGTACGCGATGTAGAAGTCTAAAGCATTTTTTCCCGTACTTTCTACTTGTATAAACTCTACATTGCTTTCATTGCTTGCCATGGCTAGCGTTGTAGGTATTTTTGTTTGGTTTGCGCCTATAAAGAAAAAATATTTTCCGTCAATTTTTGGGAAAGATTTTGCATTGTTCATATTTTCGTAGTCAACATAAACATAAATTTTCATTTTTGCCTCCTTAAGTTTTGATTCAATGAAATATTAATAATCAATACCAACCGTGTCTTTTAGCCATTTCAGAACAGTATCTTGCTTGTTCAGTGTCTAACATACCATATTGATTGTCGGAATATAAAAGTTGAAGGAGATAAAATGCATGTCCTATGTCATTTGACATATAGTAAGGGGGATCGCTTATTTTTCCTTCTATCACTTGTTTTAAAAGACTTTCTGCTTTTTTGTAATTCTTTTCAACGCCATCTCCTTTAATATAACAAACGGCGAGATTCGTATATCCAAATGAATATTTTTGCTCCACCAATTTTTTGTATATGTTTACAGCTTTTTTTTTGTCTTCCTGAACACCTCTGCCTAAATAGTACATATTGCCTAGGGCATTCAAGGCTTGTAGGTTACCTTCGTCCGCTCCTTTTTTTATTAACTGAAAAATGTCACTTGTAATTTCTTCTATTCCTTCGTTAACCATAATTATATAATTCAACAAAAGATATTCTTCTGCGGAATTATATCCAAGACTTGCCGCCTTTTTATAGAGTTCGAATCCCTTTTTTTTGTCGATATCTGTTTGCAAGCCAAATAAATAGCAATACCCAAGTTGACTCATTGCTACAGGATCTCCTTTCTCGGCGGCCTTGGTTAACCAATGAAATCCCTCTTTTTGTTTTAAATCTTGTTCTGTTTTTGAATCCGATATGTATTCGATATAATAAATTCCTAGAAGCCTCATGGCATGAACGTTTTCTCGTTTTGCCAATAATTCTAGTATTTCCGCGGCTTTGTCATTTAATCCCCAAATAAAACAATTCACAGCGTCGTCGATACTATGTTTATCAGTAATTATCTCATCTTGGAAATCCATTCTATAATCGGCGTAGTACGTTTCTAAAAGCCTAATAGCGTCTGGATTCCCTCTTTTCGCCACGATTTCCAATATTTCTGCGGCTTGATCTTTTAAGCCCCAAATCAGGCAATTTTCTACATCTGCGATGCAATATTCGTCAGACATTTTTTCATATAGCTTTTGATCAATTTCGCAAAAACCTATTCCTGCAAGAAATATGATTGCAATAATTATTGCAATTCTTTTCATAGTCATTTCTCCAAATAATATAATCATAACCATTATATACCCTAAAAGTCCAAAAAACAATCTTAATTCCAATCCGCGATTCTGGCCTTTTCCTCGGGGTTTTAGGGGCGGAGCCCCTAGGAGTGGGGGTAGGCGGAAATGAGGAGCGGCCGGTGATGGGGCGACGAATTGAAGCCGAGGGGGCGGCTGCCCCCGCCAAAAGTCTTCTCCCTGTTCTTGAACATTCCGCAAAAATTTAATAAAATAAAATATCTTCAATAAAGTTAAAGGAGAAAAAAATGGATTCGGTGACAATCGCAAAATTGTTGGCGTTTGTTATTTACTTGGCGGCGATGGTTTTTGTAGGACTGTCCAGCGCAAGCAAGAACAACAACGCTACGGACTTTTTCTTGGGCGGCCGCAAGCTTGGCCCTTGGTTCACGGCGCTTAGCGCGGAGGCTTCGGATTCCAGCGCGTGGCTTTTGATGGGCTTGCCGGGACTTTGCTACCTTGGCGGATTCAAGGAAACTTTCTGGACCGCTCTGGGCTTGATTTTGGGAACTTACCTCAGCTGGCTTTTCATCGCCAAGGCTTTGCGCAAGTGCTCAATCGCGTTCGGCGATTCAATCACGATTCCGGAATTTTTGACAAACCGCTTTAAGGACAAGAGCCGCGTTCTTTCAATCGTTTCAGTCATCTTCATCGTTTTGTTCTTTACAATTTACGTTGCCAGCGGCTTTGTCGCTTGCGCCAAATTGTTCAACTCCGTCTTTGGACTTCCCTACAACGCGGGCCTTGTGATTGGCCTTGTCGTGATTTTGTCGTACACAATCATGGGCGGCTACCTTGCCGTTTGCACAACAGACTTCATTCAGGGAACATTGATCTTCATCGCGTTCGTTGTTTCTTCTGTAGTCATCGTGTTCGCTTTGGGCGGACCCGGACACGCCGTCGGCCAGGCTCAGGATTTTATCGGCAAGGCTTTGAGCGGAAATCTTGGCGAGGAATTGCTCAACAAGTTCACCGCCAACAAAAACTTTAGCGCCAAGTCTATCGTAAGCGCGATGGCTTGGGGCTTGGGCTATTTTGGAATGCCGCACGTAATCGTCCGCTTTATGGGAATCCGTTCCAACAAAGAAGTGACAACCGCGCGCCGCGTAGGAATCACTTGGATGATCGTTTCTTACATCGGAACTTTCATCATCGGTACTTTGGGAACCGTTTACTTGCTTCCTAACGTTTTGTCAGGCGGAGCGGCTGAAACCGTTTTCAGCGTGACAATGATGAAAATGTATCCTGCCTTTATCGCGGGCCTTTTCTTGTGCGCGATTTTGGCCGCCTCTATGAGCACAGCCGACAGCCAGCTTTTGGTTGCCTCAAGCGCGGTAAGCCAGGACATTTTCAAAGGCCTCATCAATCCCAACGCCGACGAAAAGACTGTTCTTAAAATCAGCCGCGTAACGGTTTTCTTGATCGCGGCCGTCGCCTTTGTTCTTTCGCTTGACCAGACAAGCACAATCTTTGGCTTGGTAAGCTACGCTTGGGCGGGCTTTGGCGGAAGCTTTGGACCTCTCATCTTGCTGGCTCTTTATTGGCGCGGAATCACCAACAAGGGCGCCATCGCGGGTCTTATCGTTGGCGGCGTCACTGTTGTAGCTTGGCACAATCTCTCTGGCGGAATTTTTGACATCTACGAAATTCTTCCGGCCTTTGTGTTCAACTTGATCGTGTCTGTTGTAGTGAGCCTCTTGGACAAGAACAAGGACGCCCAAATGCTCGCCGAATTTGACAACTACAAAAAGATGCCCGACTAATCAATGCCAGTCATTGTAAAGCCTCTTCTTCCGGAACAGGGGGAAGAGGCCCTTTCTTTTATACAGCCTTACGAATCTGAATGCGTCAACCTTGCCTCGGAACTTTTGCGGGGCGGAACGGATTGCTGGGCGCTTTATTATGCGGAACAAGAGGCTTCACAGACCAAAACGCTCGCCGGCCTCATCGCCCTGCGAAAAAAACGCTCGCTGTTTTTTTGCCTGCCCTTTGCCAAATACAAAAGCGCCTTTGACAAAAAAGTTTGCAGCGAGGCGCAGCGCCCCCTGATGGAATTTTTTGAATCCAACGAGCCTTTTTGCGTCAACGGAGAAGCGGCCGGCGCCGTCCTTTTGCGCAACATCCTAAAGAACAAAAAAACGCCGATGCGCCCCAGCGTGACCAACAAGTATTTTTTGATGGTTAGCGGCGGTAGCGACCAAGAGGCGTCGCAAAACGAAAAGGCTTTCCACGCCCAAGACGCGGGCGGCGGCTCTGGGCTTGCAAAAGATTTGCGCGTTGCCCAAGCCGCGGCGGCGGATTACGAAATTCTTCTCCCGCTTGAACTGGGCTACCAGCGCGAGGAAGTCGTTCCAAAATCGTTTGACATAAGCGACGCGGCCCTTGCGGCGGCCTTTAAGCATGAGCTTGAACAAGGCCTCACCTTCGCGCTTTTTGACGGCGCCCGTCCAATCGCAAAGGCCCGCCTTGCCGCAAGCGGCCAGCGCTATTGCATGCTTGGCGGCGTTTACACAATTCCATCGGAAAGAAAAAAGGGCCGCGCCGCGTTTTTGGTCAGCCAAATAATCGCGCGGTCACAGGCCCACGGCGTAAACAACTTTTGCCTTTACGCCAAGCAAGAAAACGCCGCCGCCCTGGCGCTCTACAAGTCGTTGGGTTTTACCCCCCGCGGCGAATATATGTTGGTGTATTATTAAACCTTCCTCCTCCGAAAAAAAATCTCTTGCAAAACAGCCCGACTTGGCGCATAATGTAGAAAAATAAATAAAAGGAGTTATTATGACAAACAATGAGGCGATTAAAGCGTTAAAAGAGCTTAAAACTTATTGCGCCGCTGATTCATTGGACGCGGTTCACTACGCGATTGCTATTATTGAGCATTTGGAAAAGGCGGGCGTAAGCTCTCCCTTGCAGGCTGATTTTTCAGCAGTAAAAAAGTAGGAGTAAAAAATGGAAGCAAGTTTTGGATTTTTGTCGCTGGTTCCGGCCATCGTCGCCATTGTATTGGCTTTGCTTACTAAAGAAGTTTATTCTTCTTTGTTCATCGGCGTTCTTATCGGAGGCGCCTTTTTTGCCACGGGAACTGCCGCGGGTTTTGACGGATTTTTCAACCACATCTTTAAGGATGGAATGATCGCCCAGCTTAGCGACAGTTGGAATGTCGGCATTCTGGTTTTCCTTGTCGTATTGGGAACGATGGTCGCGCTTATGAACAGGGCCGGCGGCTCCCAGGCTTTTGGCGAATGGGCCAAAAAGCATATCAAGAGCAAGGCCGGCGCGCAAATCGCCACAATCTTTTTGGGCATCTTGATTTTCATCGACGACTACTTTAACTGCCTTACAGTCGGCTCAGTAATGAAGCCTGTCACCGACAAGTACAAAGTTTCTCGAGCCAAATTGGCTTACTTGATTGACGCCACCGCCGCGCCGATTTGCATTATCGCTCCGATAAGCTCTTGGGCCGCCGCCGTCTCCGGCTTTGTAAGCGAGGGCGAGAACGGAATCGCGCTTTTCTGCAAGGCCATTCCCTTTAACTTTTACGCTTTCTTCACAATCGCGATGACGCTTTTCCTTGCTGCCAAAAACTTTGAGTTTGGACCGATGGCCAAGGCCGAAAAAGAGATGGAAGACAAATCCGGAAAAGAATTCGAAGACCCCGAAAACCCCAAGGCCGCCGTTATTGACTTGGTTTTGCCGATCGCGGCCTTGATTGTCTTCTGCGTTTTGGGAATGATTTACACCGGAAACTTCTTTGCCGCCCAGGTTGCCGGCGAGGCCGAAGGAGAGATGGTGGCCAATCCCGCTTACCTCAACTTTGTCGAAGCCTTTGCCGCAAGCGACGCTTCTGTTGGCTTGGTGCTCGGCTCCTTCGCCGCGTTAATCATTACGGTTGTCTTCTACCTTTTCAGAAGGGTTATTTCGTTCAAGTCGATTATGTCTTGCCTGCCCGACGGCTTTAAGGCGATGGTTCCCGCGATTTTGATCCTTACGCTCGCCTGGACCCTTAAGTCTATGACCGACTCGCTCGGCGCCAAAGAATACGTCGCCGGCTTGGTTGGCGGAAGCGCCCAGGGACTCAAGAACATGCTGCCCGCGATTATCTTTGCAATCGCTTGCGGCCTTGCCTTTGCCACTGGAACTTCTTGGGGAACATTCGGCATTTTGATTCCGATTTGCATCGCGGCTTTCCCGGTTGCAAGCGACCCGATTAGAATCATCAGCATTTCCGCTTGTATGGCGGGCGCTGTTTGCGGCGACCACATCTCGCCGATCAGCGACACAACGATTATGGCCAGCGCCGGCGCCAACTGCGACCACGTAAAGCACGTTTCAACGCAGCTGCCCTACGCGCTTTTGGTAGCCGCCGTTTCGTTCGTCACATACATCGTGGCGGGCTTTACGCAAGGCTTGGGAATCGTTGCCAGCGGAATCATTTCTTGGGTAATTGGTCTTGCGGCTTTGTTCGCAACACTCTTGTTCTTTAAGAAGAAGTCTGCTTAAAAACGGATTATTACGGCAGCCACTCGATCGGCTGCCCGTTAAGCGCGCTTAAACGGCCTTTGAGGTTTTTGCTTGCGTAAGCCTTTCCGCTTGCGTCAACCAAAACGCAATCAAAGTCGCCGGCAAGCGCGCTTTTTTTTAGCTCCGGGATTTTTTTCATTCCCAAAACAAAAAGGCTTGTGCTAAGCGCGTCGGCGATCATGCTTGTTTTGCTTACAATCGTAACGCTGGCCAAGCCGCTGTCTGCGGGAAAGCCTGTTGCCGGGTCAAAGATGTGGCCGTAGATTTTTCCGTCCTGTTCAAAGAAGCGTTCGTAGGCGCCGCTAGTGACGACCGTGGCGTCTTGCGTTTTTAGCATAAAACTGTTTTGGCCGGGCTTTTCTGGATTGCGGATTGCGACGCTCCACAAAGAGCCGTCGCGCTTTTTTCCGTAGACGTAAACGTTTCCGCCCAAGGAAATCGAAGCGCGCTGGACGCCGCGCTCGCGCAATATGTCAACCAAGCAGTCCGCCGCGTAGCCTTTCGCTATCGCGCCTAGGTCCAGGCGGACTCCGCTCTTTGTAAAGCGGACGGTAGGCGCGGCGGCTTCTTGGTCAGTAAAGCCTTCTAGTATTACGCATTGCCAGCCGACAAGTTTTTGCGCGGCCTCGATCTCTTCTTGGCTGGGGACGCGCGGCTCTTTGCCAAAGCCCCAAAGTTTTATCAGCGGGCCGACGGTAGGGTCAAAGGCGCCGCCTGTCAAACGGGCAAAGTCCAGCGCGGTTTTTAGGACAATGAAAAAGTCTTGGCTTACCTCGACGGGCGCGACGGCGGCGTTTTGGTTAACCCTTGTAATTTCGGAAGAGTCGGAATAATTGTTAAAGGTGTCGTTCAGTTGGCGAAGGCGGGCAAAAAGCGTTCCGTAAAGCTCAGCGCTTCCCGCCTCGTAAAGATTGATGGAACATACCGTTCCCAAAACAAATTCAGACTGCGGGGACATTTGCCGCTCGCAGCCTGAAAACAAAAGAACGGCCGCCGCAATTAAGGTCTTGCAAACGATTTTTGCGGCGGCAATTTTGGTCATGGACACGGTGACGTTAGTCCGCCAATACTGTAACTTCTTTGTTGATGATTACAGTTACCAAGTCGATGATCCAGAAAATGCAAGCTACGATTCCGACAAGGCGGTTGTAGCTTACAAGAACCAACGACGCGATCTGGATTACGCCGATTACGATCGGAATCAAGCTTCCGCTTGTCACGCGGCGCAAGATTCCGTAGATGTCGCCGATGATGACCAAGATAATTTTTACAATCCAGCTCAAGCCCTTCAAACTTGATTTTGCCATAAAATTCCTCCTAAGAATTTTTCTTTATATTTTTAGCGCCTTTTGCGCTTTTTTCCTTTTTGGGCTCTTTTTTGGCGGGAACGCTTCCGCCCTCGCTTTCAAGGAGCGCCTTGCAGTCGGCCAAGCGGTTCTTGTCGTCGTCCGGCAGTTTTGGGAACTCGGGGCCGATGTCGCGCAAGGTTTGGACCAAAACTTCGCTTACAAGGTATCGCGTGTACCACTTTTGGTCGGCCGGCAAAACGTACCAAGGGCAGTCCTTGGTGCTTGTGGCGTTGATCGCGTCCTCAAAGGCCTCTTGGTATTTGTCCCAGTAGGCGCGCTCCTTGATGTCGTTGGGGCTGAACTTCCAGTTCTTTTCCTTGCGGTCGATTCGCTCAAGGAAGCGGCGCTTTTGCTCGTCTTTGGAAAGGTTCAAGAAAAATTTTACGATGCGGTAGCCGTTTCCGTAAAGATAGTTTTCCCAAGAGCAAATGTCCTTGTACTTGTTCTTGATGTAGTCTTTGGTCAGAGTGCGCTTGGGCATTTTGTAGCCCTTCCAAAATTCGTGGACGTTTACGACCAAGACTTCCTCGTAGTAGGAACGGTTGAAAATGCACATGATGCCGCGGCTGGGCAAGCGCTTGTGGTAGCGCCACAAAAAGTCGTGGCTTTCTTCGGTGGAGTTGGGGCCTTTAAAGCTGTGGACGATTATGCCTTGCGGGTTGACGCTGGCAAGAACGTGCTTTATAGTGCTGTCCTTTCCGGCCGCGTCCAAGGCCTGCAAGACGATCAAAACCGATTCCTTTGACTCGGCGTAGAGCTTTTCCTGCAAGTCGGCGATTTCCTTAAGGTTTTCTTCGGTCTTTTTTACCAGCTTTGCCTTTTGTTCCTTGCGGCCGCCGGAATCGTGGCAAACTTTTTTTAGGTTAAGCTTTTCGCTTCCGTCGTAGCGGTATTCCTTTAAGATATCTGACATAATCGCCTCCTATAGCCTGCAATAAGTATTTCGTATAATTATAGCGCGGAATTTGATATGGCGCAAATTTTTTTTTTGTGATACACTCGTTGCCATGCCTATAAAAATTCAAAGCGACTTGCCGGCAAAAAAAGTGCTGGAAAGCGAGAACATATTCGTAATGACAGAGGGCCGCGCCACCACGCAGGACATCCGCCCGCTAAAAATCGCGGTGGTCAACCTTATGCCCACAAAGTCCACTACCGAGACGCAGCTTTTGCGCCTTTTGTCAAACACTCCGCTGCAAGTGGACATTTCGCTTATTAGGATGGAAAGCCACGCTTACCGCAACGCTTCCGACGAATACCTTGACCGCTTTTACATTCCCTCAGGCGAGCTTTTTAAGCACAAGTACGACGGCCTTATCATAACAGGCGCTCCGGTGGAACAGATTCCTTTTGAACAAGTTGACTATTGGAAAGAGCTTTGCGACATAATGGACTGGAGCAAGGAGAACATCTTTTCCACCCTTTACATTTGTTGGGCGGCGCAGGCGGGCTTGTACCACTTGTTCGGCGTGCCCAAGTTTTCGCTTCCGCAAAAGAAATTCGGCATTTTCAAAAACTGGCAGCCGGAAGGGCAGAGCGATCCGCTTTTGCGCGGCTTTGACGACATTTTCTTGATGCCCCAATCGCGCCACACGCAAATTCACGCGGAAGACATAAACGCAAACAAAAACTTGGTGGTATTGTCCCAGTCGGACGAAGGCCCTTCAATCATAAAGACGCAAAACAACCGGGCCGTTTTTGTCACCGGTCATATGGAATACGACACAAACACTTTGTCCGACGAATACTGGCGCGACAAGAACAAGAATCTTCCGATACAGATTCCCCAAGACTATTTTCCCGGCGACGATCCAAACCAAAAGCCGCTTTCCACATGGCGGTCAACGGCCTCGCTTTTTTACCGCAACTGGCTCAACTACTACGTCTACCAGGAAACGCCCTACAACTTTGTTCAGTAAAGCGGCCTAAAATCCTCAAAAAAAATTGTGGAAAAAAGGCTAAAACCGCGCTAAAATGTTCTCTATGAAAAGAGAACATTTTTTATTGTCAGCGTCCGCGCTTTTTGCCGCGATTTTTGTCGCCGCGCTCTCGCTTTCTTCGTGCCGCGGCCAGGAAAAGAGCGTGTCGCCCGATTTTATCAACAATATGAAATTGGTTTGGGCCGACGAATTTGACGGCCCTGGCGACGAACCCAACCCGGAATATTGGGACTACAACACGGGCGCCCACGGCTGGGGCAACGCCGAGCGGCAGAATTACACCAAGGACCGCGCCAATTCCTACGTTTCCGACGGAACGCTAAAAATCGTTGCCCTAAAAGGCGACGACAACAAGTGGACCAGCGCCCGCCTAAAAAGCCAGTGGAAAAAGACCTTTACTTACGGCTACATTGAATTCCGCGCCAAGCTTCCAACCCAAAAGGGCTCGTGGCCGGCGCTTTGGCTTATGCCCAACCGCGACAATTACGGAACCTGGCCCCGCAGCGGCGAGATTGACGTTATGGAATACGCCCAAAACTTTTGGGGAACCAAGGCCTACGGAACTTGCCACTGTCTTGCCGGAAGCGGCGGAAACGCTCCAGCCAACGGAGGAGTGGACGTAAAGCCGGCCGACAAAAAATGGCACAATTACGGCGTTTTGTGGACTGAAGACAAAATCACTTGGATTTACGACGGCGTGGAATTTTTGACTTACGAAAATCCCCGCGACGAAAGCTACCCGCAAAAGTACTGGCCATACGACCGCGATTTTTACGTAATTATGAACGTGGCGATGGGCGGAACGCTCGGCGGCGACATTCCAAAAGACGTCAAAAAATGCCTTATGGAAGTTGACTACGTTCGCTGGTATCAGTAGAATATAACTAACGGTCGTTAGTAATGCCAAAAAAAGCTGTTTCGGCGCAGAGCATTGTCGAAGCCGCGCTTTTTTCCGCCTTTAAGAACGGAATGGGCGAAACTTCGCTTGCCGACATAGCGCTAGAGTTGGGAATTAAGAAGGCTTCTCTTTACAACTACTTTGCGGGCAAAGAAGAAATTTTGGCAGCCCTTTGCGCTTATTGCTCCGACTTTTACGCGCGCGTGAATTTGTTTGAGCAAGAAATCTTCACCAAAATCAATTCCACCAACTGCGAAAAACTTTTTAAGAAATCCGTAGACAGCTACATCAGAAGCCACGAAAACGAACCGCTTTTTCAAATCTACACGTTGGTTCAAAGCGAAAAATACTTTGACAAAAATTTTTTGGACATTTGCCAGGCGCAAAGACAAAAGATTTTTGACCAAAGCTTTTTGTTTTTCAAAATCGCTTCGGCGCAAACAAAAGGCAGCGCGCAAAAGTCCGACGACGACTTAAAGCTTTTTTCAAATTTTTTTGCCGACGGAATTTTGACGCGCTTGGATTTTTACATCGCGCAAAAAAAAGAAACGATCCGGCGCAATCCGGAATGCGACGCAGGAAGCTTGTTCGCGCTTCCGAGCGACGAAAAGCAAATCGGAGTGATTACGGCGTTTGCTGTTGATGTTTTGAAAAACGTAATATAAACATAGAGTGAGACTGGAATTATGGACGAAGAAATCTTAAAACTGCAAAACGGAAGCGACATTCGCGGCGTCGCTTTGGAAGGCGTTGAGGGCGAGAACGTAAACCTTACGCCCGACATCGCGAACAGAATAGGCCAGGCTTTTGCCCAATGGCTTAGCGCAAAAACAAACAAGGCCGCCGACCAATTGACGGTTGGAATCGGAATGGATTCCAGAATCTCCGGCCACAACCTTATGATAGCCACGACCGCCGGTTTGGTAAGCTGCGGCGTTGACGTAAAGTGCTGCGGCTTGGCTACGACTCCCGCGATGTTCATGTCGATTGTTTTTGAGCAAAGCCAGTTTGACGGATCGGTAATGATCACCGCCAGCCACCTTCCGTTCAACCGCAACGGAATTAAGTTCTTTACAAAAGACGGCGGCCTTGAGCACGACGACATCACCGAAATCTTAAAGATTGCGCAAGATAAGCAAATTGTAACCGCCGACGTTTCTGAAGAAAAAAACTTTGACTTGATTTACCTTTACGCCCAGCACTTGCGAACTTCGATAATGAACGGAGTGAACAATTCGCTCAAGCCGCTTGAGGGCCTAAAGATTATCGTTGACGCAGGAAACGGCGCCGGCGGTTTCTTTGCCGAAAAAGTTTTAAAGCCGCTTGGAGCCAACATCGAAGGAAGCCAATTCCTTGAGCCCGACGGCCGCTTTCCAAACCACATTCCCAATCCCGAAAACAAAGAGGCTATGGAATCAATCCGCCAAGCGGTTTTGAGAAGCCACGCCGACCTTGGACTTATTTTTGACACCGACGTTGACAGAATGTCAGCCGTTCTTGACGACGGAAGCGAAATCAACCGCGACTCAATCATCGCCATGATAAGCGCGATTTTGGCTCCCCGCAACAAGGGAGCGACAATCATCACCGACAGCGTTACAAGCGACCGCCTTACTTTCTTCTTGGAAAAGGTTTTGGGCTTAAAGCACTTGCGCTACATGCGCGGCTACAAGAACGTAATCAACAAGCAAAAGGAACTTTGCGCCGAAGGAACCAACGCTCCCTTGGCGATGGAAACAAGCGGCCACGGCGCCTTAAAGGAAAACTACTTTTTGGACGACGGCGCCTTCTTGGCGGTTCAACTTGTAATCGCTTTGGCCAACGCCGCCCAGCAGGGAAAGAAGCTTCAAAGCCTTATCGAGCAGCTTCCTCCGGCCGGCGAAGAGGCGGAATTGCGCTTTAAGATTAACGACGAAAACTTTAAGGAATACGGAAAGCAGGTTTTGGACGCCTTTGCCGAACGCGCCCGCGACGCCGGCTGCATTATGCCAGAGTCCTATGAGGGAATCAGGCTTTGCTTTAAGGGCGGCCCGGAGGCCGACGGAGCGGAAGGCTGGATGCTTTTGCGCCTAAGTTTGCACGATCCTGTAATGCCGCTCAACATAGAGGGAACCACGCCAGGCTCGCTTGAAAAAATCAAGCATGTCGCCGCCTTGCTTTTGACGGGCTTTGACAAGCTTGACATGAGCGCCTTGGCGTAAAAAAAAGGCAGCCTTGGCTTAAGAATGTAGGTCGCGTCTTGAACGGCGCGGCCTTTTTCTATATAATGGAATAATGTTCCGTATTTATGTTGAGCGTCAAAAAGGCTTTGAAAACGAAGCCCGACGCATTCTTTCCGACGTTAAAAATTTTTTGGGCATTAGTTCTGTAAAGAGCGTGCGTTACCTTAACCGCTATGACATTGAAAACGTCATGCCGGCCGTCGCCAAGACAGCCGTTCAGCGAATCTTTTCCGAACCGCAATCGGACAGCGTAATTTACAACCAGTTGAACCTTAAGGCCGGCGAAACGGAAATCATTTGGGAGTACCTTCCCGGCCAATACGACCAGCGGGCCGACAGCGCCGAGCAGTGCCTTAGCCTTTTGCGAAAGAGCTTGGAAAAGACTGTCGAAACCGGAACGGAGCCTCCCCGCGTCCGCTGCGCCAAAATCGTTTTGCTTACCGGAAAAATCGCGGCCAAAGACCTTCAGAAAATCCAGAATTATTTGGTCAACCCTGTCGATTCCCGCTTGACCACCGAAGACGTTCCCGCGACTCTAAAAATCCAAACTGAAACTCCCGGCGACATTCCTGTGGTCAACGGCTTTATCAAATTCAAAAAGGCGGAATTGGAAGCCTACTTGCAAAAAATGGGCCTTGCGATGGATTACGCCGACATCAAATTCTTGCAAGACTACTTTGCAAAGGAAGGCCGCGATCCAACCGAAACTGAAATCCGCGTTTTGGACACATACTGGAGCGACCACTGCCGCCACACGACTTTCTTGACGGAACTAAAAGACATAAAAGTAGAGAAGGGCCCTTACGAAAAATTGATAAAGGCCTCCCTCAAAGAATACACCGACATGCGCGCCGACCTTTACGCCGGCCGCGCGGACAAGCCGGTCACCTTGATGGACATGGCCGTAATCGGAATCAAGCATCTTAAAAAGCGCGGCCTTTTGGAAGACCTTGAGGTCAGCGAAGAAATCAACGCTTGCTCGATTTACATCGACGTTCATTACACCACCGACAAGAATGGAAAGAAAATCGATCCCAACTCAAAGAAGGCGACAGAACGCTGGCTCTTGATGTTCAAGAACGAAACGCACAACCACCCGACCGAAATCGAACCCTTCGGCGGCGCCGCAACATGCATTGGCGGCGCGATTCGCGACCCGCTTTCGGGACGCTCTTGGGTTTACCAGTCAATGCGCGTTACGGGAGCGGCCGACCCGACCGTTCCGATGAAGAAAACGATAAAGGGAAAGTTGCCGCAACTAAAGCTTTGCCGCGAATCCGCCCAAGGCTTTTCTAGCTACGGAAACCAAATCGGCTTGACCACAGGCCAAGTCCACGAAATATACCATCCCGGATACGCGGCAAAGCGCATGGAGCTTGGCGCCGTAATCGCGGCCGCTCCCGCCGAAAACGTAGTCCGCGGAACTCCGCAAGCCGGCGACATCGTCATCTTGCTTGGAGGCGGAACTGGCCGCGACGGCATCGGTGGAGCGACAGGCTCTTCTAAAGTCCACACGGAAAAATCAGTCACAACCGCCGCCGCCGAAGTTCAAAAGGGCAACGCCGTCGAGGAGCGAAAGATTCAGCGCTTGTTCCGCGACAAAGACGTAAGCCTTATGATTGTCCGCTGCAACGACTTTGGAGCGGGCGGAGTAAGCGTCGCCGTCGGCGAATTGGCGCCCGGCTTGGACATCAATCTTGACGCCGTTCCCAAAAAGTACGAAGGCCTCAACGGAACTGAGCTTGCGATTTCCGAAAGCCAGGAGCGTATGGCCGTCGTCGTTCGTCCCAAGGATGTGAAGAAATTTATCAAGGCCGCCGCCGCCGAAAACCTTAACGCGGTCGTAGTAGCCACAGTCACAGACACAAACCGACTTGTAATGACTTGGCGCGGAGACGTGATTGTAAACATCGCGCGCGAATTCTTGGACGCCGCCGGCGCCCGCCACGAAGCCAAGGCCTTGATCGAAAGCCCGACCGCTCCGGCAAATTCGCCGCTCTTAAAGCCGCTCGCTTCAACTGCCAAAAAACTTGGCGCTGGAACGACTTCGGCCGCCTTGCAAAAGGCTTGGATTCAAAACATGGCCGACTTGGCTTGCTGCTCGCAGCGCGGCTTGGGAGAGCGCTTTGACGGCTCGATCGGATCCGCTTCGGTATTGTTCCCCTATGGCGGCCGCTACCAGTCCACTCCCGAAGCGGGCATGACAGCAAAGATTCCAGTAATGTCACCGCGCGAGACAAGCACGGTAAGCCTTATGGCCTACGGCTTTGATCCGCGCGTAAGCGAATGGAGCCCTTGGCACGGAGCGCAAGTTTCCGTATTGTCAAGCTTGGCAAACCTTTTGTGCTTGGGAGCCAATCCGCTAAAAGCGCGCTTGTCGTTCCAAGAATTCTTTGGCCGCGCGGTTGACCCAAAAACTTGGGGCTACCCGGCCGCCGCTCTTCTTGGTTCCATCACAGCGCAAAACGCGATGGGAACGGCCAGCATCGGAGGCAAGGACAGCATGAGCGGAACTTTTGAAAAGATCAACGTTCCGCACACGCTTGTAAGTTTTGCCGTCGGCCACGACGAAGTCCAAAACGCTCAAAGCGGTTCCTTTAAAAAAGCCGGCTCAAACATTTACCTTGTCCGCTTGCCGTATTCAGAATTGCTCGCTCCCGACTACGAGGCTTTTAAGACAAACTCGCAGGTCGTTTACAACTTGAACAAGGCCGGAAAGATCAAGGCTTTGTATCCTGTTCGCGCGGGCGGAATCGCCGAGGCCGTCACCAAGATGGCTATGGGAAATAAAATCGGCGCCGAAATCGTTCGTCCGGCAAAGGCCAAGGAATTGTTCATTCCGCTCTACGGTTCAATCTTGATTGAAACTGACGAAGGCCTTGAAAACGAAGCTTTTGCAAAGGATACCTTGTCCTTTATCGGAAAGACAATCGCCGAGCCAAAAATCATCGTCGTAGGAAAGACGAAGACTACGACTACAACGATAAAACTTGCGGACGCGCAAAAGGCTTGGGAAAACACCCTTACAGAAGTGTTCCCGCAAACAAGCTCTGTCGAGCCTCAGGAAGAGCTTCCGCAGTTCGCAAAGGACGTCCACTCGTCGTTGAGCGACGCCCGCGTTCATCCCAGCTTTAACATTTGCAAAAAGCATCCGCGCGTTTTGATTCCGGTTTTCCCTGGAACAAACTGCGAGTACGACATGGCCCGCGCCTTTGATTTGGCTGGAGCGGACACAAAGATCTTGGTATTTAGGAACAACACTCCGCAAGCGCTTAGCGACTCGCTTGACCAGTTGGCCAAGGCGTTGAAGAAGGCGCAAATCTTGGCGCTTAGCGGCGGCTTTAGCGCGGGCGACGAGCCTGACGGTTCCGGCAAGTACATCGCCAACGTTTTGCGCGAGGCACGCGTCGCAGACCAAATCATGAACTTACTAAAAAAGCGCGACGGCCTTGTTCTTGGAATTTGCAACGGCTTCCAAGCCTTGATAAAGACAGGCCTTGTTCCTTACGGAGAAATCCGCGAGCCAAGCGCCGAAATGCCTACGCTTACGTTCAACACAATCGGCCGCCACATCTCTCGCGTTGTCCGAACAAGAATGACAAGCGCGATGAGTCCCTGGGCCAAGAACGCTTCGGTCATCGACCAAAGAATTCATTTGGTTCCGGTCAGCCACGGAGAAGGCCGCGTGATCATCAGCCCGCGCTTGGCAAAAGAATTGTTCAACAAGGGACAAATCTACAGCCAGTACGTTGACGAAAAAGGAAATCCCGCGATTTTGGAGCCGGACAATCCCAACGGCTCTATGTACGCGATTGAAGGAATGACAAGCCCTGACGGACACGTGCTTGGAAAGATGGGCCACAGCGAGCGAACGATTGGCAACGACTTGAACGGAGCCAGCGCCGACTTGCTTAAGAACGTGACGGGCAATCCTCTGACAAACAATTTTGAAAATTCTTGCCAGAACCTTTTTGCCGCCGGCGTAAGCTACTTTAAGTAAGGAATGTGATGATGAATAAAAATTGTATTCAAACCCGCGCGGAAAAAAATAATAAGGCCAATAAGGCCGCCGCGCTTTTTATCGCGCTTTTAGCGATGGCCGCGGTATTTTGCGGCTGCTCAAAAAAGTCCGCGCCCGACGCTTACGGCGTTTACAACGACTTTGACAGCGTTTTAAGCGCGGCCCAAAAAAGCGGCAAAAAGATTTTGCTCTTTTTTACAAAAATTGAGGACGGCGGCCTTAACGAAAAAATCGTTAACAACGTTCTTCAAGCCGGCGACTACAACGAGTTGTTTGGAGGCGAGTTTGAAACTTGCCGCATCGACTACAGCCGCGAGCGTTTTTCTAGAAAGGCCGAAGGCTTTAACGAGGCGCAAAACGATCGCGACATGAAAGTCGCCGTTGTTTACGGAGTGGACACTACTCCAGCCGTTGTGGTTTTGACAAAGCAAGGCTACGTGATTTGCAACATCACTTACTTGCCGATTGAAAATCCCCAGGACTTGCTAAAGATTGTCGAGCTTGACAGAAAAAACATCGACGACATGGAAAAGCTTCTTGCCGAAATCGACGCCGCCAAAGGCCTTGACCGAGTGGCAAAAATCGACGAGCTTTTTGAACAGACCAACGCCAACTACCGCTACCAATTGCGCGAGTTGAGCGACCAAGTCATCAAGTTGGACAAAAAGAACGAAAGCGGCTTGGTGGGAAAGTATTTGCTTGCCCGCGCTTCCACAAAAGCTATGGAATGTTACTTGCGCCGAGAGCCGGACAAGGCCGTTGACTGTTATTTGGAGCCCTTAAAGTCAAAGTTCCTTTCTGTCGAAGAAAAGCAGCGCAGCTATTTTGCGGCGGCCTACATCACCGGAAAGAACGATATGAGCGTCGAGAACTCAAAAGAAATCATCAAGTACTTGAACGCCGCCATTGAATTGGATTCCCAGTCGCAGCTTGCCGAGCGCTGCCGCTTTTTGCTTGAGCGCCAAGAAAAGATTTTGGCCAACCAAATAGAGACCGAAGCGAAGAAAGCGGAAGAAGCCCAGGCGTCTTCGGAGAACAGCGCGGAATAATGAACGAACCTCCGTCTGTCTCCGACATATCGATTCCCGCGTTAATAATTTCAGCGGCGGTTCTAATAACGCTTTCGATGCTGTTTTCGGTAAGCGAAAGCGCTTTCTTGTCAGTAAACAAATTACGGCTAAGAGTCCGATGCCGCGCGGGAAACAAACGAGCGCTGAGAGTCGCCAAGCTTTTAAAGAACAAGGAGCGGATGATAAACACCCTGCTTGTTTCAAACGACTTGGTCAACGTAATGCTCAGCGCGATTCTTACGGCCTTCGCTCTAAAAGTCTTTGGAAGCAAGGCAATCGCAATCACAACCTTTGTCGCAACCTTGTTGCTTTTGCTTTTTGGAGAGATCACCCCAAAGGCTGTTTGCACCCGACATCCTGATCCAATCGCTTACGGCCTTAGCGGCTTTGTCCAGTTTGTTGTTGTCGTCATGCGGCCGATTGTTTTGGTTTTTACGGCTGTGTCGCGCTTTGTTCTTTTTTTGCGCGGCATAAAAGTTAAGAACGAGCAAACCTCCTTTACGGTGGAAGACATAAAGACTTTTTTGGACGTCAGCGCCGAAAGCGGAATCATCGAGCATGGCGAAAAAAATTTGATGAACCGCGTCTTTAAGTTTAAAGACCTTGAAGCGCAAGACATTATGATTCCGCGCAAGCAAATCACTTTTGTGCACATCGACGACAGCTACGACAAAGTTTTGGAGCTTAGCAAGCGGACTTTGTTTTCGCGCTTTCCTGTTTACCGCCGCGACATCGACGACATCGTTGGAACGGTATACATAAAGGACTTGCTGTTTTATTCCGGCAACAAAAAAAGTTTTTCTTTGCGGAGCGTGATGCGCCCTCCGCTTTTTATCCTTGAAACAAAAAATATGTCGTCAACCCAACAAATCTTGCGCGAAAACCGGCAGACAATGGCGATTGTCGTTGACGAATATTCGGGAACTGAAGGAATACTGACAAAAGAAGACATCGCCGCCGAAATGTTTGGAGCGGGAATCTCGGAATTTTCAAAAGCGGCCAACGTTTCGTCAACGATTCCTGTAGACTCGAATGAATTTGAAGTGGAAGGAACGACGCGACTTTCTGACATAAACGAAGCATTGCGGTTGAACCTTAATTCTGACATAAACGAAAGCGTCGGCGGCTGGATTATGGAAAAAATCGGCCGCATTGCCGAAGCCGGCGACAAAGTGAATTTTGAAGGCTGGAATTTTATCGTTGAAAAGCTTGACGGATTTAGAATAGAAAAAGTTCTTCTTGTCCGCGAAAAAGAAGAAGTCCAAGATTCGGAGGGCGACGAATGAATTGGACTAAAATTCTTTGGACAAGCGGCCTTTTGATTTTTCTTGTTTGGCTTATCGCTTTTTTTGCCGGAAGCGAAACCGCCTTTCTTTCTATGACCAACATTCGCGTGCGAAAAATGCTGCGAGCAAGAAAGCCCGGCGCAAAAAGAGTCGCCCGCTTGCGCGCGGACATGGACAGCGTATTGACGGTTGTCCTTATCGGAATAAATTTCATCAACACGCTTGCGTCTTCCATCGCCACCGCGCTTGCGATTGAGTTGGTGGGCAACAAGGGCGTCGCGATCGCCACCGCAGCCATAACTTTTTTTGTAACGGTCTTTGGCGAAATCATTCCAAAAACTGTCGCGGGCCTTGAGGACAGAACCGACAAAATCGCCGCGCGCTCTTCCGTTCCGCTTGAATTGCTAAAGAACGGCTTTTGGCCCGTTGTCTGGGTTTTTTCCAACATTTCAAAGGGAACGGCTTTTATTGTTGACGCTCTTTGGAAAAGAAACGACGCGATTATCCAAGAAGGCGAGCTTAAGACTTTGATCCAGGCTGGAGCGGATGACGGCGCTTTGGAAAAATCCGAAAAAAATATGTTGGACAAAATTTTGGAAATCTCCGACTTGACCGTCCACAACATTATGAAACACCGTTCCCTCGTAACTTACATAAAGGAAAGCGACACAAGGGCGACTGTCGTCGAAGCCTTTAAGAATTCCGGCTACTCGCATTTGCCCGTCTACAAAGATTCCAAGGAAAACGTCACCGGCGTTTTGTATTACAAAGACGTTTTGTTTGAGCGGAATCTTCCCGGCGCTTTTTTTATCGTGGACTACATGACGTCGCCCTTGTACGTTCCCGAAACTTTTTCGGTAATAGAATTGATTCAGACCTTGAAAAAAGAAAAGCGTTCGTTTGCCGTGGCGCTGGACGAGCAGGGCTGCACCGCGGGAATCGTTACGCTTGACGACGTGATGCGCGGCTTGTTCGGAAGAATGAGCGACGCTGGAAACAAGCACCAAGAAGTTCCGGCGGAAGACAGGATTAAGATTATTTCGTCAAAAGAATTTTTGGTTCCAGGCGATATGCGCTTGACTGACTTGAATTCTATTTTGAACTTGAATTTGGCCAGCGAAAACTTTGACACGCTTGCCGGCTTGTTGATGGAAAAGTTTGACGCGCTTCCATCCTCCGGAGAAGCCGCGCGAATCGGCCGCGCGCTTTTTGTGGTCGAAGACCAATCCCAGCGAAGGATAAAAACGGTCAGGATTAAGTTTTAGGCTTTGGCCGCGTCCACAATTAGGCCAGCCGTACCTTCGATGCCGGCATAAGAGCTGTTGATGAGCATGTCGTAGTGCTCGTAAGCTCCCCAAGTCCATTCGGTGAATGTGTTGTAGTGGTTGGCGCGGCGCTTGTTGACCTGAGTGATTGTCTTTTTTGCGTCTTTTTCGGGAATGCCGTAAGCTTCAATCGCGCGCTTGATTCTGTCGTCGGGATTTGCGTAAACAAAAAGTTTTAGAATGTCGCTGTCAGCGAATTCCTCGCTAGTGTGAAGAATGTAATCCGCGCAGCGGCCAACGATTACGCACGGCGATTCTTTGGCAACCTTGAGTATTATTGTTCTTTGCGCGTTGTAAATTTGGTCTACCAAGGGCAGCGTGTTGGGCGTTGTAGCCGTCGCGTAGTTTGAGGAATAGTTTGAGCCAAGCATCATGTTGTAAAGCCAACCGCTTGAAAGGCTTTGCTCGCTCTTTTCGATGAACTTTGGCGAAAGTCCGCTTTCGTCGGCTGCCAAGTCGATGAGCTGCTTGTCGTAGTATTTCCAACCGAGTTTTTCGGCGACAATTTTTCCAATGGCGCTTCCGCCGCTTCCGTATTCACGGCTTATGGTTATGATTTTTTTCATGTTACGCTCCTTGTTTAGTGTCTATCATTGTATCACACTTTGCGTGATTTTGCTACAAAATGTTACCAAGAAAATTTAAGCGAGAGTTCCAAGTCTACATACATTAGTTGTCCGCCAGCTTTTCCAGACTTTTTGTATGAAGACTCCCCGCCTTTTTTTAAATACATTGCGCCTTTGCTTTCGCCCGTTATTGAAAAAACTGTTTTTTGGCAAATGGAAAAGAATTTTTTTATTTTAAATTCGCTTTTGAGCGTTTGTCTAAAGGCGAAAAAAGCGGAATAAGCTATGTCGATAAAATCTTGGTGGTTTGAAAGATGTTTGTCGTAGTCCATCATTAGGTAAAAGACGGCGACTTCGGATGCCAGCGAAATTTTTGCCCAAGAACAGGGAAGAAAATCCGCGCGCAAGCCGGTCCAAACAAAAAAATTGTAGACGTCATAATTGATGACGGACATTCCGTCATAATCATAAACAGTTCTATGGCTTGCGTCGTCGTAAGGATAAATCTTTGAGCCATTGTTATTTCCGTAATAGCCGGTTCCATTCTTAGCGCTGAATTTTAAATATTGGGCGTTAAAAGACAGGAGCGGCGCCAGTGTCAAAAAGCTTGTTGGATAAAATCTAAAATCTGTTTGCAGCTCAAGGTCAAATCCTCCGATTCCTCCGTTAAGCCCCAAAAAAAGGTCGTGTTCGGAATAATCGGTTTTTGTTGAAGTGTCGCCGTTATGGCAGTCCGAATCGTTCCGCCAGTCGGAGTCTGTCATGCGTCCGGTTTTTGACGGAATGAAAAATTTGCTAAGCAAGTTGACGCCAAAACGCTTGTATTGAATTTGCGCGTCTAGGCCGTAGTACCAGGCGGGAGTTATGTCGTAAATTAGTTCGCTCAATTTGTAAATGCCAGCTGTTTTTGAATTGGCCCAAACGATTTCCTTGCATTGGCCAAGACGCGCTCCAAAAATCGGTTCAACGCTAAAGGCCCAGCCGTCAACTCTTTGTCCGCGGTCGTCTTGCGCGAATGTCGGAACGACGGCAAGCGTTGCGAAAAAAATTGCTGCGGCAAAAAAACGGCGCGTTTTCATGACTGGCCCTCCGCCGCGTTGGCGCCTTCCAAAGGATCCACGCCAAAAAGTTTTGCAAGCTGCTTTCGCGTCACTTCCAAATCTTTGGGGTAGGGCGCCACAAATTCCACGGGCTGCTTTGTGGCCGGATGTTCAAACTGAATTTTCCAGGCGTGCAAGGCAAGGCGGTTGATTAGCGGCCGCTCCATCTCCAAGTCGCCGTTGTAGCGTTTCTTCAATTCCGAAAGGTAAACGCCGCGCTGGTTTCCGCTGTAAAGGGGGTCGCATACGATCGACAAATTGTTGGCGTTTAGGTGCGCGCGGATTTGGTGGGTTCGGCCTGTGAGCGGCCGCGCTTCCAGCCAAGAAAAAGGCCCGCAAGCTCCGATGAATCTAAAGTCGGTTACGGAATCCTTTCCGTGCGTTTTGTTCACAACTGTTCTGTGGCGCGCGTCTCCGTCCGGCATTAGGGGGAGCGTAACTTTAAGGTCGGACCAAAGGGGGCGGCCGCGAACAAGACAATGGTAAATTTTATGGACTTTCCTTGCGGCGAACTGGTCGCAAAGATTTTTGTGCGCGGCTTCGTTCCTGGCGTAGACGACGATTCCGCTTGTGTCCTTGTCGATTCTGTGGACGGCAAAAAGCTTTCCAAATTCTTCTTGCGCGATTAGGTCCAGTCGCGGCGCTTCTTCGTCGTAGCGGTCGGCGGCCACGCAAAGGCCGCTCTTTTTGTTCAATACGATTATGTCGTCGTCGGAGTGAATGACGCTGTAGTCGGGTGTTGTCTTCATATATGATATAGTATAAAATAAAATGCAACTAAAATCAATTTTATTTGTCTAATTTTATAGAGGAAAATATGTCTTCATTGTATAAAGAGTTTTTGGAAGAGCCGAGAGAATTCAACGGATACGAGGATTTAAAGGAACATTTCAAAATCAAGATCCCTTCAAATTTCAACTTTGCCTACGATATCGTGGACCGCTATGCAAATGACGAGCCTGACAAAAGGGCGCTTGTTTGGTGCGATGACCGCGGCGAAGAAAAGATTTTCAGCTTCAAAGAAATTTCCGACATGTCAAAAAAGACGGCCAACTTTTTGACCGCCCACGGAATCCGTAAAGGCGACTCGGTCATGCTGATTTTGCGCCGCCGCTACGAGTTCTGGCTTTTTATTTTGGCCTTGCACAGAATCGGAGCGATTGCCGTTCCCGCGACTGTAATGCTTCTAAAAAAGGACTTGGAATACCGCAACAACGCCGCTTCGATTAAAATGATTGTTTCTGTTGACGACGACAAGTTGATGAAGGAAATCGAATCCGCGATGCCCAAATCTCCGACAGTAAAAAATTTGGTCACTGTCGGCGGCGACAGGCCTGGCTGGGTCAACTTCCACCGCGAGTATGAATTTTGCCTTCCGATTTTTGAGCGCATCAGCGGTTCCGAGGGAACGACAAACGACGACATCATGCTTTTGTATTTTACAAGCGGAACGTCGGGCTATCCAAAAATGGTCGGCCACAATTTCCTTTACCCGCTGGGCCATATCGTCACGGCCAAGTTTTGGCAGAACGTTGTCGAGGACGGCTTGCATTTGAGCATCGCCGAAACCGGTTGGGGCAAGGCTGTTTGGGGAAAGCTTTACGGCCAGTGGATTGCCGGCAGCGCGGTCTTTGTTTACGACATGGATTCATTTAAGCCCGACTTGGTTCTTCAAAAAATCGCGCATTACAAAATCACGACTTTCTGCGCGCCGCCTACGGTCTACCGCTACTTGATTCGGCAAAATCTTTCCAAGTACGATTTGTCTTCGCTAAAATATTGCGTCACCGCCGGCGAGGCTTTGAACGCCGAAGTTTACAACCGCTTTTACGAGCAGACCGGAATCAAAATGTTTGAGGCTTACGGCCAGACAGAAGCGACGGTCATCGTCGGAAACTTTCCCGGAATGGAGCCAAAGCCGGGCTCTATGGGAAAGCCCGCTCCCGGCTACGACGTCCGCATCGCAAAGCCCAACGGCGACACTTGCGGCGTGAACGAAACAGGCCAAATCGTAATCGACGTCGAAAAGTCGCATCCGCTTGGCCTGTTCTCCGGCTACTACAAGGACGTCGTTCTTACTGCGGAGGCCTTTGACAACGGCCTTTACCACACTGGCGACACGGCCTACATGGACGAGGACGGCTACATTTGGTTTGTGGGCCGCGCGGACGACATCATAAAAAGCTCAGGCTACCGCATCAGCCCCTTTGAGGTCGAAAGCGTTTTGCAGCAGCACCAGGCGGTTTTGGAATGCGCGGTCACCGGCGTTCTTGACCCCAAGCGCGGCCAGCTTGTAAAGGCGACGATTGTTTTGAACAAGGGCTTTGAGCCGACCAAGCAGTTGGAAATTGAGCTGCAGGAATTCGTCAAGAGCCAGACGGCCAGCTACAAGTATCCGCGCATCATCGAGTTTGTCGAAGAACTTCCAAAAACAATCAGCGGAAAAATCCGCCGCGTCGAGATTCGCGAAAAGGATAATAAAGACAAGGAAGAGCTTTAACGCGGAACGCTTGCAAGCCAAAGACGCTCGGGCGTCACATCAAGCGCAAGGCGGCGAGTTCGTTGAGGACTTGCCGCTTGTTTTTTGTCCAGTCGGGGGCGAGCAAAATCTTTTTTGGGCCGTCGCCGGTCAAGCGGTGCACGACCATGTCAGGCGGCAATAGCGGAACAATCTTTTTTAAAAGTTCAAAATATTTTTCTTTTGCAAGGCATTCAAATTTGCCCG
>JAEEGJ010003261.1_pt1 | contig 64460 bp, 74 predicted proteins | sample 8958761 | NCBI WGS metagenome assembly JAEEGJ01 (sample SAMN16246546, study PRJNA631951) | gut metagenome | biome: gut microbiome; feature: rumen; material: RS-attached | host: Bos | place: Iran: Karaj | collected 2018-10 | reverse complement strand
TTGATGCAACCGGCATTCCGCTTATCGTAAAATACTTGTTAAGTTCATCAAAGGTTGCAGAACAGCCGCCTCTCCTTGCTACCACGATACTTGCTCCCACTTTCATCGTCTTGTCAAAGTGACTGCTGTAGAACAGCCTGTCAAGACATGCGATAAGCGTGGCATTTGCAGATGCATAATACACGGGGGACGCCAGAATGAGTCCGTCGGCTTCTTCGAATTTCGGTGCTATTTCATTTACGACATCATTAAATACGCATTTTCCTTTGACACCACATGATCCGCAGGAAACACATCCTCTTATGTCTTTGTTTCCTACCTGGACGATCTCGGTCTCAACACCTTCTTTGTCAAACACCTTAACCATCTCGGAAATGGCTGTTGCCGTATTCCCGCTTGTTTTTGGACTTCCGTTAAGTATCAATACTTTCATGCTTCCCTCCACACTATTTTATTGCTACAAGGACTGCATCCTTTTCATCGAAGTAATCGTCCATGTTACTGCTTAAGCCTGCTGCCTTCCATGCCTGGTCAAAGGAGATATCTTCAATGTTGCTAAGATATATAAATGTGCTGTCCTTTGCGGCATTGTTCATACGTCCCGTGATCTCGAGTCTGTATTTATAAACGTGCTTATCGGTTTTCCAGGTACCGTCACTCATTTCATAATAAGGCATCATTGTAAGAAACTTACCATCTGCCAGATACTGTTCTGTAAGATCAGGTGGTGTCTCCTCAAATGTATTAACGACTTCCGTCTCCTTAGGAGCAAGGATCAAAAATATCCCAGTACTTCCGGAGAAGACTTCGGCAAACAGCTGAGCAGACTGTTCTTTTGTATATACCTCATATGTTTTTGATTCATCGCCGACCCTAAACTCTAAAGGTTCACTTAACGGCACAAATACGCTCGGGTCATATGTTACGCTCTCGCCATCCCATTCGTACCTTACATCATTCACATATGTATATACGTTTTTCCCTTCATAATATGAAAGCTGTCTCAGTCTGGAAGCATTAACCTCGCAGACTATAGCTCCAAAACCGGCAACAAAAATATACACGAATATCAGACATGCACCTAAAAGCCAGGCATACCTCTTTTTCAGATTTTTTGCCAATACTATTATGAACACCAGGCCGATTACAGCAAACACAAAGCACCATGTATACTTATTTGTGTATTTTAGCGGTTTGATGGTAGCACTTATACTTATAATCACTCCCAGCGCCAGTACGATTATCTCAAATATCCCCAGTATTGAAATATAGGGTTCATCAGTCTTTTTCATAATATACTATGTCCATCCTGTCGTTTATCTTATCTATCCTTCCGGTTCTGTTATAGCCCATCTTCTCATACAGATGAAGGTTTCCCTCCTCCTGCAGTATCGTATCTAGGCACCAGTGATCAGATCCGTATATGCGCTCTGCCTCAAGTATCGCCTGTTTGGCATACCCTTTGTTTCTGTACTCTTTCATGATCCATATTGGAGAGATACGTTTCCTGCTTGCGTCTTTTTTATCAACAATACGGATCGCTCCTACGCATTTTTCATCTGCCATGATGAAATAATAGTTTGTCCACGGCTGCTCAAATCTTGCCACGATCTTGTCAATGCTCTCCGCCCCCGGACTCGTGTCGTAATCCTGATATTTGTCCAAAAGATCCTTAAATGCCTCAATCTGCATCTTCCAGACTGTTTCAAGATCTTCTCTTTTAACGGGTTTTAGTTTAATATTCATATTTACCTTTCTACAACTATAAGAGGAATTATATATTCCTCGGGTGTCAGTCCTGCGTGGCCTCCGGGCATCTCTTCTGCCTCTTTATGTGTGTTGAACACTGAAACGTCAGAAACTGAAATAGCAACATAATCGCCTATCATATCCTTAAGATCAGCGTGGTCTTTTCCGATGCCAAACAGCTTTTTACTGAGCACTTCCTCCTTTTTAAGCAGAACAAACGAATCACCGAAATGCTTATTAAACACTTCAGGGAAAGAATCCATATATTCATCTTTTATAAACAGATTCAATGTTCGCGGTTCTATCGAAGGCATTCTTTCAAGACATTTCATTATATCGGGATAATCGAGTATGCAATAGTTTTTGCAGTCAATATGTCCGTGATCTGCCGTTATCAGTAAAAGCGTATCGCTTAAGCCTTTTGCAAATTCCTCTATCTTTTCTTCAAGGTCTGTTATCACATCATGTGTTTTACTGCTCTTAGTTCCCGTCCTGTGCATCGTTGAATCTGGTTCATTCCAGTATGCATAGATATATTTATTGCCTTCTTCTTTGCAAAAATCCTGTATGCGGCTCAAAATCTCATCGATATCTTTGGGAAAAGGCTCAATAAACGGCATTGAAAAATATGCCTTTTTTCCTGCCTCATTTATCTTTTCCACTATCGATTTGTACGGAGTATATGTAAATGGCACATTAAACTCTGCTGCCTGCATAGGCTCCTGCAAACTTCCGTTTTTTTCTGCAAGCTGATCTGTGTTTGTAAATACCGTAACATTCTTATCAAGTTTCGGATAATACATATCCCAGCCCAGCCATCCGTGTTCATTCGGATACAGCCCGCTAATTATTGAAATTGTTGCAGCAACGGTTGTCGGCGGATATACAGAATGAAAGGAGCCTGCAAAGTGAGACCTGAAAAATCCGTCTTTTGAAAGATGCTTTTCTATTATGGAAGTCCCCATGGCATCCAAAAGCAGTATTACGACATTCTTGCAGTCCTTTTTAAGATATTCATCTGCAAGTGGAAGTGTCTTTGCATTAACAGGCACATCAAACTTATTCAATATGGAACTTGCCAGATTTACAAGACAGTTATCGTAATCTGGCAGTTTGGGTAATTTATTCATTGATCTTCCTTAAATCGTTATCTCTATCCGGTTATCTTCAATCGCGACGATACAGCTTTCATAGTATCCGTCCCCTGTAGTCCTGGGTCCGCTTATTATCTTAAATCCATCCATGGATAACTGCTTTGTAAGTCTGTCTACCTCTTGACTGCTGCCGACAGAAAATGCTATATGAGAATATCCTGTCCTCTCAAGGTTCTTATCCATATCGCTGACCCCGGGTTTATTCATTATCTCTATCCTTGCTCCGTCATCAAACGAAAGAAAGTAGGATCTGAATCCGGTATCCTTGTTATGATATCCGTCATTTGATGTAGCTCCCAGATACTTTATGAAAAAATCCCTTGCCTTCTCAAGATCATTAACAAACATTGCTATATGCTCTATTTTCATATCTGACACTCCACCTTTCTGCAGACAATGGTATCCATGCAGTGAAAGTGAGGAACTCCGCCGCTGTTATCCTCAAAGATTATCTCATCTATGCGCTCCATCTTCCAGTCACCAAAATATGTGAACAGCTCGCCGGATCTCCACATCTTCTCTTCCTTATCCCAGTCGGGAGGAAGCTCCAAGAACGGTTTTTCAACAAATACATTGATGTATACAATGCCATTAGGATTTGTGATCTGTTTGATCTTTTCAAAAAAGGCTTTCTTGTTCTGATCAAAAAGATACTGTACCGTTCCCGTTGAATAGACTATGTCAAATCTTTCTTTAGTATCAAATGTATTTATATCATCAACATAAGCATTGATCTCAACATTTCTTTCCTTTGCAAGGGCATTCGTCTTTTTTATCCCGTTTTCTGTCAGATCAAAAGCAGTTACCTTATATCCATTCTGAGCCATGTATACGGCATCCTTGCCTTCTCCGCATCCTATATCAAGGACCTTTTTATCTGACGAAGGTGGGCAGAGTTCTATCAGTTCTTTTAAAAATCCTCCTGGTTCAAGGCCCCAGTAATAATCATCACCCTCATACCATTTTTCATAGTTTGTTCTTATACTCACTTTTATCCCTCTTTAAACATTCTGACACAGTCAAAGTTACCGCTTTTTATAACCGTATCATCCAGGACTTTATAGCCCAGCTTTTCATAGAACGGGACCGCTTCAAGCCTGCTGTCGATAATGATCCTTTTATATCCCAGTTCTCTTACCCAGTCCTGCGCTTGTTCTACAGTCTTACGCCCGAGCTGTTTTCCTCTGTACTCCGGTAAGACCACAACTCTTCCAAGTATCACTTCACTGTCATTTATCTCATAAAACCTGCAGGTCGCTACCGGATATCCGTCATCAAGGATCACTATATATTTCGTTTTATCATTGTCATGCTCATCAAATTCTTCTCTTAATGATATATGATGCTGACGATTCATGCCCTGGATGCGCACAGAATATGCTCCAGCTCTCTGCCACTCCTTTTCAGCTCTTATAACCTCATACTCCATATCACTTTCCCTTTATCTCTATCCTGTCCATTATTCCCTGAACCGATACATTTGGATGAGTCAGATACATTCTTGTCACATCCTCGATAAAAGTCGTATCAGCACCGGTCTTTTTCTGTATCTTATTTAATGTCAGGCCTTTATCAATAAGATGTGTTATCTCCTTTATCAGATAATATCTGTCATCCGCGACATCTTCTTCTTTTTTTGTATTATCAAGGATCACACTCTTTGCATGACCGTAATATATGGCCTTAGGCCCCAGTAAAAGCAGTCTGTTCCAGCTTTTCTCTATAAGCGTATCTTTATGCAGTTCAAGCTCGTATAAAGGATTAAGATCTCCGACAAACAGATATCCTTCATCAAGATACAGAGATATGCTGTCATCACTGTGACCGGGAGTATGGATAACTTCGCCTTCTATACCTATCTTATTTAAAAAGTTTCTGCTGTTCTCAACAGATACAAGTTCGATATTTTCATCATCGATCGGATGAAACTCATATTTATTCTCTCTCTTAAATATCTCATCCGAAAAGTGAATGAACTCCTTCTGCACGTCAAACACAACTATTTTTGCTCCCAGCAAAGCTATATCAGAAGCTATTCCCATATGATCCGGATGAAAATGCGAGATAAAGATATAATCGATACTCTGTACAGGGACTGCGATCTCTCCCAAGTATTTGCACAAAGCCGTGAAGCTTCCGGCCCAGCCGGTATCAAACAACAGTCTTACTTTATCATTTTCTATAAGATACGTATTCGTATTTGAATACTTAAGCTCATGTATTTTCAATAAATCTTTCTATTGCCTCGTTAACCTTTTCAGGTTCGTCATCATTAGAATTGTGTGCGGCATTCTCGATCCATGTGATCTTTACACCGATAGTCTCAGACCATTCCCTGTTATACTGCATGACCTTTCCCAGCCTGTCCTTGGTTCCGACAATGAGAAGAATGGGACATGTGATATTAAGATCACAGTTATCTTTAAGAAAGCCCGAATAGCAGACAGCCATAAGATGACAGAGTTCATTTTTTTCATAAGGCTCAAGGATGCTCAGCATGTTTTGATATGATCTTTCAGTGCAGGTAGCCTGTTTTGCTATAGCTTTCTTAAGCGACTTTAACGGATAAAGTTTAGACATCCACTCAATCTGATCAAGCCACCATCTGTCGGACTTTGAATAATACTTTTCTCCGAAAGGCGTACTGTCGATCGATATAAACATACTCACTATATCAGGATATCTCTTGATAACTGACTGAGCGATATAACCGCCCAGAGACTGTCCGATAAGTACTGCCTCTTTGATCTTATTATCGATAAGGATCTGCTTCACGGCAAGTGCAGCCTTTTCATATGAAAACTCCTTATATGGTCTGGATGCGCCGTGAGCCGGAGCATCCCAGGCTATCACATTGTATTCTTCTGAAAAATATTCGATCTGCCCTCTGAAAAGATTGTGATCGGCCGTCAGTCCGTGCAAAAAGAACAGTGTCTGATTATCTGATTCTATGTTATCTGTGATCCAGTAATGGATATTTCCGGATTCAGTTTCAAGTATTTTTTCTGTGATCATCTTATTTCCTATGCGCCGTGATTATTGTATAGCTCTTTGCGTTAACTGTGATAATGCAATCAGCGGTCTCTACATACCAGTTCTTTCCTGCTTTTTTGACTAAAGCAGACTTACTCATGATCTTTTGTCTGCAAAATTCCACAACATCTACATTCAACTCAAGATTCTTTTTTATCCTCTCTATCCCCATTTTTGTTGAATGAAGCCTGTCAATGTTATCTAAAAGATCACTGATATCCGTTTTCTCATTATCAATCTTTTCAAGCGTGTCATTTAATATTTCGTTTCTGAGATCGGAAAGCCATTTTGAAAATGCGACTTCATCAAACGCATATGTCTTATTAAGCTCATACTCGTTTTCAGACCATGTATCAATAGGAGATTCATTATGCTGTATGAGCGCTTCAAGCTTGTCCAGCGCCTTGTACAGCTTTGCCTCCTTTGTTATCTGGGCATCCATCTCCTTATACAGTTTTTCCATGTTTTTTGATACATTTTCAGGAAGATTCCTGACCCAGTCATTTAACAGTGAATCCTCGGTTTCTCTGTCAGAATCGGTTTTTATGAATACCGGGATATCTCCCGTAAAGCATTCTCCCAGATCATGTATCAGACACATATCTACCACTCTGTCTATATCAATATCAGGAAACTCATCTCTTAAGAGAAATGCCATAAGCGACACTCTCCAGCTGTGTTCCGCCACGCTTTCATGTCTTCTTTTACTGGTAGTACAGTGTCTTGTTGTATCCTTAAGTCTTTCTGCCACATGCAGTATTTCAAGATAATCCCTAGGATTCATTTTTATCTCCCGTCAGTGTGTGTTAAGCCAGCTTCTTACCAGATTTTCAAAAACAATCGGCTGCTCGATCTGAAGATTATGACCAGCCTTGTCAACTGCACAGTATGTTGAGTTCTTATAGATACTCATAAGATCAAACTGATCTTTGTATCCGACTTCACAATCCTGTTTTGCAGCTATGATAAGTGTCGGGATCTGACACGGATCTTTAAGATCATCGACATCAAACGAAAAACTTCCTTCCAGCACGTTATTTAAAAAATCCCAGTCGGCACTGTTAAGAGCAGGAATCAGATATTTCTCATATCTATCCCACACCTCTTTTGTAAGCACAACATTCATCTGGGTAAAACTGTCATACTGCTCCTTTGAAAGTGTTGCCAGAAAATCATCATCTCTTTCCACAACAGTCAGAGGTTCAACCTGTCCCTGTCTCACACCGGGGATCATGCACGGAACCAGTAAAATGATCTTTTTGATCATTTCAGGATATCTGTTCACAAAACCTCTCGTTAGCAGACCGCCGTATGACTGACCGATGATCATAAACTCATCTCTTATGACATTGACTGCAAATTCATGCAGCAGTTCCAGCATATCATCGGAATTTCTGACATCACCGCGTTTAGAATTGCCCATTCCCGGAAGATCGATATAGAATCTCTTATATCCTTCCAGCATGGTAAAGACAGGTTCGAAGGCCCCTTTCATGGTAAGGCTGCTTATCCCCCATCCATGTATTATAAGGACCGGCATTCCTTCTCCTATCACTTCGTAATTTATTATGTCGTATTTCATAACTTGTACCGTGTGGCAGGCATGGTTCTCATCGGTGTCGTGCCTGTATCAACACCGAAGGAGTCTTATTTGTTTAAGACTCACATTTCCTGTTTTATCAGATCTTCACTCTCTGCCATTGCCTTAAGAGTCATATCAAGAAGCTTATCAAGTTCCCATCCAAGCTGAAGAGCACCTCTTTCAATGACTTCTCTTGAACATCCTGCGGCAAATCCCTTGCTCTTGTACTTTTTCTTTAAAGATTTCAGTTCCATATCCTTTGTGGATTTTGAAGGTCTCATTAAAGCTGCTGCCCAGATAAGTCCCGTAAGCTCATCTGCAGCAAACAGGATCTTTTCCATTTCATGTACAGGTTCAACATCGATCGTTACTCCGTTTCCGACAGTGATCCCGTATCCGTGTGAACATACGGCATGAATGATGTCATCGCTGACTCCGCCTTCTTTTAAAAGCTCAGGAGCCTTTAAGCAGTGTTCGTCGGGATAAAGTTCAAAATCTATATCATGCAAAAGTCCCACGATACCCCAGTAATCCTTGTCATCTTCATATCCAAGTTCCTTTGCATACCATTTCATGACAGCCTCAACAGTAAGAGCATGCTGGATATGAAACGGATCCTTGTTATATTTCTTTAACAGTTCAAATGCTTCATCTCTTGTGATCATTGTATTTTCCTTTCTATTTGATCTCACCTTTGGCAAACAGATTATCTTTTCCCATTCCGCAGACATAGGGATTGCTGTCATACATATGACTAAATTCAAGAAATTCCTCTTTCTGCTTTGGATCATTCATTATCTTTATAAGGATCTCGTTTGGTATGGTCCTTGCAAATGCACCGGGGCCTGCAAGTGATATGTTCTTTACTCCATACCTAGCCAGTATCTCTTTAAGCTCATCAGGCATAAAATGATAGGAGATGCTCCATGGCACTTCTCCCCTGTCATAGGCTTTCTTTGCTTCTTCAACATCGCACATAAGACCATTTTCATAAGTCTTAAACAGACTCTCCTTATTAAATGAAAAGCTCTCAACCATCTGATCACGGCTGTTTAGACACCATTTTACCCATTCATCCTTGCTGTCTTTATCAAGAATGAACTGATTCTTCTGAATCGGATTAGACAGATATGGCAGTGCTCCGAGTCTGCTCGATACACTGATCATGATCCTTTTATCTGCGATCCTGACAAGCTCTTTTATTGTCTCTTCCTGCTTTGGATATGTATAAGAAATGGGGGAATCAAATGACATGACAAGATCAAATGATCTGTCGTTGAATGCAGACAGATCCTCCAGTGCGCCTTTTACAAAGGTGATACGATCTTGTACACCTTCTTTCTTTGCAAGCTGTCTTGCTTTATCGATCATCGGCTGGGATATATCAAAATGTGTGACATTCAGTCCCTGTTTTGCAAGCAGTATAGAAAATCGTCCGCTCCCTGCGCCGCCGTCAAAGACAGTCTTGATCCCGTCATGATTTGATAAGAGTTCCTTTTGAATATGCGCTTTTTGAACAATATCATCGATGAAAGTCTGTTCTCTTTCAGCCTCTAATTCTCCTTTATCAGGCTGATTCCACATCCTTTCCGATATCTTTGTACTGTAGTCCATGTAATCCCCCTTGTTCTTTTTATAGATTTTACCATATCCCTGTTTATTTTGACCATTAAAAAAGGAACTCCCCGGTCATGCCATCGAGGGTTCCTTTATTACCGATTTTTACTCGCTTTTATTTCTTTTCATCTTCCGTCAGAGTTTCATTCATGCTACCCGTACGATATCCCTTTACATCCAACGTCACATATGTAAAGCCTATCTCTTTTAATTTAGAGTATACATCCTCTCTAATCTTTTCTTCCATGAACTTAGAAAACTCTTTTGGCAAAAGCTCTATCCTTGCGATATTGCCGTGAATCCTGACACGCAGCTGATGAAATCCAAGATCAAGAAGATACTGCTCTGCCTTATCCACCATCTTAAGCTTCTTTTCTGTTATCTCCTCTCCGTACGGAAATCTGCTGGTAAGGCAGGCAAAAGACTGCTTATTCCAGGTTGGGAGAGAAAGATACTTTGACAGTATCCTTATCTCTTCTTTTGAAAAGCCTATTTCTCTTAACGGGCTTTTTACATTCAGTTCAGCCACTGCAATAAGTCCGGGTCTGTAGTCGCCGTTATCATCAAGATTAGATCCTTCGGCTACTTCCTTAAATCCCTCTTTATCAGCAATATCCCTTATCTTTTCAAAGAGTTCACGCTTGCATAGATAGCATCTGTTCTTCGGGTTATGAGAAAAGCCTTCTATCTTAAGCTCTTCTGACAAAACTATGACCTGACGGATATTTTGCTCTTTACAAAATGCTTTTGCCTCTTCAAGTTCCCTTATGGGAAATGAGCTCGAAGTTGCAGTTACTGCCAGGACTCTGTCGCCCAGAGCCTCCTTGGAGGCATACAGCAAAAAAGTGGAATCAACTCCGCTTGAAAAAGAAACAGCAACACTTTCCAGGGATTTAAGATAATCCTTCAGTTCTTCATATTTTTTTAATAACAGATCATTTGGTTTTTCGTTCATATGATTATTAATCCATGTTTTTGGCTTTAAGTCAATTTCAAAAAACTTATAGCTTATACTGCATGAAATTACCGTTATGTACAAACCCGTATGCAGTATAGAGCTTGACTCCCATATCTGAAGCTGTTATCTGTACAGTACCGCAGCCATAAGTTCTTGCTTCCTCAACTACTCTGTGCAGCAGCTCTTTTGCTATTCCCATTCGTCTGTAGTCAGGGTTGGTAAACATGCTCGATAACAGACCTATCCTTCCCGAAGGGCAACCAAAATACGGAGGTTTTTCAACAAATGACATGCCGCTTGTGCCTATAATCCTGTCACCGTCAAGAGCCAGCCATGAAACAAAAGTCCCGTCAGACATATGTCTGTCATAATAATCCTTTAAATAAGGAATGAGATCTATGTCTTCCGTTGCTCCTTCTTCTCTCAGCTGAGTGATACGCATATTAATAAACGTATCAAGATCATCCTTTGTAAGTTTTCTGTATATGATATTCATGAAAATCCCTCCTGTCATCTTTATTCTATATATTTTTCTAAAGATCTGTAAGCCATTTATCCGCAAAAGATCTTGTCGTAAAGATAAATACCTGCTTATCTGAATACTTTTCTATCAACGAAAGGATCCTGGGTCTGTCTTCTTTATGAAACGACCTGACCCAATTAACAAGTTCTTCACTTACGCTGTCTTCGATCCACGGAATGTCAGACCTTTGTTTACCTGCTCTTTCACTTATGCCGTTTAAGCATACTTCCTCGCTGTAATCTAAGAATATGACAGTATCACAGGCTCTGATCCTTATTTCATATGTTCTGGAGTAATTACCGTCTATTATCCAGCAGTCTTTTTCGACCAGTTCTTTCTGCTTTTTATCAAACTCGTCTCTGCTTATATGTGTTCTGTCCTCATTCCACCATATGTTATCAAGATGATATAAAGGCAGATTGGTTTTCTCTTTAAGCTTTTTGGCAAATGTGCTTTTACCGCTTCCGCTGCATCCCAGAATTATTATTCTTTTTCCAAGATCAATGCTCATAATATCCTCACATCTTTGGTTTGCATTTTCCGCTGTAATCTTTTGATATGACTTTAAATACACATACCGTATCCGCCTGAGCATCTGTAAACTCTGTTTCTATCTGCATCTGATGCTTTACAAGCTTTTTAAGGGCATACTTCTTTTCATCCATATCCTCTATGAATTCCGCTATGCCGTTTCCTATGATACTTGAATAATAATATCCCGAAGAGCATGGTGTTTCGGCATGTATGGGTTCTCCTTCGCAAAAAAGAGTAAAGCATACTTTGTTATTGTTTTTTATGATATCTATCTTTCTTCCTTCCTTTGCACTATGAAAGAATAGGATCAGATCTTCTCCTTTAAACTCATAACCGTAGTTAAGTGGTACATTGTACGGTATATCACCGTCGATCATGGCAATACAGGCCGTTTTGCATGAATCGAGGATCTTAATCAATTCCTCTTTTTGTGTTACTTCCCTGTCTTTTCTTCTCATACTTTACTGTCTTTCCTTTTTACTCAGTATCGCAACCGCACATGGCACTTTGCCGTCGATCATCACATAAGACCCCTCTGTATAGCCCAGCTCATCAAAGAATTCCTTATATGAATCAAAAGTAAACTGCCTTTTGAATCCTGCTCCGGCTTTTCCGACAATTTTGGCAAATCCGCTCGTTCTTCCCGAACCTTTTTTGTTCATATAGGTTGGTATTATTATCTTTCCACCATTCCTGCATACACGATTAAGTTCATTCATAGCCTTGTCGGGCTCATCAAGAAGATGTATCACATTTGCAGCTACCACTTTATCAAAAGAACTGTCAAGTTCATCAAGAGACATGATATTGGCCTGTCTGAAAGATGCATTTTCATACTGACTGCAGTTCTTCTTTGCTTTTTTAAGCATCCTGGCCGAAAAATCCGTCGCTAACAGCGTCTTGCTTTTCTTTGCGATCACAGTACTTAATAAGCCCGTTCCGCAGGCGCATTCAAGTACATTATCAGTGTTTTCTATCTGATCTGCCACTACTTTTTTCAACTCATTATGAACCTTTGCATTAAATATATTTACAAAAATATCATATACGCCGGCAACTCTGTCCCAGAACATACAAAAACCTCTACTTCTTTTTAAACGAATAATCACACATGCTCCCGCCTGTCCCGATCTGTTGAGTATATAAAAACTCTGCTCCGGGCAGATCGCTATAAAGGATATCATCCACCTTGCAGAATACTGCCGTCATCTCAGGCATGCCGTATTTAGTGAATATCTGCTGATATATGCATTTATGTGTAGTCATCGAAAATGTATCCTTTGGACATGTTGGAAATTCCACATCCCATCCGTATCCAAGAGTCTTTTTAAACTTTAACGGCATAGTCAGCTTTAAAAATGTAACAAACCATCCTTTGGCAGACAGTTTTTTCATCGAAGTGATCTGAGGTCTGATATATTCATACATCGCATCAGCTACTGATCTGATCGCATCATCTCTTGTCTTTCCATTTTCCTCTAAAACCATGACCATTGCAAGAGATGTTAAAAGATTGCACAGATGTCCGTAGTTGCCGTTATCGGTGTATCTTAAATTCTCCTCTATCAAACGATCGATCCTTTTGATCAACTGCTGTCTTTTATCTTCACTCCAGGTTTTGGCAAATTCACCAAACCTGCTCCTTTCTATCATCTTTTCTGGTATATACTTTTTCAACTGTTATACCTCCAACGCGTAATCATAGCTGCTTTCTTTTAAACGGGATGCATCTGTTGACCCTTTCTGTGTACTGTTCATATTCCGATTTATAAAGATCAAGAAGCCATTTTTCTTCTGTATTCTTTAGAACCACTGTCATTATCAACCAGTTTATAAAAGGTATGATTAAAAGCCATGTGTTATGCCACATCAGAATCAACCCTATCATGATTATCCACCATCCGCTGTACATCGGATTTCTTACCCAGGAATATATTCCGTCTGTTTTTAGGATGTTTTCGGTTATATTATCATCCATATCTGAACCGAAGGCTCCCATATACCAGACAAATACTCCGATTATCATAAGTATGATCCCCAAAACACGAAACACTATGATCCAGCTGCCGTACAGGATCCCGGATTCTAAAATGTTTCCTGACAAAATAATTCCTGTAAGTGTCAGTATACCCATAGCTAATACAAGATACGGTCCTATCCCGAACATCGGCAGTTTCTGTCCTTCTTTTACGTAATTCTTCATTTTGATCACCTCTTTATATGAACGTCTGCTCATTTGTTCATATAATATCAATGTTGTATCGTATTGTCAATAAAAACTGTTGACACAAATCATTTTGCATAGTATATTACATATAGTTAGATATAACTAACCCATCACTTTTATACAGGTAAAGAGGTTATCCTCCAATATTCAACGGAAATCATATAAAACCGCACTAAAATGCAATATGCCACATACTTTTCCTTAAACACCGTTGATTCTCATGTGTGAAGACTTCTTTACCAAGCAAAAAAGATTGCCGCAAAGCAATCTTTTTTCATATCTCTCTGTAATTCTCATCCCAGTCCGACATCCAGAGCCATCATTAGTACAAATCCAAGCGCAAAACAGATAGTGCCTATATTTGAATGATCTCCCTCAGACATTTCGGGGACGAGTTCCTCAACTACCACATAGATCATCGCGCCTGCCGCAAAGCTTAAGAAGTAAGGCATGACAGGGATAAATATACCTGCTGCAAGGATAACCAGTAACGCTCCTATCGGTTCAACGATTCCGGATAAGACACCCAAAAGAAATGTCCTTCCCTTTGAAGTTCCTTCCGCAAGAAGCGGCATCGAAACGATAGCTCCTTCCGGAAAGTTCTGTATCGCGATACCTATGGCAAGCGATAACGCCCCCATAAATGAAACCTTTGCATCTCCATACATCCATCCCGCACAGACTATTCCGACCGCCATTCCCTCGGGAATGTTATGAAGGGTCACAGCAAGGACAAGCTTTGTTGTTTTCTTAAGACCGCTCTTTACACCTTCTTCACTGCTGTCTAAATGCATATGAGGTATTACCATATCCAGGATAAGCAGAAACATCATTCCTATCGCAAATCCTATTGATGGAGGTAAAAATCCCATCTTTCCCATACCTTCGGTCTGTTCCAGAGCCGGAAGCAATAAACTGAAAAAAGATGCCGCAACCATGACTCCTGATGCAAATCCGGTAAATGCTTTCTGCAGTTTTTCACTTATGGCATTCTTAAAAAAGAAAACGCACGCCGCTCCGAGACTTGTTCCAATAAACGGTATTATCAATATCTGCCACATGGACTATCCTCCTAAACCTTTTTTCCTACCCACTGTATGAACGCTGTCTTGTCGCTGCTGTTATAACCCGCTTTTTCATAAAAGTTTAAAGTCTCAGGTCTTTTTGAACCGGTAAGTAACATCATCTTATAGCAGTTTTCCTGTTCTGCTATCCTTTTTGCATATTCAAGACACTCTCCGGCATAGCCTTTCTTCCTGTAATCAGCATGCGTTACGACATTTTCCACAAAAGCATATGGTCTTACGTTTCTCGTAAGATTCGGTATGATCACGCATACGCATGAAGATACTATCTTTCCGTCTACTTCATTCACGATCAGATGATGGTTTTTATCCTCAATTATCTGATCCCATGTTTCTTTAAGATGCCCATCCATTTTCGGGATGCTTTCTTCATGCAGGAAAAGATATAATTCCAGCAGCTCTTTCAGATCTTCCTTTTTTGCTTCTCTGATCATGTTGTTTTCTCCTATCGGAATTGCTTTAGTTATCCTGAATCCGTTTTTCTGATACATTCTGACTGCTTTTTTGTTCCAGTCAGCCACGTGTAGGATTATCGTATCACTGCATATGTGCTCTATGGCCCATAGCAAAATCTGTTTTCCAAACCCTTTATTCTGATATCCGATATTTACGATCAGATCATCTATCTCATTTTCCTTAAACGTTACACTTCCTATCAGAACTCTGTCATCTATCAAAAGATATACTTTATCCATTCCGGATTCAAAGAACGAATCATCCTGGATAAAATCAAATGGTTCTATGCCCAGCGCTTCTCTCATCTCATGATAGCATTCATTATAGATCCTTTTATACTCTTCCTGATAATCAGCAGAATACGGGATCATCTGAATCGTTGATCTTTCATTTACTGGAAGTAAGTATTCCATCTCAAATGCCAGCTGCATCTTTTTTTCCTTATCCGTTTATATACGACATATCACTTATATGCCTTATGCGATGTTTCCCGTCATCACCGACTATCATGTGAGAAACACCCCCTGCCGGTCCGTGGATATCAATCTGATAGTAGGATTCGACATCAAGTCCTAAATACATCGCATTCCATATACTCAAAAGATCTCCGTGAGAAACGATTATGATGTTTTCCTCATCATTTCTCATCACTTCTTCAAAGAACGGATAAAGACGGTTCCATGCATCCCGTCTGCTCTCACCATCCGAAAACAGTCTGTCGTCAACCGTATTCTCGGGGGATTCTATATTCTCACGAAGCCATTCAACGGATTTTCCGCAGCACTTTCCGAGATTGCGTTCTCTTAATTCTTTCCTTAAGATCGGCTCTACTCCCAGGTATTTGGCTATATTATCCGCTGTCTGTTTCGCTCGTTTAAGATCTGAGGAATACATAACAACAGATTTATCAGCTAATTCATCATGAAGCTTCCTTCCGATAAGATCTGCCTGGATCTTTCCGAGATCCGTCAGATCCCAGTCAGTCCAGGACCCTACCATTCCGTTTGTATGATGAACAGACTGTGTATGCTGAACCGTTATTATATGCTTCATAATGATTTATACCTCTTCTTTTTAAACCAGTATGGGAAGTATCTTGTCTTCAATGAAATCAACTCTGTCCATTACAGTAGGCTTAAAATATGCCGTCAATGCAACAACTGTGTTTTCTTTGGGGTTGATATATATAACGTTTCCGCTGTTGCCTATCGCAGCATAGACATTGCTTTCCGGATGAATGATCCACCATAAATATCCATACTGCATTCCGCGAAACATCTTTCCCTCAACTGCTCTGGGAGAAGTCATATCCTTTATCCATGACTGTGAAACGATCTGTCTTCCGTTATACTTTCCGTTATCAAGACACATCTGTCCGATCTTTGCCATGTCTTTTGCGCTCATGCACAGTCCGTATCCTGGAGTTCCCAGTCCGTCGCGGTCCGCAAACCATACATGATCTTTTGGTGTCTTTTCAAGAGTAAAAGCTCTATGCTCCTCGGCAGACTTGGCATAATAGTTTTCATGATGTCTTATTCCAAGCGGATCAAACAAGTACTTGTTTGCAAAATCAACGGTTATCATCCCGCTGGCCTTATAAAGAATACCGCTCAAAACATGGATGCAGACAGTTGAATACTTAAACTCGTCAGTTAATCCTTTCCTGCCCCCGACAAAATCAAGAGAAGTCTTTACCCAGTCTTCACTAGCACAAACCTTTGACCATGGATCTCCCTTACACTTATACGGAGCTCTCATTGTTAAAAGATGCCTGATCGTCACATCATAGATCGTCTTTTCTCCCCGTTTTACCTGATATTCGGGAAAATAATCAAGTATCTTATCATCTATACTCTTTATAAGTCCTTTGTCTATAGCAATTCCTGTAAGAAGCGACACTACACTTTTGGTCACGCTCGCTACATGAACGGCATCATCTGATCCGTATCCGTGCCAGCAATCCTCATATACTGTCTTTCCATCCTTAAGTGCGGTTATCTGACAGATATTGCTTTCATTTCGCGTACTTTTTGCAATAAACTCATGGAATTGTTCCCTGTTCAATGTAATTTCCTCCTCTTTGTTTCATTAAAGAATTGGACGTCCTAAAACAAGGCTAATCGAATTAAAAATTCTTTTCAAGTATTTTTTTATATCTTTGGTTAGTTATATCTAACCCCGGTTCTTAAAATATGCCCCGCTTTCGCGGAGCATATCATTTTACTTATTTAACAGAATCTCTGATAGCCCTAAAAGTCTTCTCACTGATAACGTGTTCAATATTGCAGGCATCTTCAGAAGCAGTTTCCTTGTCAACTCCGAGTTTTACAAGCCATTCCGTAAAAAACTCATGTCTTTCATAGACTGTTTCTGCCAGTTTTCTTCCTTCTTCGGTAAAAGTTATATATCCTTCATCGGATACCTGGATATATCCTTTTGTCTTCATATTTTTTACTGCAACACTGATGCTGGGTTTCTTAAACCCCATTTCATTGGCTATATCAACGCTTCTTACAACAGGCTTTTGTTTACTCAGTATAAGAATAGTTTCCAGATAATCTTCGATCGATTCGTTGTGATTCATAGTCAGTCCCCGTCTTAAATCAGTTTTCACCTTCCATTATCAATTATAAATTATCCGGATAATTTTTCAATCTATTTATGAAAGCACTGTCACGCTTCCTTCAGTAGCATTAACAAAAACAGTGTCCATTCCGAATCCGTATAAGTACATTTATGCGAGTTTCCAGCTTACAGCCTGTTTTCTGGCCATAATGAAGTTTTTGTATATTCCTTCTTTGTGCATGAGCTGTTCGTGACTGCCAGCCTGGACTATCTTTCCTTTATCGACAACAAAGATCTTATCTGCATTTCTTACAGTCTTTAATCTGTGTGCAATCATGAGTATCGTCTTTTCTTTTGTAAGAGCCTCTATTGCTTCCATAAGATCCTTTTCGTTTTCAGGATCTACATTTGCTGTAGCCTCATCGAGTATTATTATCGGGGCATCTTTCATAATCGCTCTTGCGATCGATATTCTCTGTCTCTCTCCTCCTGACAGACTTGCACCGTTTTCGCCTATCACAGTATCATAACCTTCGGGCAGTGCCATAATAAAGTCATGACAGCAGGCCTTCTTTGCGGCAGCAATAACTTCATCCATGGATGCTTCTGGCCGGCCAAAACGGATATTGTTGGCTATCGTATCATGGAATAAGAAGACATTCTGGAATACAAAGCTGTAATTTGACATCAGCGAATTCATCGAATAAGATTTAACATCCCTGTTATCCAGAGTTACCCTTCCTTTATTGACATCCCAGAATCTTGCTATAAGATGACAAAGCGTTGTCTTTCCTCCGCCGGAAGGACCTACAAAAGCAACTGTCGATCTTTCAGGTATTGAAAGAGTAACGTCATCTATTATCTTTCTCTTGTCATAAGCAAAATCTATTCCTTTAACTTCTATGTTATGACTCTCAGGTATTATCTCCTCGCCTGATATATCCATGGGCTTAAGATCGAGTATATCCTGTGCTCTCTTTACGCTGATATCAACTATCCTTAAAAGTGCACTGAAGCTTCCCATCAGTTCAAGTCCAGTAAATACATGGAATGACATTACTGACATGATTATCGCCGTTAAAAGATCCATACTCCCATTAATATAAAAATATACGGATGAAGAAAGAATGATGACTCCGGTAAACTTGAGCACTATATTCTGGAAAGGAACAAAGCAGTTTACGGCAAGCTCGATATCAGTATTTATCTTTGATGCCTCATCTATGGTATTGTTAAGCTTTTCTCTTGACTGACCCATAAGATTATAAGCCTTAACTTCAGAGATACCCTGAATATATTCGATAACTCCGCCTACAAGAGACGTGTCTATCCCGACCTTCTTTTGAGACATGTTCTCACCGAATTTGCGCATAGCGAAATTAATAAGAGCAAATACTGCGATACCGCACAAAGCTATGAGTCCTATTCTGTAATCGAATATGAGTATGAGCATTGTTATGATCGCTGTATCTAAAATCCCCTGTGTCGTTACCATTACAACTCTTGTTGCGACATCACCGAGTCCTTCCATAGTATTTGTTGTAACGGAAGTTATCTGTCCCAAACTGTTGTCATTAAAATATCCCATGGGAAGAAATCTTAAATGCTCAGCTATATCTATTCTCTTCTGAGCGCATTCATCATAACCGCCGCGACACTGAAGCATCGTTGTATATCCTCTTATGACAGACGCAGCCGTTACAGAGACAGCAAGTATCAAAAATCCTGTAACTATCACAGATACCGATATCCCATCTTCCAAAAATCCCTTTAAGACATATCCCATAGCAGGAAACTTCATGGCTTCAAACAAAGCAAGAAACACTCCAAGTACAAGAGTCTTGTGAAATCTTTTTCTATTCTCTTCACTGCAGAATGCAAAAAACCTTTTTAATGTTTCTACCATTATGCTGCACCTCCTTTTGCTTCTTCCTCGTTCTGATCTGTGTCTCTTGCGCTGATATGAGCCTCCCACATCCTGCTGTACAGACCATTATTTGCAAGGAGCTTGTCGTGCGTGCCCATCTCTTCTATATTTCCATCCTTTATCACTACTATGTTGTCGGCATCAATTATCGTTGAGAGTCTGTGTGCTATCACAATCAGAGTTTTTCCCTTAACAAGCTTTGCAACTGAACTCTGAATGACTGCTTCATTTTCAGGATCCGTATACGCTGTTGCCTCATCAAGTATTACGATCGGTGCATTCTTCATCATTGCCCTGGCAATAGCGATTCTCTGTCTCTCGCCACCGCTTAGATGTGCACCCGAACCTCCGACTATTGTGTCAAATCCGTTTTCAAGGCTCATAATAAAATCATAGCAGCCGCTGTCTCTTGCTATCTGTTCAACTTCTGCATCTGTTGCATCTCTTCTGCCCATCCTTATATTTTCACGTACACTTATATCAAAAAGGAAGTTATCCTGAGATACATACGCAACAATGCTGTTATAAGACTCAAGAGACAGATCCTTGATATCCACTCCTCCGATCGATATGGTTCCCTCGTCCGTATCCCAGAGCGATGCTATCAGTCTTGCAACTGTTGACTTTCCGCTTCCGGACGGACCTACAAGCGCTGTCATGCTTGCCGCGGGAATCTTCAGATCTATCCCATGCAGAACTTCTTTATCCTTATAACCGAATCTTACGTTTTTCAATTCTATGTCATATGTGGTTGGAGGAACCAGTCCCATCGCGGGTCTGTTTAATTCCTTCTGCTCCATTACATCATCTATCTCTCCGAATATGGCAGTTGCCTTTGATATATCATCGCTGTAACCCATAACTGTCATAAAAGGCGTGACCAGACCAAACGCAAGAACAAGAATACTGATGAACTGAGACAGTTCAAGAGAACCGTTCATTGTAAATACAGCTCCTATCGGAAGGACTGCTAGAAGTATTGAGGGTGTGACTGTCATTCCGATTGAATGAGGAACTATACAAGCCTTCATCCATTCTATAAAGCTGTTGGCATTTTCCTTGGCAGCGAGAACAAATCGCTCATATGAACTCTCTGCCTTCCCGAATGCTTTGATAACTTCTATACCACCGATATATTCAACCGCTGTATCATTTAATGCCTTGGTCGATTCCTGTGTTCTTCTAAACGGAGTCTCATGATCTTTCAACATAAAAGCGATAGATATGATACCGACAGGGAGCGTAGCTAAACACAGAAGAGCCATTCTCCAGTCTATTATCCAGATATAGATGAACATCACTATCGGTGCTGTCAAGTTTGAAGTGAATTCCGGAACCATGTGCGCCAGAGTTGTTTCCATTGAATCAACTCTTTCAACGATGATGTTCTTCATGGCTCCCGACGGAGTATCAAGAACTGTTCCAAGCGGCATTCTTGATAACTTATCACAGAGTGCTTTTCTAACATTTGCCAGCACCTTGAACGTTGCCATATGCGAAATATCCGTTGAGACGGTATGACAGATTATCCTGAAAACCCACATAACAGCCATCGCTATCGCAAGACTGCGGTAATATGAAAAATCTTTATTTCCGCCAACCAGATTTGATACCAGTTTACCCATGAGCATGAACGGTATCATTGAAAAGCATACGCCCAATAAGGCAAATGCTATGCTTATAAAGTATCTACCTTTATAAGCTCCTGCATATTTGAAGATATAATGCAGAATAGACTTTTGTTTCGTATTATCCATATACGACCTCCCTTAGATTAGATATATATAATATTGATTAGTTTTGTCTAACTCTTGTCGTAAAAGTAAACCTCTTTTCAGAGGTTACAGTTTTTATATTCAGAACAGTCCAAAATACTTTTTCCAACCTACCGTAAAGAATTCATCAAGAGTCTTGGCGTAATGCATGGCCTGTTCGCGTGTAAAATCATGTTCAACTGTCTGAAAGACAGCATCCACATTTACGGTAACGAGCAGGTGCAGCTCTTTTGGATCTATCGGCTTGTGCTTTAGTCCCTTCTTTTCAAGAAGCTCAGTATACCTGATAGTCGTGTTTTCTTCCATAACAGCTATATCGTGAACAAAGCTTTCATACCTTGTCCCCTTAGATCTGCATACGATCAGTTTGAACTCGTCAATATGGTCGTAGATAAATCCGATGGTTATCTGAGAGTCCTTGCCGTCATCCCACAGTTTATCAAGCTCGATATCTGCCATCTTTTCAAATTGTTCTGTTTCATTTATTTCATAAAGCTTTCTAAATTCCATGCAAACCGGCTCGACGAGTGCTGAAAACATATCCTCTTTCGACGGAAAATGCTTATAAAGAGCAGATACAGTCATGTCGACCTTGCCTGCTATCCTTCTCATTGAAGCATCCATGAAACCGTATTCAAGGAATTCCTCCATAGCTGCTTTCATTATCTTTTCATGACTGTCGGTTTTGTTTCTTGGCATTTAAAAGACTCCATCATAATACAAGAGAACAGTGTTCACTTTCGATAGTGTACACTGTTCTCTAAACATTGTCAACAGTTTATTCTCTGTTTTTTAAAACTTCCGCAGGACTGATCTTTCCAAGCTTTCTAGTAAGGATCATACTGATAAGATCGTAGCAGATTATTATTCCTGCAAAGAGCATCACATAATGATACCAGCGGTATTCAAGATGTATTGAACATGCCACATTTGCGATAAATATCGGAAATATTGTATCCATGGCTATCTTTGCGATGGGAATGCTTATGATCGCTCCGATGATCACAACTAACCTGTTCCCGTCAAGGTAAAGCTTTTTTACTTCCCCCGGATTAAATCCAAAGATCTTAAGAAGCGATATTCCAAACCCTGCTCTGTCGATCATGACCGAGGTCATAAGATACATTACTATGCAGAAAATGACAACAGATATTGAAAGAAGCATAGTTACCATGGGTCTCATAAGATCTGAAAATACGCCTGATGATCTGTCGATATCGGTTTTTGTCGTTGTCGAATACAATCTGCCTGATTCTATATCAAGCTCATGATCAGCCATTACCACATTGTAGTAATCGTCATCTTCTCCAAACAGCTCTCTCATGCTGTCTATATCCATAAAGACTGTGATCCCTACGGAATACGGTACAATTTCAGCTACAGTAAATGCGTAGTCTATATCATTGGCATTATCACAGAGCACCAGTCTGTCACCGGTCTTTAGACCGTATCTTGCCGCTGCCGCATCCGATGCGACGATCTTGTTCTTGCCCTTTACAGGTTTGACATCTATATAAGGATTATCATCATCTATTCCCATTACGGTAACATCGAGAGTATATCCGTATAATTCCTTCTTTAGAGTCTTGACAAAGCATGCCTCCCCGCCGTCTATCACCTCTTTTGTCGGATACTTGTATGTATACATGTATTCGTATCTTGTATCTTTGCTTGAAAGCCTTCCGACACTCTCACACAGAACATAGCAGTCCATGCCCATCATGAAGATCAAGAGTGCTATCAGCATGCCTGCAACTATGGTAAAAGCCGTTCTTCTTTCTCTTAGCATCTGTCTGATCTTGAACTTGCGCATAAACGGCATATCACCAAGTCTTATATCTTTGCTCTTATTTACCTTCTGCTCGTTTTTGATAAGCGAAAGAGCTGTTCTTGACAGACTCTTGTTTATGACAAGATAGTTAACGATCATAGATACGAGGGGCGGCATAACAGCCGCATAGATCAAAAGATACGGCGGTATAACTCTTTCAAACCAGGGAAGAGAATAGTATTCATATGAATCAGACATCTGCCAGCTGCTTCCCAATCCGCTCAGTCCTATCAAAGCTCCTGTCATTCCTCCCAGAAAAGATAAAACTGTCGGTATCGTTATATAATGAGCCATAAGATCCTTCTTTTTCACACCGAGAGCATAAAGTGTTCCTATGACGCTGCTCTCATTCTGTATCTGATGTATTACAAACACAGACAGAACATATGTAAAAAGAACGATAACTATTATTCCCGCAACCATTCCTATGGTCTTGTTGATCTCTATATCTCCTGCTGCTCCCCCGATCCTCAGGTTATCCTCTTTAAGCATGAATTCCATGATGTTGTCAGGTGATTCGGAAAAAATCTCATCCATCATATCATCTGACTGCTTCTTAAGATCTTCTACTCCGTCTTTTAATTCCTTTACTCCGTCAAATAATTCCTGTGCACCATCATCAATATCTACACTGGCATCATACGCTTCCTTTACACCGTCATTAAGCTCTTTTGCACCATCATTAAGCTCATCTGTTCCGTCATAAAGTTCATCGCTTCCATCATATAATTCATCAATTCCATCTGATAATTCTGTCGTTCCTTCGTTAAGCTTTCCTGCCCCCGTTTCAAGTGCATAGGCTCCGTTTACTGCTTCCATCGCTCCCGCATTGAGTTTGGATGCTCCGCTTGAGATCTCTCCGAGAGCATCAGTGTAGGCTTTGGTCCCGTCAACATACTGAGCTATCCCGTCTAGACTCACTTTTAGCTTTGCTATCTCAGAAGTATCACCGCCCACTGAACTGATCATAGCTGAAACACTATCTAGCACTTCTTTGTAGTTTTCTTTTGTCAGACTTACAGCCGGCGCACCCATGACAGTTATCTGAGCATTGATGCTGTCCTGAGCCATGCTCAAAAATCCGTCAAATATCTCCTGTGCTCCTCCTGTTATTGCACCGTTGTTTTTTTCAAGCTCGTGAAGAGCATCATCCAGTTCATTTGCTCCTCCCTTAAGTTCGGCAAGTCCGTTCCAGAGTGCATGCGCTCCGTCCTTCATATCGTTTGAGCCGTCATTAAGCTCCCTCGAACCGTCTTTTAGTTCTGCTGCACCGTCTTTCAGATCACCTGCACCGTCTTTTAACTCTTTTGTTCCATCGCATAGTTCACTGCTGCCGTCATAGAGCTCTTGTATGCCGTCTTTAAATTCTTTCGTTCCGTCCTTTAACTCATCTGCGCCGTCATAAAGCTCATCCACACCGTCTACAAGATCGTTTATCCCGTCCGTGATCTCATCCCTTTTACCGTAAGTATCACTAAGCATCTCCTGATAATACTCATCCTTGACGCATTTATAATCGAATTCAAAATCCTTGATCATCTGTTTTAGATCATCACCGGTCATGACATCATTTAAAACAAATGCATAGGTGAGTTCCTCAGTTCCTACATCATTTAAGTTCTTGATCCTGTCATATTCATCACTTGTCACAAAAGCCACACCGAATGTCTTGCTGTCCACAGCTGTATCGGAAAGCTTTTTGTAGGGAGCATCGTAATCAACAGTACTGCCAATGCCTGTTATCAGATAGTCTTCCTTTCCTATACGGATGTGATCTCCCACAGATAAATCATGTTCTTCAGCGTATCTTTTCTCCAGTACTATCTCGTTTGAAGACTGTGCAAGGTGAGGATCAGTTCCATAGCTTTCATTTTTATTGTTCACTCCGTACTTATCAAGGACTATAAGATCTACCTTTTGTCTGTTTTTAAATATCCTGAGTACAGATCCGTCCTCCATGTTTATGTCATAGCTTATATGAGGTTCGATCGTAACACCGGCTTTTTCTATCTCTTCTATCTGATCATCCAAAAGAGGCGTAAACAGCGTTACCTGCCCGTCTTCCAGATTACTGTTTTTCTGATTTAGATCTGTTCCCCTGATAACGATCTCGGCTGCATCGACCAAGGCTATCACTATATACATGCATAGGGCGATCATGAAAAACAGTGACAGGTATCTAAACAGGTTTGCTCTGATCTCTCTTGGAAATCTTTTTATTAGTACCTTTTTCATTACAGATCCTCCAGATCAGCCGCTGGTATTCTTTTTTCATTCATGTATTCTGTCCTTACAAGGCCATCCTTTAAAAATATGACCTTGTGGACCATGTTCTTTATTGAATTATTATGTGTTACTATCAGCATGGTCGTGCCGTAACGCTCATTTATCTGCTCAAGAAGGATGAGTATATCCCTGGAAGTATTGGAATCCAGAGCACCTGTTGGCTCATCACACAGCAAGAGTTTCGGATTCTTTATCAGCGCTCTTGCTATCGCGCATCTTTGCTGCTGTCCTCCCGAAAGCTGCGCCGGAAATTTGTTCTGATGCTCTGTAAGTCCCAAAACATCCAAAAGTTCATCCATATCAAGCGGATCTTTTGCCAGATATTTGCATACCTCTATGTTTTCTTTTACCGTAAGATTGGGCACAAGATTGTAAAACTGAAAGATAAAGCCAAGGTTATCCCGTCTGTAATCTGAAAGGGCATCTGACTTCATTCCAAAAACTTCAGTTTCCTCAACCTTTATCGAACCGCTGTCCATGATATCCAGACCTCCGATACAGTTTAAAAGAGTAGATTTTCCGGATCCGGATGTACCCTGTATGACACACATCTGTCCTTTTTCAACTCCCGTATTCACGCCTTTTAAAACCTGTACATAGCTGCCGCCCTGACCGTAGCTCTTCTTTACATTCTTAATCTCAAGATACATATCTGATCTCCCAACGTTTAAAAATTTTACATAACAATGTTATGTATTTGTTATTTTTTTACCGTTCCCGATATTATCGAAAACGGTATATGTTAATCCTGATCCTGTTTTACCATTACCAGTTCGACCCATCCCTGGATCAGATAATTCATGATCAATCTCATCCTTTTCTTTGCGATCTCTTTATCAGGCTCATGCTTTATCACGTGTATCATCGCATCTACAGTAATATGCGACATCCAATGTGAATAGTATTCATCATATGTATAACCCTCAAGCGAAGACAGCATAAGCGGTGTTGAACGCTGTATCATATCAACAAATTCATCAACACAGTTTTCATATGCCGTGTTTTCTGCCGAGCTAAGAAGCAGCATAAAACTGTCATAATATCTGTAAATATATTCGATCAGCATGTCACTTAGATCGCTGTGGTCCATTTCCATGTTTTCTACCGATTCGAGCTTTGCCATGTATTCACTGTCTTCTTTGAAATGCTCGGTAATCAGTTCCTTAAGTCCGTTAACCGGTCTGTCTACAATGGCTGCAAAGAGCTCTGCCTTATTCTCAAAGAAGAAATACAAAGCTCCCGTAGTTACTCCTGCCTGCGCGCATATGTTTCTAAGCGATGCCTTGTTATATCCCTTTTCAAGGAATTCCTTCTTAGCTGCGTTTAAGAGCGATTCTTTTTTTTTGTATTCGACATCCTGCTTCATTATTTTCCCCATAAACAAAAGATAACGATGTTACGTAACATCGTTATCTTAGTATTCTTATTCCATTTTGTCAATACCTTTTATTCTTTTTATTTCATATGTGAATAATTTATAAGAATATCTTCACAGAACCTCAGCAGTTTCCTTATTGCCAAAAAGATGATGAGAGCTATCTGCTCTACATAGTACATAGGCTCCCTGTTACCGTCCGTAAACTTTCTGATCATGTCAGCGATAACAAAAAACGGAATAAAAGAAGCAATGATAACAAATAACGCCAGTACTATTCCTGTGATATATCTGTATTCGTTCATAATATTGCCTCTTTCATTTATGAGTTAGTTATGTCTAACTCTGACAATATTACTATATAATCTTCACATTTTATTGTCAAGTTTCATTCACTTTTTAACATGCTATGATGCCTGCAAAGAAACCATACGCGCATATGTGCCGTTATTATTCATCAGAGTTTCATGATCGCCTCTCTCTATTATCTTACCATCAGAAATAACCAGTATCTGATCGGCATCCTTTATAGTCTTAAGTCTGTGTGCTATTACAAGAAGCGTCTTGTTTTTGCACAGTTCTGAAATCGCTTCCTGGATAGCTCTTTCGTTATCCGCATCTACACTGGCTGTTGCCTCATCAAGTATTACGATAGGCGAATCCTTAAGTATGCATCTTGCAATGGATATCCTTTGTTTTTCACCCCCTGAGAGCGATGCTCCTCCTTCTCCGATTACAGTGTCAAATCCTTCAGGCAGCTGCATGATAAAATCATAACACCTTGCTTTCTTTGCGGCTTCTTCGACTTCTTCTCTGCTTGCATCGGGACGCCCTATAGCGATATTGTTATAAACTGTATCCTGAAAAAGATAGACTCTCTGAAATACCATGCTGATCTGATCCATAAGATCTGAAAGAGATATGTCTCTGATATCCACACCTCTTATCAGTATGCGTCCGCTGTTTATGTCCCAGAACCTAGCAAGAAGAGAAGCTATGGTTGATTTTCCACCGCCTGAAGGTCCGACAAGAGCAGTCATCTGACCTGCTTTTACCTTAAACGATATATCCTTAAGCACGTCTTTATCGGTATATGAGAATTTTACGTTCTCATATTCGATTTCAGCGTCAGCACTGTTTGAAAGAGTCTTTTTTCCTTCATCTTTAAGCTCTTTGGCTTCAAACACCTCTTCAATCCTGTCAAGGCTTGCTTCTGTTACAGTGAGTCTGGCCATCTGACCGTAGTAGCTTTTGATAGATACAAACATATCAAACAGAAACAGTGCCATTCCGACCATATACACATCTACGATCACTCCTATGTTATAAAGATATGCACACATCGCAAGTACTAAGGCAGTTCCTATACCAAATGTCAGATAAAGAGCCCTTGACCATGGTCCGTATGCGATCTCAAATTCGATACTCTTTTTGCAGCTCTTATCAAACTCATCCGTAAGTCTCTTGGACTTTTCACCTAGCATGTTGTAGGACTTGATTATCCCTATTCCTTCTGCAAAATCCACGACTTCTTTAGTCAGCGACTCACTTGCCTGCTGCTTTATCACTGAATGCTTCATAGAAGTTTTAAGCATAAGATTTCCGACGATCATAAATGCTATATCAATAAGCAATGATAATAAACCAAGTCTTATATCCATAACAAACATCATGACAGTCATCAGCCCCTGAGATATGATAAATGTCACAAGCTCCGACAATACTCCCATGCAGTTTTCTTCGATAAACACCATATCTGTTGCAAGAACAGAGCTTATCTTACCTATATTTCCTTCCGTAAAATATCCCATTGGCAGCTTTCGCAAATGATCTCCGAGTCTTAATCTCATATCAGCAAAGACCATGTATCCTGTTGCGGACTGCAGCACATTTGATATATGCTCAAATACCGCCTCAAGAATGACACTTGCAAGAACGGCCACGCCAACATAAATACATTTTGTCTTATCCATCCTGCCCTGCATGAAAAGGCTTATACATAAAAAGCACAGTATTAGAGGCGCCTTCATCATAATACCCTTTAAGAATGCTGTTATATATGAAGCACGGATCCTTACTTTATACTTTCCTGTATTATTTATGAGTCTGTGCATTATCTTTATCATGATTTACGCCTCCTTTATCTTCCATGCGCTAGCCGAAACGCTGGCATCCCACAGCTTTTTATATTCTTTACATTCTTCTATCAGTTTTTCATGCTTATCAGCTGCGATACATATGCCTTCTTTCATCACGCAGATTTTGTCGGCATTTTGAATGGTAGAAAGCCTATGTGCTATTACCAGTACGGTTTTGTCCTTAATGATCTCATCAAGTGCTTCGTTCATCTTCTCTTCATTCTCGGGATCCATAAACGCTGTTGCTTCATCCATAACGATTATGGGCGCATCTTTAAGTATGGCTCTGGCAAGCGATATTCTCTGGCGTTCTCCTCCGGATAGCTGTTTTCCTCCGTCACCGGCCTGAGTATACAGCCCGTCAGGAAATCTTTCTAAAAATTCATTGCACTGGGCTCGTTTTGCAGCATCAAGAACCTCTTCTCTGGATGCGGACGGCTTTCCGATAAGAATGTTTTCATAAAGCGTCGTATTAAACAGAAACTGTTCCTGTGAAACAAAAGCGACCTGATCGTTCAATGCTTCAAGAGACATATCAGTTATATCCTGGCCTCCTATTGTGATACTTCCAGAATCCAGATCATAGTAATGAACTAAAAGCTTAGCAAGTGTTGACTTTCCGCTTCCGGATTCCCCTACCAGAGCAGTAGTAGTTCCCTGCTTAAGAGTAAGATCAACACCATGTATGACTTCTGTATCTTCATATCCGAAATGAACATCCTTAAACTCTACATCATGGTTTTCACCGTTAAAACCATTTGTTCCTTCCTTAAGCGGAGGATGGTCCATCATTTTTTCCAGTTCCGATATCTTATAGTCAAGCTGGGGAAATTTGCCAGCGAAATTAAGTGCCTTCAAAAATGACGGTCCTACTGCAAAAGACATGCAGAATACCAAAACCATCTTGTCAAGAGTGATCGTCTGACCAAGGACCATCATTGAACCAAAAGGCAGCATCAAAAGTACCAGACAGGGCAAAACAGATGTATATGTTGCCATCCACGGCCAGCAGACTTTATACCAGTCTATCGTAAAATCACGATAGCTTCTTACAACGTCTTTGAAACGCTTATAAGATTCACCGTCCTTATTGAAAACCTTTACGACTTCCATGCCGTTTACATATTCGATTATCGTGTTGTTCATCTTTGCGGCAGATTCATAATAGGCATTCATCTTCTCCATGCCTGATTTCATCATCATACCCATAGCAAACATTCCAACAACCAAAGGAACAAGGGCTAAAAGTCCCAGTTTCCAGCTGTTTAAAAACATCAGCACTATGATGATTATCGGAATGAGAATGTTGGCTATTCCTTCCGGAATCGCATGTGCGAGCAAAAGCTCGATCTGATCGATATCATCTGTGAATACCTTCTTTATCCTTCCCGTTCCCAGTTCCTCTATATTTCCAAGCGGCTGTTTCTCGAGTTTCGACTGTAGAGAAACTCGAAGATTTTTTAATGTGTTATATGCACTTATATGTGAAAAAGAAAGTCCCTGTACATACGCAAGCGAATATACTATCTCACATATTGCAACCGCTAAAACCCTGCAGATAAGAAAGGACAGATCAATACGTTCACCTCTTGTGAGCGGGGAAATGATCTGATAAAGGAAGAAATATGGCAGTACGTTTGCCACGATTCCTATCGACATCATGATAACAGCCCAGACTGTATACTTTTTGTATTCTCCTATATAAGGGGCTACTTTTTTAAACATAACATCATCCTCCGAATAAAAAATCCATGCAGTTAGATAATTCTAACTGCATGGATTATAATTGTTTATTGTGTTGTTTTCTATCACTTACAGATATTTTTTTAGCACTTTTCGCTCATGAATCTTTTAGGTGCTATACCAAATCGTTTTTTGAATGCTTTTGTGAAATAGCTTACATTGTTATATCCGCTTTCAATAGATGCTTCGGTAACATTCATCTCTCCCTTTGATAAAAGCTCGGCTGCATATTCTAAGCGTTGCTCCAAAACATATGCATGCAAGGATATCCCATAAACTTTTCTGAACAATCTGTTTAACTTGCTCACACTGAAAGACAGATCCTCTGCGACTGTATTTGCATCATAATCATTATAAGGTTTTATCTGTATCCACTCTCTTAAGGACTCCAGCGCCTTTATATCTGAATTATCTATTCCGGCAAGATACTCTTCCTTGATGCTTTTGTCATGGATCACTCCAAACAATACTAACGCTGTAAGTTCAGTCATCTTTGATTCCAAAAAGATCCCTTTGAACTCTTTGTATCTGTCAGCACTGTCTATTTCCGACAGTATCCTGTACATTTCAGGCGTGATCCTTGTTTTCTGTACGCGATCACATACCGAAGACTCTATTTTCGTTGCTTCATTCTCTGAAAAGTACTTTATCAGGAGCTTTTTAAATATGTCTGTTTTTATCTGAAGAGACTTGAACTGAAAGTTTTTGCCCCTATCATAATGCATTGATGTGCATATGTTGTCATTTCTGTAAATACACACATCACCCTTTTTCATATCCACGACCTGATATCTTTTATCGAAAGTATCTTGACCGACCGTCCACTTGATATCCCTGTTGAGATTAAAGATTATCTGTATCTCGTCAATGCCTGCATTATTGTTCTTTTTTGCATCAACATCCTGGACAAATTCCATGTCCCATCTGTAATATGCTATGCCGCAGTCTGATCTCTGCCCTTTGATACATGCCTGACCGATTTCTTTCGGTAAAGGATTCAGCCCGTACATGTAATCATACAAGTTTTTTTCATTTACTTTCACAATTCCCACATGACTCCCATATTCTGAAAACCGTCTTTGGGCATGCATCCGTCGCATGTCTTTTTGCCGCTGCCACAGCCGCTGCAGCCTTCACATGAATGCTGCTCTCCGGGGTTTGAAAACTCCACTCGCTTTATCTGCCCAAATCGTTCCAAGAATTCAATATCACGCTTTACATTCTCTACCGGCATGTTCAGTTCCATAGCGATCATTTCGATCGTTCTGGATTTTCCGTCCTTTAACAAAGAAATCAGTTCGTTCATTTTCTGTACCTGTTTACCAGATTAGTGTTCCGATATGATAAGCGATTCCTGCAAGGATCAGGGCTACTCCTGTATAATAAAGTGCTATCCTTGCTGTCCACTTGACCGAATGTGTTTCCTGATAGGTTGCTGCAAGGGCAACGATGCATGGCATATTGAATGTCATCGCAAATATGAGTGCAAGTGCTTCCGGTTTTGAAACATTTGCGACAAGAAGCTCATTAAGGTTTTCAGCCACTACAGCGCTCTGCATAGAACCTACTGTAATTGAACCTGCGCCTGTATAAATAGTACTTAAAACACCAAGAGCTCCCTCTTTGCCAAGGCTTGAAGCAATAAATGCCATGAATGTCTGCCATCCCATACCGAATACCTTTGTAACAGGCTCTATGAAATGCCCGAACTTATACAGAACACTTGATGTGATATCTCCTGAAGGAGTAAACGATAAAAGCCAGAATACAAATGCAACGACAACTACGACCTTGAGCGCTCTTATAAAAGTGTCTTTCGTTCGACCGAATACATATCTGAAAAGCGAACCCCACTTGGGTCTGTGATACGGCGGCAGTTCCATGATCATGCCGTAACGATCTTCAGACTTGACAAGCGAACGGCCAAAGATCTTCGCTGTAAGCCACATATGAAGGATCATAACTAACAGTATTATAACTATGATGAGCGGCGTCCATGCCCCAAAGAAAACAGTAGAAAGCATGGGTATGACTGCCCATGCGGCACCGCAGGGAACGGCCCAGGCCAGTGCTATGGTCAGTACCTTCTGTCCCCAGTTATCGATAACTCTGGTTCCTGCTGCGCCACCCATTGTACATCCAAAGCTTATTAAAAACGGCATTACGGATTTTCCCTGAAGACCGAATTTTGCCATAGTATTATCAAACACATAAGAAATACGTGCCATGACACCAATTTCTTCCAGCATGCCAAAGACAAGCGTTACACCAAACACAAATCCCAACATCTGTACGATAAAGGCTACAGAACGGATTAAAACATCGCAAAGGATAGCGGCTATGAATGATGGACAGCCTGCATTTAACAAGGCATCATTTAATGGATCCGGTATATAGCCGATAAGCTGTCCTAACCCCATCAGGGGAAGTGCGGGGATAAATGATGCAATAAGTCCTAGTACAATAATCAAAACTACAACAGGTTTTCCCCAGAAATGATGTGTGATGATTTTGTCAAACCTGCCCAGTGAAACCCTTTGATCCTTTCCCTGTACAGCATCTGAAAGCAAGTCATCGATCCACGAAAACTTCTTTTCACCCATTGAAACAACACCTTTTTGTACAGCAGAAACTGCCGACTCGAAAGCTGATTTTTTTTCACCGCTTAAAGACTCTTTTATCTTTTCTATGACAGGACTATCTCCCTCTATGGCTTTTGCGGCGAGCCAGACTTTTGAATATCCCGGTATAACATCTTCCGGTATCAGATCCTTTATCTTTGTATAGCTGTCGATTTCTTCATAGCTTTGTTCCAGTTTTTCGGCTTTAAGGATCGTTTTATTGCTTAAAGCCCGCTCCAGAGCACTATAGAATCCATCATATGCCTTTGTATCAGGGGCTGAGAAGGATACTACGGGAATTCCCAGTTTCTTTTCAAGAACTGCTGCATTTACAGTCTTGCCCTGTTCTTTTGCGACATCGCTCATGTTAAGTATGAGAAAACAGGGTACGGTAATACCAGCATAGTCCGCAAGCATATACAAGCTTCGCTCAAGCTGAGAACTGTCTGCCAGGATGCAGACCACATCTGCTTTTCCGGAAGCGATGTAATCACGAGTGATCATCTCCTCATCCGAATTGGCGGATAAGCTGTAAGTACCGGGAAGATCCGCTACCAGATATTCGGTTCCGTCAAGATAGAAATGTCCTTCCTTCTTTTCAACTGTTTTTCCGGGCCAGTTTCCCACATGCTGTCTCATTCCCGTAAGAGCATTAAACAGTGTTGATTTACCCGAGTTGGGCTGACCCAACAGCGCGATAACTTTTTCTTTCTGATCAGCCATTATCTTATACCTCCACCTCGATCTGATCACACTCCAAGCGATTAAGTGCGATCATGGTATCCCTCGAATAAACAAGAACAGGTCTGTTCTTTTCATTCTTGATAACTGTTACTGTACAACCGGGCGTAAGACCGATCGATGTGATCCTGCTCACAAACCTGGCATCTCCGTTTACGGTCGAGATTACACCTTCTGTGTCTTTTTCAAGTTCTGAAAGCTTTTTCATCTTTTCCTCCTTATAGTTAGAAAGAACTAACCATATTGTATTATGGTTAGTTCTCCCTAACTTGTCAAGACTTTTAATCTGTATTTGTAATCCCTCTAGACTATTATTCCCTTATAATCCTTAGCAGTATCACTTTCATCTGGTATATACCAGTAATCACATGAATCCGATCCAAGTGCAACTGTATGAGTTCGTATGAGTTTTGCATGCATCAGCCTCGCATATGCATGATCAAGAGCACACATATGGGGCATAAGATCCATATAGCCATACTTCTTTGCATAATCAACTAGCGGACACCCTACAAGAGTAAAGGCATATCCCTCTTTAACACCCTCAGGGTTTATCTTCATTTGCCAGGTATCAAGCCATTCTCCTTTTGATCTTTTTTCTGAGACCTTATCAGCATATTTCTGATAGCTCTTATACAGTGAGAATCTCAATATGGAAAGAACATATTTCCTGTTAATGTTTAAAAAGACGCCCATCCACTTCATCTGCTTATAAAGATCGTCTATTATCTCATCGATTGCTTCTCCTCCAATTCGATGATCAGAAGCTTCATAAAAAGACAGAAACAGAATGAACATATCAAGATTTGCTGCAAGTGAATTCTCCTTCCCTCCAAGATCCGGTGCTTTAGCAGCCAGTCTGGGTCTTATCTCTTTTGCTCTCTTAACGATTCTATCTTCCTCTTTGCGAAAGTGCTTTTTCAGATATCGTATAATCGCTTTTCTTACCATCTGTTCCATTTCGATACCTCTATTTGCACATATTCACAAGGCTCCCGATATTTTCGATCTCACATCTTACTAAGTCGCCCTTTTTAAGATATACAGGAGGCTTCATGCCCATTGCAACCCCTCCGGGAGTCCCTGTAGCTATAATAGTTCCTGCCTTTAACGTCATTCCCTGCGATAGTTCCGATATGGCCTCTTCAACTGAAGTTATCATATACTTGGTATTGCTTTCCTGTCTTATCTGATCATTGACGTAGCAACATATCTTCAAATCATGAGCGTTTCTAATTTCATCCTTTGTAACAATACAGGGGCCCATGGGAGTGTAGCCGTCAAGGCTCTTTCCTCGATACCACTGCTGATGCTTTAACTGAATGTTTCTGGCGCTTACATCATTTATGATCGTATAGCCAAAGATATATTCTCCCGCTTCGTCTGCCGATACATTAAAAGCGTCCTTTTTTAAGATAACTCCGAGTTCAACCTCGTAATCAAGACTGTCAACAAAATCATAAACTGGTATTATACCGTTTGGATCATTTGAACGATTCACTCTCTTGGAAAAATAAACAGTATCCTTCTTCTTTGTAAAATCCAGTACATCAACGGTTTCTTCTATGTGCGATCTGTAGTTTACTCCAAGACAGATTATATCCTGAATGGGGATCGGTATCGGAGCTATTATCCTGTATTCGTTTTCTTCGCTTTCTATTTCATCAGCTTCAAGCAAGCTGACTATTACCGGATATATCTCATCAAAACGCAGGATCAGATCATTCATATCCTTTACATTTATGCCAAGCGATTTAAAAGATACAAGCCTTCCATCTTTATATTCAAGTGCTACGTGCTGATCGTTTTTTGATTCTACAGTATATAATCTCATGATTTGTATTCTCCTTTATACCGGTGTCTGCATGAACTCATCTATAGCTTTTAAAACCGGGATTGCATATTTTTCTTCGCCGAAAAGCCACTGCTCATGCTGCATATCAAACTCTCTGATATCAGGGTCATGGAAATACTTTTTGTAACGTTTTAAGTATTTCTCTCCCATTTTATTTGCATATATGAAATGTGCTTTTGTATGCTCCACGTTTATATCATCTTCAAGATATGTGAGCAGATCTGTATAATATTCATTCTTTATTGATCTTGGATCGAATTTTGAAAAGCATGCCATGAATTTATCGGCCGCCTCATCATCCATTAAAAAGAAATCTTTTAATTTTTCTTTTGTCTTTCTCTGCTTTTTCTCATTTTTGGTAAAACTTGTTAAAAGCGGGACCACGAGCATGGATTGCAGCTTTGCACTTATCTTTCCGCTCTGATCAAGATCGGGACTGCCGAATATCCCGTGATCGATATGTACTTTCTTTCTCTGTATCAGCTGTCCCACAAAACTCGATCCTAAAGAAGATCCAAGTGCCGCATCCAGTCTTCCGTTATGATGTTCGATAATGTATTCCTCTATCTTTTCTGTGACAGTGATCATATCAGGAAATATATCACTGCCGCCGTCAAATCCGTCATAGTTTACGCAAATGAGATGGTATTTTTGTTCCAGCTTTAAAAAGACGTTTCCAAAATTTGTCTGCCAGTCGCAGCATGTCCCCGGAAGCAGCATAAGTGTTTTTTCATTGTCTGTTCCAAATTCTTCAAATGTCATATAAAAGCTCCTCTTTTATTATTTTTATGGTTTTTGATTTCATATATAAAAGTTCATTTTCACTTAGCCCTTTGTTCATGTATGTATGACAGTAGCTTTCCATTAAACCGATAGAAATTTTTAAATCCTCCCATGAATGCGGTCTGTTTTTTGCTTCATCCGGAAAATTCTCGTAAAGACTCTTTAAAGCAGTATTTTCGAAATCATCGTACAGTTTTGCTACATCACGATCACTGTGACGAAGTCCTTCCAGCTCTTCATGAAACGAAGAATATTCGGTATGTATTTTTTCAAACGCTGTAAGAATGTCTTCTATTTTTAATTGTGCAAAATCCTGCTTGGAAACTCCGGCAATATCACCTATACTCGTAAAGCTGAAGCTTAAGGCAGCCAAAAGAAGATCCTTTTTGTTCTTAAAATATCTGTATGCAATTCCGGTCGATACATTTGCGTTACCGGCTATCTCATCAACCGTTGTTTTGTGATAACCGTTTTTCACATAAAGATCCAGTGCCGAAACTAAGATCTTTTCGCGTGTCTTAACAGCTCTGTTCTGGATTATTTCTTTATCGGTTCTTCTCTGTTTTATTGATTTTTTATTAGTCATATTTGGGGGTCCTTTAATAAGTGAGATATTTCTCACTTATTAAAATATACTCTCTTTTCTATGTTTGTCAACAAAAAAACGTATCCGGCAACCCAATCTGGATTTCACCTGATACGTTTATTAACAGCATTACTTAACAGCTAGCCTTAATCTGTGTATTTCCGGCAAACAAGGGAATCATATTGGGCTCCCCTGTTGCCGGTATGAAGGTTTTACTATGACATACTTGTTTTTATATATCACGTTTTATCAGGCAAGTGCTACTCCAAGACTTCTGCACTCCTCAAGTACATCCTCCCCGGGCGCATAATTTGCCATGACGCTTTCACATGCGAGTACGGCCCCGGCACTCTGGCATCTGCTTTCCCAGTCTCTCATCCACTGGCCGTCTCCCCATCCATAAGAACCAAATAAAGCTATTTTCTTCCCTGATAAAGACAGTTCCACCGATGTGAACATCGGATCAAATGAAGTTTCCTCTAACACCTCGGCTCCCATCGCAGGACATCCGAATGCTATCGAATCGAATCCTGAAATCTTGTCCGCTGTAAAATCATCCGAAGTGAAAACGCTCACTTCTGCTCCCCTGCTTTTTGCGCCGGCTTCAACTGCTGAAGCCATCGCGGCGGTACTGCCTGTTCCGCTCCAATATACAACAGCTACTTTACTCATAACGAGTCACCTCCGTTTAAATTCTAGTTAGCATTTGCTAACCGCTATTATAACATACATGTCTGTTTCGTCAAGCTATTTTTATGTCTTGACTTTAAATAGGCAAAATGCTACAATGAGCAAAGTTAGCATTCGCTAACTTCATTTAACAATTTTCAGGAGGTATTTCTTTATGGGTGAAATATTTAAAAACATTCCTGTGATCCAGTATGAAGGAAAAGACAGTAGAAACCCTTTTTCTTTCAAATACTACGATCCTAAAAAAGTGATCATGGGCAAGACTATGGAAGAGCACCTGCCCTTTGCCATGGCTTGGTGGCATAATCTCGGCGCAAACGGAACAGATATGTTCGGAAGAGGAACGGCAGATAAGTCATTCGGAGCTTCAAGCGAAGGCACTATGGAACATGCAAAAGCAAAGGTTGATGCCGGTTTCGAATTTATGAAAAAACTCGGTATCAAATACTTCTGTTTTCATGATGTCGATCTCGTGCCCGAGGACGTAGATATCAATGAAACAAACCGTCGTCTCGATGAGATCTCCGACTATATCCTTACAAAGATGGAAGGAACAGATATCAAGTGCCTGTGGGGAACAGCAAACATGTTCAGCAATCCCAGGTTTATGAACGGCGCAGGAAGCACAAACAGTGCTGATGTATACTGCTTTGCAGCAGCTCAGATAAAAAAAGCTTTGGATATCACGGTTAAGCTCAAAGGACGCGGATACGTTTTCTGGGGAGGCAGAGAAGGTTATGAAACTCTTTTGAATACTGATGTGAAATTCGAACAGGAAAACATAGCAAATCTTATGAAAATGGCCGTTCAATACGGAAGAAGCATAGGCTTTAAGGGAGATTTTTATATAGAGCCCAAGCCAAAGGAGCCGATGAAGCACCAGTATGATTTTGATGCGGCAACAGCTATCGGTTTCTTAAGACAATATGGTCTTGATAAGGATTTCAAGATGAATATTGAAGCCAATCATGCAACTCTTGCAGCACATACCTTCCAGCATGAGCTGCGAATAAGCGCGATAAACGGTATGCTCGGATCTATTGACGCAAACCAGGGAGATCCGCTACTTGGATGGGATACAGATGAATTCCCGTGTAATGTCTATGATTCTACAATGGCAATGTACGAAGTTTTGAAAGCTGGCGGTCTTACAGGCGGTTTCAATTTTGATTCAAAGAACCGTCGACCGAGTTATACTTATGAAGACATGTTCCATGCTTTTATTCTTGGAATGGACACATTCGCACTCGGTCTCATAAAAGCAGCGCAGATCATAGAAGACGGCAGGATAGATTCATTTATAAAAGAAAAATACTCAAGTTACAGTGACGGAATCGGCAAAAAGATACGCGAAGGCAATACAAGCCTTGAAGAACTGGCCAAGTATGCCTGTGATATGAAAGCTCCGAATCTTCCCGGATCCGGCAGGCAGGAATATCTTGAAGGTATAGTTAACAACATACTCTTTGAGTGATCATTACTGTCCACTTCGGCAAAAGCCGCTTTGGAATATATCATGTGTGAACTCCCGAAAAAAATTTTTTCGGGAGTATTTTTTTAGCTGAACGATACAGCATCTATATCAAGCTGCATATTTCTTCCCGGATAGATATACAAAAGGCAGTCGCCTATCATAAATAAAACGGCTCCGATAAATCCCAACTAGGCATTTCTTTGTTGTTTTTCATTCATGAGTTTATCCATTCTATGATCTCTTTCTCAGACTTCTTTATATATGACATGTTTTCTTTTCTGTATCTGCCAAATGTCTTATACATAAATCCTATTAGAGGTATCATTCTATAGAGCTTCTTTTCTCTTTCTCTGTTTGGCATAAGTCCATTCAGATGACTTCCGTGAGGGTATACTATAACCTTTACATCTTTTTTATACCCTAGAGCTTTTAAGTTTTTTTCTATCTCACGAACAGAATACTCCGCCGGCCAGGCTTCATCTTCATCTCCTGCTATCAGCAGGATCCTTGCGTTCGATTTTTCTACATGAAGCCTTGCCGAATTTACTCTGTCGGTATCATCATATGCTTCATGATATGCCACCCACATTCCAGTAACCTTACGCTTTGCTTCAGGATGCTTTTGATATCTGGCAGCTCTAACCTTTGAAAAATCCGCTGTCACAAACGGGATATCTTGGCCCTTCCATGTTGCTACACTGCGACCAGTCATCGTCTTCTTATCCTTCAGGGTTCCTTCAAACGGTACGTGTGTCGGACTTACCATTATGAGATTTTCAAAACCACCGATATATTGAGCTGCAAGTACCGCAAATATTGATCCCATGGATTGACCGTAGATGCTGATATGCTGTATGTTCATTCTGTTTTTCAGATAATCCAAGGCATGAACAAACATGTCTACAGGGATCTGATTGGGTGAATCAGGCAATCCTTCGGCACCAAAGAGGGATACGGATAGTCCTATGATCCCGTAATCGGCAAACCTCTCAGCAAACTTGATTCCCGGAAGCAGACTCTGTTCACCACCCATGATGATAACCGCCCTGTCACATTTTTTATCCGGTCCTGCCAAATGCCCGACAAAGCCATGTTCTTTTACATTGAAGTCTTCATGTTTCATATTTATATATTCATAAAACCTTCCACAGATTTAACACAGATAGGATAATGTCCAGGGTTTCCTCTCGCGCCTTTTGACATTCATTAGGATATTTCTTTTCTCTTGGCAGCATATTGTTGTTAACCGGGAAAATACCTAGATTATGGCTTCCAATTTCGGAATTGATGTGTCTGTAATCATGCTTAAATCCGCTTCTTTCAAGTCTTTTGACAAGAAGCTCTGCATCTCTCTTTGCCGGAACGGATTCATCATTTGTCGAAGTGAGAAAGAGTATGTCACCGTTTATTTTTTCAACAGGTATCTCATTCTCTGTCGTTCCTTTTCGATCCCATTCATCAAAAAAATAAAGAAGTCTGATATTTCTCTCCCTGATACATCTTCTCACAAAATCCCCAAAGAGATTTCCTTTCTCAACATACGAAAAATCCTGTCCTTTAAAAGATATCATCGCTTTGCAGGGATCATCGGATTCCTTGCCTGTTCCCTGCATGATATGACCGAATGCCGATGCTGCTATAACAAGACTGATATCAGGCACAACACTTGCCGCAAGAAGAGCTATTCCCGCTCCTTTGGAATTTCCGTATATACCAATACGCTTATAGCCGAGCCTCTTTAGTTCATCACAGGCTGACTGAAACTGTTCAAGAGGTATGGCCCGCATACTCTTCTTCTGACCTTCGCCTCCATAATATGACATTGCAAGAGAAGAATATCCTTTATCCATAAAGAGTTTTGCATACTTTTGGGGCAGTTCCAGACCTTTTAGTCCCTGTACCACAATAAGAACCCTGTCGTCATTATTTGGGGCTTCATACAGAACGCCTTCAAAACCATTTTTCTTAAATATATACTTCTTCACCTGAATAAACTCCATCACTGAAATAATGTGCATATCCATGCAGCCAGCGCACTGGCAGCGGGAAATATGATAAGAAGCTTGAGTAGCTGGCTCTTTATGTTATATCCGTACTTCCTGTTGGAATAAACACTTTCTACTTCCGGGAAGTAAAACTGGAAGAAGTGATACTTCATGAGCAGGAAATAATCAAAGCAGACCATATCGTAAACCTTATAGATCGTGAATATTAAAACAAATCTCAAAAAGAACTGAATAAAAGTATAACCACTTCTAAAGCCATCCCAGATTGATACTATTCCCACGCCCAGGATCATAAGCATACTAAAGATCATCAGTGTCCAGCCAATTATCCTTGCTCCGTAGAACAGTTCTTCATCTCTTGGAAGAAGAGCATCCTGCGCCTCTTTAGGTGCTGATGAGAAAAATTTCTTGTCCTGAATAAAAGCTACGGCCGATAAAAGCATCAATGATATAGCTGCACAGAAAACTATTGATAAAAAAATCGTTAATAACATGTCTTTTACTCCTCCTAAATCACTCATTCTTCTATTTGCCAGTCTTCAAGGAATCTTAATATCCGCTTGAAACTGTCCTGTCTTGCCTCTTCACATTCTTTCGGGTATTTCTTTTCAGCCGGAAGCATATGATTTAATGCCCACCTGGCATATCCTGTCATCTCATCAAGTCCGTCTGTGAGAGCATGACTTGCCTTTTCATATATATGTGCTTCAAACCTATAGGAATAATCTTTTTGTTCAAGCACTTTTATCATTCTTTCCACTGCTTTGTCTGACGGCCATGCATCATCATCTTTAACTGCAAGGAAAAGAACATCCGCATGCATGTTTTCGATCAGTATCCTGGATTCGTCAGTAACCGGATTATGATCATATCCGTATCTCATAAATCTTTTTAATCCGTATTTCTTATCTCTTACAGCTCCCCAAAAGATACGAGGTAATCCCTGATCTATCAATGTCCATGGTGAATATGCGACATCCTTACCGTGCCATGTATAAACAGATCTACCAAGACGCTTGAAGTTGTTTGTTGTTCCCTCCATCACGTGATCATACGGTACGATCGGTATAACGCAGCTTATATCCTTTAAAAGAGAAGCGGCGACAAGTGTATATCCAGCTCCGGTAGATGCCGAAGTCATTGCTATGCCTTTTATTCCTTTTTCTTCTTGCAGCCATCTGACCGCCTTTTCCACGTAATCAACAGGGATCGAAACGAGTTCCTTGGGAAGTCCTTCCCACATATAGAATCCCAGTACGAGAACGTTATATCCGGCATTTCTTAAGAATCTTGACATCAAGACACTCGTCTTTTCATCGCAGCTTGCACCTCCTGTTGCAATGATGGCCTTATTAATAGAGATCGATCCCGGATAGTATATGCCGACAAATCCATTATATTTTAATGTGCATCTTTCCATTTTTGTAATCTCTTTTTATCTGCTATTTGGATGTTTGTTCAAAAGCAACGTGACAAACCATATGATCATTCCCCCGTTCATACAGAAAGTGTACAATCCCTTTGAGAACGAGCTGCTTGGCAATATCATCGAGATTACCCCGATAAGTGCCATCCATGTCAACGGTGTAAAAATTGCATCCGTTCTCTTTAAGACTGTCCTTCCTCTCGCTATCACAACAACAAGATCTGTCAAGGAAATCGCAACGATCAGATATGCTATCAGAATGCAGGGATCAAATACCTTATCCAACGCATTCGAAATTGATACTGCCTTCTCACTTGTGTCAGTCCTTGCTGTATACGAATAAACGAAAACGATTATAGTTACCGCAAAATGGATAACAAGCCAGGCATATGTCAGAAACGTAAATACCCTGGCTGCTCCCGCCTTGTCTTTTTCTTCCTTCATAAGATCAGAAATATGTACGAATCCCTGTTGCAGGAACAGAACTCCGATGACAGCCAAGGCAAGCGTTGCCTTGATCTTCCAGTCAGGATATCCTGCGCCATGTCCAGTGCTTATAAAATAAAAAACATCTTCCTTTATATCTCCCGGATCAACAAATCCCAGCAGCCAGTCTCCGATTCCGAAAAGGACGCACCCTATTATTCCCTGTACAGCATATTTTAAGTCCATACCTGTTTTGTCCTTGCCTTTCAATATATTGGAATACCTTTTCCATTTAATTCCTATTCTCTAATCAGATCATACATATGAAACTTTTCTCCACAGTTTCTTACCCTGTCAAGTTTCATGCCAAGGTGTTCATATCTGGCGCTCTTATCTTTATCATCCGTATCTAATATGACGGGTACACCGGCTTTATCTGCCAGTTCATATACTTCATCAAGCATTTTTCTCATGAATCTCTGCCCTTGAAACTTTTGTCTGACCACAAGCATTTCTATACGAATGAATTTTCTTTTTGCTTTACTCATCCTTGTTTCTATTGTGTTACCATCGGAAAAGCAGGCCCCGATAAAAGCCTTCATATTTTTGAATCCTCCAAGAGCTTTTTTCTCAGCCATTATCATCTTGATTCCGTCAAAAAATCTTACTGAACCGACATTCTCCCCCGAAAGCATAAGGTATCCTTCATGTTTATCGGACGTGGTATATAATAGTCCGCTGTTATATGCGGCCCTTGTTATAGCATTCATGTATACAAACATGTCTTCTCTGCTTTTTATGTACTTTATAAGTCCCTCATCGTCCTTGTTATACTCATAGTCATAAAAGGCATCCGCTATCTGATGCGAGATATTAACGATGTCTTCATCCTTTAATCCGGTCAGTTTTTTCACACGTTTATCCCTTTCTTTGTTCGTTATCATTGTTATTCTTATCTGTATTATCCGCTAGAGAATTATCTCAATTGAACAACCTGAATAATCCGGCCGTTATCATGCTTAAGAAAGGATATGCTATGATCCTTATGACCTGATTCCTGTTATTGAATCCCCTATCATTCCAGCCATCGCAATCTACAGTTTCCGGAAAGATCCTTTTAAAATATCCGACTGTCATGACCAGCCACTGATCCTGCACGATGATATCAAAAGCTTTCATAATATACAGCAGAGCAACAAATCTAAGAGTCAGCTTTAAGAATCCGTATCCGTTCCTTATCCCGTCTATTCCAAGATATATGATTCCCCCCAACATGGCAGTCAAAAAGAATGCAAGAAGGATATGCGCCGTTATCTGCTTGCCCTTTGCAGGCTTTGGATGATCCTTTGCAGCATGCCTCACATCTTCGGGAAGAAATCTAAGTACAACCGCTGGATCAGCAATGGGACTTGCGATCACGATAACCAGTATTTCTATTATGCATAGAACTAATGCTACTATTACTGTCTTTAACATTTATTCCTCCAGAAACTTTAAAATCTCGGTTGCCATCTTCTCGGGATACGACAGTATTTCACCGTGTCCTATTCCTTCAAACGGATGAATCTCTGCATTGGGATAAACATTTTTGATCTTAGCAATCGCTTTTTTCATATTGGGTTCTTTTTCTCCGTACCAGACCGATACCTTTGCCAAGGGATCAGGTGTTTTCTTTTCAAGATACGAGTACATCCTTAATGCTTCTTTCATACAGTTGTTCAGAGTCTCAAACGATATGTTATCCGGTATTTTTTCAAACATCGAAAGCATCGCTTTATCATCTGTCCTTGTGAACAGCTTCATCATAAAGGGAAGTTTTCCGCTTTTTTGTACTTCTTCTTTCCTTGCAAGGAACTTGTATTGATTCTTCGGTATCTTCTCGATTATTAGCTTGTTAAGAATACCCAGATCCATATACTGCGGACCGTTCATTATGAGTTTCTCAACCCTTACATCTTTTCTTGCAAACAAAGCTACTGCACTTGCAGATCCGAACGATTCCCCGAAAATAAGCTGTATGTTTCCATCAAGCCTTTCTTTAATATATCCGGCAAGCTTTTCAGCTGATTCTTCAGCAGTTGTAAAAACTGCTCCCTCATCTCCGTCAAATCCGTCAGTACTGACCACTATCACGTGACATACTTTTTCGAGCAGCGGTATGATTGGTTCAAACTGTTTCCAGCACATCATAGTTCCCGGGATCAACATTATCTTTTTTATATTATCTTTTCCAAACTCATTGATCTTCATAACGCGATATAAGAAATCCTCCCTCGTCTGTGACCACCTTGTACTCTTTAGCCAGTGGATTCTTGTTCCCGACAACACAGTAATCACACACATCACTGTTTCCACAGGTTCCGCATCTGATAAGTGTTCCGTGAATCTGTTCTATTCCGAAGAAATCACAATTACACATAAACGGCAGCACGTGCAAAAGATCATGTTTTTTTGCAAACTCAGCGTTCGGACATTGTGTGAAATGATATCTGGCAGCATTGTCTTTTTTATCAAAAGGCTCATCTACGTTAATAAATCCATCCGGAAATCTTTCGGCATCTTTGCGGTCCCTGTTTCCGGATTTTCTGAATACTTTATCTATAAGCCATAAATCAAAAGAACGATTCAGATCTATAATCTTTCCAAGCTTGATAAACGGCCCCATGAACATGTTTTGTACAAATTCCTGTAATTGCGGGATTGGAGGTTGATCCGGAAGTGAAGGATATAACGCAAATATCAGAAGTCCCCCGTATATAGCATAGGCATGTCCGTTTTTCTTTCCGCCATAATCGGGAAGATCTTTAAGGTATTCATTATACTGTTTAATAGTCTTTTCCCGAATGTTTCCTGCACGCTTGTCTCCATATCTGCAAGCAAGCCATTCCTTTACATGATTACAATAAGGCAGGTCATTGATCTGTAAGTGATCATTATTCATTTATTTTCCTCTTTCCCGGAGCGTAACTATCGGCCATTTCAAATACCGGCAGCGCCCATTGTTTCATCTCATCCCATATAGGCATTGTTTTTCCCTGATTTTCTATACGATACGCTTCAAACTTGGCATCAAGATATCTCATTTCTCTAATACCGTTTTCACAATGATCCGATACCATAAGTTTTCCAAGGATCGTCTTGGACATGACTCTGTATAAAAGACGCATCGATGTTGTCTTTGCTCCGCCGTCATAAAATGCATCCTCACCTGCAGGCATAACAGGGATATTCTGTCCTTTAAGATAATCAAAGCATTCCTTTGTCGCATCCATGATCATCTGTATATCGGATTTTGTTGCCTTCTTAAGGTTACAGTCCAAACGATAGCACAGATAGCAATAAGGCATGATCTCCGCGATATGATACATATAATATGCATACATATTGTCTGCAGGAGTTACCTTGTATCCTTTGACATTAAAGGCTTTCTTTATTTTTTGAATATCCGAAGATGAAGCTGCGCCGTATAATCCTCCGACTGTAAGATCCGTTACCGGAAGACGTCCCGCAACCGTCATTCCTTTCTCTCTGTGTCCTGCAGATCCCTGAAATCCATAAAGATGTGGTATGTCCCCAAGTATTTCTTCACATTTTTCCGTTTCCATGTTGTTGCCGACAAGGACAATCATATCCGTATTAAGTAAAGCCAGCGTGGGAAGCAATGCTAACTGCTGCTGTCCCTGCATAACAGAAAATACGATATCATAATGCTCATTGTCTGCTTCCTTTAGTATGCGAGGGTGATCAACAGTAGTTTTCCTTTGCAGATGATGCCTGATCACAAGTCCGTTTTTATTAAGTTCTTCATAAGTTGATCTGGCAACGACCGTTACATCATTTCCAGCCTCACATAAATAGTGAGCCATCAGCGAACCGATCGCTCCGACTCCAAATAACAGTACCTTCATTTTTCATTCTCCTCCCCGCTATCCTTAATCGCCTGTCCGACAAGCTTTCTTGCTCCGAAAAACATGACGATCCATCCAAAGCTCTCAAATCCGGAACAGAATCCGTTAAACTGCCATGGGTTAATAATCTCAATAAGATAACCGATCCCCGCAACAACAAGCGGAGATCCAAGTATCCATGTTTTCTTAAGGTCAAACGTTCCTCTTAAGATCAGTCCTGTCCATCCTATAAGTACAGTTAATTCAAAGGCAAAAAAAGTCACCCAGTACGGCACGATCTGTATCATATAAGAACGATTCCACATGGCAACGGCAAGTTCTGTGTTTTTACCTGCTGCCTCATAAAGCACATTGAAATTATGTATAAGTGTCCCACACTCAAGATGAAAATACATAAAACTCATGATGCCAAGGATAAGTCCAGCTATATACATGCTGATCAAAGTTTTGTCCCATTTGCTATTTAGATCTTGAAAACTAAAACGCAAAAAATCAACAAAAGGAAGTGCTGCCAATGTATAGCATACCGTCCCTATCAGCCCCCCGATATTTGAAACCGCTATCCTCCAATCCGCTATCGAAAGCCATCCCGTTGATATCATCCCGGAAATGACAGTGCTGTCTTTTGGCTCAATACCCATACAGTAATCACCTATAAGACACAAAAGCATCCCCGGGATGATAAAAAGCATCCTGTTGTATATTCTTCTCAATTCACCTCTTGTCATTTTCACTTTATTAACTCCATCAAAAATCACCCTATTCATCACATACACCGTTTAAGCGTTCTTTCACTTATAGATTCATATATACAGTCTTTTGTATTAGCTTATACTTATACGGGGTCTTTGATCTTATCGGGTACTATCCAGTAATCACACATTTCACCGCCCGTGGCCAATGTATATTCTCTGTGAAGCACTCCATGAGAAGCTTTTGTAGAAAGATAATCTATATCACAGCACACAGGCAGCGCTTCCAGATATCCGTTCTTTCTTGCAAAAGCCTCAATGGGACATCTGGTAAAGTGGTAATAACTCCCGTCTTTATGCTTTGTGTCATCAAAGTTAAAATCCCATGTCTTATCCTTGTATTGTGGATGAGCATCGGCCCAGTCCTGCATTGCATGAAACCTGTCTTTTGCCTTCTGCATATCCTCGAGATTATTAAGATCCTTTCCTCCCATGATCTTACTGATAAGAGGACTTTTCATGAATCTTTCTATAACGATACGATAAGAATCAGTATCTATTTTTCCGTCTGCAGCTTTCCATATGGCAAGAAAGACAAAACACATATATATGTTTCCTGCCATCGGATTTTCGCTTCCGATATCATCGCATTTAAGAAGCATATCTCTGTATATTTCCGGAGCTCCTTTCAGTGCTTTCTTTGTTACTTCTTTTCCGTATTGTTCTATCATATACTTTTTGAGGATCATCGGAAAAAGCTTTATATATGTCCCTTTATATTTCATCATGATCTTATCTTTCCTTTGTCAGTTTAACCATTTGCTTCCAACCTTCCTTAGCTTCCTTTACTATCGGGAAAACCGGATAACAATGGAACATCCCCTCTCCGACTATCATTTCATAGTCCACTCCATACTTTTTCATTGCTTTTTCAAACGACGGAGCACATGCATAAAGCGTTTCATCCGACCCGTACATAAATGTCACATGAGGACAACCTGTAAAGTCACCCTTCTGCAACCATATCATGTACTCCGGAACCGACATGTCGCCATGCCGCATGATATCTACAGCAGTCTTCATATATTCGGCAGGTATCGCCACATCTTTTTTATCCAGCTCGAGCATTCTTTGCCATTCTTCATTGTTTTCCACACAGGTTCCCGGAGAGATTGCTATGATATGACCTGGTACGGGTGTATCTTTATGTCCATCATTGATATACGGAATCATTCCCAAGGCAAGATTTCCTCCCGATGATGTCCCGAGAACGGATATGTTTTCCGCCTTATAATCCGCAAGCATCATCTTGTATGTCTCATGTATCATCTCGTATGCTTTTGTAAGAGGATAATCCGTACAGAGCGGATAGTAAGGAACATACACATCAATACCTGTTTCCTTCGCAAATTTTAGAGCTTTCTTTATTGCATCGGGTCTTGGAGCCATTACCATGCCTCCTCCGATGATAAAGAGATTAGCGCGATCTGCTCTGTCTTTGTGTTTCATCTTAAGGACCGTGAATCCCATTACACTCATCCTGCTTATCTCAATATCAGGATCACTAAGATCAGGTATATAGTTTTTCGCATTTTCTTTCTTTTTCTTAGCTATGATCTCTTCAGCGCCTTTTCCTGCCCACATATTTTTTAAGCCCATGCTCTTTACCAAACGTTTAAGTATTTCATATTTAACACTCATCGATCTGTCTCCTCATAAAACTGAATCGCTTTCTTAGCAAAGTCTTTCGGATGCATCATCACAAACTCTCCGTGCATCATATCCGGTATCTTTACTAGTGTAAGATCAGGGATATATTTCTGATACCATTTGAGATCACGATATCTTGATCCCCATTCGCAGGTACCAACCCAGAATTGGATCTTTGTCTCAATATCAGGAAAAGAATCCGGTATCTCATAATTGTTCGCAGACCAGAAAATGTTCCAGATTGTCTTATTGCTGTATGTTTCCAGATACTTTTTGATCTGCTCATATTCTTCATCAGTATTTTTAGGATCTCTTGCAAATCTCTCAGGAGGAAAAGCCGCCTTCATCATCGCTGTTGAAGATCTTCCCGCCTTTACCATAAGATAATCTCTTACGCAGAGGATTCTGCAGATCCATTTAGGATATTCATAAGGTGCCGTTCCGGCATCAATTATCGCTTTTTCTACCGGTGTTTTGTTGATCGCCAAGAATCTCGTAGCCATGCCTCCGCCATAACTGAGACCATATAACGCCTCAAGATGATCGATCTTTTTCTCATTAAGCCATGAAACTACATCATCAACAGTTTTCTCTACAGAGATAAAATCCGTATGCTCTTCAGGATCCTGACCGTCCGGAACTACCAAGAGTACATGAAAGCGTTCAGACAGTTCTTTGGCTGCATACGCATGTTCCCCCCATGGTTCACAGCTTCCCGGAAAGAAAAGCAGTTTCTTTTCATGTTCAGTTCCATATTCTCTTATATACATAGTTTTCTCTTTTCAATTAAAACCATTTATCTGAAACCAGTTTATAAAAAGCCAGACACATAAATGCCCACCCCCATGATTCACCGCACGCGACCATAAACGCGAAACGGCTTCCCACTGATATCAGTATGGCTCCTATTATCTTTGCCAGGACACTCATCATCATTGGACTGAATACTATCATTACTTTAGGAAGTTTGAATCTTTCCGTTATAACAAAGTAAACAAAAGCTACTGTGACAGGAATATCGCAAAGAAAACACCATACTGTAAACGGAAGCAGTGATGCCGCAACGGGAAGAAGAAACACATCATTTGCCGTAGCTACATCAAGTCCTGCTCGTAGCGAAGCCTGAATCATAAGAAGAACAACACAGCATGCTGTATGGAATGAAATAAACATGAGTGGAGCTGATGACATTCCGAATTTAAACAACTTTGCCATTTTTAATGATTCTGACACTTCAGATTCTTTTAGAACACCCAGCATGACAGGTCTAAAATAGTAACATCCGAATCCCGACAGAATTCCGAAACACATAGAAAGAATATAAAACCACGTCGGAACATCTGTAATGGATGTGCTGCTTATTCCGTATATCAAAGGCAGCCCTCCCTGAGGTTCATAACCTATAAGCCAGTCTCCTATTCCGCACAAAAACTAGGCAATAAATCCAAAGATCAGTATCTTTTTTTGCTTTTCTCTTTTCATCCTTGTTCCTTTCTAGCTACAAGATGCAGCCTGAATTTTTTTGCCCTTTCGAGCCTTTCTATCTTAAGTCCCGCATTCTTACAGAATGCTTCGATCTCATCCAGAGAATATGCTGCAACATCGCCGTGACCGATAAGATTAGCCAGTGGCATTTCTGTATGGTTCATGAGCCATAGTATCAGCTTTGATGCGGTATAATCCTGTAAGATGAGTCGTCCTCCCTCTCTTAAGACCCTTTTTACGCTGTCAAAAAAAGCCTGCGGATTGGGATAATGATGAAAACTATTACTGCAGATGATCACATCAAAAGAGTTCTCATTAAATGGAAGATTCTCGCAGTCTCCGATCACCCAGTTCACACCCTCAAGATTCTTTGATCTTGCTACCTCGATCATCTTTGGTGTGATATCAAGTCCGGTATAATGCTTTGTCTTATCTTTCTCATACAAAAGGGAGATCATCGGTCCGCTTCCACAGCCGCAATCCAAAAGATCCGTAAAGTCCTCTTTTTCAAGTTCTGAGGATATATAAGGATAATCCTCCTTGCATATCTCATAGATACCGGCTCTATCCGTCTCGTATACATCCGCTGCTTTTGTAAATTCCTTAATGGTAAGCTCCTTGTATTCCCTGTCAGATCTCATATCGATTACCTTTCCTCACATTTTTCCTGTGGCTTCAACAGATCCGTCAAGCTCTTAAGACCAAGTACAACAGTCGATCCGTTGTGAAGTGTTGCACTTGCTGACGGAGGAAGGATTCCCGCTATTCCCAGTCCTATAAGCGCAGTATTAAATCCTACTATAGTCCTATAATTAAAGCGTATACGATCCATTAAAAGTGTACTTATCATTCTTAGTGTCACGATAGCTTCAAGATCCGACGAACTGATCGTTATATCTGCTATCTGTCGTGCTATCTCAGCTCCTTCGCTTATGGCTATCCCCGCATCAGATGCAGAAAGTGCAGGTGAATCATTGATCCCGTCTCCCACCATGATCACTTTTCTTCCCTCGGCTTTTGCTTTTTCTATGTAGCTTGCCTTATCTTCCGGTAAAACCTCCGCATAGTATTCTGATATCCCGGCCTGTGAAGCGATCTTAGCTGCAGTTCTCTCACTGTCTCCCGTCATCATGACTATATGCTTAAACCCCTGTTCCCTAAGCTTTTCAACGACAGTTTTCGCTTCTTTTCTCATAGGATCTTCTATCAGGATACATGCCGACAGCTGTCCGTTCTTGGCAAAATACAGATGTGAATATTCATCGGGTAGTGAATCAAACATATCTTTTTTGTCTTTAGGGATGACTGCTTTTTCATCATCGAAAACAAAATGATAACTTCCTATCACTGCTCTTTCATTCTCAATCTCTGAAGCGATCCCGTGTGCAACAATATATTCAACATGCGTATGCAATTCATCATGCAAGAGCCCTTTATCCGATGCCGCATCCACAACAGCCCTTGCTACTGAATGAGGAAAATGCTCCTCAAGACAGGCTGCCTGACGCAAAAGCTCGTCCTCGGATTCATTACTAAAGGAAACAACTTTAACAACCGTAGGTTGGGCCTTTGTAAGAGTTCCAGTCTTATCAAATACTATGGTATCTGCATCGGCTACTGCCTCTAAGAATTTTCCTCCCTTAACGGTTATGCCGTATTGAGAAGCTTCCTTTATAGCTGAAAGAACTGATAATGGCATGGCCATTTTTAATGCACATGAATAATCAACCATGAGAACTGATACGGCTTTGATCACGTTGCGGCTGAAAATCCAGGTCAGTGCAGATGCTAAAAGTGTATAAGGAACAAGTCGGTCTGCAAGCCTTTCGGCCTTGCTCTCGAGTGATGATTTGAGCTTCTCGGATTCCTCGATCATCTTTACGATCTTGTCAAAGCGTCCGCATCCCTCTGTCTGAGTTACCTTTATGATCAGTTCTCCGTCCTCTATAACAGTACCCGCAAATACACTCATTTCCACGGCTTTACGAACTGCTGCAGATTCTCCGGTCATCGATGCCTGATTCACCATGGCTTCACCCGATACAACTTCCCCGTCAAACGGGATCATGTTGCCCATGCGCACAACCACTTTATCCCCGCATGCGATCTTGGAGGAGTCTATCAAAATCTCTCCGTCATCTGACAGCATCCATACCTTATCGATATTGAGTGACATGCGTCTTGCAAGATCATCTACCGAGCGTTTATGAGTCCACTCCTCAAGTATGTCTCCTATCTTTAAAAGAAACATTACATTTGAAGCAGTAGTATAGTCTTCAGTAAGCATCGCAGCCGTTATCGCCATTGCATCAAGCAGTTCCACCTGCAGACGTCCGTTTTTAAGCGTTTTAAGTCCTCTCCAGATATACCCTATAGTTTTTATAAGATCCCATATTCTTCTTATAAAAACCGGCAGAACCAGACGTTTTCCATAGTGAAGTATGATAGTAGAAGCCAGCTTGTCGTGATACCTGGCCGCCAGTTCTCTACCCGAACACTCAAAAAACCTTTCCGGAACCTGTATACTGTCAAAAGAAAAATCCTTTATGATCTGCAGGATGTCAGATCTGTCACATTCAAAAAATATAGCGACATCAGCAGTTCTTTCATATATCCTGATCTGTTTGATCTCATCAAAACCGTTCAGATAGTATTCGAGCGTATCTGCCTCTTTAAAGCTCATGCGATCCATCAAAAGATGGATCCTTATTCTCTTTTTGATCTCATGTTTGATCTTATAATTCATTATTCTTCCTTTTTAGCTCTGTCTTCGTTGATAGACTTGGCTTCTTCATAAATATCCGTGCAGTTTTCCTGAAGAGTTGTTACCTGATCCATTACAGAATCTTTGGCTCTTAAGACACCTGCCGTACAATGTGCATAAACCTTTTTTGCATCCTTGGATGACAGGACCTTTATTCCCTCCAGTCCAAACAATGTTCCAAGCACAAACAAACCTAACCCTTTGAACTTCATGATAACCTCCTTTGTGTTATGTGGTTAGTTATCACTAACCATATATTGATAACTTACAATAGAAAAAAGAGCCTTTCGGCTCTTTTTAATCAACTCCCATTATCCTTAACCATCCCGGCATGAAGAATGCCTGTATAGTATTAAGATATTGTTCTATTTTTACATCATCATACTTATGTATGATCGGTTCGAAACATGCTGTCATATAAGCTGAGAGCAGCATATGCAGCTCCTCCTCACTAACATTAATCACAGGATACCCCTTTTCACTCAAATAGTGTATGGCATCCAGGAATTCTTTCTGATTATCCATCGCATAATCATGAATGAAATTCTCGTATTTTGTTCCCGCGGAACATGATATGAGAAGTATGAACTCTTCTCTTCTTGGCAGGATCACCTTTTTTATCAGATCGATAAAAGTTTCGCCAAACAGTTCTTCCTTTTGTTCTTCTGAATTCAGAATACTGTATTTCTTTTCGGTGTGTTTTTTTGTCCAGACATTGATCTCGTCAATAAGCGGCTGTACCATTGCGCCAAACATAGCCTCTTTGTCGGCATAATGCCGGTAAAGTCCGGCACTTGTCATACCGGCTCTGTTCCCTATGCTCCTGATAGAAGCGGCTTCATATCCCTTCTCAAGAAACTCTTCCATTATTGCTTTGTTTACTCGCTTATGACTTAATGTCTTATCTCTAGGCATGATGATCCCTGTTTAGTTATCACTGTTCGCTATCATAGATTACAATAGATTATCCTTCGTGTCAATCCAATCATATCAAAAAGGCGATAAAGAATCCTTTCGAACCCTTATCGCCTTTGGTCGGGGATTTATAAATCAGGCAGTTACGATTTATTTTTTAATATGAAATGCATTCATACCGGGATATACGGCAGCATCACCAAGTTGTTCTTCGATACGAAGTAGCTGGTTGTACTTTGCAACTCTTTCACTTCTACTCGGAGCGCCTGTCTTGATCTGACAGGTATTCAAGGCAACCGCAAGGTCAGCAATTGTAGTATCTGCTGTTTCACCCGAACGATGTGATGAAATAGCTGTATATCCGGCATTATGTGCCATCTTTATGGCTTCGAGAGTCTCTGATACCGAACCTATCTGGTTAAGTTTGATAAGGATCGAATTGCCGGCGCCAAGTTCTATTCCCTTCTTAAGCCTTTCTGTGTTTGTAACAAACAGATCATCACCTACAAGCTGAACCTTGTTTCCGATTTTAGCTGTCATTTTCTGCCAACCTTCCCAGTCTTCTTCATCAAGACCGTCTTCAATCGAAATGATGGGATATTTATCCACAAGGCTTTCCCAATGTGCAATGAGTTCATCGGATGTAAACTCTTTTCCGGATTTAGGCTGTTTATAGAAGCCTTTTCCTTTTTCGCTCTTCCATTCGCTAGATGCTGCATCCATTGCGATCATAAAGTCTTTTTTCGGCTCAAATCCTGCTGCCTTAATAGCCTCTAAGATCTTTTCTATTGCATCTTCATCACTCTTAAGCTGATTGGGAGCAAATCCTCCTTCATCGCCTACTGCTGTGACATCTCCCATATCTTTAATAAGTTTCTTAAGTGAATGGAACACCTCAGCACACCAGCGAAGTCCTTCCTTGAACGAAGGTGCACCGACAGGCATGATCATGAATTCCTGTGTGTCTACAGCACTGTCAGCATGAGCTCCTCCGTTAAGTATGTTCATCATGGGAACCGGAAGTCTGTTTCCCTGAACTCCTCCCAAGAATCTGTATAAAGGAATATCCAGGGATTTTGCAGCCGCTCTGGCTGTTGCGATAGATACAGCCAAAATAGCGTTTGCGCCAAGTTTTGATTTATCTTTTGTTCCGTCAGCCTTGATCATTGCAGCATCCACAGCATATGTATCGCTTGCGTCAAGTCCGACGATCACATCTTTTATCACAGTGTTGATGTTATTGACTGCTTTGGTCACACCTTTTCCAAGGTATCTTGTCTTATCACCGTCCCTCAATTCCAAAGCTTCAAACTCACCTGTCGAAGCTCCTGAAGGTGCGGTTCCAAGTGCTATTGTTCCGTCAGCTAATGTAATCTGTGCTTCTACTGTTGGATTTCCTCTTGAATCAAGTATCTCTCTTCCATAAACATCAACTATTTCCAAGTATTCTTTCATGTTAATTCCTCCTGTAAATTGAATACCTCTCCCCAGAGGCACGGCCATAGGAACCGATATCGAAGGGAGAGGATCCACACATGATTTATTGTCTAGTTAGCATCCGCTAACCTCAATCATATTATCATGCCATTAGTTATTTGTCAATAACTGTTTTTTATTTTTTTCCGACCAACAGGCACGAACCCTTAAGGCCCAGTCTTACCGCCTCGCTTTTACTCATAAACTTTCCGTTATCGGTATGTATCAGTTTTACTTCTTCATATCCTTTTGATCTTAAGTTTTCAGCAAATGCTTCCATATCTCCGTATCTGCCTTTTGACATGATATCGTGTATGGCAAAAGTACCGCCTTTCTTTAAGACCCTTAATGTTTCAAGCAAAAGATCCTGTTTGTTTACGCCGCCTATATTGTGATAAACATAGTTGCTTGTCACGGCATCAAAAGTCTCATCATCAAAATCAAGATGAGTTGCATCACCCTGTGCAAAGATTACATTATCAACGCCTTCGGCTTTTGCATTGTTTTCACACAGCTGTTTTGAAAAAGATGCATATTCTATTCCCCAGCGATCTATCCCCGTCATCTTCGCTTTAGGATTTCTCTTTGCACAAGCGATCGTAAGGGCTGCGCTGCCGCATCCCACATCCAGGCCCATTCCTCCTTCCGGTATGTTCACATGCTCGGCTGTACCGTCTATGATCTGTTTTGATAACTGCCGTTTCCCGTTATAAGAAAACTTATTGTATGCAAAGACGGACCATTGAGCTCCCTTTCCGCATGCCAATGTCGCCAGTCCCAGTATGGTATTGAGTCCTATCCTTATCGGAGCGGATGCTCCCCTTGTAAGGATCATCGATGTGATAAATCCTGCTCCTAGTACTCCTGTCCCCGCAACAAGTCCGTAGATCATGCCTTTCGGTACCCAGTTTTTGTAATCAGGCTTCATAGTTATTCTCCTTTTATTTTTTAGCGATCACCGTGATCCACGGTTTTGATCTGTGGTGATCGATCTTTACTTTCGAAAAACCCGCACTTATAAGAGCAGATTCAATATCCTGTGCAGTATGGCATTTCATGCCTTCAATTATGCTTTCAAATTTAAGCCCTGTTGCATCAGTACCGTCAGACTCATTTACGATCATAAACGTTCCTCCGGGTTTTAAAACCTTTGCAACCTGAAAAAAGCATTTTTCAAGTCCCGGCCAGAAATAGATCGTTTCAAACGCTGTTGCAAGATCGTATTTTTCCTCCGGGAGATCAAGTTTTGAGACATCTCCCTGCATCACCTTGCATCTGCCTTTTTTTATTTCCTCCAGATTGTATTCTTTTGCTATTCCCACCGACACATCAGAATAATCTATGGCTGTGACAAAAGATATCGGATACTTTTTTAATAAAGCCGCAGCATTCCTTCCTCCTCCGCATCCCAGTTCAACAATGTCCATAGGTGCGATGGCTGTCAGGTGTGATAATCCCCAGTCTGCCAGCTTGGCATGACCTCCGTTCATACCGTTTACCATCATCCTTCCAAGAAAGCCCTCCGGTTTTCTTGTCTGACTCACGTACCTCTTGAATAATCCCATGTTTTGCCTCCTATTGTTTTTTATTTGATATGATCTAAGCCTTTTTAAGTATTTCTTCAAGCGTATGCCAGCAAAGCACAGCACACTTTACTCTCGAAGGCATATGTTCTATATCTCTTAAAGCAGATGCTTCCTCCAAGCTTTCTATTTCTTCTTCAGAAGCTTCTCCGCTTATCATGCGAAGAAAAGTACTTATCATTCTTTGCGCTTCTTCAGTCGTCTTTCCTATGACCATATCAAGCATGATATCAGCCGATGCCTGGGATATCGCACATCCGTTTCCTCTAAAAGCCCCATCTTTTATTATCCCGCCTTCCACTTTTAACTCGATCCATATGTCATCACCGCAGCTGGGATTGACACCTTCAAGACTGCAGCAAGCTCCCTCTATATCGTGTTTATGATCGGGACTTATATTATGTTGTGTCAGAACTTCGTTATAAAAACTTCTATTCTCCATATCCCATTCTCTTTCTGACAGTTGCTATGCTGTTTACCAGCATATCCGCTTCCTCTAACGTGTTGTAGAACATGAAACTAGCTCTTGTAGCTGAGCCTATGCCAAGATGATCAAAAAGAGGTTGTGCACAGTGATGTCCCGCTCTTACATCTATCCCGTCTGCTTCAAGTATGGCAGCTACATCATGCGGGTGAACATCATCTACCGTAAAGGAAACAATACCGTGATGATCATCAGCATTTTTTGAACCAAGTACATGTACGTGTCCGATATCCTTTAGGCCCTCTAAAGCCCTCGCCACAAGCTGATCTTCCATTTCTTTTATGTTTTCATATCCTATGGATTCTATATAATCAACAGCTGCTCTAAGACCTGCTGCCCCTGCTGCATTGACAGTACCCGCTTCAAATCTTTGCGGCAGATCAGCGTAAGTTACACTGTCTTCATGCACAGTTTGGATCATCTCGCCACCGCTCAAAAACGGTGGCATGTTTTCCAAAAATTTCTCTTTTGCGTATAAGACGCCTATCCCCATAGGGCCAAGCATCTTGTGTCCTGAAAAAGCCAAAAAATCAGCATCCATTGCTTTAACGTCGATCCTCATGTGTGGTATGGACTGCGCCGCATCTACAATGACAACTCCACCTGCTTCATGCACTTTTTCTATTATCTTTTCAACAGGATTAATTCTTCCGAACACATTTGATACATGACCGATCGCTGCAAGTTTTGTTTTCTTTCCGATCACATCATCGATCTGCTCATCCGTTATGCTTCCATCCGGTTCACATCTTACGTATTTTAGAGTCGCACCTGTTTTTTGAGCCACCATTCTCCACGGCAGCATATTGCTGTGATGCTCCGTGATCGATACAACTATTTCATCACCTTCAGTGATCTTATTAAGCCCGTAGCTGTATGCGACAAGATTGATGCTCTCCGTCGTATTACGTGTAAAAACTATCTCTTTCTTTGATGATGCTACTATAAAGTCCTTAACCCTCTCTCTGGCTTTCTCATATTCATCTGTAGCCTTAATGCTAAGAGGATAGAATCCTCTTAAAGGATTCGCATTATATTTAAGATAATAATCTCTTTCAGCATCGATAACACAGTCAGGCTTCTGCGAAGTGGCGGCATTGTCAAGATATGCAGTTTTTTCATTTCTTAACAGGCGAAAATCATCCCTGTACTGACCGGGTTTCATCTATAATACCTCCAGAACGGCCTCACGCGTCCTTTTCATTATGTCTTCATCTTCGATCCTGCTTATCAGCCTTTCAAAACTGCCGAATGATATCATCCTCTCAGCATTTTCCTTGTTTATGCCTCGTGAACTGAAATACAGCAAAACATCATCGGCAAGTCCTCCTATCTGAGATCCGTGAGCTCCTTCAACATCCTCTTCCGTACAAAGGATAAGCGGTATGCTCTGATTTACGATATCTTCTCCAAGCAGTAAAACGCTCTCATTTTCCTTTCCTTTTGAGCCGGCGGTACCGGATTTGAAATCTATTGTTGCGCGAAGAGTTTTAAATGCTCCTTCCTTTAATACACCCCTTGCATCTATTTCGCATTCAGTCTCTTTTCCTATATGCTGAGCAACATAATTCATGTCACACTTCTGATCAGCGCATGTAAGATAAGCTATATCCATCGTGCATCTGCTGTTGTTTCCGGTTAGTTTCGTTATGCATCCGCTGTATACATCTCCTCTTCCCGGAAGGATCTGAGTCATGTTCATATCCGCTTCTTCATCCAGAACAGATTCAATCTGATTTATCAGTCGACTGTTTTCTTTGGAGGAATCGATCTGAATGAGCTTTAATGATGATCCGCTTTTAAGCGAAACATTTGTTTTCACATTAAGGGTATCTTTCGAAACATAATTCATTATCACTGTCGCTTCTTTTTTTTGCTCCAGTGAAATATTTATCTCAACATCTTCCGGTCTATCAAATTCAATGACAGTGCTTTCCTTAACATCTATCTTTCTGTATTCCTTAGGTTCATAATTAACCTGTACGCTGTTCATGCCGACTTTGTTAAAGGTTTGCACCGGTAACTGATTTATCTTCATCATCCTATACTCCCTTTCATCTCAAGTCTTATAAGGTTATTCATCTCTATGGCATATTCAAGAGGCAGCTCCTTTGATACATTGTCAGCAAATCCTCTGACGATTAAAGCCTTTGCGTCTTCTTCACTAAGGCCTCTGCTCATAAGATAGAACACAGCCTCATCACTTATCTTTCCAATCTGTGCCTCATGACCCACATCCGCATAGGGCGTCCTTATATCCATTGCAGGGATAGTATCCGATCTTGATTCGCTGTCTAGCATCAAAGATTCACAGCTGACAGCCGTTTTGCTTCCTGTTGCATTCTTGTCTATCTTTACAAGACTTCTGAATGTACATACACCGCCGCCTTTTGATATCGATTTTGTATTGATATAAGAGCTTGTATCGGGTGCAAGATGTACAACTTTAGCTCCCGTATCCAGATTCTGTCCGCTTCCCGCAAATGATATTCCGGTGAATTCCATTTTTGCTCCCTTCCCTTTAAGGATGCTCATGGGATACAGATATGAAATGTGTGATCCGAACGACCCCGATACCCACTCGATCTTTCCGCCCTCTTCAACAAGAGCTCTTTTTGAGTTCAGGTTATACATGTTCTTTGACCAGTTCTCAATCGTTGAATATCTTAAGCGTGCATTTTTATGTACAAACAGCTCAACACAGCCCGTATGCAGGTTTGCAACATTGTACTTAGGAGCGGAACAACCTTCGATGAAATGCAGATCCGCTCCCTCATCGACTATTATCAGAGTATGTTCAAACTGGCCTGCTCCTTTTGCGTTAAGTCTGAAATATGACTGAAGCGGTATACCGACTTTTACTCCCTTTGGCACATATACAAACGATCCACCCGACCAGACCGCACCGTGAAGTGCATTAAACTTATGATCCGACGGTGTTAAGAGTGTCATAAAGTGCTCCTTTATCATGTCTGCGTATTCACCGTAAAGAGCACTCTCAATATCCGTATATACAACTCCCTGCTTTGCGACCTCTTCTTTGATATTGTGATATACAAGCTCCGAATCGTATTGAGCTCCAACTCCGGCAAGCGATTTTCTTTCTGCTTGCGGTATACCGAGTTTTTCAAACGTATCCTTTATCTCTGCGGGAACATCATCCCAGTTATCAGCAAGTTTTGCATTCTTCCTGACATAGGTGGCGATGTGATCCATATCCAAATCTTCAAGGGACGGTCCCCATTCAGGAAGAGGCATCTCATTGTAGAGCTTTAATGACTTTAATCTTAGTTCTCTCATCCAATCTGGATCGTTTTTCTCTTTCGATATCTGCAATACGATCTCTTCACTTAATCCTTCGTTTAATCTGTACGCATCCGCATCTTCATTGCGGAAATCATACAGACTCCTGTCTATATCTTCCACATATGTTTTTTCTTTCATGTTCTCCCCTTTTTTGTCTCATCAAAAAGCGAATCCGTTCTCGTTTACCTGATCAACAAGCTCGTATCCGCCTACTTTCCCTATTTTTCCGTCAAGCATGATATGTACTTTATCAACTTTTAACGACTCAAGTATCTTTGTACTATGAGTTATGATCAAAAGCGCTCCACCGCATCTTTTCTGAAATTCTTCTATACCTGCTGAGACCGTCTTTACAGCATCAACATCAAGGCCTGAATCAGTCTCGTCCAATATCGCGAGTTTAGGCTTTAGCATAAGAAGCTGCAAAACTTCTGCCTTCTTTTTTTCTCCGCCGGAAAATCCTACATTCAGATCTCTTTCGGCGTAAGATTCATCCATATCAAGAACTTTCATTGTCTCTTTTAATCTTTTATTGAAATCCCAGACTTTTATCTTCTCATCACTTATCTGCTCAAGTGCACTTCTGATAAACGATGACAGAGAAACACCTGGAACTTCTATAGGGTTTTGAAATGACAGAAAGATCCCTTTTTTTGCTCTTTCATCGGCTCCCGCCTCCGTGATATCTTCACCTGCAAATTCTATCTTTCCTTCACTTGTCTCATAACCCGGATGTCCTATAAGCGCATAACCGAGAGTGGATTTTCCGGTTCCGTTGGGACCCATCAAAACATGCGTCTCTCCGTCTTTTATATCAAGATCCACTCCATGCAGTATCTCACCTTCCTGCACTTTTACGTGCAGGTTTTTAACTTTCAATAATTCTTTATTCATTTGATTACTCCCTCATTTTAATCGTTGTTTACCCCTGAAGACCGTTTGACTGACGTATCATGTCTTCAACGACTATGTCGTATATCTCTCCTACCGTGTTGCAGTATTCAAGTATCTTCCACGGCTCATTGGTGTGAAAATGTATCTTTACAAGTTCCTCGTCTCCTGCAGCTATAAGGCTGTTTCCTTCAAAGTGCCCTGTTATATAATCGGATATCTCATCCTCATCAAGGTCTTTGTCTCTTCTGTCGATCAAAAGCTGCGTATCATAACGATATGCAAACTGATCGTCTTCGGCATCTATGGATATGATCTCCATTGTATGTCCTCCTTTCTTCTTATTTTTTCTTTCCCTGGTTTGCCACTGCTTCCATCTTTGCCTTTAAAGCTTCCTGATCACCGAGGTAATAATGTCTTAATACCTTCATGTCATCATCAAACTCATATACTAAAGGAACTGCTGTCGGGATATTCACACCGACTATCTCATCATCTGACATGTTGTCAAAGTACTTTACCAGAGCTCTCAGTGAATTTCCGTGAGCTGCTATAATGACTCTTTTTCCGAGCATGATATCCTTTTTAATGGTATCTTCAAAGAAGGGAACAACTCTTTCAATTGTTGTTTCAAGACTCTCGTTTTTGGGAAGCAGGCTCTTATCCACATCTCTGTACATTGGCTGCTTGAGTGCACTCCTGTCATCATCATCGCCAAGCTCAGGCGGCTTAACATCAAAAGAACGTCTCCATATCTTTACCTGGTCTTCGCCATACTTATCTGCTGTTTCTGATTTGTTAAGTCCCTGAAGAGCACCGTAGTGTCTCTCATTTAACTTCCATGACTTGATGACAGGCAGCCAAGCTCTGTCCATTTCATCAAGAGTGATATTAAGCGTATGTATCGCTCTTTTCAGATATGATGTATAACAAATGTCAAAATCATATCCTTCTTCTTTTAGTGTCTGTCCGGCGAGTTTTGCTTCCTCCCTTCCCTTTTCACTCAGATCTACATCCATCCATCCTGTAAACAGGTTTAATTTGTTCCACTCGCTTTCGCCGTGTCTTATAAGAACCAGTTTTTTCATTTTTTCCTCCTTGTGTTTTTATTCTTTTGATGCCCTTACGCTTAAGTGCGTTTTAAAGAATTCATTCAGGCATTCATAGGTTTCATCACTTATCACATGCTCTATACTGCACGCTTCCTTAGCAGCTGTAGATTCATTCACACCTATGCCCATCAGTGCTTTTGTTAGCAGCGCGTGCTTTCTGCATGCTTTTTCTGCTATGGCTTTACCTGCATCAGTGAAAAAAATAAGCCCTTTGTCACTGAAATAGATCAGGTTCTCGTCACGCAGTTTTTTCATGGCATTGCATACACTGGGTCTGGTGACCCCCATTTCATCCGCTATATCAACGGATCTTACCGCTCCGTTCCTCCTGTAGAGTATCAGTATGTTTTTCATATAGTCTTCTGCTGATTTACTCTTATTCATTATCCATTCCCTATCTAATATAGTTAGATATAACTAACCATATAGCAAAAAAATAATTACTTTTCTATTATCGACTCGACACTGTATCCGTTGTCTTCAATGATCCTTTTTATATCGTCATTGCTCATGACCTTTTCAAATTTTAAGACTGCTTCACCCTTTTTACCGTACACTTTGGCATTTACTCCCTCCATGGAATTAAAAAGGTTTGAAACCCTTGTATAACAGTGCTCGCAGTGCATGCCGTTAATCTTTACTATCTTAGTCGAAACGACTCGATCGAGCTTGGCGGGTTTTGTTTTTACATCTCTGCCGCCCCCGCCGCAGCACGAACTCTCCCCTTTAAAATGCGAGACTGTATTTTTTATTGCAAAAGTAAGTATTATTGCCAGTGCGACTATTATGATCACGTTTGACATTTTTATTTTCCTCTTTTAAAGGCTCCGCAAAAATGCGGAGCCTATGATCATTTCCTGCTATTTTCCTGACAGCCTACTGTTTTTCTCGGACAGCTAGCCGCCATTGGACAGCCTATGCAGTGATTGCCTTTTTTCTTTTCTTTGTAGATGTAATAACATGCACCA